>Ga0335083_10003469_pt1 | contig 20462 bp, 19 predicted proteins | sample Lox_Sample_42_FD_206716 | JGI IMG/M metagenome (GOLD analysis project Ga0335083, IMG submission 206716) | Soil microbial communities from Loxahatchee National Wildlife Refuge, Florida, United States - Lox_Sample_4.2 | ecosystem: Environmental > Terrestrial > Soil > Wetlands | place: USA...
GCAACGCCTCGATCATGATCGGCGGCGACGAGGCCGCTTACGAACGCATCAAGCCGGTATTGCTGGCGATCGGCCCGAAAGTCACGCGCATCGGCGGCAACGGCCTTGCCTGCCAGATGAAGATCGCGGTCAACCTGCTGCTCATGGTCGAGGTGATCGCCTTCGGCGAAGCGGTGGCGCTCGCCGAGAAAGGCGGCGTCGAACGCCACGTGGCACTCGATGCGATGCTCAAGAGCGTCGCCGCCTCGCCGGTGCTCGGTTATCGCGGGCCGTTCATCCTCGACGGCAAGATGCCGGAGGTGCCGCTCGCCGACGTCACCTTGCAGCAGAAGGACATGCTGCTGGCGCTCAATCTCGGCCGCGCGCTCGGCTCGCCGGTGCCGCTTGCGGCCGCCGCCAACGAGATGATGAACGCCTGCCGCGGCCTCGGCATCGACGGCAACGATTTCGTGGTCGCACATCGGGTTTACCGCTTGTTGGGAGGACAGACATGACATCGTCGGCGGAAAAATTCGGACGCGCATTGGGCAAGGCGGTGAAGGGCGCCGCCGATTCCTGGAAACAAGGCGGCGAAGCCCCGGTCATGTACCGCACCAATTTGCGCGACGTGCCGAAAGTCGAAGGCCTCAAGCGCGACGACGGCTGGGTCGACATGCAGGTGCAGTTCCTGATCGACAAGAAAACCGCGGGCGCCGATCACGTGGTCGGCTGGACCGTGCTGAAGCCGGGCGCGCGGCACGAGAACCACCGCCATCACAATTGCGATGAGTTCTTCATCGTGCTCAAGGGCAAGGGCATGATCTACACCGATCACGGCGACAAGCCGTCGAGCGAAGGCGACGTCGTCTATTCGCCGCGCGGTTGCTGGCACGGCTTCAACAATACGTCGGACGAGGACGTCGTTCTGGTGTGGGGCTGGATGGGCGCCGGTTCGATCGAAGACTCAGGCTACGAAGTGCACCCGGAGAGTCACAAGTGAGTTTCACGTTAGGCGATCTCGACAATCCGCTGATCAAGCAGGGCATGACCGCGCAGTTCGAGACGCGGCGAACGCGCATCGCGGCCGGCGAAAAGCCGCTCGGCTGGAAGGTCGGCATGGGTTCGCCGGCGTCCATGCAGAAGCTGGGGCTGCAGGCGCCGTTGGTCGGCTACCTGATGCAAAAAGCGCTGCTCGCCTCGGGCGCGACCGCATCGATCAAGGGTTACGCCAGGCCGGTGATGGAGCCGGAGATCGCCGTGCGCATGGCGCGCGATTTGCCGGGCGGCGCGACCGCCGCCGCGGCCGCCGCGGCGATCAAGGACATTGCGCCGGCAATCGAAGTAGCCGACCTCGACCCGGTGCCGGCCACGGATAATCTCGACCTGGTGCTGGCGCGCGACATCTTCCAGCGTCATGTGGTGTTGGCCGGCGATACGCGGACGGGCGGCAGCGTCGCGGGCCTCACCTCGCGGCTGATCCGGCGCGGCGCGGAAGCCGCACGCACCGCCGATCCGCAAGCCCTGACCGGCGATCTGCTCGACATCGTCACGCATGTCGCCAACGTCGCGGCGGCGTTCGGCGAAAAACTGTCGGCGGGCGATGTCATCATCACCGGCTCGATCACACCTCCGGTGATGATCGAGCCCGACGAGACCGAGATCGCGCACGCGATTGATCCGATCGGCTCAGTCTCGGTGCGATTATCGCGCGACTGACGGCGCGGCTCAGCGAACGTCCAAGATCAGCTTGCCCTGCAGGTGGCGGCCTTCGCTGACCACGTGCGCCGCGGCGGCATCGGCGAGCTTGTAATGATGAATCGCCGGCGCGCTCACCGCGGCGGCCGCAAGCAGCTTGAGCATGCGTTCGAGATGCGCGCGATCGCGCTTGACGTCGGGCTTGAGCGTTTCGACGTCGCTGCGCGGCGGCTTGAAGCCCTCCGGGGCCGGCGCGATCCACACCAGCTTGCCGCCCGGCTTGAGCACTTTGTAGCAGTCGGCGCGGACGGCCCCGCCGACGGTATCGAACACCACATCGCAGATCGGGCCGATGGCGGTGAAGTCTTCCTTGTTGTAGTCGATGACGCGGTCGGCACCGAGCTTTTTGACATACTCGAGATTGCCGGCACTGGCCGTCGAGATCACGGTCGCGCCGATGTGCTTGGCGAGTTGCACACCGAAACCGGCAACGCCGCCGGCGCCGCCCTGGATCAGAATGGTCTGGCCTGCCTTGAGGTGCGCGGTGTCCTCGATGGCAGTGAGCGCGGTGAGACTGATAAGGCCGAGCGCGGCTGCCTCGGCATGGCTGAGCGAAGCGGGCTTCTTGGCGACCAACGCGGCCGGGATGGCGAGCTTTTCCGCATAGGTGCCTTCGATGCCCTGGTCGAGCACGCCGAACACGGCATCGCCGATCTTGAGGTCGGTAACGCCTGAGCCGACCGCGCTGACCACGCCGGAGAAATCGCGGCCGAGAATGTGGGGAAACCGGTCGAGCTTGTAGCGGCCGTTGCCGCGTCGAACCTTTGGATCGGCGCCGTTGACAGATGCTGCATGGATGTCGACGACCACCTCGCCCGGTCCGGCTTTCGGGTCCGGCGCATCGCCGTATTTCATCATCTCGGGCCCGCCATGGCCCATCAGCAGCATTGCTTTCATGCGTTTTCTCCTAAACTGGCCGAACCTAAGCAGGCCGGAGGTCGCGGCGTCCAGCCGCGCCCTCGCAGAATCGCCACAGAGCCCCTATTTGGTGAGCAGAACCCTTCAGGAACCGATCCATGGACCCAGCCATTGCCTCGCTCATCGACCGCGCCGGCCTCGACAAGGCCAAGGTACGGCAACTGATTGGCCGCGGCCTCGAGGGCGCCGACGACGGCGAACTGTTCCTCGAATATCGCCAGGCGGAAGTGCTGGTGTTCGACAACGGCCGGCTCAAGCAGGCGACTTACGACACCGCGCAGGGGTTTGGCCTGCGCGCGGTGAAGGACGAGGCGGTCGGCTATGCGCATGCCTCCGACGTCTCGGAAGCCGCTTTGGCTCGTGCCGCCGAAGCGGTGCGCGCGGTCAAAGGCGGCCATAGCGGCCGTTACGCCGATGCGCCGGGCCGCACCAATCGCAAGCTTTACGGCGACGAGAACCCGCTCGGCGAACCGGCTTTCGATGCCAAGGTGAAACTACTCGAGCAGATCGACGCTTACGCCCGCGCCAAGGACCCGCGCGTGCGCCAGGTGACCGCGTCGGTCGCCGCCACCTGGCAGGTGGTGGAAATCCTGCGCGCCGATGGCGAGACGTACCGCGACATCCGCCCGCTGGTACGGCTCAACGTTTCCACCGTCGTCGGTGACGGCGACCGGCAGGAATCCGGCAGCTACGGCGCCGGCGGCCGCGAAGGCTATCAGCGCTTCATCGAAACCCATGCCTGGCAGCACGCGGTGAACGAGGCCGTGCGCCAGGCGCTGGTCAATCTCGACGCGGTAGCGGCGCCGGCCGGCGAGATGGACGTGGTGATGGGCGCGGGCTGGCCGGGCGTGATGCTGCACGAAGCGGTCGGCCACGGCCTCGAAGGCGATTTCAACCGCAAGAAGACCTCCGCCTTCGCCGGATTGATGGGCCAGCAGGTTGCCGCCAAAGGCGTCACCGTGGTCGACGACGGTACCATGCAGCAGCGCCGCGGCTCGCTGTCGATCGACGACGAGGGCACGCCGACCAACCGCACCGTGCTGATCGAGGACGGCATCCTGGTCGGCTACATGCAGGACCGGCAGAACGCACGGCTGATGGGCATGACACCGACCGGCAACGGAAGGCGCGAATCTCATGCCCACGTGCCGATGCCGCGCATGACCAATACTTACATGCTCGCCGGCCAACACGATCCGCAGGAAATCATCGCCTCGGTGAAGAACGGCCTCTACGCCGTCTCCTTCGGCGGCGGCCAGGTCGACATCACCTCGGGCAAATACGTGTTCCAGTGCACCGAGGCCTACAAGATCGAAAACGGCAAAGTCGGCGCGCCGGTCAAGGGCGCTATGCTGATCGGCAACGGGCCGACCGACTTGAACCGCATCACCATGATCGGCAACGACTTCGCGCTCGATCCCGGTATCGGCACCTGCGGCAAGAACGGCCAGGGCGTGCCGGTCGGCGTCGGCCAGCCGAGCCTGCGGATGGATCGCATCACAGTTGGAGGGACGGCCTGATGGCTTCCACGGACGTGCAAAACTCCAGCTTGCGCGGCTGGGCCAAGAGCATCTTTGACATTGTCGTCATCGTGCTCGTCGTGATGGCGGCCAAAACCGCGATCGCCGAGCCGTTCTATGTGCCGTCCGGCTCGATGGAGCCGACGCTTCTGATCGGCGACGAGCTGCTGGCGACCAAGTTCCCCTATGGCTATGGCTCTGCCTCGCTGCCTTCGTTCATCAATCTGCCGACGACATCGCGCGTTTTTGGCGGCCTCCCCAAGCGCGGCGACGTCGTCGTGTTCCGGTGGCCGGGCGACCGCTCGCAGGTCTGGGTCAAACGCGTTATCGGCCTGCCCGGCGACCGCATCGCGCTACGCGACGGACAAGTCTTCATCAATGGCGAAGCCGCCGAGCTGAAGCCGGACGGCACCGGTCAGGCGGAGAACGACGACGGCAGCCACATGCCGGCGCGACGCATGATCGAAACGCTGCCGGGCGGCCGCGCCCACACCATCTTCAAGCTCACGCCGCTGCAGCCGCTCGACAACATGGCCGAAACCGTCGTGCCGCCTGGACACGTTTTCGTCATGGGCGACAACCGCGACAATTCCGCCGACAGCCGCGTGCCGCTGCGCGAAGGTGGCGTCGGCATGCTGCCGGTGGACGATCTGGTCGGTCGCGTCGACGGCATCGTTGGTTCGTGGGACCTCGGCATGAAGAACCGGCCGGTCTGGACCTGGCCGCAGGGTTTGCGGCTGTCGCGATTCTTCTCGGCCGTGCACTGACAGCGGCTACCGCACCACGCCGGAAATGCAGCACGGTTTGTGGCGCGGCCGCGTGATCTTGCTTTTCAAATAGCAATGCGCGGCAGGCCCGCCGTAGCCGGGCCGCATGTAGGTCCAGGCGCGGCAGCGCTTGTCGTCCTCGCACGCGGCGCTGCAGGCGGCGCCGGCCGGATCGGGCGTGGTTTCGAAACTGCGGTAGTCGGCGCCGAAGCGGTCGATCGAATACTCGATCCCGCCGCGCCGCGGCTCGATGACGCCGGCGCCGCGCACGCCGGAGATGCAACATTTATCCTCCACCCGCGGCGTCACCCGGCTCTTCAGCCAGCAGGTGGCGAGCGCATTCTCGGTGCGCGGATAGGAAAAGCTCCAGGCGCGGCAATGCGCGTCGCGCTCGCACCGCGCGGCGCAGATTGCGGGATCGCCGTTGCGGATCTGGAAGCTCGTGTAGTCGCCGCCGCGGCGATCGTAGCCGGCCTGTGCCCGCACCTGCGCCGGGATGGCGGCGAGCGCGATCAACCCAAGCACGACCCCTAGGATTCTCGAATACCGCATACCTGCCGCTCGGCTTCGCGATTGCCCGTGAAGTCTCGCCCAGCGGCATGTTAGCGCACCCATCCCTGAATGTGCAGCCGCGTGATGACAGCAGCCGGATCGTGCGCCTAAATTCCGCGCCGAAGGGGGGATCGCCTGCCGGGACCTTGCCTGAGCCTGCGCCGCAGCGCGCCGGCGCGTTTGAACGCGCGCCTGGGCGTCTGCGACCGTTATGACCTCGCCGCCGTCGCGCTGCTGATCGGACTGACAGCGCTCGCGCTTGCCACCTACGATTCTTACGCCATCTCCAACGACGAAGCGGCGCAGCAGCATTACGGCGAGTTGATCGTCGCCTATTACGCCAGCGGCTTCACCGACCAGACGCTGTTTCATTACGTCAACCTCTATCTCTACGGTGGTTTGTTCGACGTCGTCGCGGTGACGGTGCAGCGGCTTTTGCCGTTTTTCGATCCCTATTCGGTCCGCCACGTGCTGTGCGCGGTTATCGGAATTGCCGGCATCGGCGCAACGTGGGCGTGCGCGCGGCTGGTCGCCGGGCCCCGCGCCGGCGCGATTGCCGCTTTCGCGCTCGCAGTCTGCGGACCGTGGTACGGCTCGATGTTCAATCATACCAAGGACATTCCGTTCGCCGCGGCAATGATGGGGGCGACCTACTTTCTGTTGCGGCTAACGCGCGACCTGCCGCGGCCCCGCTGGCGGCACGTTTTCGGTTTCGGCCTCCTGCTCGGCGCAGCCCTCGGCATCCGCGTCCTCGGGCTGCTGATGGTCGGTTATGCCTGCTTCGCGATGATGACGCACACGTACAATCTCACCGGTGAGGCGACGCGCGACCGTCTGAATTTCTTCGCGCGATCGGCGATTGCGCTCACACCGGCATTTTTCGTCGCCTACATGATCATGATCGCGGCCTGGCCGTGGTCGGCGCTGGCGCTGCTCAACCCGCTGCGCGGTCTCGTCGATTTCGGCCAGTTTCACTATCCCATCCAAACCCTGCTCGACGGCCATGTCTATGAGATGGGCGATGTGCCGCGCTGGTATGTGCCGGTCTATCTGCTGATCAAGCTGCCGCCGTTGATCCTGGCCGGCGCGGGCGTCGCGTCGCTGTTCGTTGTGTGGCCCGGTCCGATGGCTCTGCGCTCGTCCGGCTGGCGGACGGATACCGGTCTGCTTGTCTTCATCGCCACGTTTCCGGTCGTTTGTGAAGCGGTCGATCGCGGCCCCGCTTTCACCGGGCTGCGGCATTTTCTGTTCGTGGTGCCGACTTTCGCCGCGCTTGCGGGTATCGGCCTCGACCGGCTGGTTGCGCTCACAGCAATGCACCGGCGCGTGCTGGCGGCAGCGGCACTCGGCGCGATCGGCGCTTCGCTAGCGTGGAATGCCGCGATTTTGGTCGAGCTGCATCCCGACCAGTATCTTTATTACAACCCGCTGGTCGGCGGGCTGGAAGGCGCGTCCGGCCTCTACGTCACCGACTATTGGGTCAACATCATGCCCGAGGCGGTCGACGATCTTGAAGCCTATGTCGACAAGCTTGCCGGCAGCGATGGCGGGACGCGGCGCTATAAAGTCGCGGTTTGCGGCGAGCGGCTGCCGTTCGAGAAGCGCGCCAATCCGCGTCTGCAATGGACCGACGACTGGAAGGCGGCCGATTTTTTCATCGCGCCGACGCACATGAATTGCGATCGCGCGCTCGACGGCAAAGTGATCGCCACGATCGCGCGGTTGGGGGCGCGGATCGGCGTGGTCAAAGATCGCCGTATGCTGGCGCGCGCCGTCGTTGCGCACCGCCGTCCTACGCAAGGATCAAAATAATAAAGGCGCCCGCCTGGAGGGGCCAGGCGGGCGCTTGAGATCCGGACGCGAGAGGGGATGATCGCTAGACCCGGATCGGGCGGCCGACGAGAGGGCTCGGCCGTTTTGGTTATTGCGTCAGATGGCGTGACGCGCCGGACGATCGGTGCGCGGACGATGGAAGCCGTTCTCCACATCGACGCGACGCTGCGGACGCGGCGCGGCCAGGCGCCGTTCGAGGGCACGTTCGCGCAACAGCGCAGTGGGGTCGTCCCAGAACGGCTCGGAAAAGGCGTCGCGCAGATCGGAACGCGTGATGCCGATGTCGGCCAGCATGCGTCGGTCGAGGCCGGCGAGGATGTTGGCCTCGCGCCGGTGTTTGCGGGCGCGCGCCATCTGTCTGAGCCAACGCGTTACAAACGCCAGGAGCGATGCGAAGGCGCGCACCAAGGCGCCGCCGGCGATGGGCAAAACGGGGTAATTTGCGCTCATATTCAGTCTCCATTCCCAACTTCGTCGAGACGCCAAAATCGTCCCGATCACGTGCCGGAACCACCCGAATCCCCCACCCGATTTCCGTGATTCGGCGCACGCCCCTTCTGAACACTGGTCGCCCTTTTGGGAGTCGTGCGCCCGAAACGGTGTTTATATGCGCCGCGGGGATTGATTAGTAAAACGAATGTTTTTAATCTGACACATCAGGAATGGTGATATAGTTCGGCCGGCCCAATTTGCCGGCCTTGCCCGAGACCGAGCCCGAGGACCGCCCTATGACCGCGCTGATCGACGTCGACCAATTGCGCACATTTATCGCCATCGCCGAGACCGGCAGCTTCACCAAGGCGGCCGAGGTGGTGAACAAGACCCAGTCCGCCGTCTCGATGCAGATGAAGCGGCTGGAAGAGCGGCTGGAACGGCCGATCTTCGCGCGCGACGGCCGCGCCTCGAAGCTGACCGAGGACGGCCAGCGCCTGCTCGACTACGCGCGCCGCATCGTCAAGCTCAACGTCGAGACGCTTGCCGCCTTCTCCGATGCCGAACTGTCTGGCCGCGTGCGGCTCGGCGTGCCTGACGATTATGCCGACCGCTATCTGCCGGAGATCATGGCGCGCTTCTCGCGTGTCTATCCCGGTGTCGAGCTCACGGTGATCTGCGAGCCGAGTTCCGACCTACTCGAACGCATCGATGCCAACGAGATCGACATCGCCATCGTGACCAATTGCGAGAGCAAGCGCACCTCGGAAACGTTTCGGCGCGAGCGCCTGCTGTGGGTGACTTCGAACCGGCATCCGACACATCTCGAGGAGCGGCTGCCGCTGGCGCTCGGCCGGCCGACCTGTTCGTGGCGGCGCATCGCCATCGAGCGGCTGGAGAAAGTCGGCCGCGCCTATCGGATTCTTTATTCGAGCTCGAACGCCGGCGCGGTCGCCGCCGCCGTGCTTGCCGGTCTCGCAGTATCGGTATTGCCGGAATCGGGCTTGCGCCCCGGCATGCGCGTGCTCACCGCCGCGGAAGGATTCCCCGAATTGCCGAGCTGCCGCATCGGCCTGGTGCGCAGCGCGCACGAAAGCTCGACGCTCGCCGACGCGCTGGCCGAGCACATCATTTCTTCGCTCGATAACCTGTCGGAGGCGGTGCAGGCGGCGGAGTGAGACGAATCAATACGCATAGAGGTCGAAAATCGGCTCGACCGACTGATCCCAGTCGTTGAAATACTTTTCCAGCAATTCCTCGGCCGGAGTGATGCCGCGCGCGATCGATTCCTCGAGCGGGCGCAAATAGCGCGTCTCGTCGCGGCCGTTGCGGTCGAGGAATTTACGGCGCGCCAATCCGCGCGCGGCGAGCCGCAGCGTCTCCTGCGCCAAGGTCAGCACGTTGCGATTGCCGATTTCTGCGCGGAAACCGCGCTGCGGCACCTCGTCGCGCAGCTTCTGCCGCTGTTCGGCGGTCCAGCCCTTCACCATCTGCCAGCAGGCATCGAGCGCGTCGTCGTCATAGAGCAGTCCGACCCAATAGGCGGTAAGCGAGGGCAGCCGCCGCCACGGGCCGCCGTCGGCGCCGCGCATTTCGAGATACCGCTTGAGCCGGACCTCGGGGAAGATCGTGGAGAGATGATTGGCCCAGTCGGAAATGGTCGGCCGCTCGCCCGGCAGCGCGTCGAGCTTGCCGGCGAAGAAATCGCGGAACGACTTGCCCGACACATCGATGTATTTGTCGCCGCGCTTGATGAAATACATCGGCACGCCGAGCGCGTAGTCGACCCAGCGTTCGAAGCCCATGCCGTCGGCGAAGGCCCAGGGCAGCATGCCGGAACGGTCGGGGTCGGTGTCGGTCCAGATGTGCGAGCGGAACGACAGGTAGCCGTTCGGCTTGCCTTCGGTGAAGGGCGAGTTGGCGAACAACGCTGTCGCCACCGGCTGCAGCGCCAGCGACACGCGCAGCTTCTTCACCATGTCGGCTTCCGAGGCGAAGTCGAGGTTCGCCTGCACCGTGCAGGTGCGGTACATCATGTCGAGGCCGAGCTTGCCGACCTTCGGCATGTACGCGGTCATGATCTTGTAGCGGCCCTTCGGCATCACCGGGATGTCGGCGCGCGTCCAGTTCGGCGTCATGCCGAGACCGAGGAAACCGATGCCGAGCGGACGCGCCACCTCGCGCAGCTGCGCCAGATGCGCCATCAGTTCGGCCGCGGTCTGATGCACGTTCTCGACCGGCGCGCCGGACAGTTCGAACTGCCCGCCCGGCTCCAGCGAAATGGCGCCGCCGTGGGTGACGTCGAACATGCCGATGATGTTGTCGCCTTCCATGATCGGCTCCCAGCCGAGCAGGTCGTGCATGCCTTCGAGCAGCGAGCGGATCGAGCGGCGGCCGGCATAGGGCACGGGCCGATGATCCTCGATCAAGAACGGGAATTTCTCGTGCTCGGTGCCGACGCGCCAGCGCGCCTTCGGCTTGCAGCCCGCTTCGAGCCAGGCGACGAGTTCGTCGCGCGTCTCGATCGGGGTCATATCGATCTGGTCACGAGCCATGCGGAGGTCCGGCAAGAAAAACGGCCGAGACCTTAAACATGGGACGCACGAAAGGGCAATGCGAGACGGCGGGCAGCTCTAGTGCGGCGTTGACGCGGCGGCAGTTGATTTTGTGCCCCGTTCATACCAGCCGCGGCTGCGGTTGACGATCGCGACCACCGACAGCATGACCGGGACTTCGATCAGAACCCCGACCACGGTTGCCAGGGCGGCACCTGAATTGAAGCCGAACAGGCTGATCGCGGCGGCCACTGCCAACTCGAAGAAATTGCTGGCGCCGATCAACGCGGACGGTCCGGCAACGCAATGCTGTTCGCCCGCCAACCGGTTGAGCAAATAGGCAAAGCCGGCGTTGAAATAGACCTGGATCAGGATCGGCACCGCAAGCAGGCCAATAATCAACGGTTGCGCCAGGATCTGTTCGCCCTGGAAGCCAAAAAGCAACACCAGCGTCGCCAACAACGCGATCAAAGAAAGTGGCTGCAGCTTGCTCAGGAGATTGGCAAGTGCGGCCTGACCGCCGCTCGCCAACACGTTGCGGCGCAGGACCTGCGCCACCAGCACAGGAACCACGATGTAGAGGATGACTGAGAGCACCAGCGTATCCCACGGCACGGTGATCGCCGACAGGCCGAGCAGCAGCCCGACGATCGGCGCGAAGGCGAACACCATGATGGTGTCGTTGAGGGCCACCTGCGACAGCGTGAAGTGCGGCTCGCCCTTGGTCAGATTGCTCCATACGAACACCATCGCGGTGCATGGCGCCGCCGCCAGAATGATCAGCCCGGCGATGTAGGAGTTGATCTGCTCAGGCGGCAGATACGGGCGGAATAGATAGCCGACAAACAGCCAGCCGAGCGCCGCCATGGAAAACGGCTTCACCGCCCAGTTGATGAACAGCGTCACGCCGATGCCGCGCCAGTGTTCGCGTACCCGTTTGAGCGCGGCAAAATCGATCTTGACCAGCATCGGCACGATCATCAGCCAGATCAGCGCCGCCACCGGCAAGTTGACGCGCGCGATCTCGGCGCCGCCGATCACGTGAAAGACGCCTGGCATGATGTGGCCAAGCGCAATGCCGGCGACGATGCACAGCGCGACCCACAGAGTGAGATAACGTTCAAACGTCGACATGCTCGGCCTTTTCCGTCGCGCCTTCGCTCTGGCCGATCGCCTTGAGTCGCGTGGTCAGCACCAAGCGGTCGAGTTTCTCGAGCGGCAGCGCCAGGAATAGGTCGATGCGCCGCGCCAGCATGCGATAGGCATCGCGGAACGCCAGCGCGATTTCCGCCTCGCTGCCTTGCGCGGCGGCCGGATCGGGAATGCCCCAATGCGCGGTGATCGGCTGGCCCGGCCACAGCGGGCAGGCTTCGCCGGCGGCGTTGTCGCAGACGGTGAAGACGAAATCGAGATCGGGGCTGCCGGGCTGCGCAAACTCGGCCCAGGATTTCGAACGCATCGCCGCGACGTCATAGTTGAACTTGCGCAGCAGATCGAGCGCGTAAGGATTGACCGCCCCTTTGGGATGGCTGCCGGCGCTGAAGGCCTTGAACTTGCCGCGGCCTTCGCGATTGAGTATCGCCTCCGCCAAGATCGAGCGCGCCGAATTGCCGGTGCACAAGAACAACACGTTGTAGACGCGTTCAGGCATTGGCAACTCCCTTGACGGTCGGCGCGCAGCAGGCGGCGTTGAAATCGGCGACCACCGGCGCGCAGATCTCCGGCCTGCCGCCACAGCAGTCGAGCAGCATGAAATCGATCAGCGCGCGGAAGCCGTCGAGATCGGCGCGGTAATGCATCGAGCGGCCGTCGCGCTTGACCGCGATCAGCCCGCCGCGCATGAGCGCGGCGAGGTGCGTCGACATGGTGTTGTGCGGCACCTTGCAGAACTGCGCGATGTCGCCCGCCGGCAGCCCGTTCGGATGCGCGGCGACGAGCTTGCGGAAGGCCTTCAGCCGTGTCGGCTGCGCCAAAGCAGCGAAGGCGGCCTGCGATTTCTTTGCGTCCATATGTCGGGACATATCGACATATGATGACAGCCGGATGAAAAATGCAACACAAGAAACACAAGACGAAAAATTCAAGACGTGCGTCACCGCCCCTGTTCTTGATCGGCGCGGGGTACGCCGGCTTCCCTTCTTCCGTCCCTCGATATGAGGGATGGAGCACCGGGGAGGTGCCAGGGCGTTTGGCGCAAACGCCCTCGACGGGTTGGCGAACCCGCCGCGCGTCTGGCGAGACGCGCGGGTCCTTTGGCGAAGGACCCGGCACCTCCCCGACGCTCCACCGGCGCGCATTGTCGGCGCGCCGCGCTCGCCGGCCGGTAGCGGACGCGTCATGACGGCGCCCGCTCCGACCATCGAGCGGTAGGAATATAGTCCAGAACACAGCCCGCGTCAAGGGTTCATATTTTGTTCTTTTGCCCCGCGCTGGGTTCGGCTATTGAAGTCTCCGATGCCGCAATTCTCTCCGCACCAAGACGCCGCGCTCAATGCCGTCGCCAGCTGGCTGAAGGACAAGCCGGGCTCGAACGGCACGCCGCAGGTCTTCCGCCTGTTCGGCTATGCCGGCACCGGCAAGACCACGCTCGCCCGCCATCTCGCCGAGCACGCCGACGGCGAGGTGAAATTCGCCGCCTTCACCGGCAAGGCAGCCTCGGTGATGCGCGGCAAGGGCTGCAAGGGCGCCTCCACCATCCACTCGCTGATCTACCGGGCGCGCGAAAGCGGCGAGGAAATCCCCTCGTTCGACCTGTGGGACGAGGCGCCCGCGTCCAAGGCCGAGCTGATCGTCATCGACGAATGCTCGATGGTCGACGCCGAGCTTGGCCGCGATCTGCTGTCGTTCGGCGTACCGGTGCTGGTGCTGGGCGATCCGGCGCAACTGCCGCCGATCCAGGGCGGCGGCTTTTTCACCGAGGCCGAGCCCGACGTGATGCTCACCGAGGTGCACCGCCAGGCGATCGACGATCCGATCGTGCGGTTGTCGATGAACATCCGCGCCGGGGAGTATCTCGAGCCCGGCCGCTACGGCGAAACGGAAGTGGTCGGCAAGGGCGATCTCGATCCTGAGCGCGTATTGGAAGCCGACCAGGTGCTGGTGGGCAGGAATGCCACGCGGCGCGCCTACAACAATCGCATGCGCGAGCGGCGCGGCTTCGACGGCGAATTTCCCGACGCCGGCGACAAGCTGGTCTGCCTGCGCAACAACCGCAAGAAGGGTCTGTTCAACGGCGGGCTGTGGACGGTGAAGGAGCGCGGCGCCCGGCGCGGCACAAAGACGGGAATCATGACCATGCGGCTCTTGCCGGACGACGACAGCGGCATGCGCGGCGTCAAGGTGTCGGTGCGGCCGGAATGCTTCAGCGGCGGCATCGAGAAGGTCGATTGGGCGCGGCGCAAGCCCTACGACGAGTTCGACTACGGCTACGTGCTCACCGTACACAAGGCGCAGGGCTCGCAGTGGGACGACGTGGTGCTGTTCGACGAGTCTTTTGCTTTTCCCGATTCGCGCGAGCGCTGGCTCTACACCGGCGTCACGCGAGCGGCGAAAAAGCTGACGGTGGTAGTGTAATCATTCTCAGAGGCACTTCCCATAAAGGGCGCAAGCCCACACCAGACCCCAGTGTAAATAGGTTGCCGGAACGACGATGATCGCCGTGGTCATCAGCCAGAGGCCGCGCCAGCGGTAGACACGCACAGCTAAGACAATAACCGTGAGCCACAGCAGAAACGCGACATAGGGGCCGAATAAATAAATCGGTCCGATACGCATCACCAAAGACCAGAACAAACAAAGCGGCGCGACGATGCAGAGGGCAACCGCGATGGCAAAAAAGCCGGCCATCGGGATTCGAAAATAGTCGACCATGCGCCCGGCGGCTTCAGGCCGCTTTCGCCTTCGGCCCGAAGCGGCCGTAGAAGCTCTCGCCCTTGTCCGCCATCTCGACCAAGAGCTTCGGCGGTTTGAAGCGCGGGCCGTACTTCTTCTCGAATTTCTTCGCCAGCGCGACGAATGTCTTGGTGCCCATCATGTCGATGTAGGACAGCGTGCCGCCCGACCAGGGCGCGAAGCCCCAGCCGAGGATCGAGCCGACGTCGGCCTCGCGCACGTCGGTGACCACCTTCTCCTCGAAGGTGCGCGCGGCCTCGACCGCCTGCGTCACCAGGATGCGCTGCTTGAGCTCCTCGACGTCGAGGGTGTCGACCTGTTCGCGGGTGAGCTTCTTCGGCAGCAGATCGGGTAGCCCCGGCCACAGCCGCTTCGGCTGGCCCGGCGTGTAGTCGTAGAAGCCCTTGCCGTTCTTGCGCCCGGAGCGGCCGCTCTTCTCGACCAGCGCCTCCATCAGCTTCTTCTGCGCCGGATTGACGGCCTTCGGGCCGAGGTCGGCCTCGGCGGCGCGCAGGATTTTCAGGCCGAGATCGAGCCCGGTTTCGTCGTTGAGCGCCAGCGGGCCGACCGGCATGCCGGCCATGCGCGCGGCATTCTCGATCAGCGCCGCCGGCACGCCCTCGAGCAGCATCAGATAGGCTTCCTGGATGTAGTTGAGCACGCAGCGGTTGGCGTAGAAGCCGCGCGAGTCATTGACCACGATCGGGGTCTTGCGGATGGCGCGCACGTAATCGAGCGCGACGGCCAGCGCTTTGTCGCCGGTGTTCTTGCCGAGGATGATCTCGGTGAGCATCATCAGCGGCACCGGCGAGAAGAAGTGGATGCCGATGAAACGCGGCGGGTCCTTGAATTCGGCGGCGAGCGAGGTGATCGGCAGCGTCGAAGTGTTGGAGGCGAGCACCGTGTCGGGGCCGATCGCCGCCTGGATTTTTGCGATCACGTCGGCCTTGACCTTGCGGTCCTCGAACACGGCTTCGACGACCAAGTCGCAGTCGTTGAGCGCGCCGTAGTCCGGCGTCGGCGTAATCAGCGCCAGAAGCCCGTCGCGCTCGGCCGATTTCATGCGGCCTTTGTTGACGCGGTCGGTCAGCGACTTGTGCACGCCGGCCTTGCCCTTGTCGGCGGTCTCCTGGTCGCGGTCGATCAGCACGACCTGGATGCCCGCCGCCGCAGTCACCTGCGCGATGCCGGCGCCCATGAAGCCGGCGCCGACGACGCCGATCTTCTTCAGCGACGACGCCGGTACGTTGGCCGGACGGCGCGCGCCCTTGTTGAGCTCCTGCATGGAGACGAACAGCGAGCGGATCATGTTGGCCGCTTCCGGCGAGCGCAGGATCTTGGCGAACCAGCGCGACTCGACGCGCAGCGCCGTATCCATGTCGACCTGCAGGCCCTCGTAGACCGTCTGCAGGATGGCGCGCGCGGCCGGATAATTGTCGTAGGTTTCGCGCCGGTAGATCGCGTTGGCGGCCGGAAACGTCATCATGCCGGCCCTGGAATAGACCGGACCGCCGGGCAGCTTGAAGCCCTTCTCGTCCCACGGCTTCACCGCCTTGCCGCCGGCCTTGATCCAGTCCTTGGCGGCTTTGACCAAGTCGGCCTGCGGCACGACGTTGTCGATCAATTTCATCGCCTTGGCGCGGTCGGTTTTAAGCTGGTCGCCCTTGAGCAGAAATTGCAGCGCATCGGCGGGCTGCAGCATGCGTGCCACGCGCTGCGTGCCGCCGGCGCCGGGGAAGAGGCCAATCTTGATCTCGGGCAGGCCGAGCCGTGTCTTGGCATTGTCGGCAGCGATGCGCTGATGGCAGGCGAGCGCCAGCTCGAAACCGCCGCCCATCGCCGTGCCGTTGAGCGCGCAGACCCACGGCTTGCCGCAGATCTCGATGCGGCGATAGAGCTGCGACAGCTTGCGGCTTTCGTCGAACACGAATTGCGCCGCGGCTTCCTCGCCCTTGGCCCGCACGGTTTCGGCAAAGACGGTGCCCATGCGCTCGAGCATCGTGAGGTCGGCACCGCCGCAGAAGGTGTCCTTGCCCGAGGTGATGACCGCGCCTTTGATCGCGGCGTCCTTTTCGACCTTGTCGACGAGCGAGGACAGTTCCGCAATCGTGTCCATGTCGATGACGTTCATCGAACGGCCCGGCATGTCCCAGGTGATCAGCGCAACGCCGTCGCCGTCAACGTCGAGTTTGAAATTGGCCATCTTTGTTCCTCGCCCTTTCCTGTCATTCCGGGACGACGCGAAGCGGCGGACCCGGAATCCAGAAGTCAATTCAGTTCTCGCCGCTGGATTTCGGGTTCGCGCCTGCGGCGCGCCCCGGAATGACAGCGTCAGGGATACGGCGCGCCGTTGCGGTGCAGATAGCGGCGGCTCTTCTCGTCGCGCTCCATCACCAGATCGACGTCGGGATAATGCACGCGTTCGGTCTTGGCGCGGGTGCCGACCTCGAAATAGACGGCGTCGCGGTTCGAGCGGTTGATCAGCCGGTGTGCGATGCCGCTGCCGGCCTTGAAGCCGGCGGCGTCGCCCGCCTTGAGCACGACCTCGCCGTCGTTCTCGGCCAGCACCAGTTCGCCTTCCAGCACGTAGATGAATTCGTCTTCCTGCTCGTGCCAGTGGCGCAGCGCGGACGCCTGCCCCGGCTCGATACGCGTGATATTGACGCCGAACTGGGTGAGACCGACGACGTCGCCGAGCGCCTGCTTGTGGCGGCCCCTGTGCTCGGCCTGAAACTCGGCCGGATAGAACGTGCCGCTCTTTGCCGGCACTTTGGCGATATCGACCTTGGGCATGACGCTCAGACGCGTTCGATGATGGTCGCGGTGCCCATGCCCATGCCGATGCAGAGCGTCACCAGCGCGGTCTCGAGGTCGCGGCGTTCAAGCTCATCGAGCACGGTGCCGAGAATCATGGCGCCGGTGGCGCCGAGCGGATGGCCCATGGCGATGGCGCCGCCGTTGACGTTGATCTTGTCGTGCGGGATGTCGAGCGCCTGCATATAGCGCAGCACGACCGAGGCAAAAGCCTCGTTGAGCTCCCACAGGTCGATGTCCTTCTTCTTCATGCCGGCTTTCTTCAGCGCCTTTTCGGTCACCGGGATCGGCCCGGTGAGCATGATCGCCGGCTCCGAGCCGATATTGGCGAAGCCCTTGATGCGCGCGCGCGGCTTCAGGCCCGCGGCCTTGCCCGCCTCCTTGCTGCCGATCAGCACCGCCGCGGCGCCGTCGACGATGCCGGACGAATTGCCAGGCGTGTGCACGTGGTTGATCGCCTCGACCTCCGGATGCTTCTGGATGGCGACGGCGTCGAAGCCGCCCATCTCGCCCATCTGCACGAAGGACGGCTGCAGCGATGCGAGTGTCTGCATCGTCGTAGTCGGCCGCATGTGTTCGTCTTTCGCCAGGATCGGCAGACCGTTCGGATCGCGCACCGTCATCACCGATTTCTTGAAGCGGCCCTCGTCCCAGGATTGGGCCGCGCGCTTCTGGCTTTCGACCGCGTAAGCGTCGACGTCGTCGCGCGAGAAGCCGTATTTGGTGGCGATCAGGTCGGCGGAAATGCCCTGCGGCAGGAAATAAGTTTCGACGGCGATCGACGGATCGACCGGCCAGGCGCCGCCGGAGGCGCCGATGCCGACGCGGCTCATCGATTCGACGCCGCCGCCGATGGTCATCTGGTGCTGGCCGGACATCACCTCCATGGCGGCGAAGTTCACGGCATCGAGGCCCGAGGCGCAGAAACGATTGATCTGCACGCCCGGCACCTTGTCGCCGAAGCCGGCCACCAGCGCAGAAGCGCGCGCGATATCGCCGCCCGCTTCGCCCACCGGGTCGACACAGCCGAGCACGACATCGTCGAGCAGTTCGGGATTGAGCTCGTTGCGCTTCCTGACCTCGGCCAATGCCTGCGCCGCGAGATTGAGCGCGGTCACCTCATGCAAGGCGCCGTCCGCTTTGCCGCGGCCGCGCGGCGTGCGCACGTGATCGAAAATAAATGCGTCGGGCATTGGCGTCCTCCTGCGCAGGACTAAAGGCTGCGCGCAATCAACAGCTTCATGATTTCATTGGTCCCCGCATAGATACGCAGCACGCGGGCGTCACGGTAGAGCCGCGAAATCGGGTATTCGTCCATATAGCCATAGCCGCCGAACAATTGAAGGCAGCGGTCGATCACTTCACCGAGGGTGTCGGTGAGGCGGTATTTGGCCATCGAGGCGGTCACGGTGTCGAGTTTGCCTTCGACGTGCAGGCCGATGCAGTGGTCGAGGAAAACCTTGGCGATGGTGGCGTCGGTCTTGCAGGCGGCAAGCTCGAACTGGGTGTTCTGGAATTCGACGATCGCCTTGCCGAAGGCCTTGCGTTGCTTGACGTAATCGACGGCGAGCGCCACCGCGCGCTCCATCATCGCCACCGCGTGGACGGCGACGATCAGGCGCTCCTGCGGCAATTCCTTCATCAACTGGTAGAAGCCCTGCCCTTCCTCGGTGCCGAGCAGGCTTTCGGCCGGCAGCTTGACGTCCTCGAAGAACAATTCCGAGGTGTCGGCGGAATCCATGCCGAGTTTCTTCAGCTTGCGGCCGCGGCGGAAGCCGGGCGCGTCATCGGTTTCGACAACCAGCAGCGAGGTGCCCTTGGCGCCGGCCTTGGGATCGGTCTTGGCGACGACGATGATCAGGTTGGCGTGCTGACCGTTGGTGATGAAGGTCTTGGAGCCGTTGAGCACGTAGCCGTTGCCGGATTTCTCCGCCTTGGCGCGTACGCCCTGCAGGTCGGACCCGGTGCCCGGCTCGGTCATGGCGATGGCGCCGATCAGCTCGCCGGTGGCGAGCTTGGGCAGCCAGCGTTTCTTCTGCTCCTCGGTGCCGTAATGCAGGATGTAGGGCGCGACGATGCCCGAGTGTAGTGGCGCACCGAAAGTGTCGAAGCCGGCAAGCGAGAGCTCGCGGTTGATCACCGCCTCATGAGCGAAGGTGCCGCCGGCGCCGCCATATTCCTCCGGCATCGAGGCGCAGAGCAGACCGGCCCCGCCGGCCTTGGTCCAGACCTCGCGCTCGTACATGCCTTTTTCGTGCCAGCGGTCGATATGGGGAGCGAATTCGTCGGCGATGAAGCGCCGCGCCTGCTCTTCGAGCAGGACGAGGTCCTCGGTCATCCACCCCGGCCGCGGAAGGTTGAGGGCATCCATGCGATGATTCCCGACGCGCGCTGCACCATAGCGCCCGTAAGGCCGCAGGGCGAGGGCCCTACCCGGATCAGGCGGCGCCGAACGCGACGGCGATATTGTAGGTGATGAAGGAGGCGATATAGGCGAGCGCCAGCATGTAGCCGAAGGTGACCGCCATCCATTTCCAGCTGCCGGTCTCGCGCTTGATGACGGCGAGCGTCGAGGCGCATTGCGGGGCGAAGATGTACCAGACCAGCAGCGACAGGGCGGTCGCCAGGGTCCATTGATGGGCCAGCGCCTGGCCGATCTGCTGCGCTGCCTCCTTGCCGCCTTCGATGGAATAGACCGTGCCGAGCGCGGCGACCGCGACTTCACGCGCCGCCATACCCGGGATCAAGGCGACGGCGATCTGCCAGTTGAAGCCGAGCGGCGCCAGCAGCGGTTCGATGAGATGGCCGATGATGGCGGCGAGGCTGTAATCGATGGCCGGTCCGCTTGCCCCTTGCGGCGGGCGCGGGAACGAGGCCAGAAACCAGATCAGCACCATCATCGAGAAGATCGTGGTGCCGGCGCGCTGCAGGAACATCTTGGCTCGCGTGTAGAGCCCGATCAGCACGCTCTGCGGCCGCGGCAATTTGTAGTCGGGCAGTTCAAGCATGAAAGGCGGCGTCGGGTTGTCGCGCCAGAAGAAGAATTTAGCCAATGCGGAGACGCCGAGCGCGCTGACGATACCGGCGGCGTAGAGGCCGAACATCACCAGCCCTTGCAGGCTGGCGAAGCCCCACACCGTCTTCGCCGGAATGAAGGCCGAGATGATCAGCGTATAGACCGGGATGCGCGCCGAGCAGGTCATCAGCGGCGCCACCAGGATGGTGGTCAGCCGGTCGCGCGGATTGTCGATCACCCGCGTCGCCATGATGCCGGGAATGGCGCAGGCGAAGCTCGACAGCAGCGGGATAAAGGCGCGGCCGTGCAGGCCGGCGCCGCCCATGATGCGATCCATCAGGAAGGCTGCGCGCGCCATGTAGCCGAGATCTTCCAGCAGCAGGATGAACAGGAACAGGATCAGGATCTGCGGCAGGAACACGATGACGCT
>Ga0335083_10003471_pt1 | contig 20451 bp, 15 predicted proteins | sample Lox_Sample_42_FD_206716 | JGI IMG/M metagenome (GOLD analysis project Ga0335083, IMG submission 206716) | Soil microbial communities from Loxahatchee National Wildlife Refuge, Florida, United States - Lox_Sample_4.2 | ecosystem: Environmental > Terrestrial > Soil > Wetlands | place: USA...
GGGCAGTGCCCGGTAGACGGCAGCGTCGACGGCCGGCCCGCCGCCATGGACTCCCGGCGGGTCGGCGAACAGCGCGGCGAACGTCGCGCAGTCGGCCGAACTGCCGCCGTTGCCGAAGGCGTACAGCCGCCCGCCCGCCGCGAACCGCTCCGCCATCGTCGCACCGCACGCGGCGACCTGCTGCGCGCGCGCCGCCAGCGTCGCCTGCTGCAGCGCGGCGCTCTGCGCCGCCTTGGCCCGCGCGGACGCGGCCAGTTCGGCCAGCAACGGCCCCGGGTCGCGCTCCTCGGCCGCGATGAACGGGTACAGGAACCCCGTTTGCTCCCCGCTCAGTATCCCCCCCGGGGGGATGACCCCCCCGGTGACCCCCCCAAGCACGGGGGAGTCCCTCCCCCGTATCCCCCTCGCCGGGGCGGAGCCCCGGGACGGCGCCTTCGGCGCCGAGCACGCGGGGCAGGAATCGGCGGAAGACAGTACGCCGCAACCGTTCGGGATGATCATTAGTGCCCAGCCCGCGGCGGCCTATCGCGGCGAGACCGGCCGCATGATCGCGGACGTGCGCCAGTGGCTCGCCGACGGCTGGCGGGTAGTGCTCGTCACCGAGGGGCACGGGCCCGCCAAGCGGCTCGCCGAGGTGCTGCGCGGCGAGGGGTTCGGCGCACGGACGGGCGACATCGACGCCGAGCCAGAGCCCGGCGTTCCCTACGTGACCACCGGCGAGCTGCGCCAGGGATTCTCCTGGCCGGCCGTGCGCCTCGCGGTGCTCACCGAGGCGGACTTCGCGGCGCGGGGCACATCCCGGCCGAGCACGCGAGACGAGCGGCGGATGCCGTCGGCGCGGCGGCGCGGCGGCGTCGACCCGCTCCAGCTCCAGCCGGGCGACTACGTGGTGCACGAGCAGCACGGCGTTGGCCGCTTCGTGGAGATGACAAGCAGGACGGCGGCAGGCGCGACCCGTGACTACCTGGTGCTCGAGTACGCCGCGGCCAGGCGTGGGCACCCGCCCGACCGGCTGTACGTGCCGACCGACCAGCTCGACGAGGTCACCAGGTACGTCGGCGGCGAGGCGCCGGCGCTGCACCGGCTCGGCGGCGCGGACTGGGCCAAGACCAAGGGCAGGGCGCGCAAGGCGGTCCGCGAGATCGCGGCCGAGCTGATCAGGCTGTACTCGGCGCGGATGGCCTCGCCGGGGCACGCGTTCGGCGGCGACACCCCGTGGCAGCGCGAGCTCGAGGACGCCTTCCCCTACGTGGAGACGCCCGACCAGCTCTCCGCGGTGGACGACGTCAAGCGCGACATGGAGAAGCCGGTGCCGATGGACCGGCTGATCTGCGGCGACGTCGGCTACGGCAAGACCGAGATCGCGGTGCGCGCCGCGTTCAAGGCCGTGCAGGACGGCAAGCAGGTCGCCGTCCTCGTGCCGACGACCATCCTCGCGCAGCAGCACTTCAACACGTTCTCCGAGCGCTACGCGCCGTTCCCGGTGGCGGTCAAGCCGATGTCCAGGTTCCAGACCGCCGGCGAGGTCGCTGAGACGCAGCGCGGGCTCGCCGACGGCACCGTCGACCTGGTGATCGGCACCCACCGGCTGCTCTCGCCCGAGACCAGGTTCAAGCAGCTCGGCCTGGTGATCATCGACGAGGAGCAGCGGTTCGGCGTCGAGCACAAGGAGTACCTCAAGCGGCTGCGCACCGAGGTGGACGTGCTCGCGATGTCTGCGACGCCGATCCCGCGCACGCTGGAAATGGGCGTCGCGGGCATCCGCGAGATGTCCACTATCCTGACCCCGCCTGAGGAGCGGCACCCGGTGCTCACCTTCGTCGGCGCCTACGACGAGAGGCAGATCGCCGCGGCCATCAGGCGCGAGCTGCTCCGCGACGGCCAGGTGTTCTTCGTGCACAACCGGGTGCAGTCGATCAAGAAGGTCGCCGCCAGGCTGGGCGAGCTTGTCCCCGAGGCGAGGATCGCGGTTGCCCACGGGCAGATGAACGAGCATGAGCTGGAGCGGATCATGATCGGCTTCTGGGACCGGTCCTTCGACATCCTGGTCGCCACCACCATCGTCGAGTCCGGCCTCGACATACCGAACGCGAACACGCTGATCGTGGACAGGGCCGACGCGCAGGGACTGTCCCAGCTGCACCAGCTCCGCGGCCGCGTCGGGCGCGGCCGTGAGCGCGCGTACGCGTACTTCCTCTACCCGCAGGACAAGCCGCTGACCGAGACGGCGCACGAGCGGCTCGCCACGGTGGCGCAGCACACGGAGATCGGCGCGGGCATGTACGTCGCGCTGAAGGACCTGGAGATCCGCGGCGCGGGGAACCTGCTCGGCGGCGAGCAGTCCGGGCACATCGCCGGGGTCGGCTTCGACCTGTACGTGCGGATGATCGGCGAGGCGGTGCGCGAGCTCAAGGACGACGCGCCCGCCGAGCGGCCGGAGGTGCGGGTCGAGCTGCCGGTCAACGCGCACATACCGCACGACTACATCCCCGGCGAGCGGCTGCGGCTTGCGGCGTACACCTCCATCGCGGCCATCGACTCCGAGGACGATGTGATCTCCGTCCGTGACGAGCTGCGCGACCGCTACGGCGAGCTGCCTGTGCCCGTGGTCACGCTGCTCGACGTGGCCAGGCTCCGGTTCGCCGCGCGGCGCGCCGGGCTGACGGATATCACACTCCAGGGATCGCACGTGCGGTTCGCCCCTGTTGTCCTGCCTGATTCGCGTGTGGTCCGGGTTCAGCGGCTATACCCCAAGACACTGCTAAAGCCGGCAGTGCGTACCATGCTGGTACCAGTGCCGAAGTCCGGTGCCTCGAGCGGAGGCTTCGGCGGGGAGCCGTTGCGCGACACCGAGCTGCTCGCTTGGTGCGCGGAGGTAATCCGTTCGGTACTGTCCGAGTCGTAGTTCGCGCTTGTCGTTGTCGTTGAAGTGCTGGAAGGAATCTTCAGTGGCTCTGTTTGGTAAGAAGGGACGCCGGGTGGCCGCGCTTGGCGCCGCGGGCCTTGGCGCGTGCGCGGTGCTCGCCGCCTGCGGTCCGGTACAGGCAGGGGCCGCTGCGATCGTCGGCGACCAGCGGATCACGGTGTCCTCGCTCGACACGCAGGTCTCCAACCTCCAGACGGCAGCCAAGCCCTTCAGCCAGCTGCCGATCACCACCGCGGAGATGCCGACCGCGGTGCTGTCCTGGCTGATCAGGTTCGCCGTCATGGACCAGGTGGCCGCGACGAACGGCATCACGGTGTCTAAGTCCCAGTCGGAGGCGGCACTCAGCTCGCTCAAGAGCGTGGCGCAGCAGAACGGGTTCGCCAGCACGAACGAACTGCTGGTCGCCAACGGCATACCACCGCAGCTGTTCCCCGAGGTCGGCCAGTGGGAGGCGCAGCAGACCGCCTACGCGCTCAAGCTGAACCACGGCAAGACGCCGACGACCACCGCTGAGCAGAACGCCTTCACCACGGCGATCACCAAGTCGCAGTGCCAGGCGGCCAAGTCGCTCAACATCAAGGTCAGCCCGCAGTTCGGCCGGCTGGACTATTCGCAGTACACGGTCGTCGCGACGCCGAACACGCTGTCGCAGCCGGCCGGCAAGCCGACGCCCGCGTCCACCACGGGGCTCGCCCCGGCGTGCTGACCGTCCTGCTGACCAGCTCGCGGGTCGCCCCCGGGCTGCTCACCTGGCAGGCCTGGTCCGCGCTGCGCGCGGCCTGCCTGGTGCTTGCCGGGTCGGCCGGGCATCCGCAACTGCCGACGCTGACCGCGGCGGATGTGGTGCCCGCGGTTGCCGACGCCCCGGCCGGCGCGGTCCCGCTCGCCGGTTTCCTGTCGTCGGCCGCGTCGTCCGCCGACGGTGACGTGGTGTGGCTCGCGCCCCCCGATGAGGAGGCGGACCCGGCGCTGCTCGGTGCGCTCTCCGTCCCCTATCAGGTGCTGAACGGATCGCACGACCTGCCGGGCGCGCACCTGCTCGACCTGGTGGCGATCATGGACCGGCTGCGGGTCTCCTGCCCGTGGGACCAGGAGCAGACGCACTCCTCATTGCTGAAGTACTTGCTTGAAGAGGCGTACGAGGCGGCGGAGGCCATCGAGGCCGCTGACCTGGACTCGCTGCGCGAGGAGATCGGCGACGTCATGTTCCAGGCGTTCTTCCACGCGAGGATCGCCGCGGAGCGGCCGGCCGCCGAGGGCGGGTTCAGCATCGACGACGTCGCCGACACGCTGGCGGCGAAGCTGGTCAGGCGGCACCCGCACGTGTTCGGGTCGGTGTCGGTGGCATCGGCGGCCGACGTCAACGCGAACTGGGAAGAGATCAAGAAGGCGGAGCGGGCGGAGAAGGCTCAGGCAGGTGAGGCGGGTGCGCCCTCCGTGCTGGACGGCGTCCCCTACGGCCAGCCTGCGCTCTCGCTGGCCGCGCAGCTCCAGCGGCGGGCGGAGCGGGCAGGAATCACCGTCTCTCCCGACGGCGCCGTTCCTGCCGACGGCACCGTCTCTGCCGATGGCACAGCGGCGGACGCGGTACCCGGGCAAGTTGGCGACGCGCTCATGGCCCTGGTAGCGCGCGCACGCGAAGCCGGGCTTGACCCGGAACTTGAGCTGCGTGCCGCGGCGCGCCGGTTCGCCGACGCGGTGCGCGAGCGGGAACGGCTGGGGCACCGCTGAGCGATGGCTTGCGTGTGCTTACGGCCTGTAGTGGGCGGTGAGACTGGCCGCGCGGCCATTATTAATCGATTTGGATATTTTTCTATTACCTTAAGCTAGCTCAAGCATAGTGTCAGCAAGTCTTAGAATTTTACGAAAAAGATCGGCTTGTCTGCACAGAACCGCTCTTCGGGATTCAATTACGCTGAGCTATTGCTCTGGCTCATAAACGCAAGTAGGTTTGGCATCCGGGCCGGTTACGCGTCGCGACACTGGCAAATCGATCCTTTTTACTTACTCGGATCACATCGAGCGGGATCTCTTGATATGTGACGCGAGCTGGGAGCTAACCCTTCGTTGCGCCTGCACGTCACATAAAAGGGGGAATGGCAATAGCGGCACATAGCAGTGCCGAACGGGGGGTCCGGCGGGACGGGGGTGCCGCCGCGACAATTGGGGGGGTGCAGTATCGCATGTCCGATTCTTCCTCTATTGCTTCCATAGGCAATAGGGCTGGCTGGCTGCGGGGCCATCCGGACACTTGGATGAGGACTTATGTCCGACACATTGCAATTACTGACTTCTCGGTAGCGGTCGTGGCAGTAATCGCCGCTGTCGGGGTACGTTTCGGGTCACGCCCGAATGGCAGGTATCTGGTGCTCAGCCTGGCGCTTCCACTGCTCTGGATCAGCGTGCTGCGTATTTTCGGCGGGTATGAGCGGCGATTCCTCGGCGTCGGTCCCGACGAATTCCGCCGCGTCCTGGACGCGGGCCTGAGCCTTACCGCCGCGCTGGCCCTGGTCTCCTACGCGGTCAATAACGAGCTGTCTCGCGCTTATCTCGTGATCAGCATGCCGGTCGTCGTCGCGCTTGACCTGATCGTCAGGCTCATCCTGCGCAAGAGGCTGCACTGGCGGCGCAGGCGCGGCCTGTGCATGTCCACCGTCGTCGCGGTCGGTCACGAGCGAGCCGTCCTGCAGCTCATCAGCGAGCTGCGCCGTGAGCCGCACCACGGCCTCGACGTGGTCGCGGTATGCCTGGCCGGTGAACTCACTGCCGACGAGGTGGCAGGCGTGCCGGTGGTCGGTGACCTTGATGACGCCGCGAGCGCGGTGCGGAAGTTCAAGGCAGGCACGGTCGCAGTGCTCTCCTGCCCGGAGATGGACGGCGTGAAGCTCAGGACGCTCGCCTGGGAGCTGGAGAAGACGGGCACCGAACTGTGTGTCGCGCCCGCGCTGCTCGACGTGGCGGGACCGAGGACCACTGTGCGGCCGACCGCGGGACTGACCTTGCTGCACGTGGACCATCCGCAGCTCAGCGGGCCGAAGCAGGTGGTCAAGGACCTGTTCGACCGGTCCGCCGCCGCGTTCGGCCTGCTGCTGCTCGCGCCGCTGCTGCTGGCCATAGCGGCAGCGGTCAAGCTGTCCGACAAGGGGCCGGCGCTGTTCACCCAGACGCGGGTGGGCAAGGACGGTCAGCGGTTCAGGATCTACAAGTTCAGGACGATGGTGGTGGACGCCGAGAACCGCCTCGCGGAGATCAGGGCGCAGAACGAGTCCGACGGCATCCTGTTCAAGATGCGCAATGACCCGCGCATCACGGCGCTGGGGGGCCGGCTGCGGAAGTGGTCCCTTGACGAGCTGCCGCAGCTCATCAACGTGCTGCGGGGCGAGATGTCGCTGGTGGGCCCGCGCCCCGCGTTGCCGGAGGAGGCAGCGGAGTACGCGGAGCATGTCCGGCGCAGGCTCGTCGTGAAACCTGGCCTGACCGGAATGTGGCAGGTGAACGGCCGGTCCGACCTGTCATGGGAAGAAACGGTCAGGCTTGACCTCCGCTACGTCGAGAACTGGTCCTTCGCTCTCGACCTGCAAATCCTGTGGAAGACCGTTTCGGTGATCGTGCACGGCGCGGGGGCTTACTGAGATGCCGGGCGCTCTGGCCGGGGCCGTCGACGTCGCGGAGGTGGTGCGGGATGCCGCCTCGGGCGACGCCACGGCGTGGGACCGGCTCATGGACCAGTACGGCAAGCTCGTCTGGGCGATTACCCGGGACTTCAAGCTGGTCGACAGCGACGCCTCTGACGTGGTTCAGACCACGTGGCTGCGCTTGGTCGAGCACATCGACAGGCTTGAACACCCGGAGCGGGTCGGCGCGTGGCTCGCCACCACGGCGCGCAACGAGTGCTTGCGCAGCATCGCGTCGCGCAAGCGGATCGTCCTCATCGGCGAGGCGCGCCGGCTTGAGGACATGGGCAGGTACGAGCAGCCGGCCGATGAGGCAGTGCTCGCCGCCGAGCGCGCGCAGCTGGTCAGGGAAACGCTCAAGCTGCTGCCGCTGCGCTGGCAGCAGCTTATGGAACTGCTCATGGCGGAGCAGTCGTACGCCGTCATAGCCGACCGGCTCAGCGTGCCGGTCGGCAGCATCGGCCCGACCAGGGGACGCTGCCTCGACCGGCTGCGCAACCTGCTAGAAGCTTCCTGACAGGCTGCTGATGTCCACCCACGCCTTGCCGGCCGCCTCGATCTCCGGGCATGCCTTGCTGACCTCAGGTATCAGGTCAGGGACGAAGACCAGCACCGAGTCGGGCGGGGAGGCGGTCAGTTCCCGCGGGCTGATGACCGGGATGGCGGTGCCCGGCATCCGCAGCCCGCGCTTGGCGGGCGAAGCGTCCGCCACGGCCGGCAGCAGGCTGACATCCACGCCGGCTGAGCACAGCAGGGCGACCGCCCGGGACGCGGCGCTGTACCCGAGGACGGATCTGCCCGCGGCGCGCTGCGCGGTCAGCCAGCCGCGTAGCGCGCCGGCCTGCGCGCTGACCTCGCGCTGCAGCCCGGCTACCATGTCCGGGCTGGTGATGCCGCTGTGAGCCTCGTCCGCGAGCAGCGAGCACACGGTCTCGCCTGGACCCGCCGCCACGTGGTCCGCGCCGTCATGGCACGCCGCGAGCAGCACCGTGCCGCCGTAAAGGCTGAACTGCCACGCGGCGGTCGGCCTGAGCCCGGCGCGGGCCAGCATCGCGGTCAGCGCGGTGGCGGAGTAGTAGGCGTAGTGACCGTGGCGCAGCGCGTTCCACTGTCCCTGGCGGACGATCGCGGCCAGCGAGTGGTACTGCAGCAGCAGCGTGCCGCCCGGTGCCCGCCGGGCGGCACGCTCCGCGACCGCGGCCGCCTGGTCCGCGGCGTGCATCATCCCGAAGCAGTCGACGATCACGTCGGCCGCGCCGCCGGTGACCGGGTTGAGCCCGCGCTCGGCCAGCAGGTCAAGCCAGGAGCCGCCGTGCGGGCTGCCGTACTCGGCGACCCGCGCCCCGGGGGGAAGCAGGCCGCCCGCGGCCACCCGGGCCACCGCGTCCCGCGCCTGCTCGATGAGGGCGGCGGGCTCCGCGCCCCTGGGCTCCTCGGGGACGGTCGGGTCGGTCAGCAGCTGGGCAAGACCGCAGCCTCCGCAGAGCCACATCTGCAGCGGGTAAACCGGGTCAGGCCCCGGCTGGTCGTGCCGCGGAAAGTAGTCGCACGCTGGCTGCTCTCCGAGATCGAGCACGACGCGACCGCTGCGGCTACGGCAGGCGCGGCACTCGTGATTGTCCATTCAGTCCTCCGCTCGGCGAGTGAGAGCGGCGCAGGAAGCGCCAGGCAGCAATCTAGCGTGTCTCTGCAAGAAATCACATTCGGATTATTCTCTTGATTTGGGGTGACATGTCATCAAACCGCGCGTGCCGTCTCTGCGGGGCGGAACTCACGCACACGTTCGTCGACCTCGGGATGTCTCCGCTGTGCGAAAGCTACCTGCCTGAGGAGTGCCTAGACGACCCGGAGACCTTCTACCCGCTGCACGTCCGCCTGTGCGCCAGCTGCCTGCTCGTGCAACTGCCCGCGTACGTGCCGGGGGAAGACATCTTCTCCGACTACGCCTACTTCTCGTCCTACTCCGACTCCTGGGTGGCGCACGCCAAGCGCTATGCCGACGAGATGACGGCGCGGCTCGGCTTGACCAGCGACAGCCTGGTGACCGAGGCGGCCAGCAACGACGGCTACCTGCTCCAGCACTTCCACGCGGCTGGCATCCCGGTACTCGGCGTCGAGCCCGCCGCCAACGTCGCCAAGGCGGCCGAGGCCAAGGGCATCAGGACAGTGGTGCGCTTCCTCGGGCCGGCGACCGGCGCGTCGATCGCCGCGGAGCACGGACAGGCCGATCTCGTCGCGGCGAACAATGTCTTCGCGCACGTCCCCGACATCCGCGGCTTCGCGGCAGGTCTGCGGGCCCTGGTCAAGGACACCGGCCTGGTGACCCTGGAGTTCCCGCACCTGCTGCGGCTGATCGAGCGGCGGCAGTACGACACGATCTACCACGAGCACTACTCCTACCTGTCGCTGCTGACCGCCTGCCGTGCCCTCGGGACCGCGGGCTTGCGGGTCGTCGACGTCGACGAGATTGGCACGCACGGCGGCTCGCTGCGGGTGCACGCCCGCCCCGCCGAGACAGCCGCCGAACCGTCCGAGCGGGTCGCGGCGGTGCTCGCGGCGGAAGAGGCGGCCGGGCTGCACACGGTGGCGGGGCACGAGGGGTTCGCCGGCGCTGTGCTCACCATCAAGAGCGACCTGCTCGGCTTCCTGCTCGCCGCGCGGGCTGAGGGCAAGACGGTGGTCGGCTACGGTGCGCCCGGCAAGGGCAACACGCTGCTCAACCACTGCGGCATCAGGTCGGACCTGCTCGCCTGGACCGTCGACCGGTCGCCGCACAAGCAGGGCCGTTTCCTCCCCGGCACGCACATCCCGATCTACGCGCCGGAACGGATCGCGGAGACCAAGCCGGACTACGTCCTGGTACTCCCGTGGAACCTGCGGGAGGAGATCAGCGCGCAACTGTCCTACGTCCGGTCCTGGGGCGGGCGCCTGGTCTTCCCCATCCCGGCACTCGAAGTCGTCTGACCAGCCGATAGCCGTATTTTCTGCGGCGCGCAGAAGGTCTGCTGACCGGAACGCGAGAAGGAGGAGTGACTGTGAAGGTAGTGCTTTTCTGTGGGGGCCTCGGGATGCGGATGCGGGATGGCGTGACAAGCGCTCCCAAACCGATGGCCATGATCGGTGACCGTCCCCTGATGTGGCACGTCATGCGCTACTACGCGCACTTCGGGCACCGGGATTTCGTGCTCTGCCTCGGCTACGGCGCCTCGGCGGTGAAGGACTTCTTCCTGAACTACCAGGAGGCGCGGTCCAACGACTTCGTCCTTGACGGCTCCGGGCAGGTGGAGCTGTTCAAGACCGACATCTCCGACTGGCGGATCACCTTCGTCGACACGGGGCTGCACTCGGAGATCGGCGAACGGCTGCGGCGGGTACGCCGGTTCGTGGACGGCGAGGAGATGTTCCTGGCCAACTACGCGGACGTGTTCACCAACGCGCCGCTCCCCGACATGATCTCGCGGTTCGCCGCCAGTGACGCCGTGCTGAGCCTGCTCGCCGTGCCGCCCCAGTCGTCCCACCACACGGTGGACATCGCCGACAACGGAGTGATCACCCAGGTCATGCCGGTACGGGAGCTGCGGCAGTGGGAGAACGGCGGGTACTTCGTGCTGCGGCCGGAGATCTTCGATTTCCTTGGCGAGGGCGAGGACCTGCTCGGCGACGCGGTACCGCGGCTTGTCCAGCGGCGGAAGGTGCTCGCGTACCCGTACAAGGGCTACTGGACGCCGGCCGACACCGTCAAGGAGCGCGCTCAGCTCGAGGAGATGTACTACCGGGGCAACTGCCCGTGGATGATCTGGGACCCCGAGCGTTCCGGGCTGGTGACCGAGCCGGCCTCGGCCGACGTCCTCGCGAAGGTCCAGGCATGATGCCATTCCCGCTGGCCGCGCCCGCGGGGCGGCCGCTGTCGGTGCTGGCGCTCGGCGCGCACCCGGACGACATCGAGATCGCGGCCGGCGGGATCTTGCTCAGCCTGGCCGGCCGCCATCCCGGCCTGCGCGTCAGGTACGTGCTGATGACCGGCAGCGCGGAGCGCCAGCTGGAGGCGCGGGCCGCGGCCCGCGCCTTCACGGCCGGAGCCGAGCTGGAGGTCGAGACGCACGACCTGCCCGACGGGCGACTGCCCGCCTGTTACCAGCAGGTCAAGGAGATCATGGAGGCCGTGGCCAGGTCGCTGCGCCCCGACGTCATCCTGGCTCCGTCCGCAGCCGACGCGCACCAGGACCACAGGACCGTGGGGGAGCTGGTCCCGACCGCCTTCAGGGATCAGCTCTCCCTCGCCTACGAGATACCGAAGTGGGACGGCGACCTGACCCGGCCGAATGCGTACTTCCCGCTGACCGGCGAGATCGCCAAGCGGAAGGCCGAATTGCTCGACAAGTGCTATCCCTCGCAGACCGGTCGTGACTGGTGGGGCGAGGAAACCTTCCTCGCGCTCGCCCGGCTGCGCGGGATGGAATGCCGTGCCCGTTATGCCGAGGCATTCACCTGCACGAAACTACTCCTTTCCTGACTCACGGAGACACCATGCCAGCCTTCCTCACCGACCCAGACATTCCCGCGGCGGACCTTCGGCAGCGGCTCTACTCCGGGGATCTGGTCATCTTGACCCGGTTGCGCGCGCTCGCCGAATTCGTCGACTACATGCGAGACGAGCTTGCCGAGCTGTTCGCCCCGCACGACCCTGAGCACGCGCACGAGTACATTGAGCCCGCCGAGATGGCGAAGCTCCTCGGCGAGTGGAAGCCTCGCTGGATCCATGCCGCGCGTTCCCGCGACCTGGTCCGCGCGATCATCACTGAGGCCGGGTTTGAGCCCGAGTACACCCACTACGACGTGCCGAAGCCGCGGACTTCCTTCCCCGTGGGGCACCTGACAACAGGGATCGCCTTCGCCTTCCCGTGGCACAGGGACGTCTGGTACAGCGCCCCAGCACAGCAGGTCAACTGGTGGCTGCCGGTCTTCCCGGTGCGGGAGAGCAATGCGATGAGCTTCGACCTGGCGAGCTTCACCCGGGCGGTGCCGAACACGTCTGCCGCGTTCGACTACTACGAGAACAACGCCCGCCGGTTCAGCACGGCCGCGTCCGTGGGCCAGGAGTCCCAGGCGCGGCCGGGTGCGGTCGGTCACGTGCCCGGCGTAGACGTGATCCCGCTGCCGGCCCCCGGCGAGATCCTGCTCTTCTCCGGCGCGCAGCTGCATACGTCTATCCCCAACACCTCGGGACTGGCTAGGTACAGCGTTGACTTCCGCACGGTGGACACCAGAGACGTGACCGCGAGACGCGGCGCGCCGCTGGTAGACGCGGATTGCACCGGCACGGCGATTCGCGACTTCGTCAGCATCAAGGACGACAACGCCCTCGACGAGGAGCTGGTCCGGTCGCTCTACGGCCCGCCTCCCGCCGACGCGCTGCTCGTCTTCGCGGCTCCGCAAACGAGGTAGTTCCACGATCGCCGGCGACGCCGCGCGGCCTAGCTCGCCGACCGGACCTGGTCTCGGCTGACGTCTAGCCGCCGCGCGGCCGGCCTGCCGTCGAAGAGCACGCGGCTGAGCTCGTCTAGCTGGGCACGTGCCCGCTCGCTTCGCTCCGGCAGCAGCTCGCCGAGCCGTTCGCGAACCTGCGCGGCGCGGCTCTCGAGCTGCGTGAACTGGGCCTTCAGCCGCTCGACGTCCAGGGACTTGACGTGCTGTGTGAACTCGCCCAGGCCGAGGTCTGACATCAGCGAGTCATTCTTCGGCGAGTAGCCGACGGAGACTGTCGGCTTGCCGAGCTTGAGGGCGAACACGACATTGTGGAAGCGCGTCGCCACCACCGTAGCGGCCGGCTTCACGAGCTCGGTCAGCTCGCTGAATGTGGTGACCGGGGGAGCGACGACCCGGGACGGGTCGAGGCCTGGCCGGCACTGCCTGATGTCGGCCGCGATCTCGTCAACCACCTTCTGGTCGGCCTCGTCCCCGGGGAACAGCCGGACGCTGCGCCCCGAGTCGATCAGCCAGCGCACGAACGACTTCATCGCCGACACGTACGAGGCGTAGATCTCCTCGGCCCGGTCGCGGTCCTCATTGCCGCCGTAGTAGGCCATCACGCCCACCCCGACGGTGAGCGGATCGACCAAGGCGTCCGGATCGACCGGGAGGCTGTACACCAGGTCCGGGTAGACCGGGTCACCGGACGTGTCGAGCCCCCGCCGCCTGAGCACCTCACGCGACGCCTCATCACGGAACGACCGGTAGCTCGCGAACCGCGCCGCCGCGGTGTGCAAGCGTGCGGTGACCGGGTTCGTCGCCGGGGTGGCGCCCACGCTGACCAGCGCTACCTTGGCCCCGAGCAGCCGACCGGTGACACTGAGCAGGAAGAGCGACCAGGGAACACCCCATGGGTTGATGGGCAGCGTGGCGTCCAGCATCCCCATTCCTGGGATGATCACCACGTCATGCCGCCTGACCCAGGCCGCTGTGCGGAAGATGTCGAGCGCCTTGCCGAGCACCTTGAGGCTGGCACCCAGCGGTCCGCCCGGCAGCGCGCGCCCCGTCTGCCACTGGATTGGCACAGTGTCGATGCCGTAGCGGTCGCGCATCCGCTCCCAGCCCATGCACATGGCGTCGATCACCGCGTCCGGCTGCTCGTCGCACAGGTAGCGGACAATGATCTCGGTCGACGTGTCGTTGCCGATGTTCCCGGAGCCGAGCAAGCCGAACAAGCCCACTCGCGGGCCCGAGCCGCTCGCCCGGCTGGTCAGCCGTGTGTTCATCACCATCTCCGTGGTCTGTCGGCCGGGCTCAGCCGGCTGCCGGACGGCCCGCGACCATTGCCGTCACGTCGATGGCCGGCTGTCTCCAGGCGGCCGGCGAGCCGGAGGTCATCAGGTGATGCGATCTCGCCCGCCGTGTCATCCATTCGGCGAGGGCCTGGTAGCACTCGCGGCGGCCGGCCGGGGTGAGCGGAGCGCGGTGGATCATCCGGACGTAGGCGCCGACGTACTCGGCGATTAGCCGCGGGACCGGGTTGAGCCAGGCATTTCCCCGCCTCGGGTCCATGTTCGCGCAGCGGGCGCGGACGTCCGGGTGCGCGCGCTCGGCGCGGTCCGGGTGGTCGCGACGGAAGTAGAGCCACTCGGGCACCTGGTAAAAGCGGCCGTACAGCGCGAGTTCGGCGATGATCGTCCGGTCGGCGTGGTGATAGCTCTCCTTCATCGCGGTCCGCAGCAGCACGTCCTTGCGCATCACACCGCCGTCATCGTCGCCCCCGCTGTCGTTCAGCAGGCTGCGGAACCGCTCTGGTGCCCACGTCGAGGACGTGCGCAGCGGATAGGAGTTCGCCTGGAAGAAGGTTCCTTTGCCGTCGATCATCGCGGTCCACGAGTGCGCGAGCACCACCTCTGGGTGCGCATCGAGCGCGGCGACGCACTTTTCCAGCAGGTCGCGTGCGTACAAGTCATCCCCGGCCGCCCACTTAAACAGCTCGCCCCTGGCCTGCTCGACGCAGAAGTTGTGATTCGGGGCCAGCCCTATGTTCCGGCGCTGCCGGAAGTAACGGACGCGTGAGTCCCGACTGGCGTACTCGCGGCAGATGTCGCCGGTGCCGTCGGTAGACGCGTTGTCGGAAATGATCAGCTCGAAGTCGTCGAACGTCTGGCCGAGGATGGCCTCGATCGACTGCGCGACGTACGCGGACGAGTTGTAAACGGGAAGCCCGACGCTCAGCCGGGGGATCATGCTCATCGCTGCTAACTCCTCCTTGAAAGCACTGTTAACTACCTGTGGTTCGGTCCATGGCGGAGGGACTCCGACGGCACCCACGGTGCCGTCGGCCGCGCCGCCCTCTCTGAGTGACGCACTGTGCTCGTGCAGCGCGACGCGCAGCTGCCACCAGCACAGCGCTGCCCCGATCCAGGTGGCGACCCCGGTGCCCTCTACCGAGCCGTAGGTCCCGTGCACCGCGGCGCCGATGACGCCGAGGAGAACGTAAGTGGCGGACGAGATCAGGGTGATCCGCATGCTCCGCCGGGCGGCGCCGAGCGCTCGCAGGCCCGCGGAGGCACCGGCGATGGCGGTCGCGCCCATCATCGACATGACCATCCAGGGGACCACGCCGTACGCGGACTCCCAGCTGCCCTTATGCAGCAGCAGCGTGCCAAGGCCGCGGGGCAGCGCCACCATGAGGACAACGCCCCAGGCGAACGCCGCGATGGTCAGCGCGATGGCGACGAGCACACAGTAGCGCCACAGCCGCTTGGTGGATCTGCGCAGTGACCGGGCGGCCTCCGGGACCGTGACCAGCGAGACGCCCATGAAGATCACCGAGAAGGGTCCCATCAGCAGGATCCCCTCCTGGATGTAGCCAACCGCGGCCAGCCCGGCGATGAGCCCGACCGCGTACAGCCGGATCTGGTTCGAGCTGCTGTTCCCCGTGTTCTCCACCAGGTACCTGGCGCCAAGGTCGCGCGTCTTCGACAGCCACTCGGCGGCGCCGTTCCAGCGGGGGATGAGCCGTGCCTGCAACGGGCCGATGACCGCCGCGAGGCTGGCAGTCGTCCCCCAGGCCAGGACGAACCAGAACACGGTCTGGTGATGCACGGTCCGCAGCAGCAGGAGCGCGACGATGAGGGACACCGCCCAGATGACGTCGTTGATGAACGCCTTGCTGCCCTTGCCGAGAGCAAAGAAGGAGTACCGCCAGCTGTCCTGAAGCGTCAGCCCCGGTAGTGAGAGACCCAGCGCGATGAAGGCCAGGCGCGTCGTCCCGGTGGCCACGGCACCGATGATCAGGCAGACGATCCCCATCGCGAGGCCGACCAGCGCGGCCGTCGTGGTGCAGCACTGCACGGCCCGCTTCCATGCCCCGTGCCCGACGTGGCTGTACCTGACGAGCAGCGGGTCGGTGGCCAGTCCGCGGGACGCGTTCAGCACGAACGAGTAGGTCACGTAGGCCACGCTGAAGGCGCCAAACTGGGCGGCCCCGAGCTGCCGCGCGATGTAAAGGCTGACAGCGGCGTTGGACAGGCTAGACATGGCCTGGTCCGCGAGCCCCCAGCTGAACCGCCGCGCCACGGCACGGGCCAGCCGCATGCCGCGGGCCACGCGTGCCTGCCTGACCGTCGCCGCCTCAGGTGCGGCGACTACCGCAGGGCTTGAGCCGCGCGGGGAGCGGGCGGGAACGGCCTGCCCGGCCTCCGCCACGTCAAGAACGCGGCGACATGGGCCGCAGTTCGCCCTGCCGCCGGAGCATGTCGTCCAGCAGCCCCTGGTTCATCAGCTCGCGAACACGGCGGAGCCGGACGAAGCGCGGGGATGTGAAGTCATCGTAGGTCAGGACGTACTTGGTGTACGCGGCGAGCAGCTCCGCGATCCCGTCCCCGACGCTCCACTTCATCCGCAGCTCAGGGAACGTGCCGTTCAGCTTGCTGAAGTCCGCCCGGTAGTTCCGCAGGTCGGGGCCGGCGTCTTCGGCGAACGTGAGCGCGGAGCCCGGCACGGCCTCGCGGACCAGCTCCGCCACCTCGCGGATCTGCACGTTGTCCTCAGGACGCCCGACATTGAATGCCTGGTTGTGGATGATCTCGCGCGGCGCCTCGAGCATCGCGAGGAACGCGCGGCTGATGTCCTCGATGTGCACCAGCGGACGCCACGGGGTGCCGTCGCTCTGCAAGTGCACCTTGCCAGTGGTGAGCGCGACGGCGGTGAGGTTGTTCACCACGATGTCGAGGCGGAGCCTGGCCGACACCCCGTAGGCCGTCGCGTTACGCAGGTACACGGGGCTGAAATTGTCGTCGGCGAGCTTGGCGAGCTCTAGTTCCGCGTCGACCTTGCTCTGGCCGTAGGGAGTGACAGGGAACATCTCCGCATCCTCGCCGACGCCCGCTGACCCCGCCGCGCCGTACAGGCTGCAGGAGGAGGAGAAGAGGAAGCGGTCGACCCCCGCATCCTTGGCGGCCCTCGCGAGGATGAGCGTCCCGTCACGGTTGACCGAGTAGGTGGCGGCGGGGTTGAGGTCGCCGACCGGGTCGTTGGACAACGCGGCGAGGCACAGCACCGCGTCATAGCCCGCGAGGTCCGCCGGCCGGGCGTCCCTCATGTCGCGGCCCGGCGGCTGCGAGGTACCGTCGGGTGCCGGACCGAGGTCGCATCCCTCGTACAGGCCAAGGTCGAGACCGTCCACTTCGTGCCCCGAGGCCCGCAGGAACGGGACGAGCACGGCACCGATGTAGCCGCGATCGCCTGCCACCAGCACTCTCATCGTTACCCCTCAGATATTGGTTTCACCGTCAATGCCCGGTGGGCATAGCCCGCTCCGGGATGCGTACGCCTTTCAGATGAGTCGGTGAGCGCCCGGCAGATACATGGCGAGCCCGCTGACTTCGGACGAGTTTCGCCGCGCGAGTAAATGAGCGGCCTCGGTATCAAGGCCCCCCATTCGGTCTCTTGTTAGCGCATGCTTCTGTCCCGGTCAGCCACCCGGGAGGGCAAACGGGACATGCGTAAACGGCTAAATCCGGGCGCGATGGCAATGGCGGGGCAAGGACGGCGTCCCGTAATGCAGGGGGGGCAATGCGGACGAACAGAGTTGGCAGAGCAATGGCGGGCCGCGCGAAGCGGGTCCTCATCATTGTCCAGAATCTGCCGGTCCCTTTCGACCGGCGGGTATGGCTTGAGTGCCAGGCGCTGACAGCCGCGGGCTACGACGTGTCAGTGGTCTGCCCGAAAGGGAAGAACGATCCCTCGTACGAGGTGATCGATACCGTGCGGCTCTATAAGTACCGCCCGTACGCGCCCGGCGGCAGCAGGGTCAGCTTCGCCGCCGAATATGCGTACTCGTTCCTCGCCACGGCCGCCAAGACGCTGCTCGCCCGCCGTCGCGGGCGGTTCGCGGTGCTGCAGGCGTGCAACCCGCCAGACATCTTCTGGCCGATCGCCATCGCGCTGCGGCTGGCGGACCGGACCAAGTTCGTCTTCGACCATCACGACCTGTGCCCGGAACTCTTTCAGTCGAGGTTCCCCGACGGGCCGCGGCTCCCGTACCAGGGGCTGCTCGCGCTCGAGCGCCGCACCCACCGGACCGCGGACCACGTGATCGCCACCAACGACTCCTATCGTGACATCGCCATCAGGAGAAGCGGCAAGGCGCCCGCGGACGTGACGGTCGTCCGCACCGGCCCCGACCCCGAGAAGCTCAGGCGCGGTCCCGAGGACCCGGAGCTGCGGCGCGGCCGCCGGTTTCTCGTCGCGTACATCGGCGTCATGGGACCGCAGGACGGTGTGGACATCGTGGTGCGCGCGGCCGGCATCGTGATACACGACATGGGGCGCGACGACATCGCCTTCACGCTCATCGGCTCGGGCGACTGCTTCGGTGAGCTGGTCGTGCTGCGCGACGAGCTCAAGCTCGGCGGTCATGTCGAATTCACCGGGCGGGTGCCGGACGAGCTGGTCAAGAAGATCCTGTCCACCGCTGATGTCGGTCTCTCGCCGGACCCGAAGAATTCGCTCAACGATGTGTCGACGATGAACAAGACCATGGAGTACATGTCCTTCGAACTCCCGGTCGTGGCCTTCGACCTGCGGGAGACGCGAGTCTCCGCCGGGGCGGCCGCCGTCTACGTCACGCCGAACGACGTGCACGAGTACGCCAAGGCGATCGTGAACCTGTTGGACGACGAGGAGAGCAGGGCGCGGCTGGCCAGGACGGGGCGGGCCCGGGTGGAGGACGAGCTGGCGTGGAAGCACCAGGAGCGTGCCTACGTCGGGGTGTACGAACGGCTGGCCGGACCTGCCTCCGCAGGCACGGCCGCGACCCGGACCGGAGACTGAGCCGTGTGCGGGATCGCCGGGTGCTACCAGCAGGCGGACGGGCGCAAGCTGGCCGATGTGATGACCGCCAGGATCGCGCACCGCGGCCCAGACGCCGGAGGTGTCTGGAGCCACTCCGGCGAGCGGTTCTCGGTCCACCTGGGACACCGCAGGCTGTCGATCATCGACCTGTCCGCCGCGGCCGACCAGCCATTGCGCAAGCACGGCCTGTCGCTGGTCTACAACGGCGAGCTCTACAACTACCGGGAGCTGCGGGCGGAGCTGCAGGCGGCCGGCGCGGCCTTCGTGACCTCCTCCGACACCGAGGTGGTGCTCGAAGCCTGGTGGCACTGGGGCCCGGACGCGCTGCACCGGTTCCGCGGCATGTTCGCGTTCGCGCTCGCCGACGCGGCGACCGGCGAGCTCATCCTGGCCCGTGACCCGCTGGGCATCAAGCCGCTCTTCTACCTGCGGCGCGGCGACGGCATCGTCTTCGCCTCGGAGCTGAAGGCCATCGTGGCCGCGCTCGGCAGCGAGTTGCGCGTCGAGCCGGGAGCGCTCGTCGCTTCCATGCTGTACTACTGGATTCCCGAGCAGCGCTGTGCGGTCCGCGGCGTGCACAAGCTTCCCGCCGGCTGCTGGGCCAGTGTCAGTCCGGGTGCGGAGCCCAAGGTCACGCAGTACTGGCGGATCCAGGACGTGGCCGCCGCGGCGGCCGGCAAGCCGGCCGCCGACCTGAAGGCGGTGATCGAGGAGTCCGTCAGGGCGCACCTGGTCGCCGACGTTCCCGTGTCGAGCTTCCTGTCCGGCGGGCTTGACTCGAGCATCGTCACGGTTCTCGCCCACCAGGAAGCACCCTCGGTGGACGCGTACACGATCACCTTCCGGCCGGAGGACCAGAAGCTCGAGGCGATGCCGGATGACGCGGTGTACGCCCGCCGGGTGGCGGCTCGGTACGGCATCCGGCTGCACGAGATCGAGATTTCACCGGATATCGCGGACATGCTGCCGCGCATCGTCGACTACCTGGACGAGCCAGTCGGCGACCCGGCGGCGATCAACACCGTGCTCATGTGCGAGGCGGCCCGTGAGCGCGGGGTGAAGGTGCTCCTGTCCGGGATGGGTGCCGACGAGCTTTTCGGCGGCTACCGCAAGCACCTGGCCTGCCTGATGGCCAGCAGGTACCACCACCTGCCCGGCGCGGTCCGCGGCCCGGCCCGGCTCGCGGTGAATCGCCTGCCCGTGTCGGTCGGCAGCCGGGGCCTGCGCTATCCGAGATGGGCCAAGCGGTTCATGACATTCGCGGAACTGCCCGAGGAGGCGCGGTTCCGTCGCAGCTACACGCTGTACGACCCAGAGGCGCTGGCAGGCCTGGCCGGCCCGGCGCTGGCCGGGCACGTGACCGACGTCATCGGCGAGCACGCCGCGATCTATCACGACAACGCTCTGGACGACGAGGTCAACCGGATGTGCCTCGCCGACGCGCGGCTCTTCATGGCGGGGCTCAACCTCACCTATACGGACCGCGCCAGCATGGCGGCCTCGGTCGAGGTGCGCGTCCCGTTCGTCGACAAGCTGGTCGCGGAGGCGGCCTTCACGATCCCCGGCCGGGACAAGATCCGTGGCCGGACGCAGAAGGCCGCGCTGAAGGACGCGGCCGAGCACTGGCTGCCACGGGAGATCGTGCACCGGCCGAAAGCGTCCTTCGGTGCGCCGCTGCGGGCCTGGGTCAGGAACGACCTCAGCGAGCTGATCGGGGACGTGCTGGTCGGCGGCGAGCTTGTGCAGCTCGGGATGCTCCGCAAGGAGCCGTTGCTGCGGCTGATAGCGGACGACCGGGCGGGCCGCGAGGACTACGCCAAGCAGATCTGGCAGCTGCTGTCGATGGAGCTGTGGTACCGCCAGGTGCTCGCCGCCGGAGTCGCGGCATGACCGTTACGACTAGCTGAAGGATGCTGATGAAGCAGATCGCACAGAATTACCGGTCGGGCGAGCTGGCAGTCCTTGATGTGCCCGCGCCTGCCTGCCGCCCCGGCGGTGTCCTCGTCCGGTCGCTGTTCT
>Ga0335083_10003472_pt1 | contig 20450 bp, 15 predicted proteins | sample Lox_Sample_42_FD_206716 | JGI IMG/M metagenome (GOLD analysis project Ga0335083, IMG submission 206716) | Soil microbial communities from Loxahatchee National Wildlife Refuge, Florida, United States - Lox_Sample_4.2 | ecosystem: Environmental > Terrestrial > Soil > Wetlands | place: USA...
TCACCTTCGCGGCATCGTCGAACTGCGCCACCGGATCGATTGGCGCGTAGAGCGCAAGGCCCGAACGCACGAGCGCCTTGCCCGGCCGGTCGCGCCCGCCGTCGGCGGCGATCGCGCGCGTGACCTTCGCCGCGGCGTCCAGCGCGTCCGCATTGATGTCGTCGGCATAGGCGAACGCCGTCTTCTCGCCCGACACCACGCGCACGCCCACGCCCTGGTCGATCGAGTAGCTCCCGGACTTGACCTCGCCTTCCTCGAGCGCCCAGCTCTCCGAGCGGCTGTACTGGAAGTAGAGGTCGGCCTCGTCGGCCTTGTGCGCGAGGATCGTCCCGAACACCTTCTGCGTCGCGACCTCGTCCATGCCGAACGGCGCGAGCAGCGTTGCCTTTGCGATGTCGAGCGTTGAAGGTTCCGGTTTCGTCACTTGAAAGTTCTATCTGCGTTCATCTGCGTTCATCTGCGGATAATTGCCCTACCACTGGCGAATGGTCTTGTGCGTCAGCGCGGGCAAGCTCCGGCGAATCTTCTGCTGATATGTGGGGTTCACTCCAGCCACCACAACCCCCGACCCGCGCGGCAGGCGGTCCAGCACGACGCCCCACGGATCGACGATCATCGTGTGCCCGTGCGTCTCGCGCCCGTTCACGTGGTAGCCGCCCTGCGCCGGCGCGATCACGTACGCGAGGTTCTCGATGGCCCGCGCGCGGATGAGCGTGTCCCAGTGCGCCTTGCCGGTGGTCTCGGTGAACGCCGAGGGCACGAAGATCATGTCCACGTCGCCCATGGCGCGATACAGCTCCGGGAAGCGCAGGTCGTAGCACACCGAGATCCCCAGCTTTCCATAGGGAGAATCCAGCGTGCACACGCGATTGCCCGGCTCGATGGTGCGCTCCTCGCTGTAGCGCTCCTGGCCCATCTCGAAGCCGAAGAGGTGGATCTTGTCGTAGCGGCCGACGCGCACGCCTTCCTGGTTGTAGACGAGGCAGGAGTTGCGCACCTTGTCGGGCGTGCTCGCCTCGATCGGCACGGACCCGCCCACGATCCAGATGCGGTGGCGCTTCGACTGCTCCGAGAGGAACTGCTGGATCGGGCCCGTGCCGTCCTTCTCGCGGGCGGCGACCTTGTCCGTGTCCTTCATGCCCATGATGGCGAAGTACTCGGGCAGCGCCACGATGCGCGCCCCGGTCGCCGCGGCGAGCTCGATCAGGCGCCCGGCCTCCTGCAGGTTCGCCGCCACGTGCGGGCCCGAGGCCATCTGGATCGCGGCCACGCGGAACATCGACTGGGTCGTCGACATCGACTCGCGCAATGCGTCGGGGGTCGTGCCTTTGGTGATGATCATGGCTGTTGAGGTTGCGCGGCGGCGGCCGCGGGAACGGCCTCGGCCGCTTCGGGCTTGGGCTCCGGCCCCCCGAGCTTCGACACCTGGGGATTATCCCATGAGCCCGTCACCCGGTACTCGTACGCGACCACCTGGCCGAACGGATTCTTGAGCAGCTTCGAGACGAGCAGCGTGGAAAGCCCGGCGATGGGCGTGGCGAACACGGTGGCGGCGAGCGCCACGCTCTCGCCCACCTCCGGCACGATGCGCATGGTGAGGTTCTGCGTCTCGGCGGGCAGCGACACTTCGCCCTTCATCTTCACGAACGCCGACGGCCCCTGGATCTCGAAGTTGTCGGTGAGCATCACGCCGCGCGCGATCTTCAGGTCCCCCTCGATTCGGTCGAAGGCGAAGCCCGCGCTGAACACGTCCTGGAAGTCGAAGGACGCGCGCTGCGGCAGCGACTGCAGCGAGATCAGCGCGAGCAGCTTGCCCGCGCCCGGATCGATCTTCGCGAACTGGCCGTAGTTGGCGCGCACCTTGAACTTGCCCGCGAGCTTGGCGAGCGCGAACTCGTACGGGTAGCCCGCCCAGACGAGCGTGCCCTGGAGCTTGCCGTCGCCGCGCTGGATGAGCTCGCCGTATCCGAACTGGGTGAGCAGCGCGTTCAGGCTGTCGGTCTCGAGCTTCACGTCGAGCGTGGTGAGCCCGTCGCTTCCCGCCCGGCGCCAGCGCCCCGTCGAGGTGAACTTCGAGTGGTCGCTCACGATGTCGAGCTGGTCGATGCGCCAGTCCTCGCCGTCGGGCTCGGCCCTCAGCTCCAGGTGCCCCAGCCAGTGGCCCTTGAACTCGAAGCGCTCGGCGCTCACGTCGAGCGACGGCAGGTCCTGGTCGCTCGCCTGCGGCGTGTCCACCGCGCCGCTCGTGGCGGAAGGCTCCTGGATGGAAAGGCGATCGAGCTTGGCCACGAGCCGTCCCTTGCCGCCCAGCGTCCATTGCACGTTGCCCGTGACGAGCGGGCTTTCGAGGCGGCCCGTCCAGAGGGCGCCCTTGCGCTCGAGCTTCGCGCCCATCTGGCGGAACTCGCGGCCGAGGTAGTGGGCGCGGTCGAGCTTCATGTCGATGCCGCGAAGCGCGAGCGCCTGCTCGTCATCCGCCGCGGGCCTCGCGCCGTGCGGAATCGCGAAGAGCCCCTGCCACGCATCCACGTCCACGAACGGAAGCTGCCCGTAGAGCCAGAGGCCGTCGCGAACGGGTTCGGTCTCCACGGGCGTGCCGAACTTGAGCGCCACGTTCCAGCGCCCATCCGCGGCGCGGGAGAAGCGCCCGTAGCCGCCGCCTTCGAGCGCGATCGACGACACTTCGGTCTCCGTGCCCAGCCGCGACATCGTGAGCGTCGCGCCGCGCGCGTCGTCCGCGGCCTTGGCGAGGGGCACGGGCAGCGTCGATGCGAGGCCCTTCAGGTCCGAGGTGACGACGAGCTCGGCGCCCTGCCTGCCCGACACGAGGCGCGCGTGCCAATCGAATCCGCCCGTGAGCTTCGCGAGCATCGGCGCGGGCACGTACGGACCCATGGCGTCCTGCTCGATGCGCCCGTCGATCTGCGTGACCACCTGGCCGTCGGGCTGCGTGCCCATGGACAGCGTCGCGGGCTTGTCGAAGAGCGTGCCGGTGATCTGCGGCGCGCGAACGCCCTTCTCCGTGAACGTGAGGTGTCCTTTCACGTCGCGCAGGGCGAGCGTCTTGCCGACGGTGGCCGTCGCTCCCGCGAAGTTGTAGTCGCCCGCGACGCGCACGGGATCGACGCCGCCGCCCAGCGGGAAGGAAAGCTGCAGCTTCAGCCGCGCCGGGCCTTCGATCGCCACGGCCCTGGTGAAGGCGCCGGGCCCGTCCACGAGCGGCGACTCGCGCAGGAACCGCACCGAATCCACGCCCGTCGTGTCCACGTCGCCCGAGACGGTGAGCAGCGACGGCCGGCCGCCGAGATTGTCGATCACCGCGGTCACGTTGGTCGCCTTGCTCGCGAAGATCGCCGCGCGGTCGGCGTGGATCTCCATGCGTCGGTTCTCGAACTTGAGGTTGCCCTGGATCGAATCGACCGAGGGCCATTCCGGGTGGTACTTGAGGCGCCCGTCGCGCACCGGGCCGCTCACCACGAAGTGACCGTCTTCCTCCGTGCCCCACGGGAAGTACCAGAGGTCGCCGCGCACCTCGAAGGGCGCGTTCGCCGTGGTGCCGTCGAGCACCGAGCGGTCGAGCCAGTCGCGTGTGATCGCGATGTTGTTCGGGATGTAGTCGGCCACTTTGTTCAGCCGCGCGCGAATCACAGTGCCCTTGAGGTCGACGAAGCCGGGCGAGTGGTGCCTCGGATCGGACACCGAACGCCAGAGGCCGCTCGTGCGCAGCTCGGCGTCCGCGTTCGCCGCGTGTGCGTCGGCGACGTCCACCTCGAGCGCGCCGCCCACGCGCTTCCAGCTCGCATGCGCCTCGAGCGTGTCCAGGACGAGCGGCGCGCGGAAGATGTGCGGGACGTCGAGGCCCGCGTTCTTCGCGGCGATCTCGATGCGGCCCTGCGCCTGCGTGCCCTCGATCGAGCCCGAGATGCCCCAGGCGCCCGGATAGAAGTCGGCCGCGTTGAGCGCGAGGTCCTCGAAGCGCCCCTTGATTGTGTAGTCGCTCGCCGGGTCGGCCGCGGCCCACGACACGTGCGCATCGACGATGCGCCCGCGCGGCGCGAAGCGAAGCACCTGCGCCTTGAAGTCCTTGGGCAGCGGGAAGTAGTCGAGGAGCGTCGCGGCGATCTTGAGGTCGATGCCGTCGGCGCGCACGTCCACGCGCTCGGGACGCCCGCGGCGCGAGAGCACGAAGTCGCCGGGGCGCACCTCCTGGCCGCTCGCGAGGCGGAAGCGAAGCTTCTCGGTGGAGAACGTGAACCCGTCGGGCTCGGCGCGATAGGTGGCGCGCCCGGAGACGGAGGCGATCTCGAGCGGCAAGGCGTCGGCAGCGAGCTGCGCCTTCGCATCGCGCATGTTGATGTCGGCCACGACTTCCTTCACGCCCTCGGCGCCCGCGAGGTGGGCCCAGACGCGAAGGCTCCCCACGCCGCTGCGAAGCGACTCGGGCACCGGCACGTGCAGGCGAAGCAGTCCCAGGTCGGCGTTGCGCGTCTCGAAATACACGTCGCCGTCGGTGTACCAGCGGTTGCCCGCGCGCGTGAAGCTCACGTTGGCGCGGATGTCGATGCGGCCCGAGAGCCCGCGCGGCGGATACGCGGTGAGCGCCGCGCGATGACGGCCCAGGCGCTGGGTCATCACGATCTCGACGTTCTGGAGCTCGACCTCGGGCGCGCGCGCCTTCTCGTCGCGCCAGACGAGCGTGGCGCCGTGGATGCCCAGGCGCGGCTGGTCGAGCAGCCACTCGGAGAACTTCCCGTCGTCCTCGGGCCCCGCGCGGTTGAGCGGCTTGTCGGCGAGGTAGATGAGGCCGTCCTCGGCGCGGCGCAGCGTGAGCGCCGGGCGATAGAAGTTCACGTCGTGGAAACGAACGCGCCCGCCCAGCAGCGCCCACCAGGAGAGCGTCACCTCCGCGCGCTCGAAGCCCAGCGCCACCTTGCCGCCGTGGTCCTCGATGGCGAAGCCCTCGAGCGCGATGTGCGGGCGAAGCCCTTCCCAACCGCCGCGAAGCGCCTGGACGGAGACCTTCATGCCCGTGGCCTGCGAGATCGACGAGACGATGCGCTCGCGATAGCGATCGACGTTGGGCAGCGCGTCGTAGCGCAGCCAGATCACGGCCAGGGCGAAGGCTGCGAGGGCGAACGCCGCGATGCCCGTCACGAGGCGAATGCAGATACGCGGTAAGGCCTTGATGCGGCAGTCCTCGCGAGGGTTGCGCCCCCGGCGGGCGGGGGCTCGATGACTGCGATATTGTAGCGCCTCAATGACGCAAAGCCCCGCCTCGACGCCGTTCCGGGCCGCCTTCGACCGCACCCTTCGCCTGTCTCACTACGCCGCCCGCATGGTTGCGGCGCATCCCTGGCTGCCCGGCGAGCTGGAAAGCCGCGAAGCGCGCGCCTTCGATCGCTCCGAGATGCGAGCGGCGCTCGCCGATCCCGCACAGCCGCTCGCCGCGCGCCTTCGCCTGCTGCGCACGCGCGCGATGGTCACGCTCGCCCATCGGGATCTCAACGGCCTCGCGCCCCTGGATGAAGTCTTCGCGACAATGACCGCGCTCGCCGACGAATGCATCGCGGCAGCCGTGCAGGCCACGGAGCCGCGCCTCATCGTGGCGGCGCTGGGAAAGCTGGGCGGCGAGGAACTGAACGTCTCGTCCGACGTGGACCTCGTCTTTCTCCGCGACGAGGCCGCGGACGCCGAGCAGTTCGCGCGCGCCGGCCGCGAAGTGATCGCGCTCCTTTCCGACGCGACACCCGAGGGACAGGCCTTCCGCGTGGACATGCGCCTTCGCCCCTTCGGCGACAGCGGCCCGCTCGTGCCGTCGCTCGCGTCGCTCGAGGATTACTTCGTGACGCACGGCCGCCCCTGGGAGCGCTACGCGTGGCTCAAGTGCCGCGTGGTCTCGGGTCCGGGCGATGCGGTGGCGTCGCTCGTGCAGCCGTTCGTGTATCGGCGCTATCTCGACTTCGTGATGCTCGAGCAGCTGCGCGACCTGCACGCGCGCATCTTCGAGACGGCGGTGAGGCGGCGCAAGGCCGACGACATCAAGGTGGGCTCGGGCGGCATCCGCGAGATCGAATTCGCCGTGCAGCTCCTGCAGATGGTGCGGGGCGGACGCGATCCCGGGCTGCGCCTGACCTCCACGCGCGGGGCCCTGAAGGCGCTCGCATCGCGCGGCCTCATCGAGGCGCCGCGCGCGCAGGCGTTGGGCGCGGCCTACGACTTCCTTCGCCGCCTCGAGCATCGGCTGCAGTACTACGACGACCAGCAGACGCAGGCGCTGCCGCGCGACGAAGCCCATCGCGCGATCGTCGCCGATGCCATGGACTGCGCCGGCTGGAAGGAGCTCGCCGCGAAGATCGATGCGCACCGTGCCAACGTGCAGGAAGCCTTCGGCGCGCTCTTCGAGATGCAGCCCGCGCGCGAGGATTCGGCCAGGCTCTCCGCGTGGCTCATGGATCCCCAGGCCGCGCCCGATGCCGACGGGCTCGCGGGCGATCTCGAGGAAGCGGGCATCCGCGACGCGAAGCCCGTGGCCCGGCGCCTGATCGAATTCACGCGCTCCGCGCGCTATCGCAAGCTCTCGGCCGCGGTTCGCGCCAAGTGCGAAAAGCTCCTGCCCAAGGTCGTCGCGGCGATCGCGGCCGAGGACGGCGCGGAGGCCACGGCCACGCGGCTAATCGCGCTCCTCGAAGCGATCGACGGGCGCGAGTCGTATTACTCGCTGCTGCTGGAGTTCCCGCAGGTGCTCAAGCGCACCGCGCACCTGTCGGCCCGAAGCGCGTGGGCGGCGCGGCTGCTCGCGCGGCATCCGATCCTGCTGGACGAGCTCACGCGAAGCGCGGCGAGCTTCACCGCCACCGACTGGCCGGCCGAAGGCCGCGCGCTGCGCGCCGAGTGCCGCGAGCACGCCGCCGACCTCGAGCGCCTGCTCGATCACCTGCGCCACTTCAAGCAGCGCCACATGCTGAGGCTCACCATCGCCGACGTCGAGGACGAGCTCGCCGTGATGGCGCTCTCCGACGAGCTCTCGGCGCTCGCGGACACGATCCTGGGCGTGACGATCGACGAGGCGTGGGCGACGATGGACGCCGGGTCGCCCCTTCGCGGCTTCTGCGTGGTCGGGTACGGCAAGCTGGGCGGCAAGGAGCTGGGCTACGGCTCGGACCTGGACATCATCTTCCTCTACGACGAGGCGAGCGCGCCGCCGCCGGAGAAGCTCGCGCGCCTCGCGCAGCGAGTGAGCTCGTGGCTCACGAGCCACACCGCCGCGGGCGTGCTCTACGAGACGGACTTGAGGCTTCGTCCCGACGGCGCATCGGGCCTGCTCGTGAGCTCGCTCACCGCGTTTTGCGACTACCAGGCGAAGCGGGCGTGGACGTGGGAGCACCAGGCGCTCACGCGCGCGCGCTTCGCGGCGGGAGACACGGTGCTGGGCGCGCGCTTCGAGGACGCCCGCGACGAGATCCTCTCCGTGCCGCGCGATCGCGGCAAGCTCTACGCCGACATCGTCGCGATGCGCAAGAAGATGCGTGCCGAGAACCGCTCGAGCCGCGACCTCAAGCACGTCGCGGGCGGCGTGATCGACCTCGAGTTCCCGGTGCAGGCGCTCGTGCTCGCCTACGGGCCGCAGCATCCGGCGCTGCGCGAGAACAAGGGCAACCACACGCTGCTCAAGCGCGCGGGCGAGCTGGGATTGATCGACCCGGCGATCGCCGGGGACGCCGCCGAGGCCTACCTCGCGATGCGCCGCCGCATCCACATCGCGGCCCTCAACGACGAGGAGACCGTGAAGATCGAGCCGGACGAGATGGCGGAGGAGCGCGCCGCGGTGACGCGGCTCTGGAAAGCGGTGTTCGGCGACTAGGCGTTCACGGCCGCGGAGGGCTCGCGGCTGATCGGGCCTTCGAGCTGGAAGACCTGCATGCGCCCCTTGCCCTTGATCTCGAGCTCCTGGCCGGGCGCGAAGCTGAAGCGGTTGTAGAGGCGCCGGTGCGTCATGAGGTCCACGTGCACCGCGTTGGCGGGAGCGTCGGCGGCGAGGCGGAAGGCGACGTTCACCGTGTCGCCCCACATGTCGTAGATGAACTTCTTCTTGCCGATCACGCCGGCCACGATGGGGCCCGTGCCGATGCCGATACGGATCTGCACGCGCTCGCCCGTCTTCTTGCGGTACTCGTCCACCTTGTGGATCATCTCGAGCGCCATGGCCGCCACCGCGTCGGCGTAGTGGATCTGCGCGCCGGTATCGAGCCCCGCGGCGGCCATGTACGCGTCGCCGATGGTCTTGATCTTCTCCACGCGGTACTTGTCGGCGATGTCGTCGAAGATCGAGAACACGTCGTTCAGGATCTTCACGGTCTCCACCGGCGAGAGCTCCTCGGTCATGCGCGTGAAGCCCACGATGTCGGCGAACATCACGGTCACGTCGGCGTGGCCCTGGGCGATGTTCACCTCGTTGCGCTTGAGCCGGTCCGCGATGGCGGGCGGGAGGATGTTCAGCAGGAGCTTCTCGCTCCTGTCGCGCTCGAGCTTGATCTCTTCGTACTGGGCGTCGACCTGCAGGCGCAGCTTCTGCTTCTCGCTCGCGAAGTACCAGAGCAGCGAGTAGATCATCACGGAGATCGCGGCGAAGTTGAGCACGAAGAACACCGCCACCGTCTGCAGGTCGAACTTGCTCACGGTGCCCGAGAGCATGTAGTCGAAGACGCCCGCCATCACCGTCATGAACAGCCACGCGAAGAACCAGGGCACCGACTGGCGCGTGCCCAGCACCGTGACGGCGCCCACCGGCGCCATGAGGCCCCAGAGCGAGACGCCCGAGGCGTTCACGAAGTTGCCGATGGACCACTGCATCGCGAAGGGCGTGAACAGGATCAGGCCCAGCTGCACGATCGCGAAGAGGTAGAGGCGCTTGGCCTTCCACCACAGGCCGATCGTGATGACCGACAGGCCCTGGAAGATGAGCGGGATCGCGGTGGAGTACTGGTAGCCCATGCTCCAGTACACGGCGAGCCACAGGGCCGCCGCGCACATCATGAAGCCGGTGGTGAGCATCAGCATGTCGCCGGAGAGCTTTTCCTCCGGCGACAGAGGCACGTTCACGCCCTTCGAGGCCTTGGAGGCCGCCGACGGCGTGACCGAAGGATCCCCTGGAATCTGCGACATGCTTTCGGTGTGCGCGCTTCTTCGGTTGTTGGCGCGGGTGCTCAAGCGATTATGGCATAGATCGTAACGCGGTGGCCCGGGGCTTTTGGGCTAGAATCTTCACTCTCGACGGCAAACTTTCCGGGCCACCCCATGTCGATGGCAAACCGCGACGGCTTCATCTGGTACGACGGCAAGCTCGTGCCATGGCGCGAAGCCAATACCCACGTCCTCACCCATTCGCTGCACTACGGCCTCGCCGTCTTCGAGGGCGTGCGCGCCTACAAGACCGAGATCGGCACGGCGATCTTCCGCCTGAAGGAGCACACCGACCGCCTCTTCGACTCGGCCAAGATCTACATGATGGAGATTCCCTTCACGAAGGAAGCCATCATGGACGCCCAGAAGGAGGCCGTGCGCGCGAACAAGCTGGAAAGCTGCTACCTGCGCCCGCTCGCCTTCTACGGCTCGGAGAAGATGGGCGTTTCGCCCGTCGGCGCCAAGGTCCACGTCGCGGTCGCCGCCTGGCCCTGGGGCGCGTACCTGGGCGAGGACGGACTGAAGAAAGGCATCCGCGTGAAGACTTCGTCCTTCGCGCGCCACCACGTGAACGTGACAATGGCCCGCGCCAAGGTCGCCACCACGTACGCCAACTCGATCCTCGCCAACCTCGAGGCCACAGGCGACGGCTACGACGAGGGGCTGCTCCTCGACACCGACGGCTTCGTGGCCGAAGGCGCCGGCGAGAACATCTTCATCGTGAAGGACGGCCGCGTGTACACGCCGCAGCTCACCACGGCGCTGAACGGCATCACGTGGAGGAGCGTGCAGTCGATCTGCACCGATCTCGGCATCCCGTGCGAAAAGACGCGCCTCACCCGCGACGACATCTACATCGCCGACGAAGCGTTCTTCACCGGCACCGCGGCGGAGGTGACGCCCATCCGCGAGCTCGACCGGCGCGTGATCGGGGCCGGCTCGCGCGGCCCCATCACGGAGAAGATCCAGACAGCGTTCTTCGACATCGTCCACGGGCGCAACCGCAAGTACCACCACTGGCTCACGCCGGTCGAGACGCAGAATGTCGCTACCGTCCGAGCTTGACCGCAAGAGCGTGGAGGTCACCGCAAAGGACCTCCCGCTGCACTGCCCGCTCGCTTCGCAGAAGCTGTGGAACACGCATCCGCGCGTGTACCTGCCCATCGAGGAGACGGGCAAGGCGCGTTGCCCGTACTGCGGGACGATGTATTCGCTCGTGGGTGGCGCTCCGGCCGGCCACTAAAGTCGTGCCGCGCGTCCTGGTCGTAGGGCCCTCGTGGATCGGTGACGCGGTCCTCACGCACCCGCTGCTCGTCCGGCTGAAGGAGCGCGATCCTTCGGGCGCCATCGATGTGCTCGCGCCGCCGTGGGCGCTTGCCGTGTACCGGCGCATGCCCCAGGTGGGCGAGGCCATCGCCAATCCCTTCGGCCACGGCGACCTTCGCCTCGGGGAGCGCCGGCGCTTCGCGAGATCGCTCGCGCAATACGATCGCGCCGTCGTGCTTCCCAACAGCTTCAAGTCGGCGCTGATCCCATGGCATGCGGGCATTGCCGTGCGCACCGGCTATCGCGGCGAGATGCGATACGGCCTGCTGAACGACGTGCGTTCCCTCGACGAGAAGGCGCTGCCCCTCATGGCCGAGCGCTACGCGGCGCTCGCGCAGCCCGCGGGCGAAGCGCTTGCGCGTCCCTTGCCGCAACCGCGCCTTGCGATCGACGAGGCTTCGCGGCGCTCCACGGCCGCCCGGCATTCGCTCGACACGTCGAGGCCCATCGCGGTGCTGGCGCCGGGAGCCGAATACGGCCCGGCCAAGCGCTGGCCCGTCCGGCACTTCGCGTCCCTCGCCTCCACGCTCATCGATCGCGGCGAGTCCGTCTGGCTCATGGGCTCGGACAAGGACGCGGCGATCACGGCCGACATCAACGCGCGCACCGGCGGGCGCTCGGTCGATCTCGCGGGCCGCACGTCGCTCGACGAGGCGATCGACCTCATGTCGCTCGCGACGCGCGTGGTCACCAACGACTCGGGCCTCATGCACGTCGCCGCCGCGCTCGATCGCCCCATGGCCGCGATCTTCGGCTCGTCGAGCCCCGCCTTCACGCCGCCCCTTTCGCCGCGCGCGAAGGTCGTCACGCTCAAGCTCGACTGCAGCCCCTGCTTCCAGCGCACCTGCCCGCTCGGCCACACCAACTGCCTCGAGACGCTGGAACCCGCGCTGGTGCTGGAAGCCCTCGAGGGTCAGAGCCCTTTTCGATGAAAAAGGGGACAGATCCCCCGTACGATGTGGATCGCGACATAAGCGTCGCCCGCACGCTGCCGGGCTCGTTCTATGCCGACCACGACGCCTACGACCGGATGCGGCAAGCGGTCTTCGCGCGCTCCTGGCAATGGCTGGGCGATGTGGCCGACGTCGCCTCGCCGCAGACTCTGTCGCCGCGAGACCTGCTGCCGGGCCTGCTCGACGAGCCGCTGCTCCTCGCGCGCGACGCCGACGGCACGTTGCGTTGCCTGTCGAACGTCTGCACGCATCGCGGCAACATCCTCGTGAAGGCCGCGTGCGCCGCGAAGGAGATCCGCTGCGGATACCATTCGCGCCGCTTCGACCTCGCCGGCACGATGACCTTCATGCCGGAGTTCGGGCTCGCGAAGGATTTCCCGTCGCCCTCCGACAACCTGCCGCGCGTGGAGATGCACGAGTGGGCGGGACATGCGTTCGCCTCGCTCGATCCCGCGGCGCCATTCGACGAGGTCTTCTCCGCCATGCGCGATGCGGTGGCGCCCCTCGAGGTGCACGAGTTCCGCCGCGACGCCGCGCGCGACCGCGACTACGAGATCCACGCGCACTGGGCGCTCTACGTCGAGAACTACCTCGAGGGATTCCACATCCCTTTCGTGCACGCGGGCCTGAACGAGGCCGTGGACTGCGGCAACTACCGCACCGAGATCCATCGCCACTCGAACGTGCAGCTCGCCACGGCGAGGGACGGATCGCCCGCCGCCCGGTACTGGTGGATCTTCCCCAACCTCATGCTCAATTTCTATCCGTGGGGGCTTTCGCTCAATCTCGTCGAGCCCCTCGGCATCGACCGCACGCGCGTGAAGTTCCGCTCCTTCGTGGGCGACGCGACGAAGCTCGCGCAAGGCGCCGGCGCCTCGCTCGACCGGGTCGAAGCCGAGGACGAAGCCGTCGTGCGGGCCGTGCAGCGCGGCGTGCGCTCGCGCCTCTACACGCGCGGACGCTATTCGCCCACGCGCGAGGCGGGCGTGCACCACTTCCATCGGCTGCTTTGCGAAGCACTAGAATGGAGACGATGATCTGTCCCCTTTTTGAGCGAAAAGGGCTCTGACCCCATGAGACTTCCCTTCCTCGCCGTCGCCGCCGTGCTCGCCGTGCCGGCCTTCGCCGGCGACGCAGCCTACGTGAAGTCGGTCGAGGACTGGCGCGCGCGGGCCGAGCAGAGCCTGCGCCAGGACAACGGCTGGCTCACGCTCGCCGGCCGCTACGTGATGAAGGCCGGCGCGAACACCTTCGGCACCGGCAAGGACAACGACCTGGTGTTCCCCGCGGGCCTCGGACCCGAGCACATGGGCATCGTGAACGTCGCGCCCGGGCGCGTGGACGTGAAGCTGCTGCCCGGCGTCACCATGGTGAAGGACGGCATCAGCATGTCCGACAAGGTGATGGGCACCGATCCCGAGAACCGCGACTGGGTCTCGCTCGGGCGCGCGTCGTTCCACATCATCGAGCGCGACGGCAAGTACGTGCTGCGCCTCGCCGACAACGAAAGCGACGTGCGCAAGCATTTCGGCGGGCGCGTCTGGTACGGCGTGGACGAGGGCTATCGCGTGAAGGCGAGGTTCGTGGCGTACAAGCCCGCGCGCAAGATCGCGATCGTGGACGTGATCGACGAGGTCTCCGAGGAGACCGCGCCGGGCTACGTGGAGTTCGACCTCGGCGGCAAGACCTACCGGCTCGATGCGCTCGACGAGGACGGGGGCCTGTTCATCATCCTGCGCGACGACACGGCCGGGAAGACCACGTATGGCTCGGGGCGATTCCTCTTCGTCGAGAGCAAACCCGCGGACGGCGCGACCTTCACGCTCGACCTGAACCGCGTGTACAACCCGCCCTGCGCGTTCAGCGAGTACACGACCTGCCCGCTGCCGCCGAAGCAGAACGTCCTGAAGGCGAAGATCGAGGCGGGCGAGAAGTATCCGCCGCGCAAGGCGAGCTGATGCTCGCGCGCTCCGCGGCCGCCGTGCTCGCGTTGATCGCGGGCAGCGCGATCGCCGTGGACAGCACCGCCTGGCCGCCGCCCTCGCCCATCGAGGCGCGCATGCGCGAGCTGCAACACCTCATCACCAATCCCGAATCGACCGCCGAGCAGCGCAACGCCGCGCGCGCCGAGCTCGTGAACCTGCTGAAGAGTCCCGCGGGGCAGGACCGGGACACCACCGGCGGGCATCCTGCGCGCGCAGCGATCCAGCCCTTCGGCAGTGTCGTGAAACCCGCCGCGAATCCTCCGGTGCCCGACGTTCCGGTCGCGCACGTCGAGGTCGCGCAACCCCCGAAGCCCGTCGCGCTGCCCAACGGTTCGGTCGCCGTTCCGGCGGGCAACGGCATCGCGATCGATGCGCACACCGGTGCGGCGCTGCGCGAAGTCCCGGGAGGCTACGTCGATCCTCGCACGGGGAAGTTCACGCCAAGCCAGGGGCCGGGACGCTAGAATGCCCCACGAACGGGCAGGCGGAGATCGGATGGATCTTGCCGCATGGCTTTCCTCCCTGGGGCTCGGCCAATACTCGGGCGTCTTCGCCGAGAACGACATCGACTTCGATGTGCTGGGCCAGCTCGACGAGGCGGACTTCGAGCGCCTGGGCCTGTCCTTCGGGCACCGCCGAAAGCTGATCGGCGCGATAGCGCAGCGCCGCGCGGATTCCTCCGGGGAGCACCAGGCCGAACGCAGGCAGGTGACCGTGGTGTTCTGCGACCTGGTGAACTCGACCCCGCTCGCCAACCTGCTCGATCCCGAGGACATGGCATCGGTCATCCGGCAGTTCAAGCACGCATGCACGCAGACCATCACCGGCCACGACGGCTTCGTCGCGCAGTTCATGGGCGACGGGGCGCTCGCCTACTTCGGATATCCGCGCGCCAAGGAGGATGCGGCGGAACAGGCGGTGCGTGCCGCGCTTGCGCTCGTCGAGCGAATCTCCCGCATGCCGCGCCCCGACGGCGGCACGCTCCAGGGGCGCGCCGGCGTCGCGACCGGGACCGTGATGATCGGCGAGGTGATCGGAGACGGCTCGGCGCGCGAGGTGACCGTCGTCGGCGACACCGTGCACCTCGCGGCGCGCCTGCAAGGCCTCGCGCAACCGGGCTCGGTCGTCATCGCGAACGGCACCTACGAGCTGCTCGGGAAGCGATTCGAATACGAGGGCCTGGGCGAGCAGGTGCTCAAGGGCTTCACCGAACCGGTGACAGTTTGGCGCGTCGCGGGGGAAACGATCTCGGACAGCCGCTTCGCGGCGACGCGAGCGAAGTCCTCCGGCTTCGTGGGCCGCGAGTCCGAACTGTCGACGCTGGTTGAAAAGTGGCGGCACGCGTGCGAAGGCCGGGGAAATGCGGTCGTCGTGGACGGCGATCCGGGGCTGGGCAAGTCGCGGCTGGTCGAAGCGCTGCTCGACAATTCCGGCGAGGCCGCGCGGCTGGTCGTGAAGTGCCAATGCTCGCCCTATCACGCCAACAGCGCGCTGCATCCCGTGATCCGCAACATCGAGCGGGCGGTGGGCTTCGAGGCGAACGAGGGCGACGAGAGCCGCCTCGACAAGCTCGACCGCTATCTCGCAAGCGCCGCCCCGGCCCTGGAGCTGGCGCCGGCGCTGTTTGCGGATCTCCTGGGCCTGCCCACGGCAAGATATCCCGCGGCCGATTTCACGCCGATGCAGCGCAAGGCAAAGACGCTGGAAGCGCTCACGGAAGTGATACTCGCCCTCGCGCAATCGACGCCGGTGCTGCTGCTCCTCGAAGATGCGCACTGGGCGGATCCCACGACGCTCGAGCTGTGGAGCCGCAAGATCGACAGGATCGGCAACGCCCGCGTGCTGCTGCTCGTGACGGCGCGGCCGGAATTCGCGTGCCCGTGGCTGGGCCGGCGCAACGTCGCTTCGATCCATCTCGCCGCGCTCGGCCGCGACGAATGCGCGAGGCTCGCGGCGCAAGCCGCGGCGCCGGTCGTGCTGCCGCAGGAAGTCGTGGGCGACATCGTCGCGAAGTCGGACGGCATCCCGCTCTACGTGGAGGAGCTCACCAAGGCGACTCGCGCGGCAATCCAGGGAGCCGTCCCCGCCACGCTGCACGACTCGCTGATGGCATCGCTCGACCGCGTGGGGGCGGCAAAGTCCCTCGCGCAGACGGCGGCGGTCATCGGCCAGCAGTTCACCCGGTCGCTGCTGGCGGCCGTGACCGAGCTTCCGCCCTCGCGTCTCGACGCGGAGCTGCAGCGCCTGTCCGACGCGGCGCTCATCGTGCGAATGAACAGGACACCGGAACCTGCATTCGCGTTCCGGCATGCGTTGTTGCGCGACATCGCGTACGAGAACCTGCTCAGGCCCAAACGCCAGCAGATGCACGAGCGCGTGGCGCGAACGATCGCCGAAGGCTTCCCCGCGATCTCCGAGCAGGAGCCCGAGGTCCTCGCGCACCACTATGCCCAGGCGGGGCGCTTCGACCTCGCGGCCACGTGGCTGGAGCGCGCCGGCGACCGGGCGACGTCCCGATCCTCGTTCGTGGAGGCGGTTGCGCACTTCGAGGCGGCGCTCGCGAACATGGCGCAGTTGGAGAAAGGCGAGGTCCGCACGCGGCGCGAGATGGAGTTGCTCCTCAAGCTCGGGACTCCCCTTACGCTCCTTCGCGGCCCGCAACACCCGTCCGTGCGCGAGGCGTACGACCGCGCCTACGAGAGCGCCACGGAGGCGGGCGACGAAGAGGGATCGTTCAAGGCCACCTGGGGCCGCTGGTACCACTCGATGGTGAGCCGCCAGCTCGAGCGCGCCAAGCAGCACTCCGACGAGCTCGTGCGTGTCGCGGAGGCCATGGCCAATGAAGACCTGTTGCTCGAGGGCCTGCATTGCCGATGGTCGACGGCCCATTTCCGGGGCGACATCGACGTGTCCGCGGCCGCGAGCGCGGAAGGCATGCGGCGCTACGATCCCGAAAGGCACGCGTGGATGGGCCTCGTCTTCGGCGGCCACGATCCCGGCGTCTGCGCCTATTCCGTGCAGTCCATGGCGCTCGCGCTGAGGGGCCGGGACCGCGAGGCGCGCGAGTGCGGATCCCGGGCCGTCGCGCTGGCCGAGGAGCTTTCCCACCCCACCAGCATCAGCCATGCATTGCTCAACATGACGATGATGCACCAGGTGCTGGGCGACGATTCCGCGCTCGAAAGCTCGGCCGGAAGGCTGCTGGAGCTCGCCGAGCGCTACAACTTCCCGCCGCAGCTCGCCCACGCGAAGTTCATGAACTCGTGGCTGCGGGCGAGGCGCGGCGAGCTCGAGGCCCCGTCGATGGTCGAGGAATTCTCGAAGGCCATGGCGATGGGACCGTTCTATCGCTACTACGCGGCGCTGCTCGCCGAGCTCTGCGTGCAGTCGGGCCACCACGAGAAGGCGCTGGAGACGCTGGGGCCGGCCCTCGAGAGCGTGACCGAGCCTGGCGTGGGCCTGTTCGTCTCCGAGCTGCATCGCCTGCACGCCCACTGCCTCAAGTGCCGCGGCTCCGACCTCGTTTCGGCCCGCCGCGCCATGGAAACGGCGATCGACGTGGCGCGCCGCCAGGGCGTATCGGTCTTCGAACGCCGGGCGAAAGAGGAATTGGAAGGCTTCCCTGCCGCTTGATGCGGGACCGTGCGGCCCCGATCGACTGCCGGATCAGGGCTCGTGGCAGACCACTTCGATGTTGTGCCCGTCCGGCCCGATCACGAATGCGGCGTAGTAGCTCGCGTGGTAGCGCGGGCGCAGCCCGGGCGCGCCATTATCCCTGCCGCCAGCCTCCAGCGCCGCGCGATGGAACGCATCGACCTGCCCGCGGTTCTCGGCCGTGAACGCGATGTGAAGGTGCGCGGGCTTCTCGTCGCTCTGGCGGATGCACAACGAAGTCTTGCCGCCGGGGCGGCAGAGCTCGGCGCCATACGTCGGCACGCCCTCCGAGACCACGGTCACGCCGAGCGGCTCGAGCGCCTTCAGGAAGAACGCCTTGCTCGCGGCATAGTCGCTCACTCCGAACACGACGTGGTCGAACATGAGCCTAGGTCGCCGCGTTCTTCGGCGCGGGTGCGGGCGCGGGCGGCCCTTTCTCGAATCGCTCGAGCGCGGTGTCGAGGCAGGCCCAGCCCGGGGCGCTCGAGCTCCAGATGTTCGCCGAGAGCTTCACCGCCGAGGGATCGTCCAGGGTGCCCACGCGCACCACCGTGAAGCCGGGCCGGCCGCTCGAGTCCGAGAACAGGTGCGAGGCGCACTTCGGGCAGAAGCGGCGGCGCACCTTGTTGCCGCTGTCGGCGGTCCTCAGGTACTCGCCCGTCTTGCCGGTGACCTCGATGGCGGCGCTCGGGAAGATCGCGTTCACGGTGCCGTTGGCGGCCAGGTGCTGGCAGTCGCGGCACCAGCAGACCCGCGCGGCGAGCGGATCGGCCGCGATCCTGTAGCGCACTTCACCGCAAAGGCAGCCCCCGGTTCGTTCGGTCATCTGGAATCCCTCGGTCGAATCGGAATGATGGCATACGTGAACATACCCTTCAGGCGGAGGCGGACACCTCAGGCGGCCTTCGCGCAGCCCTGCGGCTTGAAGATGCGCTCGGTCGATGCGGGATTCTTCGCGAGCCTTTCGGCCGGGCGCCGCGGACGCCTCACGAGCTCGCCGCCGCAGTTGGGGCAAATGCCCTTCAGCGCCTTGTCCGTGCAATCGCGGCAGAACGTGCACTCGTAGGTGCAGATGAACGCGTCGGCCGAGTCGGGCGGAAGGTCGCGGTCGCAGCACTCGCAGCCGGGTCTCAGTTGCAGCATCGTCAGGCTCCTTTGCGGTCCCCGAGATCGCCGGGAACATCCACGTCGGCGCTCACGCCGGGGTCGGTGACGAGGAGGACTTCCACTTCGTCGCGATGCGCCGCCAGCACGCGCTTGGCGCCCTCGTCGCCGTCGAGCGCGAGCAACTCGCCCTCGAGCCTCGCGGCGAATCCCACCGGATGCCCGCGAACGCCCTGGTACACGGGCGCGGCGATCGTCGCGCCCTTCTCGATCCTGTCCACGATCGCGGCGATGGTGATCGGCTTCACGAAGGGCATGTCGCCCAGGGCCACGATCCATCCGCGCGCGCCGGCGGCCGCCCTCACGCCCGCCGCGAGGCTCGCCCCCATGCCGCGCACGCAATCGGCGGACTCGAGCACGTCGCACCCGGCGTCGTCGAGCGCGCGCTTGAGCGCCTTCGATCCCGTGGGGACCACCGCGAGCGCATTGCCCGCGCCGGCGAGGAGATGGCGCACGCTGTGCGCGACGAGCGGTTGCCCGTCGAGCGCAGCCAGCAGCTTGTCGGAGCCGAATCGCGACGACTTGCCCCCGCACAGCAACAACGCCCGCACCCGCGCCGTCATCGCTACTCGGGCCTGATGCCCGCCTGCGTCACGATCTTCTCCACGCGCGCGCGAACGAGGCGCACGCTCATGCCCGCTTGCGCTGCGCGTCCACTTTCTCCAGCACGATGCCGTTGCGCGCGGCGACGAGGTCCGCGAGGATCGACACGGCGATCTCCGGCGGCGTGCGCGATCCGATCGAAAGCCCCACGGGACCGTGCAGCCGCGCGATCTCGCCGGGCGAGAGGTCGAACTCCGCGAGGCGCCTGCGCCGCTCGGCGTTGGTGCGCCCCGATCCCACCGCGCCCACGTAGAACGCGCCGCTCCTCAGCGCTTCCAGCAGCGCCATGTCGTCGAGCTTCGGATCGTGCGAGACCGTGAGGATCACGCTGTGGCCGTCGGGCTTGAACGCGACGACCGCGTCATCGGGCATGCCGTCGATCCACGTGGCGCCGTGGGCGCGCCAGGCGCTGCGATATTCCTCGCGCGGATCGCACACGTGCACCTGGAAGTCCACGGTCGCGGCGACTTCCGCGAGGTAGTGCGCGATCTCGGATGCGCCGATGATCAGCATCCGCCAGCGGGGCCCATGCACGCTCGTGAGCGACGTTTCGGTGCGCACGCATTCGTCCGTGGGGCTCGCGGGCGCGATGGACCAGTCGCCGGTGGCGAGGTCCACGCGGCGCGCGACGACGCTGCCTGCGCCGATCGCGGCGAGGAGCGATTCGAATTCCTCCGCCTTCACCCCGGGCTCGATGGCCACCTCGAGCTCGCCGCCGCACGGAAGGCCGAAGCGCCGCGCCTCCTCGGCGGTGACGCCATACGCGGCGAACTGCGGCTTCCTTCCCTTGTACTCGCCGCGGCGCGCGACCAGGTCGTCCTCGATGCAGCCGCCCGATACGGAGCCCACGAGGATGCCGTCGTCGCGAATGGCCGCGAGGGAACCGGGCGGGCGCGGGCTCGCGCCGAAGGTCTGCGCCACGGTGAGCAGCCACACGCCGCGGCCGGACCGGCGCCACTCGAGGGCGCGCTGCAGGACGTCGAGGTCGAGGCTTTGCATGGCCCTATGTTACTTCAGGTGCCGGGGTGCAGATGGAAGAGCTCCGAGAGAACCTGCCTGTACTGCTGCACGCCCACCGCGCCCGCGTTGTGGTGCCCGGCGCCTTCGACGCGGATGAAGCGCTTGGGCTCGTGGGCCGCGTTGAACAGCTCCTCGCCCATCTCGAAGGGGACGACGTCGTCGCGCGTGCCGTGGGCGATCACGACGGGCACTTTCACCTCGCCGATCTTGGAGAGCGCGTCGAACTTCTGCGTGAGGATGAGCCCCACGGGCAGGAATCCCCACGACGATTTCGCCACCATGTCCTCCACCGAGGTGAACGTGGATTCCAGCACGAGGCCCGCGGCTTCGGGGTGGCGGCGCGCGAGCTCCACGGCGATGGCGCCCCCCAGCGAATGGCCCACGATGTAGCGGGGCTTGCCCGGCGCGACCTTCGCGAGCTCCGCCCACGCGGCCTCCGCATCTTCATATGCGTAGGCTTCCGTGGGCGCGACGTCGCTGCTCTCGCCGAAGCCGCGATAGTCCACGGCGAGCACCGAGAAGCCCAGCGAGCGCCAGCGCTCGATGCGCGAGACGCTGCCGGTGA
>Ga0335083_10003474_pt1 | contig 20445 bp, 13 predicted proteins | sample Lox_Sample_42_FD_206716 | JGI IMG/M metagenome (GOLD analysis project Ga0335083, IMG submission 206716) | Soil microbial communities from Loxahatchee National Wildlife Refuge, Florida, United States - Lox_Sample_4.2 | ecosystem: Environmental > Terrestrial > Soil > Wetlands | place: USA...
CGGCGACGTCCCTGGCCGGCACGTCCTGATAGCGCGGCGCCGTCATCTTGAGCGATGCGGGCAGGTTCGCCCAGAGCTGAAAGCCGTGCATGCGGCCCTGCGCGTCGCCCTGCGGCATCTCCTGGTGGAGGATGCCTCGGCCCGCGGTCATCCACTGCACGTCGCCCGCGCCCATCGCGCCCTTGTTGCCGAGGCTGTCGGCGTGCGCCACGGTGCCCGAGAGCACGTAGGTGATCGTCTCGATGCCGCGGTGCGGATGCCACGGAAATCCGGCGAGGTAGTCCGCGGGCCGATCGTTGCGGAAGTCGTCGAGCAGCAGGAACGGGTCGGTCTCGTCGGTGTCACCAAAGCCGAACGCGCGCCGCAGCTTGACGCCCGCGCCCTCGATCGCGGGCTGGGACTCGACGACGCGGCGGACGGGTCGGAAGGACATCGGCGTCTCCTCGGAATCGGGCGACTGGCTTCGGCGCGGACGAGGCGTTCCGATGCGACGGGGCGCCGATCGGTTCGTCAGTGGCCCGACTTGCGGCTCGGAATGACGTTCCAGAGCGTCATCATGAGCGCGGCACCGACCAACGCGAACGGCGCAGGCGCCCAGTGCCACGCGATCCAGCCGCCGCGCGCGATCACCGCCGGAACTCCCGGGCCCACGACGAAGCCGGTCAGGTACTGCATGCCGTCGAACAGTCCGGCGGCAGTCGCCGACGCCTTGCGGCCGCCGAAGTCCATCGTCGCCGCGCCGCCGATCATGCCGTGTGCGCCGTTGACGAAGAACGACAGCGCGACGAGCCAGAGGCAGGCGACCATGGGTCCCGCGTGGGCGCGATCGCCGAGGCCCGAGCCGACGAGCGCGACCGCCATTCCCACGAAGCCCATCGTGATGACGGGCGCACGCCGGCCGCCGAAGCTGCGGTCGGAGAGGATGCCGAAGGCGAATCCGCCCGCGATGCCGGCGAGCGCGATGCCCCACGTCGCGACGACGTACGGCGCGTAGGTCGCGAAGCGCGAGGGATCGGCGCCGTGGTACTGCTCGAGGTAACGCGGCCACCAGGCATCGAGGTGACTGCGGCGCACGAAGCCGATCATCATCGAGCTGAGCGCGATGATCCACGCCGGGCGCGACGCGAAGATCTTGCGCACGATGAAGCCGACCGATGCCGGCCCCTCGCCGCCCTCGACCGGGTCGCCGGTCTCGAACTCGCCGAGCCCCGCCTTCGCCGGGGTGTCGTGCACGAACAGCGCGAGGATCACGAGGAACACCGCGACGCACGCCGCCGGGATCCAGAACGTCCACGGCCAGGACAGGCCGATCAGGATGAGCGGGACGCCCTGGAACGCGAGCAGCAGTCCCAGCCGGATGAGCACGCCGAAGACGCCCGCGAACGTGCCGCGCTCGCGAACGTGGAACCAGTTCGAGTTGATCTTGACGATCGAGAGCGCCCCGAACGCCTGGAAGAAGCCGTTCAGGCCCCAGACGATCGCCATGAACCAGAGCAGCCCGCCGCGCGTGAATCCGCCGCGGAGCACGGCCTCGGTGACGACGTGCCGGGCCGGTTTCACGCCCGCCCACACGGCGGGCGAGACGATCGCCAGGCTCGAGAGCCCCATGAGCGCGTTCATCACGACGACGCCGATGGCACCGAAGAGGAACGCCTTCTTGCCGCCGACGCGGTCGGCGATCGGGCCGTTCAGGATGACGGAGAACGCGTAGACGATCGGCAGCATCGTCTCGAACACGCCGAGCTGGGCATTGCCCCAGCCGAGCACGTCCGCGATCTTGGGCGAGACGACCGTCCAGTTGTAGCGCGTCGTGTAGAAGAACGCGTACAGCAGACCGACCGAGAGCCAGTTCAGAGTGCGGCGCGACGCGAATGCGGGGGACAGCTCGGAACCGGCGTTCTCACGGGTCGCCATGTCGGTCGGCCTCTCGCGGGGTAGGGTGCGACGGCGGATTCCGGGTGGGATGTAACCCTCGGCGCCCGACACGGGTCAAGCGCGCGGCCCCGCCGTGGCGAAACCGCGGCACGAAGGCGCCCGGACGCAGGCGCCGCTCAGGCGCCGAGTCGCGACCGCAGCGCGCGTGCGCGCGCCCGGCTCACGGGCAGCTCGGTGTGCGCGGCGTCGGAGAGCTGCAGGCGCCACGTGCCCGCGAACGCGGGCCGCAGCGCGATCGCGCGGTCGAGGTTCGCGATCGCGGAGCGGTGGATGCGCGCGAAACGGCGCGGGTCGAGCCGCCGCTCGAGCTCGTCGAGCGTGAAGTTGACGTAGTGCCGGTCGCCCTCGACGGCCGCGAAGACAAGCTTGTCCTCGGCGCCGAACCACAGCACGTCCTCGGCGCGCACGATGAGCTGCTTGAGGCCGAGGCGCACGGTGAAGCGCTCGAGGTGCTCGCCCGCCGGCGCCCCAGGACCGACCGAAGCGAGCAGCTCCTCGAGCCGCCGCGAGAGTGCCTCGGGGCGCGCGAGCTCGGCGCGTGCGCGCGCGATCGCCCCGGCGAGCCGTTCGGCGCGGAACGGCTTCAGAAGGTAGTCGACCGCGTTCTCCTCGAAGGCGCGCACGGCGTACGTGTCGAACGCGGTCACGAACACGATCGCCGGCCGCCGTTCGAGCCTGGCCAGCAGCGCGAAGCCGTCCTCGCCCGGCATCTGGACGTCGAGCAGCACCAGGTCCGGCGCGGTGGCCGCGATCGTCGCGAGCGCCTCAGGCACGTTGGCCGCCTCGCCGACCAGCTCGACGTCGCCGAGCGCGAGCAGCATGCGCCGGGCGCGGGCGCGCGCGAGCGGCTCGTCATCGACCACCACGACGCGCAGCGACGGTGCGTTCATGGCGCGCCTTCTACCACGTCAGCCCGACGCCCGCCACCAGCATGCGGCGGCTGAAGTAGGAGAAATCGGCGTAGCGTTCGCTGTAGTCGGTGTTGTAGACGTAGTCGAGCACGTTCGGCGTATCGAGCACGTTGAGCGCTTCGAGGTACGCCACGCACACGCCGCTCGCGGGCAGGCCCGCGGCGCGTGGCAGCGAAAAGAGCCGCATGAGCCGCACGTCGAGGCGGTCGTAGGCGGGCAGCAGCGCCGAGCCGTGCGCGCCCTCGACCGGGTGCCACACGTCCTCGATCGGATCGAACACCGCGCCGACGATGGGCGTGTACGGCGCGCCGCTCGTGTGCGTCCAGCGCACGCCGGTCTGCCAGCGGTCGTTGGGCTGGTACTCGCCGACCAGCGTAAGCGAGTTCTTGACCACGTCGCTCGCGGGCACCTCGGTGGGATCGTCCATCTGGCGCCGCTTCGCCTCGATCCAGCCGTACGAAACCCAGCCGTTCACGAACCGGTACGCGCCCTGCACGAAGACGTCGACGCCGTGCGCCCAGCCGGTGCCGGCCGCGCGATACCAGGTGAGCGAGTCGTCGAGCGGCAGGCGCTGGTAGTGCTTGCCGTAGCCCTCGATCCGCACGTTGGCGTACTCCGACTTCCACTCGTAGCCGGCGATCAGGTGGTCGGCGAAGGGCGAGGCGAGCCGCGGGTTGCCGTCGACCGGGTCGAGCAGGGTCGGATCGGCGAGCTGGTGGTAGCGCCCGGCGGCGATGCGCACCGTCTGCCGATCGTCGACACGCCACGCGACCGCGCCGCGCGGATCGACGTCCCATTCGCCCGCGGCGGCGGCACGGTCGACGCGCCCGCCGAACGTCGCGTAGATCGGGCCCACGAGCCGCAGCTTGTCCTCGGTGTAGGCGCCGGGCTCGTGCGCGACCACGGAGCTGCCGGTCGCGCGCGTGGGCGCGGTCGCGGCGAGGTCCGTGCTGTCGGAGGCCGAAACGCCCGAGTCGGCGCGCGCGCGGCGGCGCACGATCGCGCCCACGGTGAGCTCGTTGCGCACGCCGAGCGGCCAGACGACGTCGACGTCGCCCTGCGCGGTGTGCTCGGCCTCGTGCTTCGAGAACGCGGAGAAATCCCACTCGGACTGGTAGTGCTGCGTCGTCAGGTTGGCGTTGAGCGCGCCGCGGCCGAACAGCACGTCCTGGACGTGGATCGCGCCGAAGCCGTTGCGCGAGTTCGACGCGTAGACGTCGCGCACGTTGAGCACGTCGGTCTGGACGCCGACGTGCTCCGTCGAACCGATGCCGAAGACCGAGACGCGCCCCGTCGGCGAGTAGCGGTAGAGCAGCTTGGCCACGCCGTTCTCGCTCCACGGCACCTGCGTGTACGTCGAGTTCGAGCCGTAGAGGCGGAAGAGCAGCTCGGGGACCGAGCTCTGTGCCGAGGCGAGCAGCGACAGGCGGTCCGGCACGAGCGCCCAGGTGCCCGAGAGGCTGTAGCCTGCCAGGTTCGCGCCCGCGCTCAGCGTGCGCAGGTTCATCGGGTCCTGCGTCTGGATGTCGAGCACGCCCGACATGGCGCCGCCGTAGCGCGCGCCGAAGCCGCCGCTCGAGAAGAACGCGCTCTTGAGCATGTAGGTGTCGAGGATGCTGAAGAGCCCGCCCGAGGCGCCTTCGTAGTGGTAGGGGTGGCCGATCTCGGCGCCGTCGACGCGGATGACCGTCTCGTCGGGCGCGCCGCCGCGCACGTAGAGCGCCGCGCCCTCGGCGGGGGCGGTGATCCCCGGCAGCGTGCGCAGCGACTGGAAGATGTCCGCCACGCCACCCGGCGTCATGAGCACGTCGCTGCGGCGCACGACCGCACCTTCGCTCTTGCCCGTCTTGCCGAACGACGACGCCGCGACCGTGACCTCGGCGACCGGCACGGGCTCCTCGGCGAGCGCAATGTGGAGCGGAGCGAGGCCGGGGCTGACGTCCAGCGCGAGCCGGGCACGCGATCTGCGTCACCTCGAGTGTCTCGCTGCTGTCGGGCAGCTCGAGCGCGAAGGCACCGTGCTCGTCGGTGACCGTGCCGCGCGCCAGCAGCGGCACGCGCACGTTGGCGAACTCGATGGCGTGGCCGCGGCGGTCGGTGACGACGCCGTGCACCGCCGTCGCGAGGGCCGGCGCCGACGCGACGGCGAGCCACAGCAGCGCAAGCGGTGCGGCACGCGCCGCCCGCCTCCCCGGCGCTCGACTCATCTCGAATCGGCGGGCGCCGCGAGGTGGCGCTCGGCCTCGGGCAGCAGTTCGTCGCGCACCCACGCGTGGTCCGGCTCGAGCGCCAGCACCGCGCGGTAGCGCTCGCGCGCGCCGGCCCAGTCGCCGAGCGCGGCCAGGCAGCGGCCGTACCAGAGCAGCACGTCGTCGGCGCCCCAGTCGATGCCGCGCGGATCGGGCGCCTGGGCGGCCTCGAGCGCCGCGGCCCGCTCGAACAGCGGCTTCGCCCGTGCGGCGCCACCGCCGAATCGCTCGGGCTTGTGGAGCAGGTAGATGCCCTGTAGGAGAAGCACGCGCGGATTCTTCGGCTCGAGCGAGCGGGCCCGGGAGAACGACTCGTCCATCTCCGGCGCGAGGCTGGGCGCCGCGCTGGGCACGAACGTGAGCGAGAGACCCTGGAGGCCGGCCTTGACCGCGAGCGCTTCGCCGAACTTCGGATCGGCCGCGAACGCGCGATCGCTCGCGTCGATGCCCTCTTTGAGGAGCCGCCGCGCCCCGTCGCGGTCGCGGGCGAGCAGCAGCGGCTCGGCGCACCAGCTCGCGAGCGCGATCCAGTAGTCCGCCACGGCCGAGGGATGGTCGACACCGATCCCCGCCAGCGTCGCCCGCGCAGCGAGGATCGCGTCGACGTTCGCGTGCGTGACGCCGTCCTGGAGGGCGTGCGCGGCCGCGGTCAGCGCGGCCGTGTCGGCGGCCCGCGCACGCGCGAGGGGCGGGAGTGCGATCGAGGCGGCGAGCAGCAACGCGGCGGACCTCATCGGCAGGTCTTCTCGGAGGGCGGGGGAGCGGGCAACGGGCGCGGCGGCGGCGTGATCGGCAGCGTGACGGTGAGGCGCGCGCCGCGGCCGGGCGCGGTGTCGATCGCGAGCGCGGAAGGGGGCCCGGCGAGCCGCAGCCGCTCCCGAACGCTCTCCAGGCCGACGCCCGAGCCGCGCGGGGGCCCGCCGGGCGTGAAGCCCGGACCATCGTCGGCGACCGTGACGCTCAGCCGATCGGCTTCGCGACGTACCTCGAGCCGCACGCGCCCGCCCTCGGGTCGCGGGCTCACGCCGTAGCGCACGGCGTTCTCGACGAGCGGCTGGAAGAGGAGCGAGGGCACGGGGACGTCGTCCAGGCCCGGCTCGATCGCCTCCTCGATCCGCAGCCGCTCGCCGAAGCGCACGCGCTCGATCGCCAGATACGTGCGCAGGAACGCAAGCTCGTCGCCGAGCCGCGACGTCTCCTCGCGCGAGGAGGCAAGCGCGTAGCGGAAGACGTCGGCGAGCCGCGTCGTCAGGTCCTCGGCCGCCGCCGGGTTCTCGCCGATCAGCGCAGCGATCGAGTTCAGGGTGTTGAAGAGGAAGTGGGGGTTCACCTGCGAGCGCAGCGCGCGAAGCTCGGCGCGCGCGAGCTCGCTGCGGATCCGCTCGACCTGTGCCGCGCGCTCCACGGCGCGACGGTAGTAGAGCCTCGCGTAGATGATGCCCATGAACAGCGCCGCGAAGAGCAGCGCCCAGAGTCCGGTCGCGAGCAGTGCGTGCGTGCCGGTCAGGAAGTCGGGCACGATCAGGCGCTGGACGAGCGCGGCCGAGGCGTAGGAGGCGGCGAGCACGACGCCCGTGTAGACGATGCCGAGGGGCAGGTCGTGGGAGTCGCCGGTCCTGCGCACCACGAGCGGGGCGATCCAGCGACCGGTCATCCAGATCGCCAGCCGGATGACCAGCGTGAAGACCAGCGACTCCTCGTAGCAGAGCACGTAGACGTGCCAGGCTCCGCCGATGAGCGTGCCGAAGAAAAGCGCGAAGGGGAGCGCCCAGAGCGGCGCGTAGAAAACGGCGGCAACGAAACTGCCGGGTTGGAGCGGCGAGCCGAACGGCAGGCGGAGGCGCATGGGCACCACGCTAGGGCCTGCCCGGCCTGGCAGCGAGACGCCTCCGACGAACGGTCGTCCGGAGCGGACGGGCCGTCGCGGGCCGCGGCGGGTGGACTACGCGGTGCGCGCCGTCAGAAGCGGATCGACATCGCGAGCGCGAAGAGGTCGTCCGGGTCCTGCGGCGCCTGGTAGGGCCTCAGCACGTCGCGCTGGAACGACGCCTTGAGGCGTACGTCGCGGCTCAGCCGGTAGCCGCCGCCCACTTCCATCCGGTCGACGTCGTCGTCCCACGGCCGCGTCACACCGGTCGACGTCGTCACGTCGCCGAAGCGCATGGCGTCGTAGCGGCCCGCGAGCCAGTAGCCGTCGCCGAGCCCGAGACGCAGCTCGCCGTAGCCGCCGTTCACGCGCAGCGTGCCCGCGGCGATCGTCTGCCACGCCTTCACGAACCCCTCGCCGCGCAGCTCCCACGGCCCGCGCTCGAGCTCGAGGTCCGCCATGCCGAGCTGCTCGTGGTACTCGCGCAGGTCGTCGCCGGCCGGCAGCGCGTACTTGAACCACATCGGCATCCACGTGCCGTACGCACCCGAGACGCCGAAGCGCAGCCCCGCGACCGGCGCGAGCCCGAGCCGGCCAAGCATCGTGTTGCCCGGAGTCTCGTCCTGACCCGTCACCGGCCAGCCCGGCGTGCCCTGCGTGACGCCGAAGGCGTACTCGAAGGGGCGCTGCGATCCGAGCGCGACGGCTCCCACGTCCCACCAGCGGTCGTCGACGATCGGCATGCCCATGCCGGCCGAGTTCGCGCCGTAGGCGATGCCCGACTGGCCGTTGCCCGCGTTCGCGACGACGGCGTCGACGCTCGGCGCCGAGACCGCCCACGGCAGGTCGGTGTGGTACTGGTACATGAGCGGCATTCCGATCAGCGGATTGCGGTCCGAGTACGTGCGCGGACCCCAGGTGCCGATCGCCCACGGAATCTTGCCCGCCTGCACGTGCGCGTCGCGATCGGGCCACGGCGTCCACTGCGCGTAGGCGCCATCGGCGACGATCGGCTGCCCGCGCTCGTGCAGGATCGACTGCACGAACAGGTCGAGCTGCGGCGTGACCGTCGCGTCGGCGAAGACGCGCAGACGGTACGGATCGAAGTTCGAGTCGCCCTGCGTGAGCGTGTTCCACTCCTGGCCCTCGTACCCCGACGACAGCACGAGGTCGAGCAGGCCACGGAAGCGCACGTCGGCCGCGGGCGCGGAGCGGACGCCGCACGCGGCGGCAACGATGACGAGGATCAGCAGCCGGCGCTTCATGCGGCCTCCCGGAGCGCGCCGGGCTCGAGCGCGCCCGGCAGGACGAGGGTGAACGTGCTGCCGCGGCCCTCTTCGCCTTCGATGCGAAGTTCGCCGTGGTGTGCCTCCGCCACGCGGCGAGCGAGGGCGAGGCCGAAGCCGAGGCCGGGGCGGTTGAACTCGAGCCCGCGACCGGTGTGATGGTGCCCGGAGTCCGACGGCGCGAACGTGCTCTCCGCGAGCCGCTGCCGCATCACGCTCGAGAGCCCGACACCGGTGTCGCGCACGTCGATGCGGAGCGCGTCGCCCTCGGCGCGCGCCAGCACGCGCACCGAGCCGCCGTCCGGCGTGAAGCGCACGCCGTTGCGCACGAGCGCGTCCATCGCCCGCTGAAGCGGCTCCACCGCGACGCAGGCCCGCTGCGCTTCACGCGCGACGTCGAGATCGAAGCGCACCTCGCGGTTGCGCGCCGCGCCGCTCACCTCGCTCATCACGCCTTCGAGCAGCGGCTCGACCTCGCACCACTCGAGCTTCAGCTCGTCGACGACGTGCTCGGTCTCGGCGATGCGGGTCGCATCGATGGCGATGCGCTCGAGCAGCTGGCAGGCGTGCCCGATGGCTTCGAGCCCCTGGTCGAACGCCGGATCGGGTGGCAGCACCTGCTTGGTGCCGAGCAGGTCCCGCCAGCCGAGCACGATCGCGATCGGCGTGCGCAGCTCGTGCGACGCGACCGCAACGAACTCGCTCTTCGCGCGCGCCACCTCCTCCAGGCGCTCGACGTACAGCCGCTGGCGCTGCCGCATGTGGTGGAACTGCGACGCGAGCTCTCCCATCTCGTCGCGGCGGCCGAGCTCGATCGGCGCGTCCCAGCGATTGCGCTCCATCGCCTCGGCGGCGGTGACGAGCTGGCGGATCGGGCGGACGAGCCGGTTCGCGATGACCATCGAGGCGAGCGTGATCGCGACGATCGCGAGCAGGCCGAACTCGGCGAGTTGCTGGCGCACCTCACGCAGGTACGCGGTCTCGGCGTCGACCGAACGCTGGAGCACGTAGACTTCGGCGCCGCCCTCGGCCGTGAGCGGCAGCGGGCGCGCGAGCGCGATCCAACGCGCGCCGGCGGCCGCGATCGTGCGCGGCGGGCCACCCGCGCGAGCGGCCATCGCGGCGGCGGCGGCGCGCTCCTCGGGACGCGCGAGCGTACTGCGGGTGACGCGGCCGGCGCTCAGGAAGGTGACGTCGCTCTTCGTCAGCTGGCGCAGGTCGTCGGCGAGCGCGCGCCCGACCTCGGCGCCAAGCAACAGCGTGCCGACGACGCGACGATCCGCCACGACCGGGGTGGAGACGAGCAGCACGTGCGTGCCGCGCACCGCGAAGGCGCGGCGAACGGTGCGTCCCGCGAGTCCGGCGGGGCCGAGCGCGGCGCGCGCCGCGCCGTCGAGTGCGAGCGTGCCAACGGAGGCGACGACCTCGCCGCGTGCGTCGACCACCTCGAAGACGTCGGGGTGCGCCAGCGCCTGGAAGTCGCTCGCCACGCCCGCGACCGTGGCCTGGAACTGAGCGTCGCCCGGCGCGTGCGGCAGCGTGAGGATGGAGAAGAAACGGGGGTCGCGCACGATCACGGCGCCGGTCGCCTCGAGCTGGCCCGTGCGCGCGGCGAGCATGTCCTCGAGCAGGTCGGCGGCGCGCACGAGGTCCTCACGCAGCGCGGTCTCGGCGCGGTGCGAGACGCTGCGATGGACGAGCCAGAGCGATCCCGCCGTCAGCGCGGCCAGCGGCAGCGCGGTCAGGAGCAGGATCTTCCAGCGGAGGCCGACGCGCATGTTCAGAAGCTGACGTCGACCACGGTGTCGTTCGAGGCGGAGAGCTCGACGTCGCGATGACCGCCGCGGAAGTCGGGGTGCCACCAGTCGAGCGTGTAGCGCCCGGGCGGCACGGGCGGCAGCTCCCACGTTCCGTCGGCGCGCGGCTGCGCGAAGATGCGGTTCGGTGCGACGAGGATGAAGCCCGCCATGTCGGAGTGGATGTCGCAGTAGACGTTGACGAGGCCTGGCTTCGGGAACCGGACGCTGCGCGACTCGCCCCTCGGATACTTGCCGAGATCGAACCGCTTGATCGGCGAGACGCTGAAGACGTTGTGGTAGATCGGATCGAGGTTGGGGAAGTCGACCGTCCCACCGACGGGCACGACGACCACGCGCGGCAGGAACGCCTGATCCTTCTGCGCGAGCTTGGGTCGCGGCGGCATCGGTGCCGCCGAGTCCGCGTCGGCGGGCACGGCCTCGAGCCAGAGCACGGCGTCGGTGGCGAGGCCTCGCGCGGTCATCGCATGGCCGCTCATCGACGAGGCATGGCCGGCGTAGGGATTGAACGAGTGTTCGTCGGGCGGCGCGTCGGGCACGTGCACCATGCCGCGGATCGTGCCCGCGAGGGCGCTCGAGGCGCCGAGTACGCCGAGCATCAGAGCAAGTGCGATCCCACGCATGGGAAGCCGAGTCCTTTCTGGCCGACGCCGGGCCCGAACGCGGACGCCACGCGACGCCATCGCGGGCGCGCTTGGTTGGGACCCGGGGAGTTCCAGCTCGTTTTCGGCCGTTCGGGCCGGCAACTGAACGCGGGGGGGCACGGTGGCGGGGAGCCGCTACCGGCCGCAAACGACGAGGCCCGGAGCAGGGCTCCGGGCCGCCGGCGCGCAGCAGCGGATCAGCGGTAGGCGGGAATGCCCGTGATGCTCTCGCCCAGGACGAGCGTGTGGATGTTGTGCGTTCCCTCGTACGTCTTCACCGATTCGAGGTTGCACATGTGCCGCATCACCGGGTATTCGGACGTGATGCCGTTCGCGCCATGCAGGTCGCGCGCCCGGCGTGCGATGTCGAGCGCGATCTCGCAGTTGTTGCGCTTGACCATCGAGACGTGCTCGGGGCGGCAGACGCCGCGCTGCTTCATCCGGCCGCACTGGATCGCGAGCAGCTGGCCTTTCACGATCTCCGTGAGCATCTTCGCGAGCTCCGCCTGCACGAGCTGGTAGGAGCCGATCGGGCGCCCGAACATGATCCGCGCCTTGCTGTAGGTGACGGCCGACTCGAAGCACGCCATCGCGGCGCCGATCACGCCGAAGGCGATGCCGAAGCGCGCCTGCGTGAGGCAGCCGAGCGGCGCCTTGAGGCCGATGCCGTTCGGCAGCACGTGGGAGTCCGGCACGAAGACGTCCTCCAGGATCAGCTCGCTCGTGACCGATGCGCGCAGCGAGTGCTTGCGCTTCTGCTCGGGCGCCGAGAAGCCCTTCGAGCCCCTCTCGACGAGGAAGCCCATGATGCGCTCGCGGCCGCTCGACTCGTCCATGCCCTTCGCCCAGACGATCGCGAGATCGGCGACGCTGCCATTCGTGATCCACATCTTCGCGCCGTTCAGCACCCAGCCACCCGGAGTGCGCTTCGCCCGCGTGATCATGCCGGCGGGATCGGAGCCGAAGTCGGGCTCGGTGAGCCCGAAGCAGCCGATCACCTCGCCCTTCGCCATGCGCGGCAGCCAGTGCTGGCGCTGCTCCTCGGAGCCGTACTCGAAGATCGGGAACATGCACAGCGCGCCCTGCACCGAGACGAAGCTCCGGAGCCCCGAGTCGCCACGCTCGAGCTCCTGCATCGTGAGGCCGTAGGCGACCGGACCGACGCCGGCGCAGCCGTACTTCTCGGGAAGCGTCGCGCCGAGGAGCCCCATCTGCGCGACCTCCGGTATCACGTCCTTCGGGAAGTAGGCCTCGTCGTACGCGCGCTCGACGAGCGGCAGGAATCGCTCGTCCACCCAGTCGCCCACCCCGTCGCGGATCTGGCGCTCGTCCTCGGTGAGCAGCGAATCGATGTCGTAGAAATCCGTGCGCGTCGGGCGCGGCATGACGGGTGCTCCTCTGGGTCGCGGCGGATCCCGGTGGGACGCCGGGCAGGATCGCGCAGTATAGGTGGCGCGCGGATGACCGCTCAAACGATCGGGCGCCCCGCGCGCATCACGCCGCCGCACTGACCTCCGCCCGTGCTACGCTCGCCCCCGTGATGCGCCTTGATATCCGGCCGGAGGGACTCCGATGGGACGCTTGTTACGCGTGCTCGCGCCTGCTGGCGCGGTGGTGCTGCTCGTGACCTTTGCGCTCGACCCGACCTCGTTCGCCGCCCGCGGCAATGCGACCCGGTCCGTCGTCTACGCGCGCCACGGCATGGTGTGCTGCGCGCAGCCGCTCGCTGCGCAGGCCGGCCTCGAGATCCTGAAGGCGGGCGGCAGTGCGGTCGACGCCGCGATCGCCGTCGACGCATGCCTCGGCCTCATGGAGCCGACCTCGGCCGGCATGGGCGGCGATCTGTTCGCGATCCTCTGGGATCCCGCCACGAACTCGCTGCACGGCCTCAACGCCTGCGGCCGCTCGCCCCTCGGGCTCACCGTCGACCGGATCCCGCCCGAGAAGGACGGCACCATCCCGCTCTACTCGCCCTACTCGTGGAGCGTCCCGGGCTGCGTCGACGGCTGGGCGGAGCTGCACGCGAAGTACGGCAGGCTGCCGCTCGCGCGCGACCTCGAGCCCGCGATCCGGTTCGCCGAGGAAGGCTTCCCGCTCTCGCCGGTCATCGCGGGCGATTGGGAACGCTCGGTCCGGGTGTTCAAGGACAAGCCCGGGTTCGCCGACGTGTTCATGCCGGGCGGCCGCGCACCGCGCGAGGGCGAGATCTTCCGCAACCCCGCGCTCGCGAAGACGCTGCGCATCGTGGCCGAGCAAGGACGCGACGGCTACTACAAGGGGCCGATCGCACAGGCGATCGTGCGCTACTCCCAGGCGAACGGCGGCTTCTTCTCGCTCGAGGACTTCTCGCGCCACCGCTCGGAGTGGGTGACGCCGGTCTCGACCAACTACCGTGGCTGGGACGTATGGGAGCTGCCGCCGCCGGGGCAGGGGATCGCCGCGCTGCAGCTGCTCAACGTGCTCGAGAACTTCGACCTCAAGTCGATGGGCCGTGAGTCCGCGGACTTCTGGCACGTGATGACCGAGGCCAAGAAGATCGTCTACGCCGACCGCGCGCGCTATTACGCCGATCCCGACTTCGCGAAGATTCCCGTCGCCGAGCTCATCTCGAAGCCCTACGCAAAGCAGCGTGCCGCGCTCGTGGACATGCACCACGCCGCGTCGCGCGACCTGCCGGGGGATCCGGTCGCGCTCAATCGCCGCGAGACGACCTACCTGTGCACCGCGGACGACTCGGGGATGATGGTCTCGCTCATCCAGAGCAACTACACCGGCTTCGGAAGCGGCTACGTGATTCCCGAGCTGGGCTTCGGCCTCCAGGATCGCGGCAATCTCTTCGACCTGCATCCCGGCCGGCCGAACTCGTACGCGCCCGGCAAGCGCCCGTTCCACACGATCATCCCGGCGTTCGTCACGCGCGACGGCAAGCCGCTCATGGCGTTCGGGCTGATGGGCGGCGACATGCAGCCGCAGGGTCATGCGCAGATCATCGTCAACCTCGTCGACTTCGGCATGAATCTTCAGGAGGCGGGCGATGCGATCCGCTTCCACCACACCGGTTCGACCGAGCCCACGGGCACGGTCATGACCGACGGTGGCGTCCTGCACATCGAGGACGGCCTGCCGGATTCGGTGCTCGCCGAGCTGCGGCGCCGCGGCCACCACATCGAGAAGGAGGGTGTCGGGGCGTACGGCGGATACGAGGCGATCTGGCGCGACTCGGTGAGCGGCGTCTACAGCGGCGCGACCGAGAAGCGCAAGGACGGCTGCGCGCTGGGATACTGACGGGCCGCAAGGAGGAATTTCATGGCGTTCGACCTCCACGACAGGCGTTCGCCGCGCGGCACGGCCGCGCCCCTCGCCCGGTTCACGCTCCTCGCCGCGACGATCGCGCTCGCCCCGCCGGCACGGGCGTCGGAGTACTCGCTCGTCACCCCGCCCAGCTCGCTCGAGGCCGGATGCTTCGGCCCCTGCGACTGCGCCGTCGTGACGCAACCGACCTACGGCAGTTTCGATCTCGCCTTCACGGGCGCGGATCCGCTGTTCGCGCACTACGCCATCACCGGCTACATCGCGTCGTTCAACAGCGGGCCAGGCGCGGTGGCCGTGACCGGCACGGGAGAGTTCAAGCTCGGGGGGGAGGTCGCGCTCGAGCAGGAGATGACGCTCGATCTGAGCGTGTGGGGCGGGCCGGTTCAGCACTTCGACAGCGGCCTGGTTCCGGTCGGCGCCGCGTTCCCGAGCATCGACGTCAGGTGCGCCCTCCACGGCTTCGCGTGCCTCGACTCGGTTGTCGAGATCGACGCCACCCCGGTCGATCCCGCCAGTGTTCCGCTCCCGGCGGTGCGCGCCGGCATCCGCTCGATCGCGCCGAATCCATCGCGCGGCGGCGCGGACGTCGTGCTCGCGCTCGATCGCGCGGGCGAGGTCGACGTGACGATCGTTGACCTGCTCGGGCGGCGCGTGCGCACGCTCGCGAGCGCGCGCGCGCTGCCCGCCGGGTTCGCGACGCTCGGCTGGGACGGCGCCGACGACTCGGGCCGCGCGACCCGCGCCGGCGTCTACTGGGTCGTGATGCGCTGGAGCGGCGGATCGGATCGCCGCCGGCTCGTTCGGCTCGAGTAGCGGCGCCGCTCGAGAGCCGTTCGTCAGCCGCGCGGAGCCTGGAGTACGGCGAGCGGCGCCGCGCCGGAGGCTTGGCTGCTGCGCCCCTCGAGCAGGACGCCCAGCGCGATCCACTGCACGAACACGCCCGGGACGAGGAAGCGTACCGTCAGGAACATCGGCAGGTGAACGACGAGCACGTACAAAAACGGCGAGAGCAGGACCAGCGCGCGGCGTCGATTCGCTCGCGGGTGGACGAGGCAGGCGATCGAGGCGAGGAGGAGCAGGAGCGAAACCGGAACGAACAGCAGCCGGTCCCAGTAGGCGCCCAGCAGCTCGAGCGGGTGCCGGAGTGCGATCGCGAACGGCCCGCCGCTTTCGGTGCGCCGGTAGACGTAATAGCTGTGCGCCTCGTACGCGGAGTTCACCATCCCCCAGTGGTAGGGCGGCACGAGCCCGAGCGCGAGGCGCTCGAGCGACTGCCGCAAGAACAGCGCCGGATCCCGCCGCACGATCTCGAGGAATCGGCGCGTGAACATGCGTGAAGCACGCGGGTCCTCGCTGCTCTCCATCCCCGCCCGGCGCGCCTCCTCGTCGTACCAGCCGTCCTCGGAGCGCACGCCGTACGGGTTGGGGAACATGCCGACGCCCTGCAGCAGCATCATCCCGGTCGCGGTCGAGCCGGGATTGAACTCGTGGATCGCGCGGCGGTTGTGGAGCGCCCACGGGAGCACGAGCACGGCGGCCACGAGCAGCCACGCAAGGCCGCCGGTCACGAGGCGCCGCCGGCCGACTCCGAGCAGCGCCGCGCCCCCGAGCAGGCACACGGGCAGCAGGGCCCAGTCCGGGCGCATGAGCACGAGCGTCGCGCTCACCACGCCCGCCAGCGACCACATGAGCACGGTCCGGCGCTCGAGACCGACGAGGAAGAGCCAGGACAGCAGCACGACCAAGGGCGGAGCGATGCCGTCTGGGACGCGGGACGTCACCTGATAGGCGAGCGGCAGGAAGAGCGCGCTGACGTACCCCGCGAGCAGCCCCGTCCGAAGGCCACCGAATCGCCTGCCGATCGAGACGACGAGCGCGCACGCGCCGGCGTCGAGCAGGACCTGCAGCGCCCGCGCCCACACCGAGGCGGGAGGTCCGAGCGTGCGATAGAAAAGGAGCAGCAGCAGCGCATAACCCGGCGGATGCATGCTCGCGGGACGCCACTGCGCCGCGATCATCGGAGGAGCGTTCGTGGGGGTGAGCCGCTGCCCGCGGCGCGCGAGTTCCGCCGCGAGAGGCCGCAGATCCGCGACCGGCGTGACGTCGAGGGCCGGCCGCACGTAACCGTATCCGGCCGCCAGCGCGTAGGCGCTCTGCTCGTAGTGGTCGGCGAGGCCCTCCATCTCGCCGTGGCCGTTCGCGAGCACCCCGATGCCGGCTCGCACGGCGAGCGCGATCAACACGATCGCAACGAGATGGCGGCGAAGGGCGGGATCCCTGGGCGCGGGGGAGCCGGGCATGGCGGGGCACCGTAGCACGGCCGCGTGCCCGCCGCGCGGCTCGTTGCCGGGTCGCGTCGCGCTGCCGTAGAGTCTTTCGTCGGGTCCACGAAAGTTCCCACCGGGAGACTCCTCGATGCCCTCCGCGAAGACCGCCGGCGCCGCGCCGAAGCACCACGGCCTCTCCGACGCCGACCTGCTGGGCCTCTACCGGACGATGTTCACGTCGCGCCGGCTGGACGACGAGGAGATCCGCCTCAAGAAGCTGAACCTTATCTTCTTCCAGATCTCGGGTGCCGGGCACGAAGCCGTGCTCGCCGCCGCCGGCCGCGCGCTCAGGCCCTCGCACGACTACTTCTTCCCGTACTATCGCGACCGCGCGCTCTGCCTGCAGCTCGGCATGACCGCGCGCGAGATGCTGCTCTCCGCGCTGGGTTCGGCCGAGGATCCCAACTCCGGCGGCCGCCAGATGCCGAGCCACTGGGGCCACCGCAAGCTCCGCATCGTGTCGCAGTCGAGTCCCACGGGGACGCAGTTCCTGCAGGCAGTCGGCCTCGCCGAAGCGCTGGTCAAGTACCACGAGCTCGAGGGCGCACACCCCGAGCTCGCGGGGCAGGTGAAGGGCGACGAAGTCGTCTACGTCTCGACGGGCGACGGCGCGACGAGCGAGGGCGAGTTCTGGGAGGCGCTGAACAGCGCCTGCAACCTCAAGCTCCCGGTGCTCTTCCTGATCGAGGACAATGGCTACGCCATCTCCGTGCCCGTCGACGTCCAGACCGCGGGCGGCGACGTCGCGCAGCTCGTGCGCAACTTCCCGAACCTCCACTGGGTGGGCGAGGTCGACGGCAACGACCCGCTCGAGTCCTACCGCGTGCTCGCGGAGTCGGTCGCGTATTGCCGGGCCCGGAAGGGCCCGGCGCTCGTGCGCGCCAAGGTCACACGGCCCTACTCGCACTCGATGTCGGACGACGAGAGCAAGTACAAGCCGCGCGCGGCGCGCGAGGCCGAGGCCGAGCGCGACTGCCTGCGGACGTTCGCGCGGTTCCTGATCGAGGAGCGCGTCGCGAGCGCCGAGTCGATCGAGAAGCTGCACGAGGACGCACTCGCGGGCATCCGGCGCGCGTCGGAGGAGGCGCAGGGCTCGGCGCAGCCCGCGCCGCACACCGCGGAGGCCTACGTCTTCTCCGCCGACGTCGATCCCGGCTCGGACCGCTTCGTTTCGACGCGGAAGCCCGCGCCCGACGCGCAGCCCGAGACGATCTTGCAGAGCATCAACTACTGCCTGCGCGACGAGATGGTGCGCAACCCGCGCATCATCGTCTTTGGCGAGGACGTCGCCGACGCCTCACACGAGGAGGTGCTCGGCGACCTCAAGGGCAAGGGCGGCGTCTTCGGCGTGACCTGGGGCCTGCAGAAGCAGTTCGGCGGCGTGCGCGTCTACAACTCGCCGCTCGCCGAGGCGAACATCGTCGGCCGCGCGATCGGCATGGCGCTCGTGGGCCTGCGGCCCGTCGTCGAGATCCAGTTCTTCGACTACATCTGGCCCGCGATGATGCAGATCCGCGACGAGCTCGGCTACATGCGCTACCGCTCGAACAACGCCTGGAGCGCGCCCGTCGTGATCCGCGTTGCCTACGGCGGCTACCTGGGCGGCGGCGCGCCCTACCACAGCCAGTGCGGCGAGAGCATCTTCGCGCACTGCCCCGGCATCCGGGTGGTGCTGCCGAGTTGCGCGAGCGACGCGGCCGGGTTGCTGCGTACCGCGCTGCGCAGCGAGGACCCCGTGCTGTTCCTCGAGCACAAGCACCTCTACCGGCAGCCGTACGCGAAGGAGCCGTATCCGGGCGGCGAGTACACCGTGCCGTTCGGCCGGGCGCGCCTGGTGCGTCCGGGCCGCGACGTCACGCTCGTCACCTACGGCGCGCTCGTCCAGCGTGGCTACCTTGCGGCGCAGGAACTGGCCGACGACGGCATCGAGACCGAGATCCTCGACCTGCGCACGATGCAGCCGCTCGACTTCGCGTCGATCGCCGCGTCGGTGCGCAGGACGGGACGCGTCGTGGTCGCACACGAGGACACGCTGTTCTGCGGCTTCGGCGCCGAGGTGGCCGCGCGCATCGCCTCCGAGTGCTTCATGCATCTCGACGCGCCGGTGCGGCGCGTGGGCGCGCTCGACACGCCCGTGGCCTACGCGCCGAAGCTCGAGGACACGATCCTGCCGCAGAAGCAGACGCTGATCGACGCGATCCGCGAGACCGCCGAGTTCTGACGCCGCGGCCCGCGGGGTGGGGGGGGGCCGCGAACGTCACGGCCGCAGCGTCAGCCGATCGACCGTGACCGCGGCGATGCGCGCCGGATTCCGCAGCAGCGGCACGTACGCGTGGTCGGCCCAGGCGTGGCTCAGATCGACGGGCGCCGCCGCGCTGTTGTAGGGCGGCACGACGCCGAGCGAGGAATCGGCGATCGCGAGGTCGACGACGTGCCGGAACGCCGGGCCGTGCTCGACGTCGAACGAGTGCGGACTGGTCGAACCGCCGACGCAGACCGTGCTGCCGTCGCCGTCGACCGGCACGCGATCGGGCTCCCACGAGGGCTCGTGGAACGCCGTCGTGAGCGCATGCTCGAAGCGCGCACGGTGCGCCCGGCCCCAGGTCCAGGTCGCGAGATCGGGTCCGAGCTTCGCGGCGAGCGAATCGAGCGCGAGCCGGAGCGCCGTGCACGCCGCGACCGCGGGTCGTTCGGGCGACTCGCCACCGGGCGCGCGGAACGCGTCCGGGGCGCGGCCGGAGAGCCCCGCCAACGTGAGCCCGGGCAGCCCGGTGGTGCGCGAGCGCTCCTGCAGCAGCGTGATCCAGGTGCGGTTCAGGGTCGGCGCCACGCGGTTGCGCGAGGCGACGAAGTCCCAGGCTCGCAGCGTGTCGAGCGCGGCGAGCTCGGGGGAATCGAGCGTCGAGCGCAGCGAATCCGCGCACGCGACGAGCCACGGCGTCGTGCGCTCGCCCGAGCGCGAGTAGACGTCGTTCTGGACGGAAGCGGCCCCGGTCAGCGTGAGCTTCGGCGCGCGCGCGAGCCGGTCCGCCATGCGCGCGGCGCGGTCCTGCTGGAATTCGTAGCGGATCCACGCGCCGGCCGCGCTCGGGCGGTTGTTGCCGTTGACCGCGAAACGCTCGCGCGGCACGTTCCACGCCGGCATCGAATCGGCCGGCACGAAACCGGCCCACTCGTGACGGCCGTCCGAGGGGAGCACGCCGCGCGCGAACGGGAACGGCCGCTCCGGCACGAGGCCGGTCGACTGGTAGATCGTCGCGCCGTCGACGTCCGCCGCGACGACGTTGATCGCAGGGGTGACGAGCGAGCGCCAGCGCCCGGCGAGTTCGCCGGCGGTGCGGCTGCGTTCGACCCCGACGAGGCGGGCGAGCGTGATGCGGTCGTCCTCGGTGGCGCTCCAGCGCGCCGCGAGTGCGAGGTGACGTCGCGGGTCCCAGATCACGACCGCGCCGTGCGGCGTCCAGCGCCGCCGCTGGACGAGCGCCGGGATCGGGAGCTCGAGGCCGAGCACGCGCCAGTGAAGGTCGAACGGCGCGGTGCGGACCGGCGCCCAGCCGCCCGGAACGCGCACGCGGCGGCCGTCGTCGGACAGCGTGTCGGCGTAGACGTCGGTGAGCGATGCGCCGAGCGAGGTCACGCCCCACGCGCAGCGGTCGTTTCGTCCGCTCACGATCGCCGGCAGACCCGGCAGCGCGGCCCCGACCGCGTCGAGCACGCCCGGCACGACGAGGTGGACGACGTGGAACGGGCCGGGCGCGGTCAGGTGGAGATGGGGATCGTTGGCGAGGATCGGCTCGCCGCTCGCCGTGCGGCCGGCGCCGACCACGAACTCGTTGCTCGCGAGCTCGGAGCCATCGCCCGCGTGCTCGCACAGCCCTCCGGCGAACTGCGGCGCGAGCGCGAGCGTGGCGGTCGGGAGCGCGGGCGTCGCGCCCTGCCCGCCCGCCGCGGCATCCGCCGCCCGGTTTCCCGTCGCGACCGAACGCCGGGGCGGCGCCGGCACGCCCGAGACGTCCGCGGGGATCGTGTCGAACGTCTGGTCGCCCTCGAAGCGCCTGCGCCGATCGAGCCACGCCGCGCCGTTCGTGGCGATCGCG
>Ga0335083_10003478_pt1 | contig 20422 bp, 17 predicted proteins | sample Lox_Sample_42_FD_206716 | JGI IMG/M metagenome (GOLD analysis project Ga0335083, IMG submission 206716) | Soil microbial communities from Loxahatchee National Wildlife Refuge, Florida, United States - Lox_Sample_4.2 | ecosystem: Environmental > Terrestrial > Soil > Wetlands | place: USA...
ACACCGCAACAGTTTGACAAGATCGTGAGCGTCGGCATGTTCGAGCATGTGGGCGAGTCGCATCTCCCTGAGTACTTCCGCCGCGTATGGGACGTCCTACGTCCCGGTGGAGTCTTCTTGAACCACGGGATCGCCGCTTCTGCGGTCCTTCAGAGGAGCGGCCCGTCGTTTATTGATAAATACGTTTTCCCCGACGGTGAACTGGTACCGCTGCACGTTACGGCACGTTGCGCTGAGGAAGCCGAGTTTGAAGTCCGTGATGTTGAGAGCCTGCGCGAACACTACGCCTTGACTTTGCGTCATTGGGTAAACCGGTTGGAGTCGGCTGCCGCGCAAGCCCGCGCGATCGTGGGAGAAACAACCTATCGCGTGTGGCGTTTGTATATGTCGGGAGCAGCGCATGCGTTCACCACCGGACGCCTCGATCTATATCAACTCCTGTTGAGCAAGCCAGACCACGGTGAGAGCCGCTTGCCATTCACCCGACAAGATTGGTATGCGCCGGCCATCGAGCGTGAGCCATGCCGTTGACTTCGGTTTGTATCTTTGCTGTACTTAGAATGTTCGGACGGTGAAGGAGTTCACCGAAACCGCTGTCCCACTCATTAAGCCGGGCACAGCTGATGACTCCTGACAAGTGGAGACTTGTCGCGGAGTCATGGACCGGCGACAAATCCACCAAAGTGCAATAAGAGGTTCCGTGATGGAGAACGTGTGGGTTCTGGCCTCCGTCTGGGTGGGCTTGGCGCTGATCGCGACGCTGGTTGCGATCTGGTTCAAGGTCTCTACCGCGCTCAGCGAGATTGTCGTGGGCACGGTGGCCCAGCTGATCATTGGCGCCTTCATTGTGCATGGCGAACTCGGCGCTAAGACCGGCTGGATCTCGTTTCTCGCCGGCACCGGCGCGATAGTCCTGACTTTCCTGGCTGGTGCCGAACTCGATCCGAAGATATTCAGGGCCAAGTGGAAAGAAGCGACCGTGGTGGGACTAGTGGGGTTCGTTGGGCCGTTTCTCGGTTGCACCGCCATCGCGCACTACATCCTGCATTGGTCTGGTCGCTCCAGTTGGCTCGCCGGGGTTGCGCTCTCGACCACTTCGGTTGCGGTTGTCTACGCCGTCATGCTGGAACTCGGCTTCAACGTCACGGATTTCGGCAAGGCGGTGCTGGCCGCATGTTTTGTGAACGACCTCGGAACTGTGATTGCTCTCGGCCTCATCTTCTCGCCGTTTACCATCAAGACGCTGATCTTTGTTGTGGTCAGCATCGCCGTTTTCGCCATCCTGCCTTTCTTGACACCGCGCTTCTTCAAACGATATGGCGGCCGCGTTTCCGAGCTTGAAGCCAAGTATCTACTCTTCCTGTTGTTTGCTATGGGTGGATTGGCAGTCTGGTCGGGCAGCGAGGCCGTACTTCCCGCCTACATCATTGGCATGGTCCTGGCAGGGACCGTTGGCAAAGACCACGTTCTCATAAGGCGCCTTCGCACACTCACGTTCGGGCTGCTCACGCCGTTCTATTTCATTCGCGCAGGCTCATTTGTGTCGGTCCCTGCATTAGCTGCGGCGCCACTCGTGTTCGTTGTGCTGTTTCTGGCAAAGATGATTTCCAAGGTGGTGCCGTTGTTCCCCACAGTAAAAGCCTTCGATTACCAGAAAGAGGAAGGACTGTATTTCACGCTCATGATGTCCACGGGCCTGACATTTGGGACGATCTCTGCGCTGTTTGGGTTGAACCATGGCGTGATTGACCAGGCCCAGTACTCCCACCTGGTTGCCACGGTGATTGGCAGCGCCGTGGTGCCGACGATGATTGCCAATGCATGGTTTATGCCCAGACATTTGCTGTCGGTAAAACCACACCAGAAAGTAGCGTTGTCTCAAACGATGAGTACGACTCAGAGTGAGGAGGGAGCATGACAGGAAAGCGGCAAAACCCACACTTTCGCAAGTTGCTCGTTGGTTATGACGGATCCCCGCAATCGGACAAGGCAGTGGATGTGGCGTTATCGCTGGCCACCTGCGTCGACTCATCGGTACTGATCTTCGCCGTGGCGCGGCCTCCGGAGCCGTCCACTTCCGTTGAACTCGAAGCCGTGCTGGACGATGCGCGCGAGCACTATGAGGAAGGCTTGAAGAAGGCCGTAGAGAAGGCTCGTGGGCAAGGTCTGGAGGTCCAGACCGATATCGCTGTTGGACATCCTGCCGAGCAGATCATCCATCGAGCGGAGTTGGACGGAATCGACCTTATTGTTTTGGGACGACGCGGGCGATCCATGATCGCCCGCATGATGCTGGGCTCGGTTTCCGAACGAGTGTTGCGATACGCGCATTGTCCAGTCATGGTGGTCCACTAGTGAAGGAAGCGTGATGAAGATCGCCATCATCTCTGACCTGCACGGGAATTACGAGGCTTTACGGTCGTTTCCCGAAAAATATGATGAACTATGGGTGCTTGGCGACCTCGTGAATTACGGCCCAGAGCCTGGCCAAGTAGTGGATTTCGTAAAGAAAAAAAGTACTGTGGTGGTGCGCGGCAATCACGATCATTCAATTGGATACGACACCGACCCGCGTTGCACTCCCCGTTATCAGAAGATGGCAGATGTGACCCGCAAATACACTGCATCCGTGGTCACGAAGAAGCAGAAGGACTACTTGCGCGAGTTGCCGCTGAACCTGGAAATCGAGCGGGAAAACGTGCGCTTCTATCTCTGCCACGCCAAGCCTTCCGATCCTCTCTACGGCTACTGTCCCGCGGAATCAGACGAGTGGGTGAAAGAACTGGACCATGTAAAAACCGACGTGTTGCTGGTCGGTCATACTCATACACCGTTTGTGCGTCGGATTGGCGAACGTCTCGTAGTGAATCCGGGCAGCTTGGGGCAGCCCAAGACCGGCAAGCCGGATGCATGTTATGCAGTCTGGGAAAACGGATCGTTCCAGTTGAAGACTTTTCCATACGCAGTGGACGAGACCATAGGCCGATTGCGGGCATTGGCATTTCCTGCCGATGTAACGAACGACCTTACTACGGTGCTTCGTACTGGTTCGGTGTAGGTAGTCAACAATTGATAGCAAGGAGAACTCATGTCGAAAATAAAGAGTGTCGATGCGATGGAGATCCTGGACTCACGGGGGAATCCAACCATTCAAGTCAGCGTGACGCTGGAGAGCGGATCGGTGGGAGTGGCAAAGGTTCCCTCCGGCGCTTCTACCGGCAAACACGAGGCAGTTGAACTCCGGGACGGTGATAAAAAGCGGTACGGAGGCAAGGGGGTCCTGAAGGCCGTTCACAATGTGACTGGACCTATTCAAGGAGCTGTCAAGGGGATGGATCCCAGCCATCAGAAGGCCCTGGACGACGAACTCATTGCTCTCGACGGAACTCCCAACAAGTCAAAGCTCGGCGCCAATGCGATTTTGGGCGTCTCGATTGCAGCCGCTAAGGCTGCTGCCGCAGAGAAGCATGTTCCTCTCTATCGCCAGTTCATTTCGCGAGATGAATACGTTCTGCCCGTTCCGCAACTCAATGTGTTGAACGGAGGCAGGCACGCCGACAACAACGTGGACTTTCAGGAGTTCATGATCGTGCCTGCCGGCGCCCCCAGCTTTAGCGAGGCACTGCGAGCGGCAGCAGAGACTTTTCAAACGCTAAAACAGGTTCTCAAAGAGAAGGGTTACGAAACCAGCGTTGGCGACGAAGGCGGTTTCGCTCCGCGTCTGCGATCGAATGAAGAGCCTATGGATCTGATTCTCTCGGCCATACAGCGGGCTGGCTATCAGCCGGGCAAGGACATTGCGATCAATCTCGACCCCGCGGCCAGCGAATTCTATGAAGACGGTCAGTACGTATTTCACAAGTCGGACAAGACGCGGAAGAGTTCCGACGAAATGATTGCGCTCTGGGCAGAATGGTTCAAGAAATATCCGGTCTTCTCGTTAGAAGATGGACTGGCGGAAGATGATTGGGACGGCTGGAAGAAGCTCACTTCACAACTCGGAAGCCAGGCCCAACTGGTCGGCGACGATATCTTCGTGACGAACCCGCAAATCTTCGATAAAGGAATCAAGAGCGGAGTCGCAAACTCGATCCTGATCAAGCTCAATCAGATTGGCACCGTGAGTGAGACTCTGCGCTGCATTGAGATGGCGCAAAAGAACAACTACACCGCAGTGGTTTCGCATCGTTCCGGCGAAACCGATGACACCACCATTGCTGATTTTTGTGTGGCTACCGGAGTCGGGCAACTGAAGACCGGTTCCGCCTGCCGGGGCGAGAGAATTGCGAAATACAATCGGCTGCTCGAAATCGAAAAGGAGTTGGGGCCGAAAGCTAAGTATGCCGGCCGTTCAGTCTATGCCCGCTGGGCAAAATAACGCGTTCGCGAGCCGCGGCGTATCAGATGGGGAGAGCGGCGGAGCTTTGCGCGATCTCTCAAGCCGTGAGATCGAAGGTTTGGTCGAGAGCCTTAACTCCCTGCATGAGGGCGAACTCGGGATAGACATGCTGGTCGCCTGCGGCGCAAGGGCCATTGAACCGTTGCGTCGTTTTCTCCTGCATGGCACCCCCAGTGGCATCTTTTTGCCGCGGCAACGCGCCGTGCGGGCCCTGGCGCAACTCGGAGCCAAAGACGTGTTGTTGGAGTATCTGGGCTCTGAGCAGGACATTCGCGATCCGGTCGCGGCGCATGGAGAGGAGGCGGTCAAGAACACGGCGGCGCGGGCACTTTCCGCCTGGCGCACTGATGACGTTTATCACGCGCTCAGGCTCGCACTATGGAAAAGGAAGTTGACCGGAGTGATTGAGGCTCTGGGTGAATTCAAGCGTGCTGAGGCGGTCCCGGAACTGATCGCTGCGCTCGAAGATGATTATTGCCGGACGGCGGCGGAGGATGCGCTGCGCAAAATCGGGGAGACAGCGCACGCATTGTTGATTGAAGCGGCGAGGACGCCCGACCCGTCAGGAGTCGGCGAGCGTCCGACGAGCCAAAGACGCCGGCGTTCAGCTCTGCGTCTGCTTGAAACCTTGCTCTTGTCCGCGGAGGACTGGAACAGGGTTGCCGCTTTGGTTCACGACAACGACCCGGAAATCGTGGCTAGAGCCAGCCAGATCGGCCTGGCAGTTGGTAGCGATCGAGACCGAGAATTGGCAGCGAAGCGGCTCATCGAGGTTTTGCCTAAGGCAGATTGGCTGTTGCAAGGCGAGATAGAGATGTGGATTGAAGCGCACCTTGACCTCGCCATGCCCATGATTGACGCAGAGATCAGGCGACGGCAACAAGTTGGCGGCCCGGAGGCACATGACAATGTGCTACGCCTGTTGCTTTCGCTGCGGGAGAAAAGCAAGGTGCAGTCCTAGGTGAAGGCTCTAACAAAAAGCGCGAACGAATTTATCTTTAGTCGTTCGGAAGAGCGCCAGCGGATCCATCAATTCCTGGCCAGGCGGCGGCCATTCCTGATCTATGGGCCGTCTGGGGCGGGAAAGAGCCTGTTGCTGCGCAGCGTGCTTCCGGAATTTCCTACAGTTCTCTACTGCGAAGACTCGGCAACCATCAACACCGTGTTTCGGGGTCTGGCCGCCGGCCTTCTACGCCGAGCGAGTCCACGCGCTCAGGCTGCATTGCGCAACGAGGATGGGATCAAAACGAAATCCGCAGTCTCCCTCAAGGGGATTGTCATGGACTCGCTTCGCGAGGGAGAGTATGCGGTCATTTTGGATCATCTGAGGCGTCCCTCCTATTCTTTTGCTGCGGCGGTCCGGGAAATCATGGCCTGGGGCTCGACTCCGGTGAGCGCGGTCGCACGCTCCAGCCATATGGAGGACACCGGATTCTTGCAGCCCACATACAGCGACCGATCGCAAAAATGCGAAATCAAAAACTTCGATGAGGATACCGCGCAGGATTTCGCGCGCGAGATAGTCAAGCGGACCGGACTCGTGGCCTCCAACATGGCTGAGTTCCTTGAAAAGGTCCTGGAGTTTAGTGACCGCAACCCAGGCGCGATTGTGGCGCTGATCGAGATGGCCGGCTTTCCAAAATACCGGCTCGACGAACATATTAAGGTCACGCCTCTTTACATCGATTTCCGTATGAACTGGCAGGCCGCAGGATGAAACCGAAGAAATTGATGCGGTTGCATGACCGGCGGCATGTAACTGAGGTCACCACGCCCTCAATGTCGTTGACTTTCGCTGGCGTGGACGGTCATAATTTAGTTGGCGTTGGAGTTCGCCATTAACCGCCCAATTGGGCAGATGACTCCTACAAAGAAGAGGAATTTCTTGGTAGGAGTTGGTGTGTCCTTTCTATCTGCCTCCTAGTCCAGGAAAGTCCTAAGCCCCAAATGAGTTCCTGCGCGTCGAGTGTGCGCCAGGAAAAGGACTCATGCCCGAGGACTCGGTCAATTCGCTCAATTCGAACCACGTGCGGCGTCTGAGTGTGACCTGTCGCTATATCGACAAGTTGCTTGCCGAAATGGAGAGCGCACTCAACACCTCCACGTCCAAGCTGGCATTTCCACAATATGCTCTGGACCTCAGCCCTGCCCAAAGACGTGTAATCGAAGACTACATCGGGCGTATCCGTGCCCAACTTGTCCGCGTTCTCGATGGACAGGGGGTTGAACGACCGCCATCGGATATACCGGTTTCGCGTTCGTTGCATTCCCATCTCACATTCGTCGATATCGCCGCCGAGGAATTGAAGCCGGAATACATGCGCGGCTATGGCGAAGTTCCGCCGGCAGCTCAAGTCGAACTGAACGGCATTGCCGGGGAACTACAAAGCCTCATACGACAGCTCGACCAGTTCCTCATGCGCGGGTCGAAGGAGAATCTGCAGGAACGGCTGGAAAAGCTGGAGCAGACAGGTGACGAGGTCCCCCTGCTCAAGAAACTGGAATCGGTCATCTCCGAACATGGCCTGGTTGAGTTCCGGTCCACCCTGTCGATGATCCTCGATCGGCTTGAGGACAACCGCTTCGAAATCGCGATCTTCGGCCGTGTCAGTTCTGGCAAGTCATCCCTGCTGAATACCATTCTCGAAACGGATGTCCTGCCTGTGGGAGTCACTCCCATTACTGCTGTCCCGACGCGGCTGATGCATGGCGATTCTCCAGGTGTGTGCGTCTGGCGTGCCAACCGGTCACCCGAGCGCTTCGACATTTCGCAGCTGCCGGAATTTGTGGCCGAGCAACTGAATCCCGGCAATGAGAAGCATGTCACGAGGATCGTGGTTGAGCTGACGTCTCCGCGGCTGCGTGACGGGATTGCGTTCGTCGACACACCTGGCCTTGGCTCACTGGCAACCCGGGGTGCGGCTGAGACACTTGCTTACCTGCCGCGTTGCGATTTGGGGGTGGTGCTGATTGATGCCGCATCGACCTTAACTCGCGACGATCTACAGACGATCCAGATACTTTACGACGCGGCGATCCCGGCAACCGTGCTGCTCAGCAAAGCCGACTTGCTCAGTCCGCAGGACCGGTCACGGATTATTGCGTACGTAAAAGACCACATCAAACGAGAGCTCAACCTGGATCTCGCCGTGCACGCGGTCAGCGTATTACCGAACTGCAAAGACATGCTGACCAACTGGTTTGAAACAGACATAGCCCCTCTTTACAGCCGGCGCCAGGAGCTAAAGACGCGCTCCATCCGGCGCAAACTCGGAGCACTGCACCAATCCGTCGAGATGGCACTGCGCTCGCGTCTTCGCCAGAAAGGTCAGATGTCGCCTCGCAAGGTAGAGCAATTACGAGTGATCGAAGCGGAGCTTCGGCAGGCTAGTGGCCATCTTGAGGACATGAAGAAGACTGCGCGCCGGGTGGCCAATGATCTGGAGTATTCGGGCCGTGCGATCCTTCGAATGGCCGCCGCAGCCTTGGTGGAAGCATGGGTCAAGCAGGGCGCAACGGAGCAAGCGTCGCCCGAGATCGTACTCAAGGCAGTGGTGAGCGCCATAGAGGGGCAGACCGATACTCTCCGGCGTCGCATTGAGACGCTGGGAAACAAACTCCACGAGACCCTTCGGGCGGCCGCTGCGGTTTTAGAGATTGAAGACACTCCCAGCCAGAAGGAATTTTTGAGTGTGATTCGCGAGATGCCGGCATTTGACGCCGGACAGCTCAAGGTAACCATCAAGCGACCGCTTCTGCTGAGCTTGTTGGGGGAAAAGGCATACGCGTCCATCGTGACCAAGCGATTGGCGCGGACCATGGGGACTCAACTCAACGCGTCACTGGCTGCTTACCAGGCTCTCCTGCATGACTGGTCGAGCCGCACTCTTGAACTCATGCAGCGGAGGTTTGACGCGTATGCCAATGGTTATCGCGCGCAGGTGGAAAGACTGATCGGGGACCACTCTTCCCCAGGCGAACAGGAAGGTACGATTCGCCGCGATCTCGAAACCCTGGAGAGCGTCAAACCGGAGCAGCCAGTGACGTCGTGAAACAGAGCGGGTTCGGAAAGCTACGAGCGTGAACAGGAAAGGAACAGAACGACTTGCTGAAATACTTGATGGTTGGTATCGGAGGATTCCTCGGAGCAATTGCGCGTTTCTGGCTGGGAAGCTATATCGGCGGAAAGATGGGCACGCGTTTCCCATACGGAACTTTCGTGATCAATATTTCCGGGTCCTTCTTCATCGGTTTTATCCTGACGGTCCTGTCGGAGTGGACCCACTGGAACGCAAATTGGAGGTACCTCATCCCGATTGGATTCATTGGCGCATATACGACATTTTCGACCTTCGAGTATGAAACCTTGCGCACTATGCAGGACGGTCAGTTCCTTATTGCATCGCTCAATGTTGTGCTCAGTGTGTTGGTCGGGTTTGCAGCGGTGTGGGGAGGAGTGGCGGCCGGGAAGGCGGTGCTATGAAAGCCGAGCCATCTGCTGCTGTGACCAGCATCAGCCAGGCGCTAGTCAAAGGAACCTGCCCGATCTGTGGCATTCTCAAGGATTTCCAGGGGACACTGTCCGAGAACACTGTCCCAAAGGCGGATATGCGACTCTGCAACTTTCATGGTTGGGCATTGGCGCGCTCTCGCGGAAAGCTTTCGCGATCGACACCGGGAGAGGCTGTCAGCGCTGTATTCCTCGAGATGCTTAAGGTCCCGCTCGCTGGAAAGGCACACACTAGCGATTGCAGCTTGTGTCAACAGGTCTTCGAAGAAGAGGTTATGCGCTTGCGTGAACTGGCACAGAAGTTACAAGGAGCCATGTTCGTGCAATGGATGAAGACGCAAGGTACTCTATGCATCGAGCACGGCCGAAAAATAAAAGAGTTTGTGCCGCTGCGCCTGCGCGCAGTCATTGATGAAGTAGTGGAGCGAAACCGCATCGAACTGGAACGCGAGCTTGAAGATTTTCGCGAGCAATTGAAACATGGAAATCATGAAGGCGGCGGGCTTCTGGGGCGTGCCGCCGAATTCCTAGTGGGACAACGAGGACTGTAGTAAAGGAGGAGAACTTGCTGACATCCGGCCCTGGTAAAAAAGTTGGAATGTATGTTGCCGAAGACCAGCAATATCACGGCGTTTCCGCATATGCCGCGATCCTGGATTTCCTGTTCTTTCACGGTGTCTCGGGGGCAACTGTAACCCGAGGGATAGCCGGTTTCGGCGCGGATCATCACCTTCATACCGACCGATTGGTGGACCTGGCGACGAAATTGCCGGTGAAAGTCGAGTTCATCGAAACCGCCGCGAAAGTGGAAGAGCTCATGCCGAAATTGCAGGCCATGGTCGGCACCGGCCTGATTGAGATGCACGACACCACAATCGTCAAGCCGGCTGAGCGGAAGGTGAAACAGCCCGCGCCTGCGAGGCCTGCACTCAAGCGTGAGGGCAAGGCGAAGATGATGCGCATCTACATCGGGGAGAACGACAAGTGGAACGGGCAGCCCCTCTATGAAGCCATCGTCAGGGGCCTGCGTGCGCACGACATCGCGGGCGTTACGGTTTATCGCGGAATTCTGGGATACGGGGCCAATCGCCGCATCCACAAAGACGCCGCACTTAGCCTGTCGCACGATCGGCCGATCCTGCTGTCGGTGGTTGACGCGGAAGAAAAACTACAGGCTTTCATGCCCATTCTGGACGAGATGGTCAAGCAAGGCCTGGTGGTGTTGTCCAATGTGGACGTCATCAAATACACCCACAACTATGACAAGGAAGAAAGACGAGAGGAGTCGCGCACATGAAGCTGGAGGGCAAGGCAAAAATGTTGCGGATTCACTTTGGCGAGGACGACAAATGGCAGGGGCGGCCGCTTTACGAGGCGATTGTGGCCAAGTGCCGTGAACTCGATATCGCGGGCGCTACCGCGTTTCGCGGAATCGAGGGCTACGGCGCGAGTACGCTCATCCATAAGCAACATCTGTTTCGTTCATCTGATCGCCCGATCATGGTATCCGTCATTGATACCGAGGAGAAGATCAGGAGCCTGCTCCCGGTACTCGACGAGATGGTGGATGAGGGCTTGATTGCCATGTCCAATGTCGAGGTCATTCGCTACGTTCACCAAGAAGGAGTGCGCTCACCGGCAGAGTAGCCGGAAGACCGAAAGGGTTGGAAGATGGTCACGGTCTCAGGAAAGTTAGTGCCCGGTGCATCGATGTCGAAGCTGCCGCAAATGGTGGTGCAGAACTCCCGGGGAGAAGCAGCGCTAGTTCGCCTGGCGGAACTCGCCGACGAGTTTGATGCGGAGCAGGTTGCCACTGACGCACGCTCTGTTGCGGAGCGAGTCGCGGAAGGACGCTTTTATGTCGCCTGCATCGGCCAATTCAAGCGCGGCAAGTCCTCCGTTCTGAATGCCCTCGTCGGGTGGAGCGTGCTTCCCACCGGGGTTGTCCCGGTAACTACTATTCCCACTATTGTCCGCTACGGCACCCACGCGTCGGCCCGCGTCCGCTTCCAGGCGGGTGAATGGAAGGATATTCCCGTTGACACAGTGGTTGAATACGTGTCCGAAGAGAAGAACCCCGAAAATACCAAGAAGGTTGCGGCTCTCGAAATCTTCGTGCCGAGCCCGCTGCTCTCGACGGGAATGTGTTTTGTGGATACTCCCGGCCTGGGTTCGGTGTTTACCGGCAACACCGCTGCGACCCAGGCGTTCATTCCGCATATTGATGCCGCTCTGGTCGTGATCGGAGCGGATCCTCCCCTTGCGGGAGAAGAGATGACCCTGATCGAAGCGGTTTCGAAGAACGTTCAGGATTTCATCATCGTGGTGAACAAGGCGGATCGGACGACCGACGCTGAAAGAGAAGCAGCGGTCGCCTTCGCGCGACGACAACTCGACAAGCGACTCCATCGCCCTCTGGGCCCATTATTTGAAGTCAGCGCAGCCGAACAGCTTGAGCACCGCGGCACGGGAAGAGATTGGCGGAAACTCACGACGGCGCTGGATCAACTCGTCGAGGGATCGGGACGCCGGCTCATCCGCACGGCATGTGAACGTGGCCTTCAGCGAGTCAGCGAACAACTTCTGGCGATTGTTGCCGAGGAGCGTGAAGCCCTACAACGTCCGATCGACGAATCCGAGAAACGCATCACTGCCATGCGGCAGACGATTGCCGACGCCGAGCGCTCGGTGCGTGACCTTTCTTATCTCTTCATGGCGGAGCAAGGGCATATTTCGGACATGTTCGTGGAGCGGCACAAGGCTTTCCTTGCGCGTGTCCTGCCGGAGGCCAGGAAGGACTTTGAAACGCTTTCAAAGGCGGGAGTTGCCGGGATCGGCCCCTGGTACCGTCGAAGGATTTTTCACGAGGTGGAAGAAATTGGCAAGCACTACATCATTCCTTGGCTCAAACCCGAACAAGAGGACGCGGAAAAAGAATACCGCCGAGTTGAACTGCGGTTCGTGGAGATGGCCAACGATTTTCTCAAAAGGCTATCCGAGGCTGGCATTCCCGAACTGGCGCGTCTGCCTCATGCGCTGGATGCGGAACGCGGTTTTCGTGTGCGCTCCGAGTTCAGGTTTCTGGAGTTCATTCAGATTACCCATCCCGTCTCCCCTGTACGCTGGCTAGCCGACCTGTTGCTTGGCCTGGCAGGGGTAAACCGGATCATCACCAATGAAGCCCGGGAGTTTCTCATACACGTTCTTGAAACCAACAGTACGCGCGTGCAAAGTGACATTCTCAACCGGGTCCAGGAGAGCCGTGGAAAGCTCGAGGCCGAAATCCGCAAGCTGCTCCACGAGGTGAGCCGCGTGGCCGAACGTGCGCTGGAGCGCGCGCGCAAGGTCAAAGAAGAAGGAGAGCCTGCCGTTCGTACGGCCCTAGAGCGGCTGAACACATTGGAACAGGAGATCCATGCCGTAAGTGGACTCGAAGCCGCAGCCTTCACCCGACCCGGAAGAGATCAATTTTCGAAGACTTCGTAGTACAGATCTTCGCCGTAGCTGGTGTGGAGCGGGTCTGCTTCGACCAGCCTGAAGGTCCGGGATCCATCATCTTTTCTTTCGGCCCGCAGAAACAGCGCTTCCTCTCCCTGGTCCTGGAAACCATGCGCGAATTGGTACAAATGGGTCACATAGAACACCTTCATGCCTCGCTCGAGCAATGCTTGAACGATCTGTCTGGCAATCTCAGAACCTTCCCGCTCGTTAGTTGCGGCAAATGACTCGTTTAAAAGCAGAATGGAGTTCGGAACGACGTGATCGGTGATCGCGCTCATGCGGGCAAGTTCCTCGTCAAACTTCCCGCTCTTCATCGTCCTATCCTCTTCCCGCTTGAAGTGAGTAAAGAGCGCCGGACAGGTTTCCGCCCGGAAAGACTCGGCCCCAACGAACATGCCGCTTTGCATCATGATCTGAGCGAGTCCAATGCTTCGCAGAAAGGTGGATTTTCCGCCCTGGTTTGCCCCCGTAATGATCACCAGGCTTTTCCCGTTGTCGGAGACAGTGTTTCCGATCACTCCCGGCTTTGTAAGCGCCAGGCAAACATCGTAGAGTCCGCTGAACTCGTGGCGCCGGTCGCCCGCAGGCCGGGGATCTGGGAAGACCAGCGGCATTCCTCTGGCGGAAAGATTGTCGTGCAGGTTGACGCAGCCGAGATAGAAAGCCAGTTCCGTACGCAGCATTTTGAAAAACGCCATGACGTGGTCCGCCGATGCAGCAAGGGCAAGTGCTACCCGGCTGATTCCGCGGTTGCGTATCTCAGTCAATATTTTCCCGCCTGCCTCGTCCGGGCCGGCCAGACGAAACGTGTAGGCAGGGGCCGCTCTTCCTAGAAGGCGATCCAGCCAGCTCGCCTGCTTGCCTCGGGCATGGCGCAGAACATAATTGGTACCCTCATTGTTTTCCCCAAGTCCTGCGCTCAGCAGTACGCCCCCGGGAAATTTCAGTTGCGACAGATGCCCCTTGATTGTGGACAGGTATTCTTCCGTTAACTCCTCTTTGAGCGTGGAGAAGAGCGAAGTGAAGCCCTTGGAAGTAAAGCTGGCTGCGTTTTCCCGGGCAACCGTTCGAAGCTCTTTGAGGACTCCGACGTAGGTCTCCATTAACTCGATGGAGCTATAGAGAAGCGTCCCAGGATATTCGCTCGACAGCCCCCACCAGCTTCGCCGTACTTCTGCCTCAACCGTCGTCAGGAGACGGAACAGCCGCCTGATTACTGCCGCGTTATGCAAACAGTCGCGTAGAACGGACTGTCGGTAAAGTACCGTTTCAAGGTTGTTTTGCAGTCCAGACAGTAAAGCGTGCTCTGACACATCAAAGACGAATTCGTCGCCAGACGCCATTGCACGCAGGAGTGTGCTCAGTTCGAGATCCTGGATGAGTTCGGGTGCATTCCACAGTACGGTCGCCCGCAGCCGAGTGTTCCGGTCCAGTTCCTGACGACGATAGCGGTTGTCTGACGACAAGGATTCATGCATATAAAAGTCCCTGTCCGGATGCAGCAAGAGCGCTTTCATGTCCTGATTCGCTCCATGAGCCATTTGTAGGTAACGCGATGTTTTTCTGCGATTGCGTGAGCGTATGCGAGTCCGTCCGCGGGTTGTCGTTTCAGTTTGAACGTCCGGATCGATGGGTCGTGCGGGTCGACCGTGCTGACCATGCTGACCGTCTTCTCATTGAACGACGCGAGTTCATCCAAGAATGTCACCCATACGCCAATTAAGTCGTGGGCGGTAATCGTACTCATTACCCGTTTGCTCAGAAAAATCGCATCTTTCAGCGAGGTTGAGGAAAACATCTCGTTCATGATGACGATGCTGTTTGGCGTCGCTTGCTCGAGTATTTGGTGAATCCGGACCAGGTCATCGTGCAGCTTGCCACGAAGAGTGGACATTTCTTCTTCACGCTCAAAATGGGTAAAGATCCGATCGGAAAGAAACAGATGGGCTTCGGTCCCGGGAACCGGGCAACCGAGGCTTGCGAGATAGTGCAATTGACCGAACATGCGCGCGAAGGTTGTTTTGCCGCCCTGGTTCGGACCGGAAACAACCAGAATGCGCTCGGGACTTCGCAGAAAGAAATCGTTGCAGACTACTTCACCCTTTGCGGACCTAATCTTGCCTGCCAGAACAATGTCGAATGCGTCTCGCCCGCATATTTCTTTGGTTGTTTTGGAGAGCGTAGGGAGGCAGAAACTCAAACCGGCAGTCTTGAATCCCTCAATGTATTTGAGGTAAGCAACGTAAAACTGTATCTCGCGGTCGAACCGGGAAACTGTTTCATCCAGATAGTCCGCGTGGGTTGAGCTGAACTCAGTTAACCCGTGGAACGTCTCTGGATAAAGCAAAGCTACGCCCTCGAGGACCTGCGCCTGAATGTGGTTCATGCCGTCGTGCTTCGGCACTCTGATCTGATAGGACTTTTGCGTGTCTCGCCTGAATTTGGCGACCGTATCTTCCACCGTCACGCTGTAGTCCTCTTCCTCAGCGTAGAGGCGGACCGTGACAGTGTCACCCCTTATCAGCAGGCAATACCTGACTGTGGACAAATCCTGCTTTAGCTTTTCACCTTCGGCAACAAGTTGCCTGAAACCAGCCGTGGCGACATATTCAGCCAGGTATTCGCGGAACATGCGCAGGCCGCCTGACTGGATTTCGAGGGCGTCGAGGTCCAGGGCCAAACGCTCGACCGCGTGGTAGTAAATTTCGACAGCACCCAGGAACCCCCTCTCTGTCGCGTATTTGTAGTAAAGATCCTTGGCTTGTTTGAGGCCCTCGCGCATCGCCCGCATATCGTCCGAGAAGGACTGGATGGCCTGCAGGACGCGGCTGTCCTCGAAGTCCCGTATGATTTCCTGCCGATACCTGATGGCCTCAAGATCATTGAGCGGGACAAAGAAAAAAGGAGCTAGATTGTAATCCTTCCATGGCCCGGTGACAGCAGCCACGACCTGATCAAGATTCAGGTCTTTGAAAAATTCAGGCGGAAGCTGTTCATCTAGGTTCCTTACCGATTCGGCATCGTGAAACAAAATGCTGTAGAACGATGAATCGCGTTGGACGGTTTCGATTTGAAGATGGGCATTATTCATATTTCTGTCGACCACAGACATAATTTGAAGGGTGCCAGGCGCGCCTACTACCATGCATTTGCCGCGTGCCATGCCAGCCGAAAGTCGATGTAGAGTGGGGCTGTTTTGATGTACCCGTCTGCTCGGTACTTTGGCAGCATGGCCATTTGAATCATCTTGACGATGGCTCCGGGCGCTCCCAGGCCTAGAGCCACGATGCTGTCCACGAATTGGCCCAGGTTGACCGCTCGCAATCCGGCCTGCTCAACGACCACTTTGGCGAATTGCGTTGCATCGGGGCGTGAGAAGTTTGTCAGCCGCATGCGCTCGGCACGCAACGCAAACATCGGGGCCAAGAAGCCCAAATCCTCCATATGAGCGGAACGAGCCACGGCGAGCACAGGAGTTCCTCCGTAAAACATGAGATCGCGTGTGTCAGAGGAAAGGGCTGCCGCAGGGCCATCCAGGTGATCCAGCACGATCCAGTACCTTCCGCGGCGGACGGCTTCGAGTACGATGCCGCGAAGTGCGATGGTCGATTTTTGTCTGACCGCATCCACGTTGCGGAGGGAGGCTCGGACACTGCGGTCCCTGGCGCTAATAAGGGAAAGCGCCAGATTCTGGAAAACCTGTTGCGGTGTAGCCGCGCTCGGGCAATACAACACTTCGTGGAAGGTACTTATCGCATGGGATACGAGAAATGTTTTGCCCGCGCCGCTCGCTCCGTGCAGCACGAACGACTTTCGTGCGGCCAGACGGCGCTTTAGTTCTTCCAGCTCTTTGTCACGTCCAAAGACAAAGTCACTTGTCAGCAATGTGCAGGGGAGGGCGGTTCGAGAAGGATTGGAATTGTGGCGGAGGCCTTTATGCCTGAATGTTCCCTGCGGGAACTCTGCGATGGTTCTTACCGGATTCCATGATCCTGACATGCTACGCCTCGTCAGGAGTCATCAGCCATCCGGGAAGGACAGCGGTTAGCGGTGGAACTCCTTCACCGATAACATCTCTTTTAAGTTTTCAGCAGACTGCGGCCAATGTCAAGCACCTCATGAATACATCCGTGAATCGGGGACGCCGTCTCTCTTGGTCTGTAATGTACAATTGCTCCATCGGTGAAGGAGTTCACCGTTAACCGCTGTCCCAACCAATATGCCGGGACAGATGATGACTCCTGACAGGTCTACTTGTCTCGGGAGTCGGTTCGACCCGGCGAAAATCCTGTCCAAATCAACCGCAGCGTATCCGTAACAGGTGGCTTACGGGAGCAGGCTATTGGAAACCTGGAAGCTCATGATTCTGGCAGTGGTTCAGGGACTGACTGAGTTCCTGCCCATCTCGAGCACCGCCCATCTGGCCCTGATCCCGCGGTTGGCCCATTGGCAGGATCCCGGTCTTGCCTTCGACGTCGCCCTGCATGTTGGGACTCTGTTTGCCGTGTTTTTGTACTTCGCTCCCACGTGGGGGCGGATAGCTATGTCGTTTCTACAAGGCAATTCAAAAGGATCAGCTGAAACCGAGCCGGCTGCCTGGCGGCGGTTGGGTTGGCTCGTAATCATCGGCACCATCCCGGCCATGATTGCGGGTTTCCTTCTTCATCGGGCCGCGGAGTCGAGCCTACGTTCACTTCCGGTGATGGGGATCTCACTCATCCTGGTAGCACTGGCGATGTGGCTTGCCGAGCGCGCGGGCAAGCGGGTCAAGCCACTGGTTGCCATAAGCCGGTCCGATGCGGTGACAGTCGGAATTGCGCAAGCTTGTGCGGTGATCCCCGGCGTTTCGCGCTCCGGCTCGACCATCGCGGCGGGCCTGTGGAGAGGACTCGACCGTGACGGCGCAACCCGCTTCAGTTTCCTTCTTTCGACGCCCATCATCGCCGGCGCCGCGCTGTTTGAAGGCCGCGAGCTTTGGAAAATTGGAATGCTTCCGGAAATGCGCGGCCCGATTGCGCTTGCCATTCTGTTGTCCGGCATCACGGGTTACCTTTCTATTTGGGGGATGATCCGATATGTGCGCGCCAGGTCCATGATGGTGTTCGTCGTCTATCGGTTGATTTTAGGCACGGCGATCTTAGTAGTTTGGGGCGCGGGTTTGGCGTAGCCGGGAGCTCACACCTTCAAGAGGAAACGATGGCAGATCTGATTTCAATCAATAAAGAACAGATGAAGAGCAAGGCCCTGAAATTTGTTCTGCTGATCGGCGTGGTCAGCTTCTTCGCGGATTTTACCTATGAAGGCGCTCGCAGCATCACCGGGCCTTTCCTTGCGATTTTGGGAGCCAGCGCCACTCTGGTCGGTTTCATTGCCGGTTTGGGCGAACTCTTAGGGTACGGGCTACGGCTGGTGTCCGGAAGGCTAAGCGAGCGAACCGGAGAATTCTGGCCGATTACGATTTTCGGGTACGTGATCCAGATGAGTGCCGTTCCGTTGCTGGCACTGGCGCCGAACTGGCAGATTGCGGGGCTGCTCATTGTTGTGGAGCGCATTGGCAAGGCCATTCGCAACCCACCGCGCGATGTCATGCTCTCCCACGCCGCCAAGCAGATCGGATATGGATGGGGATTCGGATTGCATGAGGCTCTCGATCAGTTTGGCGCTCTATTTGGTCCCTTGGTCGTGGCAGCCGTGCTGGGGATTCGTGGAGACTATCGAACTGCATTCGCCGTGCTGCTCATTCCCGCGCTGATGACACTCGCTCTCCTCATCATTGCGCGGGTCTTGTACCCACGCCCAGAAGACCTGGACGTGGCCGTTCCCAACGTGCACGCTGAGGGATTGCCGAAAGTATTCTGGGTCTACTTGGTGGGCGCCGCGCTGGTAGCAGCAGGATTCGCGGACTTCACGTTGATCGCCTATCACTTTGAGAAGGCGTCAGTCATTCCGAACCTTTGGGTTCCCATTTTCTATTCGGTGGCCATGGCCGTCAGCGGAATCGGTTCGTTGCTTTTTGGGAAGCTCTTCGACCGAACAGCTCTTGGGGTGCTGGTGCCATTGACCATCGTCTCTGCGGCATCGGCGCCGCTGGTTTTTCTGGGCGGTTTTTGGTTGTCGCTGATTGGTTCGGCACTTTGGGGATTGGGCATGGGTGTCCATGAGTCCATTATTCCCGCCGCAGTTGCGACCATGGTCCCGCAGCAACGTCGCCCTTCGGCCTACGGAATCTTTACTGCCGGATATGGACTGTTCTGGTTTCTCGGGAGCGTCATTATTGGAAAGCTCTATGACGTCTCGATTCCTGCGCTGATCGTTTTCTCTGTGCTCGTACAGATCGCTGCCGTACCGGTGTTCGCAAATGTCACGAGACGAGTGCGCCAGATCTCTCCCGATGACTCCTTTTGAGGGTTCAAAGCCAAACGTTAAATTTCCCGGATCGTGAAAACAGCATTGACGCTCCGGTGTCCAGTCAAAAGCTGTAAAGCGAGGAGAGGCGCATCGTTTTCTTCCTTGCTGACCAGGTGTCGGCGTAAGGCGTCATGCTTGATTGCATATCGTTGCATGTCTTCGGCCACACGCTCGAGGAGGGCGGCCTCTCGCACAAGTAGTTGCTGGCGCGCCGGAATGCCGGGAACGTGTCGCAACAACAGATCCAAGTGAGGAAGGCAGAGGGCATACTGTCCGTTGTTCGCCGTCTCCGCATCGAGTTCGACTCTTTTCGCCAGAGAAGCAATGGTTCTCTCCTCGGTGTTCCACCGCACCTTGCAGGCTGGGCACTCAGAATCTCTGATCTGTGCGGCACTCAGCTTCGCCGAACCAGCGTCTTGCGCCATGCTACGTAGTTGTTCCGAGATTCGATTGAGCAATCGCGGATAAGCAGTGCACACCCCTCGGGGAGAGGAGATCTGCTCGTAGTGCCAGGTATGCAGGGGACAGAATCCGCCCTTTTGTGCGTGCTCCTCCTGCACGTCAGGTCGGGTGCTCAGGTCGTACTGGTATTGGCGAAGAAAATCGAGAACGTCATGCAAGACTGCGCGGCACACCTTACAGGGTGTCACACCGTGTGAACCAAGCTCGGTCGTTGGGTTGTTCGTGACTGCCAAGCGCGCTTGCTGCCCAGCGGAATTGGTTTCGCAGCGAAGCTTCTCCAGTTCCGCTGCCCGACGATCCGCCACCTCTCCGGGTAAGGCAGCTATCGCGCGAGCGACGCGGTCGAACATTCCAGAGAGAAAGAGATCCGCGCGTTCCGCCGTGAGGAAACGAATCAATTCGTCCTCAAATTCCCGAAGGCCACTGGCGCGGAGGGCCTCAGCGTCGTTTGCCTGCTTTGCGGCAAGGCCGTCACGAGCGGAGAGAGAAAATGGCTTTGCAGTACCGTTACCAAGTACGTTCGTCGCGGTGCGCGCGACGAAATCGAGCACTTCCTGCCGCCCCTCGGGAACAATCGTATCCTGCTTGTTCACGACAACGAATACGGCTCTAACAAATGCCGACGCCTGCCGCAAAAAGCGGATCTCGTCTTCTGTAAGAGGGCTCTCGTAGCTGGTTACGAGGATCAAAACGTCGACCTCCGGGATAAATCGTTCGGTAGTCTGCGAATTTTCGAAAATGGCTGAGCCGAGCCCAGGTGTGTCGACCAAAAAGAAGCCGCGGCGAAGGATTTCTGCCGGCAGCTGAATCTCGGCGGCACGGATGCGTTTGCTGTTTCCAGGATTCCCCTTCTCCGTTACCAGTTCCGGCAAGTCTTCAATCCTGGCTTCGCCGCGCAGGCCGCTGCCGTAGTGCTCCACCAGCACCTTTTCGCTCGTCCCATAGCGAACATAGGTGATTACGGAAGTAAGAGGCACGATGCCGGTGGGAAGGCGATTGAGCCCCAGGAGCGCATTCATCAACGATGATTTCCCGCGGTTGAATCGTCCCGCAACGACAACCGTAAATCTGTCTTCGGCCAGTCGGGTCACCAGGTCGCGCCAGGGGCGCTCCGCCTCGTAGCGTCGGTTCGGGTCCTTCTC
>Ga0335083_10003479_pt1 | contig 20408 bp, 14 predicted proteins | sample Lox_Sample_42_FD_206716 | JGI IMG/M metagenome (GOLD analysis project Ga0335083, IMG submission 206716) | Soil microbial communities from Loxahatchee National Wildlife Refuge, Florida, United States - Lox_Sample_4.2 | ecosystem: Environmental > Terrestrial > Soil > Wetlands | place: USA...
TTCCGCCCGACTACAAAGTTTCCTGCAAGGCCGATATGATCCGCCCCGCCGCGGCAAGGAAAAGCATCTGCCGCGATCGCGTCCGCGGCATGACGTGCCTACGCGAACGGATCGCGCAGGCTGATCGTGTCGTCGCGGTCGGCGCCGGTGGCGACCAGCGCCAAGTGGCACTCCGCGAGTTCCTCCACCGCACGAAGATACGCACGCGCGGCCGGCGGCAGCTTGCCGAATTCGCGGATGCCGCCGGTCGGTTCCTCCCAGCCGGGGAACTCCAGATACACCGGTTTGCACTCGGCCCAGCCGGCCGCGTCGAGCGGCGCCAGCTCGCGGCGTTTGCCGCGGTATTCGTAGGCGATGCAAACCTTGATCGTCGGCATGCCGTCGAGCACGTCGAGCTTGGTGATGGCCAGGCCGTTGATGCCGTTGATCTGCACGGCGCGCTTGAGCGCCACCAGGTCGATCCAGCCGCAGCGGCGCGGACGGCCCGTGCTGGCACCGAACTCGTTGCCGACCTTGCGCAGGCGCTCACCCATCTCGTCGTTGAGCTCGGTCGGGAACGGACCGCCGCCCACGCGCGTCGCATAAGCCTTGCAGATGCCCAGCACGTAGTCGATGTCGCCCGCGCCCACACCCGTACCCGCCAGCGCCCCGCCGACCGTCGTGTTGGACGAGGTCACGTACGGATAGGTGCCGTGGTCGATGTCGAGCAGCGCGCCCTGCGCGCCTTCGTACAGGATGTGACCGCCTTCCTTGCGCACGTCGTGCAGGATGGTGGCGACGTCGTCGACCATCGGGCGGATGAACTCGCCATAGGCGAGCGCATCATCCAGTACGGTCTGGAAGTCGACCGGCTCGGCCTTCAGCCACTGGGTGAGGATGAAGTTGTGGTATTCGACGGCGGCCTTGATCTTCTCGGGCAGCTCATGCGGATACATCAGGTCGGCCACACGCACGCTGCGGCGAGCCACCTTGTCTTCGTACGCCGGGCCAATGCCGCGGCCGGTGGTGCCGATGGCCGACTTGCCGGCAGCGATCTCGCGCGCCTTATCCACGGCAATGTGGTACGGCATGATCAGCGGCGTGGCCGGGCTGATCTTCAGGCGCGAACGCACTTCCACGCCCTGCGCTTCCAGCTCTTCGATTTCCTGCTTGAGCGCCTGCGGCGACAGCACCACGCCGTTGCCGATCAGGCACAGCGCGTCATCGCGCAGGATGCCCGACGGGATCAGGTGCAGCACGGTCTTCTTGCCCTTGATCACCAGCGTGTGGCCGGCGTTGTGACCGCCCTGGAAACGTGCCACGGCTTTGACCTGCTCGGTCAGCAGGTCGACGATCTTGCCCTTGCCTTCGTCGCCCCACTGCGCGCCGAGGATGACTACTGACTTGCCCATGATGATGTTGCTCTCGTCAATTTGAAGAAGGGGTACCCCAAGGGGCGCGAAACGGATCGAAGCCCTTTTCCTCGTCATTCCAGCCAAGGCTGGAGGCGCTTTACAACCGCCCAATGGCGGGTCATCCAGCGCCGTTCAAGTCACTGGGTCCCCGCCTTCGCTGGGACGACAGTACGGCTTCGTTGGAAATCCCGACGGATTGAACGGCCCGTCCACCGCATTAACTCAATGCACCAGCTGCAGTGCCGCCAGTCCGATGACCATCGCCACCGCGCCGAATAGGCGCAGCGCGCGCGGGCTCATGCTGACGGCGTGGCGCATGGTGGCTTGCCAGCCATGCGGCGCCGCGAACAACACCAAGCCTTCAATCACCAGCACCAGGCACAACGCACCAGCCAACTCACTCGACATCGCCCATCACCACTCAGTGCCGGGACGATGCGCCGTCGTTGAAATACCTCAGGAATTCCGAATCCGGCTTCAGCACCAGCACGCCCTTGCCGTCCTGGAACGACTTACGGTACGCCGCCAGGCTTCGATAAAACGCGAAGAACTCCGGGTCCTGGCCGTAGGCCTGCGCATAGATGGCGGCCGCCTGGGCGTCGCCTTCGCCACGCACCTTCGCCGCGTCGCGCTCGGCCTCGGCCTTGATGACCTGGGCCTGGCGATCGGCGTCGGCCTTGATCGTCTCGGCTGCCTGCTGGCCCGTGTAACGCAATTCGTTGGCCAACTGCGCACGTTCGGCGCGCATGCGCTTGTAAACCGACTCGCTCACTTCGTCCGGCAGGTCGATGCGCTTGATGCGCACGTCGACCACGGCGATGCCGAGGTTCTTGCGCGCAGCGACATCGGTCTGCTTGCGCACGCGCTCGGTGACGTCCTTGCGGCCGGCCGAAACCAGTTCCTGCAGCGTGCGGCCGTTGAACTCAAAGCGCAGCGCATCCTTCACGATGGGCGTGAGGCGGTTGGCCGCCTGCAGCTCGTCGCCGGCGGTGGCGCGGTAATAGGCGGCGTTATCGGCGATGCGCCACTTCACGTAGAAATCGACGTTGACGCTCTTCTTCTCGGAAGTGAAGTAGCGCTCGGGCTGCGCCTCCAGCGTGAGGATGCGGTTGTCGAAAGCCATCACCTGCTGCACGAACGGCAGTTTCGCGTGCAGGCCCGGTGCGTCGCTGGTGCGGACGATCCGGCCGAACTGCAGCACCAGGGCGGTCTGGCCCTCATGCACCACGTACAGGCTGTTGAAGCCGATCAGGACGAGCAGCACGGCAATGATGCCGGAGACGAACTTCATGGCTGCTTCTCCTTGCCGGCCACGTTGTCGTTGCCTGCCGACTGCATCACCGCGCCCACGCCCGGGACGTCCTTGCCGGTGGCGCGGTCAAGCGGCAGATAGATCATGTTGCGGCCGCCGGAACCGTCCAGCACCTTGGGATTGTTGGACATCACGTCCTCGACCGTTTCCAGCCACAGGCGGCGGCGGGTGACGTCCGGCGCGGCCTTGTATTCCTTGAGGATGAGGTTGAAGCGGGCCGCCTCGCCGGTGGCGATGGCCACGCGCTGCGCGTTGTAGCCCTGCGCCTCGGCGGAAATGCGTGCCGCGTCGCCGCGTGCCACCGGCACGACCTGGCTGGAATAAGCGCGTGCGTTGTTCTCGGTGCCCTGCTTGTCTTCGCGCGCGGCGTTGACGTCGTCGAAGGCGTCCTTCACTTCCTGTGGCGGCGCCACGTTCTGGAAGCTCACATCGGTAACCATCAGCCCCGAGTCGTACTCGTTGAGCGTGGCCTGCAGGATCTCGCGCGTCTGCTGCTGCAACGTGTCACGTACGGCGGCAGCGGGCGTGGCGGGCACGGATGCCACCGGCACCGTGGCTGCCGTGCTGGGCGTGGCCGGCGCGGCGGCCGTCCCCTGCTCGCTGCCCTGGCTGGTGAGGATGTTATCCATGATGTTGGCACCCACCACCGTGCGCACCGCGGCCTCGGCGGCCTGGCGCAGCGTGTCTTCCGGCGGGCCGCTCAGCGAGAACAGGTATTTGCGTGCATCGGATACCTGGTACTGCACGTTGAAGTCGACCGAGATGATGTTCTCGTCGCTGGTCAGCATGCGCACCTTGTCCGATACCGAGCGGATCTCGGTGGTGCCGACCTTGGTGACAGTCTCGATCGGGCGCGGAAGCTTCAGGTGGAAGCCCGGCTGCAGAGTGCGCGAGAACTTGCCGAAGCGCAGCACGACGCCGGCCTGGCGTGCGTCCACGATGGTGTAGCTGCTCATCACCAGCCACACCAGCACGAAAGCCAGCAGGATGGTGAAGATGCCACCCGCACCGCCGCCCAGCCTGCCGAAGCGCTCGCGCACCTGCTTGAGGATGTCGTCCAGCCCCGGCTTGTTGCCGGTGGGCCGGTTCTTGCCCCAGGGATCACGTTGCCCGCTACCGGGTTCGTTCCAGGCCATGGTCAGTCTCCTTGAGGCCGCTGGGAGGCCGGCTGCGTTGGCCGGAAAGCGCGTTGAACAGGTTTGGACATGGTCTCGGGTGCTTGTCGTGGCAAGTGTGTCGCCCAGGCCCGGATGGCCGCACAAACAGCGACCATTCTAACAGAGCTGCCGGGGGATTCCTCCCCCTGTCCAGTGCGATGGCCCCACCTCATAGGAGCGCAGTCGGTGCGCGACCGCAGAGTGGAGGCATACCGTCCCATAGGCGTTTCGCGCACCGCCAGTTCCTTTCGCAGGCTGGGTGCCTACAGGGCTTCCTGTTCTTCCGGAACACCCAGCAGGTCGCGCAGCAATGCGGCCTCGGCGGCATTTCCGCCACTCAGCGGGGCGAGCACGCTCCTCGGCGCATCGATATCCAGGCGCCAACCGTCCTCGTCCACTTCCTCACCGGCGATGGCACCCGCCGCCTTGAGCCGTGCATGCAGGCGGCCGGCGGAATGTGGCAAGCGCAGTTCGGACTGCACGCGATCGCCACCGAGCAACTCGCCCAGGGCCTGGCGCAGCAGGTCCAGGCCTTCCCCGCGGGCGGCGGATAGCCATACGGCCGTGGGGCGCCCCTCCGCATCGCGGTCGATGCGCGGCTCCGTCCCGGCCAGGTCGATCTTGTTCATCACCCGCAGCTGCGGCAGGTCACCAGCGTCGATCTCTTCCAGCACGCCGTCGACCACGCGTGCGAGGCGCTCGCGCTCCTCGTCAGCCGCATCGCTCACGTGCAGCAAGAGGTCGGCATCGCGCGCCTCGGCCAGCGTGCCGCGGAAGGCGGCTACCAGGTCATGCGGCAGTTCGCGCACGAAACCCACGGTGTCGGCCAGTACCGTCGGGCCGCAGGACAAGCCGTCGAGCTTGCGCACGGTCGGGTCCAGCGTGGCGAACAGCAGGTCGGCGGCGAACACCTCGCCTTCGGTCAACGCGTTGAAAAGAGTGGACTTGCCTGCGTTTGTGTAACCCACCAGGGCCACGCGCGGCACCGTGTTGCGCAGGCGCGCCCGGCGCTGCTGGACGCGCTGGGTTTGCACTTTCTCCAGCCGCTTGGTGAGCATCTTCACGCGCTCGGCCAGCAGGCGGCGGTCGGTTTCCAGCTGGGTTTCGCCCGGGCCGCGGTTACCGATGGCGCCGCCGCGCTGGGCGTCAAGGTGGGTCCAGCCGCGCACCAGGCGAGTGGCCAGGTGCTTGAGCTGGGCCAGCTCCACTTCCAGCTTGCCTTCGTGCGACCGAGCGCGCTGGGCGAAGATGTCCAGGATCAGCCCGGCGCGGTCGACCACACGGATATTGAGCAGCTTTTCGAGGTTGCGCTCCTGCACCGGCGACAGCAGGTGGTCGACCAGCACCAGGTCGGCGCCCATGGCGCGCGCGGCTTCGGCCACCTCGTCAGCCTTGCCGGTGCCGATGTAGTAGCGCGGATTGGGCACGTCGATGCGGGCGCTGATGCTGCCCAGGATCTCGGCGCCGGCTGACTTGACCAGCTCGGCGAATTCTTCGGCGCGCCGCACCGAATCACCGTCACCGCGCGAGTGCGGGAGGACCAGGAGGGCGCGTTCGCCTTTCTTTTGACGATCAAACACGGATGAGGAGGGACCTGTAGCAGGACGCCTCGCCACGGACGATGGCCCGCGGCGAGGCTGGAGCGGAAAGTGTAAGTCGAGATGCCGTCACGCCCTAGCGCGATGCCGGCCCGTCGCCTTCCCTCTCACATGGGTCGCCTGGTCCGTCGAATCAACCTTCGGTGTCGGACGCGGGCAGCGCGCCTTCGCCATGGCCGTCATGGCCGTTGCCCACGCGCACGTTGCGGCTGGGGACCACGGTGGAGATGGCGTGCTTGTAGACCATCTGGCTGACCTGGTTGCGCAGCAACACCACGAACTGGTCGAACGACTCGATGGTGCCCTGCAGCTTGATGCCATTGACCAGGTAGATGGCGACCGGAACGCGCTCCCGGCGCAGTGCATTCAGAAACGGGTCTTGCAGTGATTGCCCTTTGGACATTTCTTGTTCTCCCCTCGTAAAACCGACGGGCCGGAGAAAAGACGCGCGCGCGTCCCGGCCCAAGATGGAGGAATATTAACCACTTTTAAATCGTTGATGAAAGGGCAAATGCATGTCTTCTTCATGTGTGAAAAAGACGTTTAGAAAGGCCCCGCTCAAGTGTGCGCGCCATCACCAAGGAAGAGATGGAGGGCATCTTCCGCGCGCTCGCGCAAGCGGGCACGGTCGGGATCGAATACGCGAGCATCCAGTTCGCCGCGTAACCAGGTGATCTGCCGCTTCGCCAGCTGACGCGTGGCGAAAATCCCCCGGTCGCGGAATTCGGCGGCATCCGTTTGGCCGTCCAGATGCTCCCACGCCTGCCGGTAGCCCACCGCGCGTATCGCCGGCAGGTCTGGATGCAGGTCGCCACGGGCACGGAGTGCGCGCATTTCATCGAGGAAACCATCGGCCAGCATGGCATCGAAGCGCTGCGCAATGCGCGCATGCAGCGGCGCGCGATCCGTAGGCAGCAGGGCGAGCTTGAGTACGCGCCAGGGAAAGCGCTCGCCGCTGCCGCCACGCTGCAGCTCGGACAAAGGTCGCCCGGTGAGCTCGATGACTTCCAGTGCTCGCTGGATGCGTTGGGCATCGTTCGGGCCAATGCGTGCTGCCGCCGCGGCATCGCATTGGGCCAGTCGCGCGTGCAAGGCGGGCCAGCCGACAATGGCCGCCTCAGCCGCGAGGCGTTCGCGTATCGCCGCATCGGCTTCCGGCAGCTGCGACAGCCCCTGCTGCAGCGCGCGGAAGTAGAGTCCCGTGCCGCCGACGAGCAGTGGCACCCTGCCCCGCGCGGTGATGTGTTTCATCGCCTCGACGGCATCGGCGCGGAAGTCCGCCGCCGAATACGGTTGCGCCGGATCGCGGATATCGATCAGCTGATGCGGGTAACGCGCCAGCGTGGCTGCATCAGGCTTGGCTGAGCCAATGTCCAAGCCGCGATAGACCAGCGCTGAGTCGACACTGATCAACTCCACCGGGAACCGCTCGCTGAGCGCGCAGGCAAGCGCGGTCTTGCCCGACGCGGTCGGGCCCATCAGGAATACGGCGAGCGGGCGCTGATCGATCGGCATGCGGGGCATTGTACGGTGCAACTCGCGGGCCGTTGTGGGAGCGCGCATGGTGCGCGACGAGCCAAGGTGGCGGTGAAGCTTTTTTGCGCTGCGATCGCGCACAAGGTGCGCTCCCACACACGATGCGACGTGTCCGACGATGGCCTTACCTCGAACTGTAGGAGCGCATCCAGTGCGCGACAAGCCGACGGAGCGTTGAAGCCAATGCACCCGTCGCGCACTGGGTGCATTCCTGCAAGGGAACTATCGCGGCGCGGGAACGCCCAATTCCTTCAGCAGCTGCGGTGCTGGATACACCTTGTCCATCAGCCAGCGCATGTAGCGAAGGTCGACGTGGATGGCTCGCTTGTAGCGCGGGTCGAACATCCAGCTTGCACTCACCGCTTCCCAGTTGCTGTCGAAGTTGAGGCCGACCAGCTCACCCTTGGCATTGAGCACCGGCGAGCCCGAATTGCCGCCGGTGGTGTCGAGGTTGCTGAGGAAATCCACCGGCATCGCGCCAGTCTTGGTGTCTGCATAGCCGGCGTAGTCGCCACGCGCGATGGCATCGAGCAACGGCTTGGGCGCGTCGAACGGTTCCGCGCCTGTGTTCTTCTCCACGATGCCTGCCGTGGTGGTCAATGGGCTGTAGACCACGGCGTCGCGCGCCTGCAGCGGCGTGACCTTGCCGTAGCTCACGCGCAGCGTGCCGTTGGCATCGGGATACACCGCGCGGCCCAGCTTCTCGCGATAGGCGATCAGCGCATCCATGTACGCGGGCCGCAGGCGCAACAGGTCGCCTTCACGCGTCTTGCGTTCCTCCTCGGTACGCAACAACGCGGGCTGCAGCTTCGCAGCGAGCAGGAGCAAGGCGTCGTCGGACTTGGCCAGCTCCGCAGGTTCGGCCTTCAGCCAATGCAGCCGCTGCGCTTCGTCACCCAGGGTCGTGGTCGCGTAGATCCTGTCCAGCGTGCCTGCCAATTCTGCTGGCGTGCGGCCAAAGGCAGCGTCGAATTCGGGCAGGCGTTGTGCATCGGGCAACTTCTGGTAGCGCAGCAGGATCGCGGTAAGCAGCTGCTTCTCCACCTTCGGATCATAGCGACGCTGCACCTGTCGCAACATGCCGGAAGTAAGGTCTTCGTCGCGCTGCTGGTAGCCGGATTCACGCTGCGCATCGGGCTTGGCGCGTTCATGGGCAACGCGCTGCAACGTCAGTGCCGAACGCATCAACTGCGTCTGCGACTGCATCACCGCCAGCAGCAGATCGCGTTCACGCGTGGCATTGCCAGCGGCGATCAATCGCGTCACTTCATTGATCCGGGGTTGCAGCGTGGCAGCGGATGGCTGGGTGACAAGCCACGCCAGCATGGCGTCCTCGTCCTTGCGGCGGACGGCGACGGCGTCACTGCGCTTGAGGCCCTCCAGCTCGCCGCTGAAGCGCTTGATGTTGTTCTTGAGCGATTGCAGTTGCGAGGCATAGCGGATGCCCGCCTGGCGATCGTCGTGCCCGGCCTCTTCGATCACTTCCTGCAGCTGATGCAGCACGTCCACCGTGCTGGGCAATCGCCATTGCACCTGGTCGGCGAACTCGGACGCCGTGCGGTGGCGGTAGGTGATGCCGGGATAACCGGCCAGCATCACGAAGTCGCCCTCATGCACGCCCTGCGTGGCGATCTGCAGGTGCGCCGGCGGGTGATATGGCAGGTTTTCCTTGGCGTAGTCCGCAGGCTTGCCGTCGGGCCCGACATAGGCGCGCAGGATGGTGAAGTCGCCCGCGTGGCGCGGCCACACGAAGTTGTCCACTTCGTCGCCATAGTTGCCGATGGCGCGCGGCGGCGCGTAAACCAGGCGCACGTCGCGCAGCTCCAGCTGCTTCACCAGATAGAAATCGCGGCCGTAGAACATGTTGACCACGCTGCAACGCAGGCCCGGCTCGCGCTCGCACTCCGCCACCAGCGCCTTGCTGGCGGCGTCGACGGCTTCGTAATAGGCGCGGCCAGTCTTGCCCTTGGCGGCGCCGAGCACCTTGTCGGTGATCTTGTCGAAGCCGGTGGTGACGCGCAGGCGGAAGTCCGGATTGGCCGGCAATTCCTCCGTGCGATCATGCGAGACGAAACCGTTCTGGATGAGGTCGCGCTCGGCGTTGCTGTTGTACTGGATGACGCCGAAGGCCACGTGGTGGTTGGTGAGCACCAGGCCATCGCTGCTGACGAACGAGCCGGTGGCGCCACCCACCTTCACCACGGCGTTGAGCGGCGCCCTGGTGAGGTCGGCGAGGTCCGCGGGGTTGCCCTGGAAGCCTGCAGCGCGCAGCTGCTTGCCTATCGCGGGCAACTGGGAAGGCATCCACATGCCTTCATCGGCTTGAGCGGCGGTCGTCATGGCCAGTCCCAGGGCTGCGGCCAGCAGCCTCGATTTCAAACGGTTCATTCCATTCCCCAAGCCGGGTGATCGCAAAAAATTGCGACCTTAGCCCCGCCGGGGACCTGAGGCAACGCTGCACTGCACGAAGCGGGCGGGTTGGCCCGCCTCCTATAATGTCCGTTTTCCCGCCCTTCCCCACGGAAATCCCATGCCTCAGATGATGAAAGCCCTGGTCAAGCGCAAGCCCGAGCAGGGCATCTGGATGGAAGAAGTGCCCGTTCCCGAGGTCGGCCCCAACGAGGTGCTGATCAAGATGGAGAAGACCGCGATCTGCGGCACCGACCTGCACATCTACAAGTGGGACGACTGGTCCCAGCGCACCATCAAGCCGGGCCTGACCATCGGGCATGAGTTCGTCGGCCGTGTCGTGGAGATCGGCCCGGGCGTCACCGGCTACAAGATCGGCGACCGCGTCTCGGCCGAAGGCCACATCGTGTGCGGGCACTGCCGCAACTGTCGCGCCGGCCGCCAGCACCTGTGCCCTAACACCGTGGGCATCGGCGTGAACCGCAATGGCGCGTTTGCCGAATACATGACCATGCCGGCCTCGAACCTGTGGCCGATCCCCGACCAGATCCCGTCCGAACTGGCCGCCTTCTTCGACCCTTATGGCAACGCCGCGCACTGCGCGCTGGAGTTCGACATGATCGGCGAGGACGTGCTGATCACCGGCGCCGGCCCGATCGGCATCATCGCGGCGGGCATCGCCAAGCATGTGGGTGCGCGCAATGTGGTGGTGACCGACATCAACGACTACCGCCTGAAGCTGGCGGCCGACATGGGCGCCACGCGCGTGGTGAACGTGGCCAACCAGTCGTTGAAGGACGTGATGAAGGACCTGCACATGGAGGGCTTCGACGTGGGCCTGGAAATGAGCGGCAACCCGCGCGCCTTCAACGACATGCTCGAGTGCATGTACCACGGCGGCAAGATCGCCATGCTCGGCATCATGCCGCGTGGTGCCGGCATCGATTGGGACAAGGTCATCTTCAAGGGCCTCACCCTGCAGGGTATCTACGGCCGTCGCATGTACGAGACCTGGTACAAGATGACCCAGATGGTGCTTACCGGATTCCCGCTGCAGAAGGTGCTTACGCACCAGATCCACATCGACGATTTCCAGAAGGGCTTCGAGCTGATGGATGCAGGCAAGTGCGGCAAGGTCGTGTGCTCCTGGAGCTGAGCTTCCACGAAACCATCACATAATCGGGTTCTCCGCCGGCATAAACGGCGGAAAACCCCGCTGGATCGAAGGCCGCTTTTAGTACACTGCCCGAACGCGGCCGACAAGTTGAACGGATGAAGCAGTGCGCGTCCCACGGGGGCTGCACGGTCGGTACGCGATGTCACTGGAGCATCGTCGGATGGCTGATCTCTTCAGCAACCCCCGTCTGGCCGCTGGACGCGACCGCGCCCTGGCCGTCTATCGTTCGCGTCGCACCCGCAAATGGGTGGTGATCGCCGCCATCGTGGTGGTGGTCTTCGGCCTGTTCGGTTTCCTCGCGGCGCCGTACATCATCCGCAGTCAAATCGAGAAGCGCGCCAGCGCAGCGCTGCAACGCCAGGTGACACTGGGCGCGGTGCATCTCAATCCGTATACGCTGCGCGTGCAGCTGGATCAGCTGCGCATTGCGGACCGCGACGGCAAGTCGCCCTTCGTGGACATCGACCAGGCGGTCATCAACACCTCATGGTCGTCGGTGTTCCGGCTGGCGCCCGTGCTCGATGAACTCGCCGTGCAGCATCCGCGCATCCACATCGTGCGCACGGCGGACCAGCGTTTCAACTTCAGCGACATCATCGATCGCTACGCGTCCGAACCTGCCGACCCGAAGGCTTCGCCCACGCGCTTTGCGCTGTCCAACATCAGCGTGCACAACGGCGATGTCGTCTTCGACGACCAGTTGCAGAAGGCCAGCCATCACGTCGAAAAGCTGGAGCTGGGCATCCCGTTCATCGCCAACCTGCCCAGCGACACCGACGTGTTCGTCAAGCCGCTGCTGTCCATGAGCGTGGATGGAAGTCCGCTGCATGTGGAAGGCCAGACCAAGCCGTTTGCGGACACGCGCGAGTCCACCGTCAACTTCCGCCTCGATCAACTCGACCTGGCCCGCTACATAGCCTACGCCCCGACGACGCTGCCGGTGGCGATTCCCAAGGGCATGCTCAGCGGCGACCTCGTGCTGCATTTCGTTCAGGCCAAGCCCACACCCCAGCTGCAGCTCACCGGCAAGCTGGTGGTGGACGACTTCGCGCTCAACAGCAGCAGCGGCCAAGCGATCCTCGTCCTTGGCAAGGGCACGGCCGATCTCGGCGACGTGCAGCCACTGGTATCGCGCTACGTCCTGGGTGCGCTCACGCTGGAGCGCATGCAGCTGTATTACACCGCCGGGCCCGACGGCCACAGCAACTTCGACAGCCTGACCGCTGCACCAGCGAAGCCGCAGGACGACAAGAAGGCCACGCCCACCGATTTGCGCATCGCCTCGATGACTCTCGCTGGCAGCGCCATCCACTACACCGATGCCGCGGGCAGCAAGATCGACCTGGGCAACCTGCGCGGCAGCATGCAGGGGTTGAGCCTGCAGGCCGCACCGGTGTCGAAGCTGGATGTGACGGCTCAGTTCTTCGGCGGCGACATTGGCATGAAGGGCACGGTGGACCTGGCCAAGAGCAAGCTGGTGGCCGCACTCAGCCTGAAGCAGGTCGACATGGCCCCGTTGCAGGCCGCCACGTACCAGGGCATCAATGCTCGCCTGACCGACGGCGAGCTCGACGCCAACGGACAGTTGCAGGTGGATTGGAGCACGCCGTTCAACGTGCATTTTTCCGATGCGCACGCGACGGTCACCCAGTTCGCGATGGAGCCGCAGTTCAAGGGACACGGCTCGCCGGTTGCCTGGAAGACGCTGGAAGCAGAGATCGCGCAGGTTGATCTCGCGTCGCAGCAGGCACAGCTCGGCACGGTGAAGGCATCAGGGCTTGCGCTGGACGTGCAGCGCAACAGCAACAAGTACATCAGCCTGGTGGACCTGTTCGCCGCCAAGGGCGCATCGAGCAGGAAGACCGCCGCAAAACCGCCGTGGCACTGGAGCATCGCGCATCTGGTGTTCGAAAACGCCGCGGTCGCCTTTACCGACATGGCCACCGGCGACACGCCGGTGAAGATCAAGATCGACTCGCTCAGTGGCGGCATGGACAACCTGAGCGACAAGCTCAACGAGCCTCGCGATATGAAGCTGTCCGGCACGGTCGGCAAGGGCTCCTTTACCGCGAACGGCAAGGTGGAGCCCATCCCTGCCCTGGCCGATATCCAGCTCGACACCAAGCGGCTGGACATCGCCACCTTCCAGCCGTACATCAGCGTGCCGCTCAACGTCACCATCTCCAGCGCTCGCATCACCAGCAGCGGCAAGCTGCATTACGACGGTCGCGGCGCGGATCCCAAGATCACCTACAAGGGCAACGCCGCGCTCGAGCAGGTACGTATCCAGGACAAGCTCACGGGCGATGATTTCCTGCGCTGGCGCACGCTGAGCGCGAGCAGCCTCGACGCCTCCTACGGCACCGGCGCGCCGCGCATGTATGTGGGCAGCCTGGTGCTCAGTTCGTTCTATGCGCGCATGATCGTCAATGCCAACGGCACGCTGAATCTCTCCGAGGTGGTGGCGAACCCCGAGGCCGCGCCGGTTTCGGTGACGCGCACCGCCAATGAACAGCCCGCCGCGCCCGGCAAGCCTGCGCCCACGCAACCCGCACCACCGCTGGCGCCTGTCTTAAAGCCCGGCCCGCAAACCAAGACGGTTGCGGTCGCACCGGCGACGGCATCGAGCACACCACCGGCGGACATCCACCTTGGCGGTGTCACCCTGGTCAATGGGCAGCTCAACTACACCGACAACTTCATCAAGCCGAACTACACCGCCAACCTCACCAAGGTCACCGGCAAGATCGGCGCCTTCGGCACCAAGCCCGGCGATCCTCCGGCGGAACTGTCCGTGCAGGCGGCGCTCAACGACAACTCGCCGGTCGACATCGACGGCACCATCAATCCGCTGCAACCGGTGGCCTTCCTCGACATCAAGGGCAAAGCCAACGAAGTGGAACTGACCGGCTTGAGCGCGTATTCCACCAAGTACACGGGCTATCCCATTACCGGCGGCAAGCTGACGATGGACGTCCATTACATGCTGGACCAGCGCAAGCTCAACGCCGACAACCACATCTTCATCACCCAGCTGACCTTCGGCGACCGCGATGAAAGCCCCGGCATCCAGCATCTTCCGGTGAAGCTGGCCGTGGCGCTGCTGCGGGACACCCAGGGCAACATCGACGTCGATGTGCCCGTGTCCGGCTCGCTGGACGATCCTCAATTCAGCATGGGCGGCCTGATCTGGCGCGCCATCGGCAATCTCATCGCCAAGGCGGTCACGGCGCCCTTCCGCCTGCTCGGTGCTGCGTTCGGCGGCGGCAATCATGAGGACCTGGGCTACGTGGAATTCGATGCCGGCTCGGCCGTGCTCGACAAGAACGCGCAGGAGCGGCTGGGCAAGGTCGTTGCCATGCTCACCCAGAAGACCTCGCTGAATCTCGACATCATCGGCCGCGTCGATCCGTCGAAGGATCAGGACGGCCTGCGCAAGGTGACGGTGGACAACATGGTCCGCCGCCAGAAGGCCCTCGACCAGGATGGCAAGAACGCCGACACCTCGGACGCGGCGCTCGCTGCCGTCAACGTCACGCCGGACGAGTACGAGAAGTACCTCAAGCGCGCCTACAAGGATGACGACTTCAAGGGCAAGCCGAAAAACATCATTGGCCTCAAGAAGTCGCTCGAACCGGATGAGATGCGCAGCCTCATGGAAACCAATGTCTCTGTCGACGATGCCGCCATGCGCGATCTCGCGCAGCGTCGCGCAGCCGCGGTGCAGGCATGGCTGAAGGGCAAGCTGGACGACAAGCGCGTGTCGCTGAAGTCCCCGGTGCTGGACACCAAGGGCATCGACGACAAAGGCAAGACGACGCGGGTGGAGTTTGGTCTGCACCAAGGCTGAGGCCGCTTTGCACGACCCCACGCCCGTCATTCCGGCGCAGGCCGGAATCCAGTCGCCTCGGTTGAGGAGTTTCGTGATGAGCTGAGCGGTCTCGCTTTCGCGACAACCATCCTCATCCGCTAATGGATTTCGGCCTGCGCCGGAATGACGGGCAAGAACCATCCCGCTACCGAGAATGAGCTGCCGGAGAGACCCCGGACTCACTCCCCGCTGCGCAGTTCCTTCACAGTCCGCCTTCGAGGGATCAAAATAGCCTTTTGACCCAGCGGGAACGTCCCCCATGAGCTACCCCGGCCAGTCGCGCTTCGCCGCCGAACTCGAATCCATCCGTGAGCAGGGCCTGTTCAAGGCCGAGCGCATCATCGTCTCGCCGCAGTCGGCGAAGATCCGCCTCGACAGCGGCAAGGAAGTGCTCAATTTCTGCGCCAACAACTACCTCGGCCTCGCCGATCATCCGGACGTGATCCAGGCCGCCAAGGAGGCGCTGGATACCCATGGCTTCGGCATGGCTTCGGTGCGCTTCATCTGCGGCACGCAGGATCTGCACAAGCAGTTGGAAAAGAAGATCGCCGACTTCTTCGGCACGGAGGACACCATCCTCTATGCCGCCTGCTTCGACGCCAACGGCGGCCTGTTCGAACCGCTGCTGGGTGAGGAAGACGCGATCATCTCCGATGCGCTGAATCATGCCTCCATCATCGACGGCATCCGCCTTTGCAAGGCCAAGCGTTTCCGCTACGCCAATTGCGACATGGCCGACCTGGAGAAACAGTTGCAGGCTGCCGATGCTGCTGGCGCACGCACCAAGCTGATCACCACCGATGGCGCGTTCTCGATGGACGGCTTCATCGCCCCGCTGGACGAGATCACCGCGTTGGCAGAGAAGTACAACGCGCTCGTGCACATCGACGAATGCCATTGCACCGGTTTCCTCGGCGACACCGGCCGCGGCTCGGCTGAAGTCAAAGGCGTTCTCAACAAGATCAACATCATCACCGGCACGCTGGGCAAGGCGCTCGGCGGCGCACTGGGCGGCTTCACCACCGGCCCGCGCGAAGTCATCGAGATGCTGCGCCAGCGCTCGCGCCCCTACCTGTTCTCCAACTCGCTGCCTCCGCACGTGGTGGCCGCGGGCACCAAGGTATTGGACATGCTCGCCGCTGCGGGCGACCTGCGTGACCAGGTCAAGGAAAACACGCGCTACTTCCGCGAGCAGATGACCAAGACGGGCTTCGACATCAAGCCCGGCGTGCATCCGATCGTCCCGGTGATGATCTACGACGCCAAGAAGGCCCAGGCCATGGCTGCCGAACTGCTGGACGAAGGCATCTATGTCACCGGTTTCTTCTATCCGGTGGTCCCGCAAGGTCAGGCGCGCATCCGCACGCAGATGAGTGCAGCGCATACGCGCGAACATCTCGACCAGGCGATTGCGGCGTTCACCAAGGTAGGCAAGAAGCTCGGCGTGATCTAAACGACTGCCACTCCCCTGCAGGAGCGCACGCTGTGCGCGACGGGTGTTGCGGCGTCACCGCTGCGCAGGCTTGTCGCACAGCGTGCACTCCTGCAGCCGGGCTTAGGTTGCAGTCAGCGCCTGCACCTCTTCGGTGCTCAGGTGCCGCCACTGCCCCTTGCCAAGCTCGCCCAGCGCCAGCGATCCAATCGCCACGCGCATCAGTCGCAGCACGGCAATGTCATGCGCCTGCAGCAAGCGGCGAATATGCCGGTTGCGGCCTTCGTCCAACACGATTTCCAGCCACGCGTTCTTCTCGCCGCTACGCAATAGCACGGCACGTCGCGCGGCCAGACGTTCGCCCTGGTCGACCACACCTGCCGTCAGCCGATCCAGCAGCACCTGCTCAGGTATGCAGTCGATCTGCACGTGATAGGTCTTGTCGACGTGATACCTGGGCTCGGTAAGCCGAGCCGCCCACACGCTGTCGTTGCTCAGCAACAGCAGGCCTTCGCTCGCCTTGTCCAGTCGCCCGACCGGTCCAAGCCACGGTAGTCCCGCTTCTTTCAACAGATCGTAGACGGTGTCGCGCCCACGTTCATCCGACGCGCTGGTCACGATGCCACGTGGCTTGTTGAGTGCGATGTAGACGCGTGCCGCCGACACCACGGGTTCGTTGTCGAGCAGGATGCGTTGCCGCTGTGCGTCGGTGGGACGCTCCGGGTCGAGTACCACTTTGCCGTCGACACTTACCCTACCCTCGCGCACCGCCTTCTCGGCCTGGCTACGCGAGCACACGCCAAGCTTGCTCAACACGCGCGCCAGACCATGGCGCGGCGCGGCGGTGGAAGCTGCGGATGGACGAGGACGGGAAGAACGCATGGACAGCCCAGCGATAAGCAATCAACAGCGCCATGGTAGGCGATCCCTCACCCGGTGCGCCAAAAGAAAAGCCCGGCTTGCGCCGGGCTTTTCGGTACTGCGTTTGCAAGTCCGATTACTGCTGGACCTGCAGCTCCGTACGACGATTGCGGGCGCGGCCAGCATCCGTGTCGTTGCTGTCGATCGGGTCGTTCTTGCCGTGACCGAGCGGACCTTCCAGACGGCTGGCGGCGACGCCATGACCGGTCAGGTAGTCGTACACGATCTTGGCGCGACGCTCGGACAGATCCTGGTTGTAGGCGTCCTTACCGACCGAGTCGGTGTAGCCGGCAACCGTGACCTTGACCTGCGGGTAACGCTGCAGGGTGTCGACAGCCTGGTCGAGAACGGCGATCGAGTCGGCGGACGGCTCAGCCAGCGCCTTCTTGATGTCGGTCTCGCCCTTCTTCGGACGGTCGAACTTGAAGTTCACGCCGCGCAGGTCGATCACGACCTTCTGCGGGCAACCATCCGGACCGACGATCGTTCCGGCCGGCGTGTTCGGGCACTTGTCATCGCAATCGTTGACGCCGTCGCCATCGCTGTCGAGCTTCGAGCAGTCCGGAGCAGCCGGCGGCGGGGTTGCCGCGACCGGAGCCGCAGCCGGCTCGCCGAAGCGCGACACGAGGCTGAAGCCAAGGAACCAGTCGCCGTAACCGTTCTTGGCCGGCTGGGTCTTGTCGTCCCAGTCGTAGCGGTAGCCAGCTTCGATGCGGATGTCGGAGCTGTCCGTGATGGTCTTGGACACGCCACCGCCGATCTCGGCAGCCGGAGCCCAGCCGCGATCAACTGCGTTCTGGTGGTAGCTGCCCATCACGCCCACGAGGGCATACGGACGCCACGCGTTCCAGTCGCCGTAGTAGAAGCGAGCGGCTACGCCGTAGTTATTGTTCGCCCAACGGCCGCCGTCGTCGCGGTCACGCTTGGTGCGATCGATGAACAGGTCGATCGAGGTATTCGGGGCGATGAAACGACCAACGCCCAGGCCGTAATAGACCTGACGGCTGTTGGTGTTGCGATCGGTGTCGTTGTAGTAGCCGCCCACGGTCGGAGCGACGTACCAGCGGCCGTCATAGCTCGGCGTGGTCGCACCGGTGGTGTTGTCTTGCGCGTGAACGGCACCTACGCCGCCCAGGGCCAGGGCAATCAGGAAATACAAGCCCTTACGATTCATCAGGTGTCTCCTTGTTTTATTGGTATTCGCGTCCGTTCCACCCCAGACGGAAAACGCGCGTCGAAACTGACTTCTACTTCCAGAGGCTGTTTCGCCCCTTTGCTTTGCGTACGGATCAAAGTGTCGGGAAACCGCAAGCGCGGCGGAGTGTAGCAAAACCGTTAAGTGCATCGCACACATTGAGAGACGGTGTTGGTGAGCCGTGGTTCAGGCAAGCGAAATTTTCTTCGCATGATGACGAGCAACGATGCGACAACGTGTCGCGCCTGCTTCATGCGCAGCTATGCAAGCGCATGAAAAAGAAAAGCCCGGCTTGCGCCGGGCTTTTCGATACTGCTTTTACAAGTCCGATTACTGCTGAACCTGCAGCTCCGTGCGGCGGTTGCGCGCACGACCGGCATCCGTGTCGTTGGTATCGATCGGGTCGTTCTCGCCGTGGCCCACGGGCCCTTCGAGGCGGCTCGCATCGATGCCGTGGCTGGTGAGGTAGTCGTACACGATCTTCGCGCGACGCTCGGACAGACCCTGGTTGTACTGGTCGGTACCGACGCTGTCGGTGTAACCGGCAACCATGACCTTGACCTGCGGGTAACGCTGCAGGGTGTCGACCGCCTGGTCGAGAACCGCGAGCGAATCCTTGCTCGGCTCGGCCAGCGACTTGCTGATGTCCTTCTCGCCCTTCTTCGGACGATCGAACTTGAAGTTGACACCGCGCAAGTCGATCACGACCTTCTGCGGGCAACCATCCGGACCGACGATCGTGCCGGCCGGCGTGTTCGGGCACTTGTCGTCGCAATCGTTGACGCCATCGCCGTCGCTGTCGAGCTTCGAGCAATCCGGCGGCGGCGGCGGCGGGGCAACCACCGGTGCAGCAGCAGGTTCGCCGAAGCGGGACACGATGCTGAAGCCGAGGAACCAGTCGCCGTAACCATCCTTGCTCGGCTGGGTCTTGTCGTCCCAGTCGTAGCGATAGCCCGCTTCGATGCGGATGTCGGAACTGTCGGTAACGGTCTTGGATACGCCAAGGCCAAGTTCAGCGGCGGGATCCCAGCCATTGTCGTTGCTGTTCTGGTGGTAGCTGCCGATCACGCCACCGAGCAGGTACGGACGCCATGCTGTCCATTCGCCGAAGTAGTAACGGGCTGCCACGCCCCAGTTGTTGTTCGCCCACTTGCCGCCATTGGTGGTGAAACCATTGACGTAGGTATCCCGGTCACGCTTCGTGCGATCGAAGAAGAAATCGAGGGAGAAGTTGGGCGAGAAGAACCGACCGATGCCGAGTCCGTAATAGAACTGGCGGCTGTTGGTGTTGCGGTCGGTGTCGTTGTAGTAGCCGCCGACGGTTGGCGCGATGTACCAACGGCCGTCATAGCTGGGCGTTGTTTCCGGAGCCGAGCTGGAAGTGTTGTCCTGCGCATGAACGGCGCCTGCGCCGCCCAGGGCGAGGGCAATCAGGATGTACAAGCCCTTACGTTTCATCAGGTGTCTCCTCGTTTATTGGTGTACGCGTCCGTTCACCCCAGACGGGAAAAACATCAGCCGAGGATTCCAACTCCTATGCGAACCCGGCGGCTTTACCTCAGATACCTTGATGCTTGAATTACCCGAAACGGGCGCGGAGTAGTTTAGCAAAAGTTAAACAATTGCAAATCGACCCCAAACGCCCGTTCATTCTCTGCTCACGCCGTCTTTACAGCGTGAAGAAACCCAGGAACCCGCTAACTGGCATGGCATCCAGCTTTGCCGGGTCCGCGCTGGCCTCCAGAATGGCCTTGACGCGGTTTGCCGGCAGATGGCCGCGCAATGCGCCCTCAAACTTCTTTAACAACACGGGGATACCTTCGGCACGGCGCCTGCGGTGGCCTATCGGATAGTCGATGGAAACCTTTTCAGTCCGGGTACCGTTGTTAAAGAACACCTGAACCGAGTTGCCGATATAGCGTTTTTCCGGGTCGAAATAATCCTTGGTGAACTGCGTATTCTCGCTGACCACCATCTTTTCGCGGAGCGCGTCGATACGGGGATCGGCGGCCACCTCGTCGCTATAGTCGGCGGCGGTCAGACGGCCGAAGATCAGGGGTACCGCCACCATGTACTGGATGCAGTGGTCACGGTCGGCGTAATTGGCCAGCGGACCGGTCTTGTCGATGATGCGCAGGCCGGCTTCCTGGGTCTCGATCACCACCTTTTCGATCTGGTCGATCCTGCCCGCGACGGCGTCGTGCAGTTGCATGGCGCACTCCACGGCGGTCTGCGCGTGAAACTCGGCCGGAAAGCTGATCTTGAACAGCACGTTCTCTATCACGTAGCTGCCGAACGGGCGCTCGAACTCGAATGCGTTGCCCTTGAAGGCCACGTCGTAATAACCCCAGGTCTTCGCGCTTAGCGCCGATGGGTAACCCACCACCCCGCGGTACACGGCGTTGA
>Ga0335083_10003480_pt1 | contig 20406 bp, 19 predicted proteins | sample Lox_Sample_42_FD_206716 | JGI IMG/M metagenome (GOLD analysis project Ga0335083, IMG submission 206716) | Soil microbial communities from Loxahatchee National Wildlife Refuge, Florida, United States - Lox_Sample_4.2 | ecosystem: Environmental > Terrestrial > Soil > Wetlands | place: USA...
CCCAGGAGGTCCCTGACACAGGCTGCCCCCTCCTCCGGCGTGTCGGCGGCTACGGGACGCAGCCCGGCCAATGCGAAACCGGCCGCTACAGCAGGCTCGCTCACGACCCGGACTTCGTGGCTCATTGTGCGCTCACCAGTCCCGCCGCGACGTCGCCGGGTGGCGCGCCGAGCGCGACACCCCAGATGATCCGCTGGAGATCCAGCACCTGCGCCCGTAGCCGCAGGAAGGAGAGCAGGACGGGCACGACGCCGAGCGGCGACAACCGCTGCAGCCGGCGCAGACGCGCGATGCGGGCCGCGAGTAACGCTTCTTCCAGTGCTGATGGGTTGGAAGCGTGGCCTCTCAAAGCGTCGGCATAGCGGGTGCGGCCAAACGCCCGGGCGAGCCGTTCGGCGGCCATACCCGGTGCTCCGCTCGCCACGGCCTCCTCGAAGTCTTGGATGGTGACGCGAGCCCCGCCGGGGAGGAACGCCTGCTTGGGAAGGAGATCCTTGGTCTCGGTGGCGAGTACCAAGGCGGCAGCGACGTTCTCGAGGTCGATCGTTTCCGCCGCGTACGCCCGCAAGACTCCACCGGCGCGGCGGGTCGTGCGCAGGATCCGGGCGGCGAACGTCCGCCCCAGGATCAGCTCGAGCTGGGCAAGGTCCGGATGCGCCTCCGCCGCGGTGGCGAGGACGGGCGATCCGTAGGGGTTCCTCCAGGCGACCAGCAGCGTCGCCACGGTGCCGGGGGTCGGCTGCCGCGCCAGCTCGCTCAGGGCGCGCTCGGGGAGCGCAGGGGTGGGAATCAAGCCTGCCAAGCGCTGTTCCGCGGCGACTCCTTGAGCCGCCCCGCGCAGGATGGCCCGCAGGCTACGGCGATCCTCCTCCTCGAACAGCACGGCGAGCGGCTCCGCGCGAGGGCCCGCCCAGCGAACCAGGACCGCTGTGTAGGCCGCGGCCCAGCGCCGGACGGCGAGCTCCAGTGCTGCCGGCGTGGTCTGATCTGCGCCTTCCTCTATAGTGAAACCCATGCGCCGGAGGTCCTGGGCGAGCGTCGACAGATCCGCATCTCGGGAAAGCGCATCGAGCTGCGACGGGGTGAGCAGGTGCGCGGCAAGACCGCGCGAGCGGGCGTTCAGGTCGTCCCAGGCCGGGCTCATCGATCCGGCTCGAGTAATGCAAGCGCGGCGAGCGCCAGGCGTTCTCGATCACGGGCCAGGCGGGATTCCAGGGTCGCGTCGATCTCCACGGCGCCGTCCGTTGTGCGCAACCGGAACCCCGTTCCCACGGCCGCATCGGCGGTCACCGCCGTGTCCGCGCGACCGGCGACGAGACGGCGCAGGGAAGCGACGAGCGCAGGAGTACAACGGATCTCCACTGGGCTGTCGCCGACCCCGGCGGTGGCTTCCCGCATCGCGGGGCCGAGGGTCTCGAGATAGCCGGGCTGGTTGATGTTCTCGGGGAGGAGCTGCTGGACCGCCCCGGTCACCCGGTCGATCAGGCGCGCTCGCGCCGCGAGCACGCGCGCCTGCGCCTCCCGCCGGATCCGCGCCAAGTCGCGCTCCAGCTCGCCACGGTGCGCGGCTTCCGTGGTGGCACGCGCCGCAGCCCGCTGCCCGGCGATGCGGGCTTCGGTTTCCGACGCAACGCGCTCCGCCTCGCCCTGGGCAGCCGCCAGGATCGCCTGTGCTTGCGCTCCGGCGTCGCGCTCGAGCGCGGCCAGCAAGTCGGGGAGCGGCACCGGCCTCTCCCGGTCAGGCGGCGCCGCGCAGCAGGATCACCACCGCCACCACGAACCCGAGGATGACCATCGTCTCGGGGATCGCGATCATCAGAATGGCGGTGGTGGAGAGCTCCGGCTTTTCCGCCATCGAGGCGGCGATGGCCGGGCCGATGCGCGATTGCGCCCAGGCCGTGGCGAGTGCCGGAATCGCGATCGCCAAGGCCGCGGCCAAGGTCACCAGCACGACTCCCATGACGTCTCCTTTCCCGCCGGTTACGCGCGGGTCCAATGGCCGAACGGCTGATAGCGGATGCCGCCCGGGCTGTAGAACTTCCCGAAGAACTCCACGTAATGCAGACGCAAAGCGTGTATGGTGGGGGTGAACAGCGCGATGGCGAAGTTCACGAGGTGGAACAACAGGGCGAATAGCACCCCCACCGCCACGCTGCCGATGGCGCCCACCATCTTGTTCGCGACCACGGCGAGCATCACCGACGCGACGCCCAGCGCCATGATACGAGCGTAGGACAGGATGTTGCCGACGGTGCTCAGCAGCTCGATCGGTGCGACCAGACCCTCGAGCACAATGAGCACCGGAAAGGCCACCAGCAGTCCGACCACCGCCGGCGTGAAGAACGCGTGCGGCAGCACCTTGGCAGCCGCCAACAGCGCCAGCACGATCAGCACGACCATCAGGAACGACACCCCCCGTCCCGCGGCTTGCCGCGGATGACGGCGCCACGCGCTGATCGCTCCCAGGGCCAGACCGATCAGGACGTGAACCACGCCCAGGGCGACCGCGAGCAGAAGGAACGGGATCATCGCCTGCTCGCGATCGAGGACGAGCGGCTTCATGCCGACCAGCCGTCGGCCCAGGTCGCCGAAGAATTCGCCGTAGAGGAAACCGGCGATGATCGTGAACAGCGCGCAGGGGCCGCTCATCTCCGCGACGTTGCGGAGCAGCGTACCCGGCTTCGAACGGCGGTGCAGCACCAGGCCGAGCCCCGCGAGAAGCAGGCCGTAGCCGATATCGCCCACGATGATGCCGAAGAACGCCGGAAAGAACACGGCGACGAAGGGCGTCGGGTCGATCGTCCCGTACTTGGGGAGCGGCATGAGACGAACCACCGTCTCGAACGGTCGGAAGAGCCGCGGGTTGGCGAGGACGACCGGCGCTTCCTCGGACGCCCACTCCTCCCTGGACATCTCGCTCACCACCACCGCGGCTCCGAAGTCGCGCGCCAACGCCGTCTCGAGCCGGCTGCGCGCAGGCGCGGGCACCCACCCTTCCAGCACGAAGGCCCTGGGCGTCACCCCCGAGAGCGGCAGGGCTTCGAGCCCGCGCAGCCGGTCGTGGATGACGGTTCGCGCGGCGACCAGCTCGCCCCCGTGCTGACGCGCCAGGGCTGCGCGTCGCTCGCCGATCTCTCCCTGTTCCCTAGGAATCTCACCCAGGCGAGCGAGCATCTTGGGGAGGGCCTGCGTCAGCGCTCCGCCTCCGTACGCGGCGGGGACCGGGATCTCCTGCACATTCGCTTCGAGAAGGAGCCGCTCCACCCGTCCGGCCGCCGTCGCCGAGACGACCACTAGCACGGCGGTCTCCCCGGTGGGGAGGGGCTGCGTGAAGAGCTGGAATTCGGTTCCGATGGCGGCGGTGAGGGTCGCTTTCAGCTTGGCCAACGCGCCCGCATCCCCTCCGCGCAGCAGGACGTGGTACATGGAGGCATTGGGCCAGCGGGTCTCGCTCTCGAGTAACGCGCGGAACGCCGTGAAGAAGTGCTCGTACTTGAGAATCAGCGCCCGCTCCTCCTCGAGGGCCGCGCCGCGCGTCTTGAGCTGCGCCAATTCCCGCCGCAACCGGCCGGCGAGACGCGCCCAACGGGCCAACAACCCGGTATCCACGCTCGGCGGCGGACGTACCGCCGCCGCCGCCCCGCCGAGCTCTCCGATCACGAACTCGATGTCGTCCAGGACAGCCAACAGGTGCCGACGTTCGCGATCCTGAACGGGCGTGAGCTGCAGATGATCGAGAGGCGCCCCGGCTTCCGGCGCGGCGAGGTGGAGGAGGCTCAAGTCCTGGAGGGTGCGGAGCACGTCGGAGAGCCGGTCGCGCGGTCCCATGATCCGCACCTTCGCCATTTCGATGATCATGGCTGCTCCCCGCCCCCCCAGCCGGCCAGAAACCGCGCGACGAGCTCGCGCGCCACTACCAGGACGCGCGTATCGTCGATCTTCTCATAACGGGCGATGGTCTGGTCGGCGGCGGCCGTGATCTCCGCCTCGCGCCGCCGGCGCTCGGCCGTCAGCTCGGTGGTCAGGGCCTGTTCCGCGGCCGCCAGAGCCGCATCGATCCCCGCGACCCGGCGGCGGGCGGCCTCGACCGCCTCGGCTCGTAAGACCTCGGCGCGAGCCCGGGCGGCCCGCAACTCCCCTTCCAGCCTCTGCTCGGTTTCGAGCAGACGCGTCAACTCGCCCGGCTCCACGACCGGGCGATGCGCCGGCGCTGCGCGGGTTGCCAGGGCGCCTCCAGGAATGGCCCAAGACAACGTTCACTCAGGCCTCCCTGATGCGGCGTGAAGCGGGCGTAAAGATCTCTTCAGAAAGTCTTGTGCTGCGCTAGCGAGTTCATCCCGTAGCGTGTCCCCTAGCCTCTTTCCGGGAGATCTCCTCATGTATCTGCCTTCTGCACAACCGTGGCGCGACGGTGACACGCTCAGCGAATACCTCGAGCACCGTGGCGTCACCCGACGAGACTTCATGACCTTCTGCGGTGAGATGGCGGCCATCCTCGGCTTGGGATCGTTGGCGACACCCCGGATCGCCAAAGCGCTCTCCGCCGTGAAACGGCCGACCGTCATCTGGCTGCAGCTCCAGGAGTGCACCGGTTGCGTCGAGAGTGTGTTGCGCACCTCCGACCCCACGATCGGGGATCTCGTCCTCGATGTGGTCTCCCTGGACTACCAGCACACCCTGATGGCGGGTGCCGGCCACTCCGTCGAGAAGGCGCTCGCCGATTCGGTCGCGAAGAACAAGGGTGAGTACGTCCTGCTCGTCACCGGCTCCGTGCCGCTCAACGACAACGGCATCTACTGCACGGTGGGTGGCAAGACCGCCAAGAGCATTCTCGAGGACACCGCCAAGGACGCCGCCGCCGTGATCGCGATCGGCGCGTGCGCGCACTGGGGGAACGTCCAGGCGGCGCGGCCCAACCCGACCGGCGCGGTCGGCGTCTCGGAGATCGTGAAGAACAAGACGGTCGTGAACATCGCCGGCTGCCCGCCGATCGCCAATGTCGTCACCGCCACCGTCGTCCACCTGCTCACCTTCGGGCGGCCCCCGGCGCTGGACTACGACGGCCGCCCGCTGTTCGCCTACGGCAAGCGCATTCACGATCAGTGCTCGCGCCGCGCGCACTTCGACGCGGGCCAGTACGTCGAGAACTTCGACGATGATGCCGCGCGCAAGGGCTGGTGCCTGTATCACGTCGGCTGCAAGGGCCCGGCGACGTTCTCGCCCTGCCCGATCTTCCTCTGGAACGAAGGCACCAACTGGCCGATCGGCGCCGGCCATCCCTGTCTCGGCTGCACCGAACGCGGCTTCTGGGACACCATGACCCCGTTCTACGGACGGTTGCCCAACGTGGGCGGCTTCCCCGTGGAGCGGACGGCGGACACTGTGGGCCTCGGGCTCGCGGTCGGCGCCGTCGCCGGCGTCGCGGCTCACGCGATCGCCACCGGCATCCATCAGCGTCGCAAGCTTCCCGTCGTCGAGCAGCCCCCCAAGGGGCAGGAGGGTGGCCGTGGCAGTCACTAAGGTCGTCGTCGATCCGATCAGCCGGATCGAGGGTCACCTCCGCATCGAGGCCCAGGCGGAGGGCGGCAAGATCAAGAACGCGTGGGCATCGTCCACGCAGTTCCGGGGCATCGAGATCATCCTGCAGGGCCGCGATCCGCGCGATGCGTGGGCGTTCACGCAGCGGATCTGCGGCGTCTGCACCGTGGTGCACGCCGTGGCGTCGTGCCGCGCCGTCGAAGACGCGCTCGACATCACCATCCCGGCCAACGCGCAGATCATTCGCAACCTGATCCACGGGATGCAGTTCGTGCAGGACCATGTGATGCACTTCTACCACCTGCACGCGCTGGACTGGGTGGACGTGGTGAGCGCCCTCTCGGCCAAACCCGCCGAGACCGCCGCCATCGCGAAGTCGGTATCCCCCTGGCCCAACAACTCCGAGACCTACTTCGCCGAGGTGCAGAACCGGCTCAAGACGTTCGTGTCGAGCGGCCAGCTCGGCATCTTCACGAACGGGTACTGGGGCCATCCCGCCTACAAGCTGCCGCCGGCGGTCAACCTCCTCGCCGTGGCGCACTATCTCGAGGCGCTCGACTGGCAGCGCGACGTCATCCGCCTCCACACCATCTTCGGCGGCAAGAATCCGCACCCGAACTTCCTGGTGGGAGGGATGGCGTCGGCCATCAACCTCGACGGCACGGCCACGATCAACGCCGCGCGCCTGGTCGACATTCACGACATGATCGTGCGGGCCAAGCGGTTCGTGGAGCAGGTGTACTGGCCCGACCTGGTGGCGGTAGCCGGCTTCTACAAGGACTGGGGTTCCATCGGCGGCGGGACGGGGAACTACCTCACCTACGGGGAATTCCCCGAAGCGGGGGTGAAGGACTACGACAAGCTGTACTTCCCCCGCGGCATCATCCTCAACAAGGACCTGTCCAAGGTCCATCCAGTGGATGAGAAGCTGATCAAGGAGTACATCACCAGCTCCTGGTACGAGTACTCCAAGGGGGACGACGCCGGGCTCCATCCCTACGAAGGGGAAACCAAGGCCAAGTACACCGGTCCCCCGACGCCGTGGACCTACCTCCAGGATCAGAAGAAGTACACGTGGATGAAGGCGCCGCGCTACGACGGGCATGCCATGGAAGTCGGCCCGCTCGCGCGAATGCTCGTCGCCTACGTCTCGGGACACAAGGAAGTGAAGGAGTTGGTCGGCGCGGTGCTCGGCAAGCTGAACGTGCCGGCGACGGTGCTGTTCTCGACCCTTGGCCGCACGGCCGCGCGCGGCATGGAAACCATGCTGCTCGTGAACAAGCTGGACGAGTGGTACGGCCAGCTGGTGAGCCGGATCAAGAGCGGCGACACCCAGACCTTCACCAAGACCAAGTGGGATCCGTCCACCTGGCCCGCCAAGGCCCAGGGGTTCGGGTATCTCGACGCCCCACGGGGAGCGCTGGGACATTGGGTGCAGATCGAGGACGGCAAGATCGCCCGCTATCAGTGCGTCGTGCCGAGCACCTGGAACTGCTCGCCGCGCGACAAGCAGGGGCAGATGGGCCCGTACGAGGCGGCGTTGGTCGATAACCATCCGCTGGTGGATCCCGAGCGGCCCATCGAGATCCTCCGCACTATCCACTCGTTCGATCCGTGCATGGCCTGCGGCGTGCACGTGCTGGATGCGACGGGTGCCGAAGTCACGTCGGTGAAGGTGTCATGAGCGCACCGGTCAAAGCGGGCCTCGCCCACAACCTGCAGCCGCCGACAGGGCGGTACCAGTGGGTGTACCTGTGGGGCTGGCCGATCCGCGCGATGCACTGGACCGCAGCCTTGTGCATCGTCGTGCTGGTCGTGACCGGCTTCTACATCGGCCGGCCGTACTTCATGTCCAGCGGAGAAGCCAGCGCCCATTTTCTGATGGGCAAGGTGCGCTTCTGGCACTTCGCCGCGGCGGGTCTCCTCGTCGCTACGGCGATCGTTCGGACCTACTGGCTGTTCATGGGCAACCAGTTCGAACGGCTGCGCGCGCTGTTCCCGGTGCGCGGCCGCGACTGGGGCAACCTGTGGCGGATGGTCAAGTTCTACTTGCTGGTGGACGAAGAGGGCGCGCCGAAGTACCTGGGGCATAACCCGCTGCAGCAGTTCTCCTACACGGGCATGTACCTGGTCGCGGCCGTGATGGCCATCACCGGATTCGCGATGTACGGCCAGGCCGCCCCCGAGGGCTTCTTCTACACGATGTTCAACTGGGTCGTGCGGCTGCTCGGCGGGATTCAGCGAGTCCACTTCGTCCATCACATCTTCACCTGGATCTTTCTGATCTTCATCCCCATCCACATCTACCTCGCGTTGCGCGCCGACACACTGGAGCGCACCGGGACGATCTCCTCGATCGTCTCCGGCGGCCGCTTCGTGAACAAGGAAGAGACGTATGTCGATGAGTGAGACCGGGGGACGCCCGACGGTCGTGATCGGCCTGGGGAATCCCCTGATGGCGGATGATGGACTCGGGCTTGCCGCCGTCGGGCGCCTCCAGGAAGCCTGGCAGCTTCCGGAAGGGGTCGAGGTGGTCGACGGCGGCACCTGGGGCATGAACCTGCTTCCCGTGATCGAGGACGCCGGCCGCGTGCTGTTGGTCGATGCCATCACGACGGGAGCCAAGCCGGGCACGCTGCACGTGCTGGAGCGTGCCCGCATCCCCCGCTACCTGGCCACGAAGATCTCACCGCACCAGGTGGACCTGCGGGACGTCCTGGCCCTGGCTGAGCTGCGCGGCACGCTTCCGGCGCACACCGTGGCCATCGGGCTCGAGCCCGCGGAAGTGGAGCTGTCCAACTCGTTGACGGATACGCTGCGGGTGCGTCTCGACGATCTGGTTGTGCAAATCGTCTCCCAGCTCGAGGCGTGGGGGTTGCACTGCTCCCCCGTGGAGCCCGTGCATGCATGAGATGAGCATCGCCCTCGAGGTCTGCCGCATGGCCGAAGAGCGGCTGGGCAGCCCCAGCGCAGGCGATGGCGGAGGGGGAGGACCGGCCTCATTGATCGCGGTCGGCGTGGAGGTCGGCGACGACGCGGGGGTGGAGCCCGAGAATCTGTCGTTCTGTCTCGAGGCCCTGCTCTCGAGCCCGCCGTTCCAGGGGGCCCGCCCGGTGATCCTGCGCCAGCCCGGGGATGTCCTGCGGCTGGCGTACCTGGAGGTCGATGATGGCCGTTAGAACGATCGACGTGCGCGAGCGGGTGCTGGCGAAGAACGACGAGATCGCGGCACTGGTACGGGGCCGGCTGCACGAGGCCGGCGTGCCCGCGTTCAACCTGGTCTCGTCGCCCGGATCGGGGAAGACGCTGCTGCTCGAGCGGACCCTCGCCGACTTGGGTGAGGCCATCCGGATCGCGGTCATCACGGGCGACGTGCAGACCCAGAACGACGCCGACCGGCTGGCCCGCCACACCGATCGCCTCGTCCAGGCGGTGATCACCGGCGGCGCGTGCCACCTGGACGCGCGACAGGTCGAGACGGCGCTCGAGGCAGTGGATCTGTCACAGACCGATCTGCTGTTCATCGAGAACGTCGGGAATCTCGTCTGCCCCGCGAGCTGGGATCTGGGAGAAGATGCGAAGATCGTCTTGTTCTCCGTCACTGAAGGCGAGGACAAGCCTGCCAAGTATCCCAAGATGTTCCGCCAGGCCTCGACCGTGGTCCTCACCAAGATGGACCTGCTCCCTCATGTGCCGTTCAGCGTGGAGCGGGCGGTGTCGCACTGCCTCGCCGTGAACCCAGCCTTGAAGTTCTTCTTCACCTCCGCCGTGGAGCCGAACGGGATGGACGAGTGGTACGGCTTCGTGCGGTCCCGCGCCCGAGGGCGGCAGCCCGCATGACCGCCGCCCCCCAGACGGCGGTCCGAGAAGCCTGGCGGCTGTCGGTCCGTGGCGTGGTGCAGGGGGTTGGGTTCCGGCCCTTCGTCCACCGCCTGGCGCTGCGACATGGCCTGAGCGGCTGGGTGCGCAACGCCGCGGGCGACGTCCAGATCGAGGTGGAAGGCGCCCCCGAGGCGATCGGCCCCTTCATTCGAGCGCTCAAGCGGGAAGCCCCACCGCTGGCGCGGATCGAGCGAATCGAGCAGGCTCGCCACGCCCCTGAAGGCTACGAGATGTTCGAAATCCGCCCATCGGACGATGAGCCCGATCGGCGCCAGCCGGTGTCCCCCGACGTGGCGGTCTGTCACGATTGCCTGGCGGAGCTGTCCGACCCCGCGAATCGGCGGTACCGCTACCCCTTCATCACGTGCACCAACTGCGGCCCGCGATTCACCGTGATCGAGGCGATGCCGTACGACCGCGAGCGCACCAGCATGCGGGCGTTCCCGCAGTGCCCGGAGTGCCGGCGCGAGTATCAGGACCCGGCCAGCCGCCGCTATCACTCCGAGACCAACAGCTGCCCCACCTGCGGTCCCCGCGTCTGGCTCACCCATCCCGAGCTGCCCCTGCCGGGGGAGGTACGCGATCCGATCGCCACCGCCGCGCGGCTGTTGCAGGCCGGGTTGATCATCGCCATCCGGGGACTGGGCGGATTCCACCTCGCGGTGGACGCGACCAAGGACATCGCGGTGCGGCGGCTGCGGGCGCGGAAACACCGGGATGCGAAACCGCTGGCGGTGATGGTGCGCACCACGGATGAGGCACGCGCGATCGCCTCAGTCGGCGGCCTCGAGGCGGAGCTGCTCGAGTCCCGTGAGCGCCCGATCGTGCTGCTGCGGCGTCGGGCCGACGCGACGCTAAGCGTGGCACCGGCCGTCGCCCCCGGCCTCGATACGATCGGCGTGATGCTCGCCTACACCCCGCTCCACCACCTTCTGCTCGAGCGCGCCGGGCGCCCCCTCGTGATGACGAGCGGGAACCGCTCCGAGGAGCCGATCGCGACTTCCAACGAAGACGCCCTGCGGCGCCTCGACCGCATCGCGGACGCCTTCCTGCTGCACGACCGCGAAATCGTCGCCCGCTACGACGACTCGGTGCTCCGGGTCGCCGGCGACCTGCCGGTATTCCTGCGACGGGCCCGGGGGTTTGCCCCATTGCCGGTGCCGCTGCCGATCGAGAGCCCCGAACCACTCGTGGCCGTGGGACCGCATCTCAAGAACACGTTCACCTTGGTGCACGGTGCCACGGCCTACGTGAGCCAGCATATTGGCGACCTCGAAAACCTGGAGACCCTGGAGCACTTCCAGGCGACCCTGGCCGACTACCAGCGCCTGTTTCGGATCAAGCCCACCGTGGCCGTGCGCGATCTGCATCCCGGCTACCTCTCGACGCGGGTGGCGTCAGAATTGGGCCTCGACCGGGTGGTGGCGGTCCAACACCACCACGCCCACATCGCCGCCGTCATGGCGGAGCACGGTGAGCTGGGACCGGTACTCGGGATCGCGTTCGACGGCACGGGCTATGGCGACGATGGGCACGTCTGGGGCGCCGAATTCCTGCTCGCGGACCTGGCCGGCTACCGGCGCGTGGGCCAGCTGCGGTACGCCGCCCTCCCCGGCGGCGACCTCGCGGTGCGGCGGCCGTGGCGCGTGGCCCGGGGATTTCTGGCGCTCGCCCCCGAGGCAGCACCCGCCTTCGCGCGCGCCTTTACGGGTGTCGACCCCCAGGAGCTGGCACTCGCCGATCAGCAGATCGCCCAGAGCCTGAACGCCCCGCTCGCCTCGTCCATGGGACGGCTGTTCGACGCCGCCGCGGCGGTCCTCGGCCTGCGGACCGTGGCACGCTATGAGGGCCAGGCGGCGATGGAGCTGGAAGCGCTGGCGGCGGATACCGCGGCCGCTCCGCTGCCGTTCCCGGCCCGCGAGTGTGATGACGCCTGGGAGCTCGACCCGATCCCGCTGCTCACCGGCCTGGGAGAGTCGCTGGCGCGGGGCGCGGCCCCGACCGCCCTCGCCGCCGCCTTCCACGAAAGCGTGGCCGCCGGGTCGGCCGAGGTCGCCGCTCGGGCCGCGGCAGCCGCCGGTGTCTCGACCATCGTCCTAGGCGGTGGATGCTTCCAGAACGCGCGACTGCTCACCGCACTGCGGCAGCGTCTGGCCGAGCGTGGTTTGCGCGTCCTCGTTCCGCGCCTGCTTTCTCCCAACGATGGGGCGATCAGTTACGGCCAGGCGGCGGTCGCGACCGCCCTGCTCCGCCGCGAGGCGGATGGAGGTATGTGATGTGTCTCGGCGTCCCGGGTAAGGTGATCGAGGTCCACGGCCAGACGGCCACGGTGGATTTCTTCGGCATACGGCGGGAGACCCGCCTCGACGTCGTGGACGAGCCGGTGGGCCCCGGCGACTACATCCTGAACCACGTCGGATTCGCGATCCGCAAGATCCCCGCGCACGAGATCGGGGAAACTCTGGCCCTGTACGAGCTGCTGCTGCGCGAGGCCGAGAAAGACGGCGACCTGATGGCGGCGGATGTGAGGGGGGAGATCGTGGCCGGTTCCGGGGCTGAAGCCCCGGCTCGGCGCTCCGCGGATCGCCCTGAAGGGCGGGAGCGAAGTGTCCTTGAGGACACGTCGCGCCAGCGCCGAGCCCCGACTTCAGTCGGGGACGGGAGGCCCGATGCCTGAAGCCCTGCTGTCCGAAGGGGTGAGCGAGCTCAAGTTTCGCGACCCCGTGAAGGCCAAGGCACTGACCCACGCCTTGGCGCGTGTCACCCACGACATCGGGCGCGCCCCGGTGTCGGTCATGCACGTTTGCGGGAGCCACGAGCAGTCGATCGCCAAGTTCGGTCTGCGCGCGATCCTGCCGCGCGACCTGAATGTGATCATGGGTCCCGGCTGCCCGGTCTGTGTCACCGACATGCCGGAAGTCGACGAGGCCGTGGTGCTGGCGCAGGACGGGATCCGCATCGCCACCTACGGCGACATGCTCAAGGTCCCCGGCACCGCCAAATCCCTCGCCGACGCCCAGGCCGAGGGCGCGACGATCGACGTCGTGTACAGCGCCGCGCAGGCGGTCGAGCTGGCCCGGGATACCACGGAAGAGGTGGTGTTCTTTGCGAGCGGGTTCGAGACCACGGCCGTGGCCACCGCCGCGGTCGTGCTCGCCGATCCGCCGCCCAATTTCTCGGTGCTCTCGGCGCACAAGTACATCCCGCCGGTGATGGAGATCGTGGCGGAGATGCCGGGGAACAAGGTCGAGGGATTCCTCGCCGCCGGACACGCCGCCGCGATCACCGGGTGGAAGATCTTCGAGCGCTTTGTGGAACGTCACTCAATTCCCGTCGTGGTCGCCGGGTTCGAGCCGCTCGACATCCTCGCCGGCCTCGTGCGCCTGGTCGAGCTGGTGCGCGACCGCACCCCGCGGGTCGAAAACATGTACCCCCGCTGCGTCACCCCGGAAGGCAACCGGAACGCGCAGGAGATGTTGTGGCGCGTGTTCCGCTCCACCGGGGGCAAGTGGCGCGGGATCGCCCACGTCCCGAACGGGAACCTGCGGCTGCGCGACGAGTTCGCCGCCGTGGACGCGCGCCGCAAGTTCGCGATCGACCTGCGCCGGCTGTGGAACCACGCCCCCTCGGCGTTGACTCAAGTCTGCATCTGCGGCGACATCATGGCGGGGATCGCCTCCCCGACGGGGTGCCGCCTCTACGGCAAAGAATGCACCCCCGACGCACCGGTCGGGGCGTGTATGGTGTCGAGCGAAGGCACCTGCAAGATCTGGCACATGTATGGGGGGCACCCGGACCTATGAGCACCTCCGTCAAGTCGGCGGGCAGCATCACCGTCCGCGAAGAGCTGATCACCCTGCGCCACGGCGCTGGGGGCCGGGCCATGCGCCAGCTCATCGGCGAAACGCTGGCGGCGGGATTCTTGGACGCCCCCATCGAAGGAATCGGTCTCGGCGCCATGGACGACGGCGCGGCCTTGAAGGTCGGCGATCGCTGGCTCGTGGTCACCACCGACTCGCACGTCGTGCACCCGATTTTCTTTCCCGGGGGCGACATCGGACGGCTGGCGGTGTCGGGGACCGTGAACGACCTCGCCATGATGGGGGCCACCACTCCGCTCGGGCTCACCTGCGCCGTGATCATCGAGGAAGGGTTCCGCCGCGCCGACCTGGAGCGGATCCAGCGCTCCATGCTCGACACCTGCCGCGAGGCCGGCGTCGCGATCGTCACCGGCGATACCAAGGTGATGGGACGCGGCGAGCTGGACGGGATCGTAATCAACACCACCGGCGTGGCCATGGCCGACGCCGTCGTTCCCGACGCCGGGTTGTCGCCGGGCGACCGGCTGATTCTGACCGGATCGATCGGCGACCACGGCATCGCCTTGATGGCCAAACGCCACTCCCTCGCCATCGACGCCGAGCTGTGCTCCGACGTGGCCCCGATCAACGGCCTGATCCGCCTCGCGCTCGCAGCGGCTCCCGGCGCGGTGACCGCCATGAAGGACCCGACCCGCGGGGGCGCCGCCAGCGCGCTGCACGAGATGGCCGAGAAGAGCGGCGTCGGGATCGTGATCCACGAGCCGCAGGTGCCCATTTCGACCGTGGTGCGGTCCGCCGCCGAGATGTTGGGACTCGATCCGTTCCAGATCGCGAACGAGGGGAAAGCGATCCTGGGCGTGAAGCCCGCGGCGGCTGAGGCGGTACTCGCCGCGTTGCGGGGGCACCCCTTGGGAGCTCAGGCCGTCATCGCCGGGGAGTGCATTGCCGACCACGTGGGTCGCGTGATTCTCGACACGGGACTGGGCCGCCGCCTGATGACGGAAGCCGAAGGCGAGCCGATGCCGCGCATATGCTGAAGGTCGCCGTACTCTCCACGTCCCGGGCTCCCGGCCTGGACTACCTCCTGGGGCACGATCCGCGGCGTGGGCGGATCTACGAGATCGTTACGCTCGCGGTGACGGATCCTGAGCATCGGGACGTGCCGACCGCGCGGGCCGCGCATCTGCCCATTCTGGTTCGCGATTTCGCCGGGTTCTACGCGGGGCGCGGCGCGCGCCGCCGCGACCTGGCGGTGCGGGCCGACTTCGATCGCGACACGGCGGAGGCGCTTCACGCCATCGGCACGGACCTGGTGATCGCCTGCGGATATCTGCACATCCTCACGCGGCCCATGCTCGACGCCTTCCCGGATCGCGTCATCAACGTGCACGACGCCGACCTCGCGGTCCTCGATGCGAAGGGAGGGCCCCGATTCCGGGGTCTCCACTCCACGCGTGACGCCATTCTCGCGGGGGAGCCGGAAACCCGGAGCACCGTCCATCTGGTGACGCCGGAGGTGGACGTCGGCCCCGTGCTGCTGCGCTCCCGTGCGTTCCCGGTCCACCAGATGGTGCATGAAGCACGGCGGTGGGACGCGATCGACATCCTCAAGGCCTATGCGTACGCCCAGCGCGAATGGATGATGCGAGCCTCTTGGGGCCGATTGATGTCCGACGCCATTGCCATGTGCGCGGAGAGCCTCTCCCCCTGTCCCCCGCTCCACATTGTGGAGAGGAGGGGCCTGCAGGAGGCCGCGTGGACCACGTCCTGACCACCCGCGACGGCGCCGTCGGCATCATCACCATGAGCCGACGCGACCGTTTCAACGCGATGGACGTCGCGATGGCTCGGGACTTCAGGAAGGCGGGTCTCCAATTCGCGCGGGACGAAGAGGTTCGCTGTGTGGTCCTGCGCGGCAGCGACGGCGTGTTCTGCAGCGGCGCGGACCTGAAGTACATCCGGGACAAGGGCGACACGGGCGACTTCGGCTACCTCCACCCTGAGGGCGCGGGGCCGCCCCAGGGATATGGCGAAAGCTTCAAGCAGATCCTCGAGTACCTGCACAGCACCATCTCGGAGATCAAGCGGGCACCGAAGCCGTTCATCGCCGCGGTGGACGGGATCGCCGCCGCGGGCGGCTTCGGGATCGCGATGGCCTGCGACCTGGTCATTGCCTCGGAGCGCGCGAGCTTCGAGTGGGCGTACCACAAGACGGGCCTGACCGGCGCCGAGAGCTCCACCTTCTTTCTCCCCCGGCTCGTCGGGCTGCGCAAAGCTATGGAGCTGATCCTGATGAACCCGCGCCTCACCGCGCGGGAAGCCAAGGCGATCGGACTGGTAACCGCGGTTCTGCCGACGGAGACCTTCGACACCGAAGTGCTGGCGCTCGGGCGCCGGCTCGCCGCGGGGCCCACGCGCGCGTACGCGGTCGCCAAGACGCTCATCAACCAGGCGGCGGGGGTGGACCAGCTCGACTACCACCTGGACGAGGAGCTGCGCCAGCTCGCCGCGATCGCCGACGGCAAGGACTTCGCCGAGGGGATCGCGGCGTTCTTCGGAAAGCGTGACCCGGTGTTCGGAGAGAAGGCCTGACGCGCCGGCGCTAGGCCGGCCGGTAGCCAGCCTCGCGCTCGAGACGCGCGACTTTGAGGAGTCGCTGGACCTCCTCATCCTCCGTGGCCGCGAAGTCTTCGTACCAGTAGCCCACCGCGCGGAAAAAGGGCGGCGTCGCCAGACTGATCACGGCGTCCGCCTTCGCGCTGAGACGCTTCACCGCTTCTACGGAAGCCACCGGCACGGCGACCACGACCTGCTCGGCCCCGAGGTGGCGCGCCACGTCCACCGCCGCCTCGGCGGTCGCCCCCGTGGCCAATCCGTCGTCCACCAGCACCGCCGTCTTCCCCTTCAGCTCCAGTGGTGGTAGCTCCGCCCGAAATAGGGCCGTGCGCCGCTCCACGTCGAGGCGTTCCCGGCCGACGGCGGCCTGGATGTATTCCTGAGGGACGCCGAGCATGGCGATCGTCTCTTCATCCAGGACCGTCGCACCATGCCCCACGGCCCCGATCGCCAACTCCGGCTGCTGGGGAGCCCCGACCTTGCGAACCACGAGAACGTCGAGTGGGATTCCCAGCGCATGCGCCACTTCGTAGCCCACGGGAACGCCTCCGCGGGGGAGTGCCAAGACAATGGGGTTGGGCAGGCGCTTGCTCGCGAGGAGGGCAGCCAGCTCTCGGCCTGCGACACAGCGGTTGGGAAACACCTTCGACATCGTCGGGGACTCAAAGCCGGTCGTCGCGATCATAATCGCTTCCCCCCTGCCGGGACAACAGTGGTGCAGGTCGCCGGACGGGTGGGCCACGAGGCCCACTCCCCTGAGACGGCGTTTCCGCACGCCTCGTGTGGTGCCGGTGAAGGCACCCTCCTCGATGTCCGGCTCCCTGCACCGATCGCAACCTAGCCCGGCTTGGCTGAAGGGAATACCCGTTTCCCTATGAGAATCTGTCCCACCCACCGGGTTGAACCGCTCCCCGCCCAACAAAAGACGAGCGGCCCGGCATTCCTCCCCAGACGTCAGGAACGCGGACCGCTCGATGCGCCGATCCTCTGGCGCACATGGTCAACTTGGCTTGGTGGCTATGAATATCTCGTGAACCGAGGGTGAGACCTCCTCCTCGCTTTCGATCTCGGCATGGCGGGTCCCGCTCGTTCTTTCCATCTCGAATAGCGAGTCCAGCGCCCCCCATTCCGGGGGCTGAAGCCCCCGCTCGGCGCTTCGCGACACGCCCTGAAGGGCGCGAGGCTCCAGCGTCCTTTAGGACGCGCCGCGCAGCGCCGAGCCCCGACTTCAGTCGGGGATGACAACGCCGCCTCATTCCGGGGCCAGGACATTGGCGAGCACCACCGGGAATGAAAGGTCTTCCCTTTCCCCTCTCTCAGGCATTCCTCGCGCGCAGCGCATTGAGAATCACCGCCGCGTCGAGCGCTTCCTGCAGCAACGCGCCGATCGCGGGCGTGATGTGCCCAGCCGCCGCGATCACCATCAGCCCCGTGCTCACCCCAAGGCCGACGCCGATGCTCTGCATCGCGATTCGCCGCATACGTTGGCTGATGGCCACCGCTTCGGCCACCCGCGTGATGTCGTCCACGAGCAGCACCACGTCGGCGGCTTCCGCGGAGGCTGCGGCTCCGTGCGCCCCCAGCGCCACCCCGACCGTCGCGGCGGCGAGCGCCGGCGCGTCGTTGATCCCGTCCCCCACCATGACGACCGCTTCATGCCGGCGCTTGAGATCCTGCACCGCGGCGACCTTGTCCGCCGGCAGGAGATTGGCGAGGACGGTGTGGATGCCCGCCTGGGCGGCGATGATCTCCGCCGTTTCCTGACGATCCCCCGTCAGCATGACGGTGTCGGTCACCCCAAGGACGACCAGCCGTTGCATCAGTCCCGGGACTTGGTGGCGGAGCCGGTCGGCGAACATGAGGTAGCCCGCCGGCGCCCCGTCCACGGTGACGTAGGCCGAAGTGCGATCGGGGAGGCCGTCGCTCACGACCACGCCTCTGGCTCTGTGATAGGCCAGCGATCCCACGGCGACGGTGTGACCCAGGACGGTTCCGGTCACCCCCAGCCCTGGCGTTTCCTGCACCTCGCTCGCCTCGGGCACGGCGATTCCCCGCCGGCGGGCGGCCTCGGCGACGGCATGACCGAGGTGATGGCCGGAGCGCTGTTCGACGGCGGCGGCGAGCCGGAGCAGCTCGTCCGGGGATCCGCCGTCGGTGACGACCACGCGCTCCATGGTCGGGCGGCCCAGGGTGAGCGTGCCGGTCTTGTCGAACACGACGACCCGGGCGCGGCCGATCTGCTCGATCGCGACGCCGGTCTTTACGATGATCCCCTCGGCCGCGGCCCGGGCGATCGCGGCGATCACCGCGATAGGGGTGGCGAGGATCAGGGGGCAGGGCGTCGCCACGACCAGGACGGCGAGCACGCTCGTCGGGGAATGAGTGATCGCGTACGCCACCCCGCACATCCCCAGCGTCAGCGGGGTGAACCAGACGGCGTACCGGTCAGCGAGGCGCTGAATCGGCGGCTTCTCGCGGCGTGCGCGTGCTACCAGTTTGACGATTTGCTGATACTGCGACAGCTCCGCCGGCCGGACGGCGCGCAGCGTGAGCGCACCATCCAGGTTGACCCCGCCGCTCATCAGCGCGGTTCCGGGGCGCGCCCGGATCGGCAACGGCTCGCCCGTCAGGGCGGACTGATCCACGCTCGACGTCCCGGCCGTGACCTCACCGTCGACCGGGACGAGGTCGCCGGGCCGCACGACCATCAACTCGCCGGGGCGGATCGCCTCGACGGGAACTTCGACCAGCCGGTCGCCCTCGAGCCGCCGGGCGATGCGCGGCGCGCGGGCCAGCAGCGCCTGCAGCGATGCCGAGGCGCGGTCCATCGCATAGGCCTCGAGGGCCTCCCCCCCCGATTGCATCAACACGATGACGGTACCGGCGAAGTACTGGTGGAAGAGGAACGCCCCGACGATGGCGAGCATGGCGACGATGTCGGCCGCGAAGCGCCCGTGCAGCATGCCCCACAGCGTCTGCCCGACGAGGGGGACCCCTCCGACAATGAGGGTGAAGAAAAAGATCCGGTCGGCGACGACCGGATCCTGGAACAGCAGATGCGCGGCGCTCCCGGCGGTGAGTCCGGTGGCGGCAAGCGCCGCCACCGGATAGCGCCGGAGCCCTCTCCCGCCGCCCCGGGTCAGAAGGGCGAGTAGCCTGGTGACCCGAACGTCGGCATCTGGAGATGGGCCCATAGCGGATAGGCGTAGGCGATGAGGACGAGAACGATCGCCACGATGGTCCACAAGCCGTAGCGGTCGAGCAACGTGGTACGGGCCGCGACCGGCTCCAGGGGCTCGGCCCACTCGAACGGTGCCGGCTCCCGCGGCTTCCCGCCGAGCCAGGTCCCCAACACCACGAGGACGAACAGCGCCGCGCTCGTGAACAGGAGCAGGCCCCCGATCGCCGAGACGCCGGTGAGGATTCGCCAATGCTCGGCGGCGGGGGCGCCCCCGTAGGTCGCGTCATACACGCGACGCGGCATCCCCCGCAGCCCGGTGATGTGGTTGGAGAACGAGAACAGCGCCATACCGAGGAACCAGAGATACGGCTGCACCTTGGCCAAGAAGGGTGATTCGAGCTCCCGGCCGAGGAGCCGGGGGAGCATGTAGTAGGTGGCGCCCATGAAGGTGAGCGCCGCGGCGCTCCCCACCGTCAGATGGAAGTGCGCCTGGATCCAGGCGGTGTTGTGCACCACCGAGTTGAGCATGTAGGAGGCGTTGATCGCGCCGCCGATCCCGCCGAAAGCGAACAGGATCATGGAGAGCGTCACGCTGGAGAAGGTCGGATCGCTCCAGGGCAGCTTGCCCAGCCAGTCGAGCAATCCGGTCGCGCCTTTCATGCGGCCCGCCACCTCCATCGAGGCGGTCACCGTGAACGCGGTGACGAAGCTCGGGAACAGGATGCCGAGCGTGATCATCGAATGCAGGTACTTCCATGCCGCGGGAATCCCGGGGTCCATGAATTGGTGGTGGAGGCCGACGGGCGTGGAGAGCACGATGAACAGGATAAAGACCAAGCGGCCCAGCGGATCGCTGAACAGTTTGCCGCCGGCGACCTTGGGAAGGATCGTATACCAGATCACATAGGCGGGCAGCAGCCAGAAGTAGACCAGCGGATGCCCGAAATACCAGAACAGCATCCTGGCCAGGAGCGGGTCGACGGTCTTCACGAGTCCGAGCGACCAGGGAATGAGCAGCACGACGTCTTCGACCGCGACGCCCACGGTCGCGATCAGCCACACGATCGCCGTGGCGATCATCCCGTGCATCGCGAGCGGAACGGGCTCGGTAGGGTGCTCCTTCCGCCAGGCGCGATAGGAAAAAATCGTCGACGCCGCCCAGGCCCACGATCCGACGATCAGCAACGCCGCGCCGATGTAGAACGCCGGATGCGCCTGGAGGGGCGGATAGAACGTGTACAGCACGCTCGCTTTGCCGGCCAGAATCGCTCCGGCCGCGAGGGCGGTGCCCGTGAGCGCGGTCCAGAACCCGGCCCAGGCGAGTCCCGGCATCGCCACCGGTCGCTTGAGCGTCCGGGTGATCACCAC
>Ga0335083_10003481_pt1 | contig 20404 bp, 19 predicted proteins | sample Lox_Sample_42_FD_206716 | JGI IMG/M metagenome (GOLD analysis project Ga0335083, IMG submission 206716) | Soil microbial communities from Loxahatchee National Wildlife Refuge, Florida, United States - Lox_Sample_4.2 | ecosystem: Environmental > Terrestrial > Soil > Wetlands | place: USA...
TGACGATCCCGCTGAACCAGACCTTCGAGAAACCGGGCCCGTAGTTGTAAACGTCGATACGGCCTTCGGTGACACCTCGCGGCGTGACGTACGCCTGCTTCGAGAGCATCACCGAGCACGGCCCTTCGGTGTCGTACTCCTCCAGCTCCGCGACGGTGTCGGTACCGTGCACGAACTGGAAGTGCGCAGGATCGGCGCCGTTCTCCGACATCTCCTGGGGAATCGTGCGGATCACGTAGGACGACGAGTAGAAGTCGCTCCACGCCGGATCACCGATCTCCTGGATGACCGGGATCTCCCACGTCGGCGGTTCCGCGTACGGGTGGTACCAGGCCAGCACGAAGCCGTTGCGCTCGACCACCGGATAGGTGCGGACGCGCGCCTTGCGGTTCGTGCGCTGACTGTACGGGATGTTCGAGCATGCACCGGTGCCGTCGAACTTCCAACCGTGGAACGGGCACGTGAGCAGATCACCGTCGACGGACCCGCCGTAGGCGAGGTGCGCGCCGAGGTGCGGGCAGTACGCGTCCTGCAGATGGAATTCACCGCCGGCGTCGCGCCACAGGACGAGCTCACGGTTCCAGTACTCCGCTGCCGTCACCTCGCCCGGAGCGAGGTCGCCCGGGAACGCGACCTGGTACCAGCCGAACGGGATCGGGAAGGGGAAACGACGGGAGGACATTCCGTCGATTTTAGAACACGTTCCAATCTTCCCGCCGCTCGGGCCCGGGCCGAGCCGGCCCGAGGAGGTCGGCGGAGCGACGGCTGATGGAGAATGCCCGCATGGAACGCGAGCTCGGCGGAGTCGGCACCAAGATCGTCTTCGAGGACCACCGCGTGCGCGTCTGGGTTCTCAGGCTCGCGCCGGGCGAACGGAGCGCGGTGCACCGCCACGACCTGGACCACCTCCTGATCCAAGTGCAGGGCGACCGGATCGCCGTCGAGCCCGAGCCCGACACGATGAGTCCCTACCGCGAGTACTTCGAGGCGGCGGTGATCCCCGGTATGGTCACACACGTCCCGAAAGGCGGCATCGAGACCGCGGTGAACACGGGTGACGCGCCGTACTACGAGGTCATCGTGGAGCTCAAGAACTAGAGCCCGTCGCGACGCGCTTTGCCCACGGGTAGTCGGGCTTGCCGCTCGGCGACCGCTCGATCTTGTCGACGAGGTGCAGCTCCCGCGGCACCTTGTAGCCCGCGACGAGCTTTCGAGCGTGCGCGCCGAGCTCGTCGAGCGTTACCGACTGACCGGGACGAACCTCGATGACCGCGGCGACCCGCTCACCCCAGCGCTCGTCCGGGACGCCGACGACGACGACGTCGAACACCGCTTCATGCGCCTTCAACGCGGCTTCGACCTCTTCGGGGTAGATCTTCTCGCCGCCGGAGTTGATGCAGACCGACCCGCGTCCGAGCAAGGTCATCGTGCCATCGGCCTCGACGATCGCCGAGTCGCCCGACACGGAGTACCGGCGACCGTTCACCATGACGAACGTCGCGGCGGACTTCTCCGGATCCTTGTGGTAGCGCAGCGGAACGTTGCCGCCGCGAGCCATTCGGCCCACCACGCCCGAACCGGCCTCGACGATCTGCATGTCGTCGTCGAGCACGACGGTGTCGGGACCCATCTTCACGGTAGGAAGGCCCGGACGCTCGTCGCCGCCCTTCATGATGACACGCACGCCGTTGTATCCGGTCTCGGTGGACCCGACCGCGTCGGCGATGACGAGATTCGGGAATCGCTCGTGGAACTGCGCCTTGACGGTCGCGCTGAAGACGGCCGCGGTCGACGCGACCGCGACGAGCGACGACGCGTCGTAGTCGCCTTCGTCGAGCGCCTCGATGAGCGGCCGGCCCATCGCGTCGCCCGTGATGCTCAACGTCGGGATCCGGTACCTCTCGACGGCGCGCCATACATCGTGTGCGTCGAACTTCGGAGTGAGCACCGTGGTACGGCCGTTGATCAGTCCGTTGATCGTTCCCCATTGCGCGGCGCCGTGCATGAGTGGTGCGATGACGACGCCGAATCCCGCTTCCCGAGGCGCGTCCGCCGCGGCCTTCGCGAACTCCCACTCGTCGGTCACCCGAACGCCCGTCTCGAAGTTGACGAGACCGCCGAGAACGCACAGCACGTCTTCCTGCCGCCAGACGACACCTTTGGGCATGCCGGTCGTGCCACCGGTGTAAAGGATGTAGATGTCGTCGTCGGAGCGCTCGCCGAAGTCGCGGACGGGGCTCGCGGCGGCGAGCGCCTGCTCGTAGTCGCCGGACCCGATCGCGGAGGGGTCGATGCCGGAGCCGTCGTCGATGGCGACCAGGTGACGCAGCAAGGGCAGCGAATCACGCACAGCCGCGATGCGCGGGGTGAACTGGGCGTCGTGAACCAGGGCGACGAGGTCGGCGTTGTCGAAGAGGTAGCTGAGCTCGGCCTCCACGTAGCGGTAGTTGACGTTGACCGGAACGGCACGCAGTTTGTAAGCCGCGAGGATCGTCTCGACGAAGGCGTGACTGTTCATCCCGTAGATGCCGACGTGATCGCCGCGTCCGATGCCCTGGGCCTGGAGGTGGTGCGCCAGCCGGTTCGCGCGTTCTTCGAGCTGGGCGTAGGTACGGGGCTCGTCGGCGACGATGAGCGCGACCCGATCGGGAACCGCGTCGATGATGTGCTCGGTGAGATCTGCGATGTTCCAGGCCATGAGGGCCTAGTTGAGCAGGCCGCGCGAGCGCGGGCAATGCGAGACTGAGGCATGGACGTCGACCTGCCCGCCGAAGACGACCCGCGCCGCGTCGAGGTACGGCGCTGGTTCACTGAGCACCCCGCGCCGACGGCGCGCGAGCTCGTCGACGCGGGGTACGTCGTTCCGCACTGGCCGCGTCCGTATGGGCTCGACGCCGATCCCGCGCTGCAGCTGATCATCGAAGGGGAGATGCGCAGCGCCGGCGTGACGAAGCCGCTCAATCCCATCGGCATCGGACATTGCGGGCCCATCATCGTCGCGCTCGGCAACGATGCGCAGAAGCAGCGCTACCTCTGGCCGATGCTCACCGGCGAGGAGTTGTGGTGCCAGCTCTTCAGCGAGCCGGGCGCGGGATCCGATCTCGCGAACCTCGCGACCCGCGCCGAACGAGACGGCGATGTGTACGTTGTGAACGGTCAGAAGATCTGGACGTCGCTCGCCGATCACGCCAAGTTCGGGATCCTCATCGCGCGGACCCGCAACGACGTCTCGAAGCATCGCGGCATCTCGTACTTCATCATCTCGATGGACCTTCCCGGCATCGAGATCCGCCCGATCCGGAACATGACGGGCTCGGCCGGGTTCAACGAGGTGTTCTTCACCGACGCGCGCGTGCCCGCGGCGAACCTCATCGGGGAGGAGAACCTCGGCTGGGGCATGGCCAAGACCACGCTCGCGAACGAGCGGGTGTCGCTCTCGACCGGAGGCGGTTTGCAGTGGGGGTACGGCCCGACCGCGCGCGACCTCGTCGAGCACTTCCGCGTCCGTGGTGGGCTTGCGGATTCGACGGCTCGCCAGAAGGTGATCCGTACGTACATCGAAGGCGAGATCCTCCGGTATCACCGGATGCGGATGATCTCGGCCGCGGTGAACAAGAAACCCGGCCCCGACGCGTCACTCCGCAAAGCGCTCGCCGATCCGCACGGCAAGCGCGTCTTCACGCTCGCCAAGGACCTCATGGGCGCGGCCGGCATGCTCGAGGAGAATGGCGTGCTCGGTGCGGAATGGGATCGCGGCTTCCTGTTCAGCCCCGCGCTCACGGTCGGCGGCGGCACGAGTGAAGTGCTGCACAACATCATCGCCGAACGCCTGCTGGGGCTCCCCCACGACCTCGACGTCGAGCAGGGCAAGACCTGGTCGGAGACACGCGGCGGCACGCTCCCGGCCTCGTAGTCGACACCCCGATTTCCGCCGCGTTCGGATCGAACGGGCCTGGAACGCGATCAGAGGCCGGCGACGGCGTCGGCGGCGGCGACGATCACTGCGTTGACGTCGTCGCGGCCGGGCCGCGGGTACGGGACGAGGCGATCGACACCGAGCTCGGCGAACGCAGACGCACTGGCCGCATCGATACGAACACGCGGCGTCACGGTGATCTCGAGTGGGCCGAGCGCGGCCGGGCGTTCGACTTCCGATGCTGCGGCCCGCAGCCCGGCGAGACACTCGGAAATGTCTTCGGGCTTGGCGTTGAACCCGTACCAACCGTGACCCCGCGCAACCGCCCTCCGGAACGCGCGCTTCGAATATCCCCCGACGACGATCCGGATCGGCTGTTGCACCGGCCGGGGGTACGCGTCGATGCCGGCGAAGTCGGCGAACCGCCCGTGGTATTCGGGATGTGTGTCGTACCAGAGGTGCTGCATCGCGTCGACGAACTCGTCCGTCACCGCGCCGCGGTGTTCGAAGTCGGCGCCGATTGCCGCGAACTCGGGCGCGAGGTAACCCACACCGATCCCGAACGTGAAGCGACCGCCGCTCAACCGGTCGAGGCTCGCGATCTCCTTCGCCAACACGACCGGATTCCGCTGCGGGATGATGATGATCCCGGTTGCGAGACCGATCGTCGTCGTGTGCGCGGCCGCCCACGTGAGCGCGACGAGCGGGTCGAGGGCGGGGTCTTGCGGCGCCATCGGCGAGGGCGGCACCTGCGGGTCGGGTAGCACGACATGCTCGCCCATCCACAGCGATTCGAAGCCGGCCGATTCCGCCGCCTGCGCGACCGCAGAAACGCCCTCCGGTGTGGCCGCCGGGCCCATGTTGACGCCGAACAGTCCGAGCTTCACGCCGACCCCCCGCCTACGACGTCGCCATCTCCATGAAGGTCTGCAACTCGCGACCGATGTCGGGGCCCATAGGAGCGTAGAGGATCTCGGTCGCGCCCGCGTCGGCCAGCGCATCGATGCGCGGGCGCACCTCGTCCGCCTCCCCCGTCCACGTGAACGCCTTGAGCAGGTCGCCGTCGACCAAAGGCTTGTCGCGGTCGGTCACCGTCACCAGGTGGTCCTTGTGAATCGCGAGGTGGCGCTCCTCCTCGGGGACCTCTTCGAGATGCTTTCGCCATTCGGTTCCACCCGGGAGCGAATCGACCGACGCGGGATCGCCCTCGTACATCGCGTGGTACACGACGGTGAGCGCCGGGCCGGCAGCCGCGAGCGCGCGCCTCGAGCCGGGCGACTCACCGGCATCGAGCACGGTGCCGAATGCCAACACGGAACACCAGGCGAACTCGGGCTCACCGCTGCCGATCGTCATCACGCCGTCGCCGAGCTCACGGGCGACCGCCATTCCTTTCGGGCCGTTGGCCGCAACGAGCAGTGGCGTCGGGACGGGGAACGCCGGCGCGAAGTCGGCACCGTGCAACATCTGCACCACTGCGCCCTCTACCTCGACCTTCTCACCGCGCAGCAGCGCGCGCAGCTGCTCGATGTAGTGGCGGGTCCCGGCCCACGTCAGCGGCTTTTGCCCCATCGCCATCCGGCCCGTGAAGCCTGTGCCGATCGCGGCGACCGCCCGGCCGGGCGCGAGCTGCTCGAGCGTGGCGATCGCGCTCGCCTGGGCGAGCGGGTGACGCAGGTTCGGCACCAGCACCGCCGGACCGATCCCGATTCGCGACGTGCGCTCGGCGGCCAGCGCCGCGATCATCCAGATGTCGCCGTAGAGCGCGGGCGAGTCGAACAGCCAGGCCCGCTCGTAGCCGAGGCGTTCCGCCTCGACGATGTGATCGACGACGTGCGGGCCGGGCGGGAACGCACACGAGATCTGCACGGCGCCTACGTTCCGGTGAGCTCGGCGACCAGCGGCGCGAAGTCGCGGGCCTTCTCACCGGGGATCACCGTGTAGCTGTAACCCCAACGCTCGCGCCGCTCCCGCAAGCGGTCGCCGCATTCCCCGAGCGACCCGATCAGCGTGAGCGGCGACGCAAGCACGTCCTTGGGGTCTGCGCTGAAGAGCTGGCCCATTAGCTCGGCCACTCCGGCGGTGTCGTCGGTGACCTCGGCCGCGGCCAGCCATGCGTTGATCTCGATCTCCGCGAAGCGCGCACCCGCGCCCTCGCGGAGCCACACGACCTTCTCATCGATGCGTTCCGGCATCGCGTCGTGCGCCGCCGCGGTATCGACCTCACCCGAGTGGATGGAAGCGTTGACGCCGACGATGTCTGCGATCTGCCCGGCGAAGCGTAGGACCCGAAGCTGCCCACCCCCGATGACGAACGGGGGTCCGGCCGGCGTGTGCGGACGGGGAGTGCCCGGTAGATCGGTAATGCGGTAGTGCTCACCGGCGAACGTGACGGAGTCCTCCGTGAACAACGCCTTGAGGATCTTCGTGTGCTCGATCATGCGGTCGACACGCACCTTCGGCGGGTCCATCGCGATACCGGAACGGTCGTAGTCGAGCTTCTTCCAGCCTGCGCCGAGCCCGACCTCGAGCCGGCCTTCGGAAAGCACGTCGATCGACGCGAGCTCCCGCGCCAACACGGCCGGATGGCGGTAGTCGCAGTCGAAGACCAGCGCGCCGACCTTCAGCGTCGTCGTGGTGACCGCGGCGGTCGCCATCGCCGAGATCGGCCCGAGCCCCTCGTCGAAATGATCGGGCACGAACAACGTCGAGTATCCGAGCGATTCGAACTCACGCACGGTGTCGGCCCAGGTCCGCCCCTCGAGCGGCCCGTGGACCTCGACGCCGAACCGGAACGGGCGATCGCTCATCAGTGCGCGACCGGGCAGACACGTTCGCCGGGCGGGAACTTCACGGGCATGTGTTTGATTCCGGCGATGAAATTCGAACGCAGCGGCTGCGCGTCGCCGATTCGTTCGATCGTCGGGATGCGCTTCGCCATCTCCTCGAGGAGGACGTAGATCTCCATGCGCGCCAGGTTCATCCCGAGGCAGTGGTGCGGACCGCCGCCACCGAAGCCGACGTGTTCGTTCGGGCTGCGCAGGATGTCGAACTCGAACGGACGGTCGAACACGTCCTCGTCACGGTTCGCCGAGATGTACCACATGCTGACCTTGTCGCCCTCTTTGATCTCCTGGCCTCGCAACACGGTGTCACGCGTGACGTTGCGGCGGAAGTACATGACCGGCGATGCCCAGCGGACGATCTCGTCGGTGGCCGACTGTGCCCGCGCCGGGTCGTCGACCAGCAGTTGGTACTGGTCGGGGAAGTCGCAGAACGCCTTGATGCCGTGCGAGATCGAGTTGCGGGTCGTCTCGTTCCCCGCCACCGCGATCAACAGGAAGAAGAGGTTGAAATCCATCTCGCTCAGCTGGTCGCCGTCGACCTCGGCGGTGAGCAACGCGGTGATGATGTCGTCGCGCGGCTCGGCGCGCCGCTTGGCCGCGAGCTCGTTTGCGTACATGAACATCTCGACCTGCGCGTCCATCACCTCTTGCTCGGACACGATGTACTCGGGATCCTCGGAGCCGATCATGCGGTTGCTCCACTCGAAGAGCTTGTGCCGGTCCTCCTGAGGCACGCCGAGCATCTCGGCGATCACCTGCAGCGGGACCTCGGCGGCAACGTCGACGACGTAGTCGCAGCCACCCTGCTCGATCACCTCGTCGATGATGTTGCTCGTCAGCTCGCGGATGTGCGGCTCGAGCATCCGCATCTGCCGCGGGGTGAACCCGCGGTTCACGAGCTTGCGGTAGCGCGTGTGCTCCGGCGCGTCCATCGTGAGCATGAGGTTGCCCCCCTGCTCGAAGTCGTTCATCTGTTGCTCTTCGAGCACCACGACGCCGCCGCGCTTCTGGTCCGAGGAGTAGGTGACGCCGTCGCGGCCGACGGTGACGACGTCGTCGTACTTGGTGATCACCCAGAAGCCCGGACCCTCGGGTTCCTCATGCTTGTACACGGGCGCGTTCGCCCGCAGGTAGGTGAACCACTCGTGCGGAACACCCTTGGTGAACGCGTCCCTGTCCAGCAGGTTGATGTCGCTCAACTGCATTGCACTTCTCCCTCGGTCGTCGCGGGCAAAACCTACACGCCTCGGTCCGGTCGAAAGGCCCGCACCACGACCCCCGCGTCGTAGAACTCGCGCCATCTCGTGATCCGGCCGGCGTCATCGAACGTGAAGAATGTGACGTAGTGATTGCAGTACGGGCGCCCGCTCTCGGCGACGACGGCCGTGCTGTGATGCTCGGCGATGACGACGCTCGGATCGGACGTCTCATGGATGGCATCCAGGCTCATCGCGAACTCGCGGAACGAGTCTCGGGCGAGTCGCTGGAAAACCCCGATGGCCGCCTTGCCTTCGTGCCGGCGGGGCATGCGGCCGGGCGCGAAGGGGAGCTCCATGACCGCGTCATCGGCGAACAGTTCGACGAGCTCGTCGACACGCATCTCGTCGGCGAGGCGCATGATCTCGCGTACGCGATCGATATTGCCGGTCGCGCTTCCCGCTCCTGGCGCCTCCGGCGCCGGGCCGCTCGGGCCCCGCTCGCGACACTCGCTCACGCTTCCCGCTCCTGGCGCCTCCGGCGCCGGGCCGCTCGGGCCCCGCTCGCGACACTCGCTCACGCTTCCCGCTCCTGGCGCCTCCGGCGCCGGGCCGCTCGGGCCCCGCTCGCGACGCTCGCTGACGCTTCCCGCTCCTGGCGCCTCCGGCGCCGGGCCGCTCGGGCCCCGCTCGCGACACTCGCTCACGCTTCCCGCTCCTGGCGCCTCCGGCGCCGGGCCGCTCGGGCCCCGCTCGCTGCTCGGCGGGATACCCGCCTCGCGACACTCGCTCACGCGGGCTTCTTGTTCCCCACGACCCACATCGAAAAGAACTGAGAGCCGCCGCCGTAGGCGTGCCCGAGGGCGAGTCCCGACTTCAACTCCACCTGGTAGTCGCCGGCGCGACCGCGCACCTGCTGGGCGACCTCACCGAAACGAACCATGCCCGACGCGCCGATCGGGTTCGACGACAGCACGCCGCCCGAGGGGTTCCAGGGAATGTCGCCGTCGGGCGCGGTCGCCCCGGACTCGGTGAGCTTCCAGCCTTCGCCCTCGGCGCAGAACCCGAGGTTCTCGAGCCACATCGGCTCGTACCACGAGAACGGGACGTACACCTCGGCGCAATCGAAGTCGGCTCTCGGGTCGTTGATGCCGGCTTGCGTGTAGACGTCTTTGGCGCAGTCCTTACCCGCCTGTGGGCTGACCTGATCGCGGCGCGCGAACATCGTCGGCTCGGAGCGCATCGCCATGCCGTGGATCCACGCCACCGGTCCGGGCGCGGCCTGCGCGACCTTCTCGCTGCCGAGCACCATCGCCATCGCGCCATCGGAGCTCGGACAGACGTCGAGGTAGCGCAGGGGGTCCCAAAGGAGAAACGACTCCTCGACCATCTTCAAGTCGATGTCGGGGATATGCAGGTGAGCCTTCGGATTCCGCAGCGCCGCGAGCCGATCCTTCACCGCGACGAGATGACCGATGTAGCGAGGCGCGCCCGACCGGTACATGTACGCGCGGATGAGCGGTGCGAAGTAGCCGCCTGCGCCGGCGACGAGTGGAGCCGCGAACGGCATCGGGACCGACAGTCCCCACGTGGCGTTGCTCTCGGACTGCTTCTCGTACGCGACGGTGAGCACACGCTGGTGCAGGCCCGCGGCCACGAGCTTGGCCGCGACGATGCTGGTGGACCCGCCGACGGATCCCGCGGTGTGCACCCGCATCATCGGTTTGCCGACCGCGCCGAGCGCGTCGGCGAGATACAGCTCGGGCATCGCGACGCCTTCGAACATGTCGGGCGCCTTGCCGATCACCACGGCGTCGATGTCGGCCCACGTCATGCCCGCGTCGTCCAGCGCCTCCTGCGCGGCCTCGCGGACGAGCCCCGCCATCGACACGTCCTTGCGTGCCGTGCGGTGCACCGTCTGCCCGACGCCGACGACCGCTACTCGCTCCCCGGCCATTAGCAATGCTCCCTTTGACGCGTTCGGCAGTGGGACGGCGGCACGGCTACTCGCCCTCCAGGACGCAGACCATGTTCTGCTGCAGGCACGGACCGCTCGCCGCATGCGCGACGCCGCGATCCGCCACGCCGTTCGTGATGCGCTGCGCGATCTCTCCGATCCGGACGAGACCGGCCGACATGACGGGATTCGCGGCCAGCGCGCCGCCGGACGGGTTGATGTCGGTCTGTGCGGCGTCGAGCCCGAGCGCCTCCGCGAGGATCAACTCCTCGTGGCTGAACTGCGCGTGCAGCTCGGCGACATCGACGTTGCCACTCGTCGCGCCCGCGGCCGCGCCGGCAGCCTTCGCCGATTCAGACCGGGCGAGATCGCGCACACCCGGCGCATGAGCCTCGATGCGGTGCTCGATACCGCGGATCCACGCCGGACGCGCGGTCACCTTGCGGGCGAGATCGCCTGCCGCCAGCACGATCGCCGCCGCCCCGTCGGTGATAGGGGCGATGTCGGCGTCTCGCAACGGATGGTGCGTGACCGGCTGCTTCAGCAAATCCTCGACCGCGACGTCCGCGCTGCGCACCGCGCGCGGGTTGCCGCGAGCGTTGCGTTGCGACCGGGCAGCGACCTCGGCGAGATCTTTCTCGGTCGCGCCGTTCGAATCCAGGAACGCGCATGCCTGGAGCGCGGCCATATCGACCATCGACGGCCACAGCGGCAGCAAGTAATAGGGATCGAGCTGCAGCGACATGATCTCGTGCAGGTCGCCGGGCGTCGACTTCCCGAACCCGTACACGAGCGCGCTGTCGACCTCACCGGTCTGGATCGCGACCCAGGCCTCGTACAAGGCCCACGCCGCGTCCATCTCGACGTGGCTCTCTCGTACCGGCGGCCACGCACCGACGGCGTCGAGCCCGGCGACGAACGCGAACGGCCCGCCCTGCAGGTAGTCGAGGCTGCCGGAGCAAACGAACCCGAGGTCGCCCCTCGGGATACCGGACTGCTCGATCGCCTCGCGCAGCACGGGCACGATCATCTCGGTCTCGTTGTGCGACGCGTCGCGCGCCACCGCGTTGCACGCGAACGAGACCACTGCCACATCTCGCATCAGAGATAGTCCTTGTTTGCTTTGTCGCCTTCGCTGCTCGGCGGGATACCCGCCTCCCCGACGCTCAGGACTCCGGCCAGCTCGCTCCGCTCACGGCGGTTTGCTTTGTCGCCTTCGCTGCTCGGCGGGATACCCGCCTCCCCGACGCTCAGGACTCCGGCCAGCTCGCTCCGCTCACGGCTCGTCACAGATAGTCCTTGTAATGCTCGTAGGGGGCGTCGGGGTCGCCGGTCGGTTCGAACCACTGGATCGACGTGTGATCGGGCAACAACTGCTCGGCCCAGTGGGCGCGTACGCGCTGGCCCATGTGCACGTCCTCGACCGGGCACCCGCGGATCAGACCGAAGAACGTGTTGTTCGCGCCGTCGAGCAGGATCTGCGCGGATACGTAGGGAATCTCCGGGGCGAGCTCGGAGAGACCCGGCACGTTCACGACGCAGAAGGTGGTGATGACGCCGGTGTCGCGGACCTCGACCTCGATCGAGGTCGGTTCGCCCGTCTTCGGGTCGGTGCCGCGCGACGCCGCGTAAACATCGTCGCTCGACGGAGCGCGCCCGCCGATGATCTTTCCCTCGCCGAGCCCCTTCAGGTACCGGGTCGTGGCGATCCCCGCAGTGAGCTCGTACTCCAGCCGGATCGGAACCGTGATGCCCATCACCGGCTGCTCGCCCTCCTCGGGGACGCGCAGCGGCGCAGGCGCGGGCTCCTCGCCGTCGCCGAGGGGCAGCCACGCTTCGATGTCGCCGATCGCGCCGGTGCGCCCCGGGCGCCATCTGGGCGCGACGCGCGATCCGACCCGGATCGCGTCCGCGCTACCGCAGTCGACGACATGCAGCATCGCGGTGTCGGCGCCGTCGGGACGGATCAGCGCGAACGCGAACGGCTTGTCGAGCGCGTGCTTGCCGGCGCGCGGTTGCGCGACCCACGTGAACGCCTGGACCGTGCCGCGCGGGCCCACCTCGATCCAGTGATCGCCTTCGGGCGCGACCGCGGCACTCGTCGAGGGGTCGTATTCCGTCGGCGGCACGAGCACCCGGCCGTCGGCGAGGCGAACCGCAAGGATCCGGCCGTCGCGCAACCCGGTGAGGAAGCGACCGATCACCGGTCCGACCGAGCGGGTGTAACCACCCGGGTACTCGATGACGTGCTGAGCCGTGAAGACGTCGGTCAACGTTGTGCTCCTGAGTTCTGCGGACTGATGCGCGGCGCGCTAGATGGCGCGGTCGCGCCCCTCCCAGTAGGGGTCGCGCAACTTGCGCTTGAGCAGCTTGCCCGTGGGCTCGCGTGGCAGCTCGTCCATGAAGTCGATGCTGCGCGGCCACTTGTACTTGCCGAGGCGTGTTCGCACATGCTCCATGATCGACGCACGGAGCGCTTCGTCGCCCGCGACTCCCGGCAAGGGTTGCACAACGGCCTTGATCTGTTCTCCCATGTCGTCGTCGGGGATACCGAACACGGCGACGTCGGCGACCTGCGGGTGCTCGTGCATGCAACCCTCGATCTCGGCCGGGTAGATGTTGATGCCGCCCGCGATGATCATGTCGCTCTTACGGTCGCACAGGAACAGGTAGCCGTCCTCGTTCAGGTAGCCGACGTCGCCGACGGTGAAGAATCCCTCCGAGTCGTGCGACTTCATCGTCTTCTCGTCGTCACCTTTGTATTCGAACGTGCGTCCGGTGCCCATGCGCATCCATACGGTGCCGGGCTCGCCGGTCGGCATGACGTTGCCGTCGTCGTCGGTGATCTTGAGCTCGGAGTTCGGCCAGGCGTGCCCGACGGTTCCCGGGTACTTCAACCATTCGTCGGGAGGCGCGATTGTGCCGCCGCCCTCCGTCGCCGCGTAGTACTCCCAGATGACGGGACCCCACCATTCGAGCATCTTGCGCTTCGTGTCGACCGGGCAGGGCGCGGCCGCATGGATGGCCCATTTCATCGCCGAGACGTCGTACCGCTGCTTGACGTCGTCGGGCAGCTGCAACATGCGGATGAACTGTGTGGGGACCATGTGCGTATGCGAACAGCCGTAGCGCTCGATCAAGCGCAGCGTCTCCTCCGCGTCCCACTTGTCCATGCACACGACCGTGTGCTTCATGTGCAGCGCGTTGCCCGCGAACGTGGTTACCGCGGTGTGGTAGTTGGGCGAGGTGCTGAGGTGCACCTCATCGGTGCCGGGCATGATCCCGAAGAGCTGGAGCAGGAACGTGAAGAGCTCCGCGCTCATGTCGGGGTCGATGTCGGCGAGCGGGCGCTTCACACCCTTCGGTTTGCCCGTGGTTCCCGACGTGTAGTGCATCGCCGCGCCGGTGGCGCGCTCGGCGGGCAGCGTGGTGGGTTGCGGATCGACGACTTCGTCGAAGGATCGGAACCCCGGGACCGACCCGTGAGCCAGGCGCGCGTTCGCGGGAATGTTCGCTTCCTCGGCCGCCGCGGACACGAGGGACGCGAACCGCTCGTGGCTCACGAATGCCTTCGCCTCGGAGTCTTGCAGGATGTACGCGATCTCCGGAGCGCTCAGGCGGGAGTTGATCGGCACGTAGTAGAGCCCCGACTGCAACGCCGCGAGGTACACCGTGAACGGGTGCACACCGTTCGGCAACACCGCGGCGACCGCGTCGCCCTTGCGGAGACCGAGCTCGTGCAGCGCGTGCGAGAGCTGATTCGCGCGCGCCAGGACGTCACCGGCACCGTGCTCGGTGCCGTCGGGATCGACGATCGCGACGTAGCCCGGATCATCCTGTGCGTGCTTCCAGAATCCCACCGCCGCGCTCCCCTCCGGATCGGCGTCAGCCGGACCCAGACTAGAACACGTTCCACCTTCGGGTCCAAGGGTCCGGGGCGAGTCATGGCAGCCGTGGCTGGACGCTCGGCCTGGAACGTGTTCTAGCCTCGGCTCGTGACCGAACGACTCGACATCAGCACCAAGCACTGCACGATCGAACGCGACGGACGGGTCGTGACCTTCACGATGAACCGTCCCGAGAAGAAGAACGCGCTCTCCCCCGACATGCTTGCCGGGCTCGTACTCGGCTACGAGTACGTCGACGACGACCCGGAGATCCGTTGTGCGATCCTCGCCGGCGCGGGCGGCAACTTCTGCTCGGGCATGGACCTCACGTCGATGGGCCAACAATCCGACGACCCGAAGGTTCAAGCGGTCATGGCGCGGGGCAACAACCCGCACTGGAAGGCGCTGCTACGCGACTACCGCTTGACGAAGCCGCTCATCGCCGCGGTCGAGGGCTATGCCGTCGCCGGCGGCAGTGAGATCCTGCAGGGCACCGACATACGCGTCGCGGGCGAGGGCGCGATCTTCGGCGTGTGGGAGGCGAAACGCGGCTTGTTCCCGCTGGGCGGGTCGGCGTGCCGGTTGCCGCGCCAGATTCCCTACACGCTCGCGATGGACATCCTGCTGCGCTGCCCGCCGGTGCCGGCGAACGAAGCGCGCGAGATCGGGCTCATCGGTCACGTCGTTCCCGACGGGCAGGCCCTGGCGCGCGCGCAGGAACTCGCGGCCGAGGTCGCGGAGATGGCCCCGCTCTCCACGAAGGCGATCCTGCGCGCGTGGCGCGAGACCGAGCACATGGGCGACGCCGAAGCGATGCAGTACCAGGACAAGATCGGGTGGGAGGTCTTCGCGAGCGAGGACGCCCAGGAAGGCCCCAAGGCGTTCGGCGAGAAGCGGCCGCCCGTCTTCAAGGGCAAGTGACGCTACGTGTCCGAGGCCGCGCCCGGCATTCCCGACTCCGCGGCGTTCGCGACCGCTGACCGCGCCGCGCTCGCCCGCGCGATACGAACCCTCATCGACACGGCGATGTCGGTCGAAGACGTCGAAGGCGAGACCTTGTCGGCGGTCGCACGCGAGGTCGAACAGCTTGCGTTCCGGCTCGGCCGCGGGCGCGACGAAGGCGCCGGCTACCGCCCGCGCAGCCACGGGGACTACCTCCCCCGCTCGCCGGTCGTCGGCGAATCGAGCCCGCTCTCGCCCCGTCTCGAATGGGACGGGATCACGCTTCCCGACGGGCGAAGGGGTATCGAGGCGCGGGGTCGCTTCGGTGCCGCGTACGAGGGTCCGCCCGGCTTCGTGCACGGCGGTTGGGTGGCGTGCACGTTCGACGAGTTGCTCGGTATCGCGAACATCGAATCCGGCAATCCGGGCATGACCGCGCGGCTGACGATCCACTACCGCAAGCCGACGCCGCTGTTCCGTGAGATCGTCGTACGCGCCTGGGTGGACCGAGTCGAGGGCCGCCGGATCATGTCGAGCGCCCAGATGTTCGACGGCGACACGCTGACGGCCGAGGCCGACGGCATCTTCGTCCAGCCGCGGCCCGAGGTCGCCGTGCAGTACTTCGGGCCACCCGCGCATACCGGCCCCGCCTGAGGCAAGCCCGGCAAATCGGACTGAAGATCCAGCTCGGCCGCGCCGATATCCGTGTGGGGGAAGTTGGCGGTCTCCGGAGCGTCGCCATGGAATGTCCGAGCTGTAGGTATCCCGTCCCGTCGGAATGGCACATGTGCCGCCGCTGCGGCGCGCCCATCCAAGCGGGCCCGGAAAACGCGCGGGTGAGGGTACCCACGACGCTGCAACGCATTCGCGCGGCACGCGGCGCGATCGGCCTGGCTGCACCGCGGGCCGCGGCACCGTCGGCGCGCGAGATCGCGGCCCGGGTCGTGCGCGATTTGCCGTCGGACACGTTGCTGCCCGGCGCGTTCTCCCGGCCCGACAGCCTCCTACCGCGCGCCACCCGTGCGACAGCCGCCCCCGCGCCGGCGACCGCCCGGCCCGGCCGCGCGCGTCCGGTCGGCGCGCCTCCCACCGGCCCCGACGAGATCACGACTCGCCGGGCCGGCCGTCGCGGCGTTGCGCGCGTGCAGTTCCGCGTCCTCCGGAACGGGCGGCGCGTCTTGGTAGTCGCGATCGTGGCGGTCGCGCTCGGGGTCAGCGCGGTCTCGGCGTGGCCGGTGGTCTTCGGCGGCGCGAAGCCCGCGCCCGCGAGCGAATTGCAGGCCGCCCGAGCGACCGATCTCCTGCGTACGGTCGTCGGCGGGGGGCGAACGCTCTTCGCGCCCCACCACTCCCTCGCCGGGCTCACGCCCGACGTGTTGAGCGCGCACTCGTACAAGGTTCCCGTCGTCGAGGCGACAACGGTCGCGCGACCGGGCGAGGTGTCGATGCTTGTCACCGGCACCGGAACTCTCACGCTTGCGACGCCGGCGGGAGGCCAACAGTGTGTGTTCGCGCGCGACACCCCTGCGACCTCGGTGACCCAGTTCGTCACCACTTCGGATTCCGGTGGTTGCCGCGCGTCCGCCGCGCCGCCGCAGGGTTGGCGGTCGCTGTGAAACAGTGTCCCGTGTGCGGCCAGCCCGTGCGGCCGGTGTGGCCGACGTGCCGCTCCTGCGGCGAGCTCCTCATGGCTCGTCCCGAACCCCTTGCGGCGGTCGGCGCGGCCGCGCCGGCCGGGTCACCGGGTGTGACCACCGCAGGGATTCCGGACCCGGCTCCCGCCGCGGCGCCGTCGGCGGACGAACAGTTCTTCGCGCCGGCCGTCCTGCAACCCGTCGTGCAGGCACCAAGTCCGCCGTCGCGCTACGCCGCCGGCGACGCGGCGATGACCTCGACACGCCCCGAGGTCCAGACCATCGACCTCGGCAGATGGATTGTCGGCATCGGCCTGGCCCTCGTAGTGATCGCCGCCGCCGCGACCGCGTGGTTCACCTTCGGTCCGAGCGCGCACGCCAAACCGCCGGCCCCCGTCGCCCTCGCGCCGCGCCCGCCGACCGAAGGGTTGCCGACGAGTCTCGACGCGATCGTGCGCATCCAGGCGGAGTCGACGCGGCACACCGCGTTGCAAACCGTCGAGCAGATCGGGTCGGGCGATCTGGAAAAGCTCGCCGCGACGCAGCCCGACTATCAGTGGATCGCCGGAACGCAGACCTCGACCGACTCCCACGTGGTCTCCGTCGCGCAGAACGGCGCGACCGTGGTCATCGCCGTGGCCGCGTCGAACAAGGACATCTGCGCGTTCGGCCAGTGGGCACCGGATGTGACGCCGACCTACGTCACCATGGCGCACGAACCGAAGTGCATGGCAACCGCCGCTCCTCTGGACGGTTGGTCGACGCAGGCCGGCGGGGCCGCGTCGGATCTGCCCGACGACAACGGCTGAGCTACTAGCTTCGGGCCCGTGGCCCTGCCCGAACAGGGGATGTCCGAAGCCGACATCCTCACCGCGTTGAATGTGAAGCGCGGCCGTGACGCGCGTTGGCAGGACGGGCGCACGTTCGGCATGGTGTTCGACGGCGGCGAGAGCGTCCGCGCCGTCTCGGAGTCGGTCGCGTCGATGTTCCTGCACGAGAACGCGCTGAACACAGCCGCGTTCCCGAGTCTCGGCGAGATCCAGTCCGAGGTCGTCGCCGCGTGCGCGGACCTGTTCCACGGCGCGCCCGAGGGCGCGGGTTTCATGACCTCGGGCGGCACCGAGAGCGTCCTCATGGCGGTGAAAGCCGCTCGGGACAGGGCGCGTAGCGAACGCGGCGTCACCGCGCCCGAGATGGTCGTGGCCGAGAGCGCGCACGCGGCATTCCACAAGGGCGCGCACTACTTCGGCGTGAAGGTCCACAAGACGCCGGTGCGGGCCGATTTTCGCGCCGACCTCGACGCGACGGCCGCGCTCGTCAACACGAACACCGTGCTCGTGGTCGGATCCGCGCCCCAGTACCCACAAGGTGTCATCGATCCCATCCCCGAGCTGGCCGCGATCGCGAGCCGCGTCGGCGCGTCGATGCATGTCGACGCGTGCATGGGTGGGTTCGTGCTGCCCTTCATGGAGATGAACGGCGAGACCGTCGCCGACTGGGACTTCCGCGTCCCCGGCGTCACCACGATCTCCGCAGACATTCACAAGCTGGGCTACGCGCCCAAAGGCGCGTCGGTCCTCCTCCACCGGAACAAAGAGCTCCGCCGTTACCAGACGTTCGTGTTCGACGACTGGCTCGGGGGTCTCTACGCGTCACCCGCCATGCAGGGGAGCCGGCCCGGACTCCCCATGGCGACCGCTTGGGCCGTCATGCACCACCTCGGTATAAGCGGATACCGTCAGCTGACGCGGGTCGCGATCGAGACGACGCGTCACCTCGTCTCCGGCGTGCGCGCGGTTCCACAACTGTCCGTACTCAGTGAGCCCGATGCTCACGTCTTCGCACTCTCGAGCACCGAGCTCGACGTGTTCGCGCTCGGCGACGCGCTGCACCGCCGTCACTGGCACCTCGACCGGCAGAAGCCGCCGGACAGCCTCCATGCGACCGTCAGCGCGGGCAACGCGCCGGTCGTCGACGAATTCCTGCGCGATCTGGCTGCGAGCGTCGCCGAGGTGAGCGACGCCGTGGCGGACGACCGCGGCACCGAGTACGCAACCCTGGAGTGAGGATGACTGCCGCCGACGACGTGCGCAGGTGGGCAGACCGTGGTTCGGTTCTGCGCGTCGACGGCCATCGGATCTGGACACTGGACTCTCCCGCAATCGAAGCCGCCGACCTCGATCCCCTGCTCGTCCTGCACGGCTTCCCGTCGTGCTCGTTCGACTGGCGCGGCGTACTCGAGGCGCTCCGAGCGCGGCGCCGGGTGATCGCCATCGACTTCCTCGGCTTCGGACTATCCGACAAGCCCGACCTGCGCTACAGCATGCGACTGCAGGCCGACATGGTCGAAGGCGTCGTCAGCCAGATCGGGGCGACATCGGTCGCGCTGCTGACCCACGACATGGGCGACACCGTCGGCGGCGAGTTGCTGGCGCGCAGCCTCGACGGAGAGCTGGAGTTCGAGGTCAGTCGACGCGTCCTTACCAATGGCAGCATCTACATCGACATGGCACACCTGACGAACGGTCAGCAGCTGCTGCTCTCGCTCGACGACGCACCGACCGACCTCGTCACGGCCGACGGCTTCAAGGCGGGACTCGCCGGGACGTTCTCACCGACGAGCGACGTCGGCGACGACGAGCTCGACGCGCAATGGCTCCTCGCCGAACGCAACGGAGGGAACCGACTGCTCCCGCGCACGATTCGCTACATCGAGGATCGCCGGGCCGAAGAACGGCGATTCACCGGCGCGATCGAGACTCACCCGTCACCGCTGTCCGTCGTCTGGGGTGCCGACGACCCCATCGCGGTCGTCGCGATGACCGACGAGCTGCTGAGGGCCCGCGGTGACGCGGCCGTCACGATCCTGGACGGGGTCGGTCACTATCCGATGATCGAGGCCCCAGACCGGTTCGCCGCAGCCGTCACCACCGCCCTCTAACCCCGATCCCGACCACCATCCCCCAAACAGCTGGGCAACGTCACACCCGCATACGCCACACCAACCCCCAAGACAGTTGGTCAGGTGTTGAGGGCGTCGAGGCGTTCGACTGCTTCGACGTATTCCTCGACGAGGCTGCGGATCACATCGCGCGACGACCGGACGCGGTCCATCATTCCGACGACCTGGCCGACCGGCATGCCTGTGAGCTCCCGATTCTGCGCGCGCGCGACGCGCGCCATCACGTCGGCGACGAGCATGTACTGCAGGGGCATCGGCAGGAAGCCGGGGCAGTCGGGCCGATCCCATGCGTCGGTCCACTCGGTGCGCAGCTGGCGCGCCGGTTTTCCCGACAACGCGCGCGAGCGCACGGTCTGTGTCGAGTCGGCCGCGAGCAGTTTCTCGATGACGAGCGGTGTCATGTCGCTCTCGGCGACCGTCAGCCAGATGGAGCCCGTCCACACTCCTTGCGCGCCCATCGCGAGCGCGGCCGCGATCTGCGAGCCGTGCGCAATTCCGCCCGCGGCGAGCACGGGCGTTGGCGCGATCGCTTCGATGACCTGCGGCCAGAGGACGACCGAGCTGATCTCGCCCGTGTGCCCGCCGGCCTCGGTCCCCTGCGCGACCACGATGTCGACGCCGATGTCAACGTGCTTCTGCGCGTGGCGCGGGCTGCTCGCGAGTGCCGCGACGAGGATGTCGCGGTCGTGCGCGGCCTCGACGATGTCCTGCGGCGGCGGACCGAGCGCGTTCACCAGCAGCCTGGGCGCGTGCTGGAACGCGATGTCGATCTGGGGTCGCGCGGTGGCGTCGGTCCATCCCAGCAGGTGGTGGCCGCCGTCGCCGTCGTGCGGCAGCGGCGGAACTCCATGCTCGGCAAGTACCTTCTCCACCCACTCTCGGTGCTCGGGGCTGATCATCTCCTCCAGCTGGCTCTCGAGGTTCTCGGTGCTCACCCCCTCGGGCAGCTGGACCTTCGCGGGCATCACGAGGTCGACGCCGTAGGGCTTGCCGTCGACGTGCTCGTCGATCCACTTCAGCTCGATCTCGAGCTCCTCGGGCGTGAAGTAGAGCGCCCCGAGGAC
>Ga0335083_10003483_pt1 | contig 20402 bp, 23 predicted proteins | sample Lox_Sample_42_FD_206716 | JGI IMG/M metagenome (GOLD analysis project Ga0335083, IMG submission 206716) | Soil microbial communities from Loxahatchee National Wildlife Refuge, Florida, United States - Lox_Sample_4.2 | ecosystem: Environmental > Terrestrial > Soil > Wetlands | place: USA...
ACGCTGATAGTTTCCCCTAGAACCATCCTGGGGTATGGGCGTCCGGTGGTGGTTCTGATGGCCATGCGCTACGTCAGAGATTAAACCCATGCTTAATTGGGTTCAACGCGGCAGATTTTCTGCGAAGGGTTGGCTAGACCAGCACTGTCGATAACCGATAGCTGGAAGCAGGCGGCTACCGGTGTTATCGTCAATATGTTGTGCCCCCGATTCACACTTCACTGATTGCGCGTTGCGCAGCCTCTGCACTTCTGCTGCTCATCTTCACTTGCCGGTCACTGCCAGCCCAGCAGAACATCGGAGAACTTTACGCCACCGACGCCAGTGTTAAAGGCTCGGTCATCCTGGCCGGCTCCGGAACCAGTGTTCTCAGTGGCTCGCAAATCGCAGCCGGAGCTCAAACCGCTACCCTGAAGCTGGAGCGCGGAGGCAGCGTGCTGGTCTGCCCTGGAACCAGCCTCTCCATTTCTTCGTCGCAGAATGGCCGGCAGCTTTTGTTCAGTGTGAACTCAGGCAATCTCGAGCTGGACTATCCCATCGGCTCGGCGTCCGATAGCCTGCTCACCCCGGATTTCCGGCTGCTGCTGCCCGGGCCGGGTACGATTCACGTTGCCATGCGTGTGACGGCGAACGGTGATACTTGCGTCGAGTCGCTCCCCTCGAATAGCTCAGCCGTTATCGTAGCCGAGGCAATGGGCGACGAGAGCTATCAGGTGAAACAGGACGAAGCTGTCCTGTTCAAGGGCGGCCACATTCAGGGAGCAACTCGCGCGCGCCAGAGCTGCGGCTGTCCTGCGCCCGCACCCGTGCAGGTTGCCAAGGCGCCTCCGCCGCCACCTGTTCCCGCCAAGCCTCCGCCTACGAGCGGAGCGGCACTAGCCGCGGCTATGGACGAATCGGCCCCGGCAATGCCAGACGCGCACATCTCAATGGAAGCCCCGTTTGTTTTTAGCGGTGCGGGTGTGCCGCCCGACATGACTGCTATCGTTGCCCATCTGAAGCTGGACAACACGCAACTTGTATCGCTCCAGCCGACAGTGCTGCCTCCCGGCAAGAAAAAAGCCGAGCCGAAGACCCAAACCGTGGCTTCCAACTCAGCGGCAGAAAAGAGTGGGCTGTTCAGCAAAATCGGGGCGTTCTTCGCCTCGATCTTCCGCTAGCCGACTTCTACTTAATGATCCCGCGGTGCGAGGTTTCGATAAAGGCGATCAGGCTGGCGACATCGGGGTCGGCGCCTTCGCTGCGTAACTTCTCCAGCGCCTGCGACGTGTTCAGCTTGGAAGCGAGCAGCACTTTGAAGGCATGATGCAGCTTGGCGATGCGTTCGCGCGAGAAGCCTCGCCGTTGCAACCCGACTTTGTTCAGCATGTAAGCGTGGGTATCGCGCTCGGCGCTGGTCATTGAGTATGGCAGAACGTCTTGCGTAATCGTCGTGCCGCCCCCGATGTAGGAATGCGCTCCGATGCGCACAAACTGGTGTACGGGACACAGCGCTCCGACAATCGCCCACTCCTCTACTGTGACGTGGCCAGCCAGCGTCGCCGCGTTCACCAGCATGGCGTGATCCCCAATGACGCAGTCGTGGCCGATGTGGGCGTAGGCCATGATGAGCGTGTCGCTTCCTATGCGAGTGACGCCGCCGCCCTTCACCGTGCCACGAGTGATGGTGACGTACTCGCGAATCTGATTGCGGTCGCCGACTTCCAGCCGAGTGGGCTCGTTCTTATAGGTGAGATCCTGAGGCTCGCCCCCCAATGCGGCGAACGAGTGAATCTTGTTATCCGACCCGAACTTGGCAGGGCCGCCCAAGACGACATGTGCCGCTAGTTCGCAGTTCTCGCCCAGTTCAACGCCAGGCGCGATAACGCAGTATGGTCCGATGGAACAAGACGCCGGAATTTTTGCGCTGGGATCAACAATGGCGGTCGGGTGGATGCTCATCGAAGCTATGCGGGCCCCGCAGCCGGTTCGGCGCTGGCTACCGGTTCGGCTTTCTGCCGTTCGCGATCGATGAGGCGGCAGGTGATGATTGCTTCGCACGCCAGTTTGTCGTTGACGTATGCCTTGCCTTGCATGCGCCCGGCAGTTCCGCGCCAAACCAGCACGTCCACGTCGATGCGAAGCTGATCACCCGGAACCACCGGGCGCCGGAATTTCGCCTTCTCAATTCCGGTGAACAGCAGCAGCTTCTGGTCGCGATCGGGAAACTCGGTCAGCAGCAGCACGCCTCCAGCCTGCGCCATCGCTTCCACTACCAGCACTCCCGGCATAATGGGAAACGTAGGAAAGTGTCCGGCGAAGAATGGCTCGTTAATAGTGACATTTTTCAGCGCCACGATGCGTTTGGTGCGAACGATCTCGGTAATGCGGTCGATCAGCAGAAAGGGATAACGATGTGGCAGTATCTTCAGGATATCCTGAAGCTCAAGGCTTGCCTTCGCGGCTGCAGCCGCATTTGGATGTTCGCTCATAAGCTGGGCTGAAAACGTTAGATTATACATTCCGAGTTGTTACGCTAAGCTCAATTGAACTGGATACAACGATGAAGACCCCGTCACAAACTGCTGGCCAACGACGCACGCTCAAGTCGCGACAGGAAATTTCGGCTCTGGGGCAAATGAAAGATTGGCTGGCTCCCTGCACGTCAGAGATGGTCGCCGATCTGAAAGAGCTGGTCCTGATGGAATCGCCCACGCACGACAAAGCTGCCTGTGACGCGCTCTGTGCCGTGCTGGCCGCGAAATTCCTCCAGCTCGGCGGACGAGTGAAGCTGTATCGCCAGAAGCAGGCGGGCGATCACCTTCAGGTGGAATTTGCGGGTGCGAAGGACCGAAAACCCATTCTGCTGCTTGGCCACTACGACACGGTTTACCCCACCGGCACGCTGGCAACCATGCCTTGGCGCGAGAGCAAAGGACTCGTCTACGGGCCCGGCGTATTCGACATGAAGGGCGGCATCGTGCAGGCAATGTTCGCTATTCGAGCGCTGCAAGCTTTGGGACCGCTGCCCCGACCAATCACTGTGCTGCTGGTTTCCGACGAGGAAGGGGGCAGCGAAACCTCGCGTCCCATTACAGAAAAGCTGGCCAGCCGTTCCGAGGCCGTACTGGTGTGCGAGCCCGCAGGTCACGGTGGCGCGTTGAAGACTGCACGCAAAGGTGTGGGCAGTTTCACCATTCGGGTCAGCGGAGTCGCTTCGCACGCCGGACTCGACTTCGAGAAAGGCCAGAACGCCATCCTTGAGCTGTCGCACCAGGTGCAGGCGGTAGCGGCAATGACCAACCTGGCGCGTGGCATCACTCTGAACGCGGGCGTCATTCGCGGTGGCACGCGGACCAACGTAGTTCCATCCGAAGCTGAGGCCGAATTCGACTTACGCGTTGCCAACGAAGTGGATGGCGACTTGATGATGCGCAAGGTTCGCGCTCTTCGTGCCGTGAATAAGAAATGCAAGCTGCAAATTGAAGGCGGCGTTAATCGCCCGCCACTGGAACGCTCGCCGGCCGTGGCAGCGCTGTTCCATCAGGCCCAGAAGATCGCAAAGGGCTTGGGGTTCTCGGTGAGTGAGATCGCAGTCGGCGGCGGCTCAGATGGGAACTTCACCGCTGGAATGGGTATCCCCACTCTCGACGGACTGGGAGCTGTGGGCGACGGCGCGCATTCTCCTCGCGAGTCCGTGGTAGCAGCCGAGATGCCGCGTAGGGCAGCGCTGCTCGCCGGGTTGGTCGCAAGTCTTTAGATATTTTGACGCTTGGATAACAAAAGCCTAGAATTTGCTGTAGCCCGCCGTATCTTGCCTGACCGCAACGAATCCGGGCTTTTTACCGGGAGGTTTGTATGTTTGGTGGAAAGATCGGTCTGCCGGAGCTGGCGGTTATCGTGTTTATCGCGCTGCTCATCTTCGGGCCCAAAAAGCTGGGCGAATTGGGCAAAGGACTAGGCGAAGGTATTCGCAACTTCAAGTCGTCGATGAACGAAGGCGCTAACCCCACCACCCCTCCCCCGAGCACGGAAGAGAAAAAACAGGCGTAAGAAGCCGCTGAGTACAGGGCGGAGCAAGCCTTTTTGATTTGCTGCAGACTTGGCGACTAGGCTTTGTATCAGGACCTGACTTTAGTCAGGCCGCCGCAGTCCAAAAACAAACGGGCTTTAGCCCCTGACGAATGCTCAGGGCCTAAAAGTCGTTTTGTTTTGGATCCTGTACACAACTCGGGTAAGGAATGTCTTGAGGCATCCCTAGGCCTTACGTTGCGCAATTTCCTTTAGCATTCGGTACATCCGTGCAACCGGCAGCCCTACGACGTTGAAGTAATCTCCCTCAATTCGCTCGACCCAACGCGAAGCCACGCCTTGGATTCCGTAGGCGCCGGCCTTGTCCATCGGCTCGCCGCTGGCGACGTATTCTGCTATCTCCGGCTCTGACATCGAGACGAACGTGACCTGGGTAACCTCAGCTTCGGTGTGTTCCAAGTCGGCGAACAGCAGGCAGACCCCTGTGATGACCTGGTGCGTGCGTCCCGACAGCAGACGCAACATGCGAGCCGCGTTCTCGGCGTTTGCCGGCTTTTCAAGCAGATGGTCATCGACGACGACGACCGTGTCGGCCCCAATGACAAGCGCATCAGGATGCCGCGCGAGCACGGTCCGCGCTTTATCGCGAGCCAAGCGCTGCGCGTAGTCGATCGGAGCTTCGCCCGCGAGCGGCTCTTCGTGGATGTCGGCAGGGTCGACCTCGAACGCAATTCCGGCATTGCGTAACAGTTCGGAGCGGCGTGGCGAGGCGGAGGCGAGAATGAGTGGGTGCATTGTGGAGAATTGTAGCGAAAGCTTTTCACCACTGAGGTCACGGAGGACACGGAGAATTACAGGTTTTGTTCTTCTTCTCGGTGCCTTCCGTGTCCTCCGTGGTGAATTCTTTGATTTCCTGTGTGTGCATCCCTCGCGTCGCGTATATCGTCTGAAGAAACGTGACGACAGCCACTCAGACTGTTTCCTATGGCGCGACAGTTCGCGGTGTGGAAGTTGATTTCCGCGTATGGGCGCCGACGCCCCAGCAGATCACGTTGCGTCTGATGCACGCAGGCCGGCCGCCGCAGGACATTCCCATGTTCCGCGACGGTGAGGACTTTGTCGCGACTGCAGACGCGCGCGCTGGCGATCGGTACTCCTACGTTCTCGACGGCAGCCAACCGATTCCTGATCCCGTCTCCCGCCTTCTTCCTGAGGGAGTGCATCGGCCGACGGAGATCGTTGATTCCACTCTGCATGCCTGGTCGGATGAAAACTGGCGTGGCTTGCAGCTCGATGACTATGTCATCTACGAATTGCATATCGGAACATTCACCCCCGACGGCACCTTCGACAGCGCCGCCGCGAAACTGCCATACCTGAAAGACCTAGGCGTCACTGTCGTCGAGGTGATGCCGGTCGCTGCCACTCCCGGCGCGCGCAACTGGGGCTATGACGGCGTCTCCCCGTACGCGGTGCAGAACAACTACGGCGGCCCGGCTGCATTCCGCCGGTTCGTCGATGCTGCGCATGAGCTTGGCCTGGCTGTAATCCTCGATGTGGTCTACAACCACCTCGGGCCGGAAGGGAATTACCTTCGTATGTTCGGCCCGTACTTTACGGCGCATCACAAAACGCCGTGGGGCGACGCCATCAACTACGACGACGCGGGCTGCGAGCAGGTGCGGCGCTATGTCGTCAACAACACGCTGTACTGGATTCGCGAGTATCACCTTGACGGTTTGCGGCTCGATGCGGTGCAAACGATAAAGGACGATTCGCCGGAACACATCCTGGCCGAAATCCAGGAAAACGTGCAGGCGCTTGCGGCCGAGCTGAAGCGAACCGTCATCGTCATCGCGGAAACCGATGAGAACGACTCTCGCTATGTCGAACCCGCGCCCAACGGCTACGGACTTAACGCTGTCTGGAGCGACGACTTCCATCACGCGCTGCATGCGTTACTCACCGGTGAACGCACCGGCTACTACCAGGACTTCGGAAAACCGGAGCAGATCGCGAAAGCGCTGCGCGACGGGTATGTTTTCCAGGGCGAGGACTTCGCATTCTGGGATGCGCCGCGCGGTACGCCTGCGGAAGATGTTCCGCTTCCGGCGAATGTCATCTGCATTCAGAACCACGACCAGATCGGCAACCGCGCCAGGGGAGAGCGCCTGACCGCCCTCGTTCCGCGTGGCGCTCGCAAGATGGCCGCTGCGCTGCTGCTGCTCGCGCCGCATACGCCGCTGCTCTTCATGGGACAGGAATACGACGAGGCCGCGCCGTTCCAGTTCTTTGCCGACTTTCAAGATCCCGAACTGAAGAAGGCCGTCAGCGAAGGCCGCCGCAGCGAGTTCAAAGACTTCGACTTCGGTGAGGTTCCCGATCCCGAGGCCCCGCAAACCTTCGAACACTCCAAGCTAGGGTGGGCCAGTGCTGCCGAAAATCGCGAGATGCTGCACTGGTATCGCAAGTTGCTGCAGCTTCGCGCTAGAAACGTCATTGGCCGCGAGCGCCGCGCCGATGTGAGCTACGGCAATGGCGTGCTGCGGATGCAGGTGCCGGCCTCAGCCCCCGGGCTGCTGGTTGAATGCACTTTGCAACCTGCCGCTTGTCTGCCGCAGGACCTCCCTAGCGGTTGGAAGCAGGTTCTCGATAACAACGAGGACGGGTACGCTGTTCGGGTCCTCGTGAAACAGTAGCCCGAACTAGCGCTGGCGTATAATCGGCAACTTCGTTCCACTCTTGGAGCGTTTTCCGAGGCTACTGTGATCTCGCGCATCTCCGCCCTTTGTCTTGCGGCGATTATCGCCGTGCAACCGCTTACCGCTGCGACTCCCCTGAGCTCAAGCGAAAACCTCTACGGGTACTCCGCTGCTCATGCCGCCACCGAGCGCGACTGGGAGAGCAAATTCCGCAATATGCCCGATCCCGCGGTGATGCGCAGCAACATGCAGCGCCTGAGCGCGCGGCCGCACAACGTTGGCTCTCCTTACGACAAGGACAATGCCGAGTGGATATTGGCGCAATACAAGCAGTACGGATTTGACGCACACATCGAGACCTTCGATGTGCTGTTTCCCACACCGAAGGAGCGCCGGCTGGAGCTGGTTGCGCCGACGAAGTTCGTCGCCAAGCTGGCGGAATCAGCACTGGCTGTTGATCCGACTTCGCAGCAGACCTCAGAGCAATTGCCGACTTACAACGCGTACTCCCATGATGGCGACGTAACCGCGCCTCTGGTCTACGTGAACTACGGCGTGCGCGAGGACTACGAACAACTCGACCGCCTTGGCATTTCCGTGAAGGGCGCAATCGTCATCGCACGCTACGGCGCAGCTTGGCGCGGCATCAAGCCCAAGGTCGCGGCCGAGCACGGAGCCATCGGCTGCATCATCTACTCCGATCCCAGGGACGACGGCTATTTCGAAGGACAGTATTTTCCTACCGGCCCCTATCGGCCGTCGGATGGCGTGCAGCGCGGCAGCGTGATGGATACGGAGTATCCTGGCGATCCGCTGACTCCGGGAGTAGGCGCCACCAAAGACGCTAAGCGCCTGCCCATCACCGAGGCCAAGACGATCACCGCCATACCAGTGCTCCCCATTTCTTATGGCGACGCGCAACCCCTGCTTGCGGCGCTAGCGGGACCTGTCGCGCCTGAGGGCTGGCGTGGTGCGCTGCCCATCACCTATCACGTTGGACCGGGCCCGGCGAAGGTACACCTGGTGATGAAGTCGAACTGGGACATCAAGCCTATCTACGACGTCATTGCAAAAATCCCCGGTAGCGAAGTTCCCGAGCAGTGGGTGATTCGCGGCAATCATCACGACGCCTGGGTAAATGGCGCCGACGATCCGATCTCCGGCCAGGTTGTGGTGCTGGAAGAAGCGCGAGTGCTTGGCGAGTTGATGAAACAAGGCTGGAAGCCCAAGCGGACCCTCATCTACTGCGCCTGGGATGGTGAAGAGCCTGGCCTGCTCGGCTCGACGGAGTGGGTGGAAGAGCACGATGCCGAGCTGAAGCAACATGCGGTCGTCTACATCAACTCCGATTCCAGTTCCCGCGGATACCTGAACGTTTCGGGCTCGCACACGCTGGAGAAACTGGTCAATGATATGGAACGGGAGGTTCAGGATCCCGAGAAGAACATGTCGGTGTGGAAGCGCGCGCAGATGCGTCGTATCGCGCGGGCAGCCACGCCGGAAGAACGACAGGAGCTGCGCGATCGCGCCGAGCTGCGCATCGGAGCGCTGGGCGACGGCTCTGACTACGCGCCATTCCTCGATCACGCCGGTGTGGCGGCGCTAAACGTGGGCTTCGGTGGTGAGGCAGGCGGAGGCGTGTATCACTCAATCTACGACGATTTCTACTGGTACACGCACTTCGGCGATCCGAATTTCCTATATGAGAAGGCATTGGCGCAGATGGCGGGTACGACAGTGATGCGTATCGCCGACGCGGACCTTCTGCCGTATGATCCATCGGATTCGGCCGACACCGTGAAGCGCTACGTCGGCGAACTGAAGACCGAGTTGAAGAAGAGACAAGATGAAGTGAAGGAGCGCAATCGTCAGATTGAAGAGGGCGTGTTCACGGCGACAGCCGACCCGACCAAGCAGTACATTCCACCGACGGCTGAGCCAGTGCCACCGTTCATCAACTTCGCTCCGCTGGAGAATGGAGCCGACGCATACTCCAGGGCAGCACAGCGCTATCGGAAAGCCGTGGCCAGGCTCAGCGATGACTCCGCTGCGTGGCAATCACCCGCGCTGAAGGAGATCAACGCCCAGTTGCTCCAAACCGAGCGCACCTTCACCACCACCGAAGGCTTGAAAGAGCGGCCGTGGTTCAAGCACCAGATATATGCTCCTGGTGCATACACCGGATATGGCGTGAAGACCATTCCGGCAGTGCGCGAGGCGCTAGAGGAAGACAAGTGGAGCGACGCCGAGCAAGGTGCTGCTATTGCGGGGCAGGTACTCATGAATGAGGCCAAGCTGGTAGATTCCATTGCCCTGCAGGTGGAACAGATGGTCGGCGCCAGTGGAGGCACCCCTTCTTCATCTTCGAGCTCAGACAAGTCCGGAAGGTAGAATGCGAATTTAGTAGCGAACGAAGCCCCGAGTGATCTTTGCTGCTAATTGCTAATTGCTAATTGCTTCTTATGCCCGACCTCGAAACTCGGCGTTACGTTATAACCGGACGTGTGCAGGGCGTTGGCTTCCGCTGGTTTGTGGAGCAGGAAGCTGCCCAACTTGGCATCGCAGGATGGGTGCGCAATCGCGAGGACGGCAGCGTGGAAGTAATGGCTACCGGCACCCCGGAGCAGCAGCGTTCACTCCGTTCGAAGCTTCGCCAAGGCCCGCGCGCCGCCAGGATTGACATGGTTCAGGAGTCGAGCGCGCCATATCTCGAAGCGCAGTCGTTTCGCATTCAAGAAGGAGGGTGGTAATCATGGCCAGTCCCGCGGCCCCAAGTTGTGCCGACTTGAAGAAACTCATTCGCGAGGTGCCCGATTTTCCTAAGCCGGGCATTCTCTTCTACGACATCACAACTCTGTTGAAGGACCGCCAGGGATTCGCTCGCCTCATCGACGCGCTGACCGACTACTACATCAATCAAGACATCGACCTCGTGCTCGGAATCGAGGCCCGCGGCTTTATCTTCGGGCCCGCACTGGCCTATCGCCTGAATGCCGGTTTCGTTCCCGTACGCAAGCCTAAGAAGCTTCCCGCGAAAGTTCTGCAATGGAAGTACGAGCTGGAATATGGGTCCGATACATTGGAGATTCACGAGGACGCCATCGGGCGGGGACAGCGTGTGCTCATCTGCGATGACTTGCTCGCCACCGGCGGCACGGCGCGGGCCGCGATCGACATGGTGAAGGCTCTTGGCGGCGAGATTTGCGGCCTGGCCTTTGTGGTTGAGTTGGACGGACTGAAGGGGCGGGACAAGCTGAAGGACTACGACGTCTACTCACTGTTGCACTACGAGATGTGAATCGGCAATGTCTCGTGTCACCAGATCGTCTGTATTCGACGATAATTCAGCATTCTCGCATCGGCTGTGACAAGCGGAAGAGCTTCCACCTGAGCTGTGGCGGCAATTGCACGGTCAGCCGGATCGCGTGGGAAGTCTGCTGGCAAATAAACTGACATTGCAGCAATTTCTCGAGTTATCGGTCGAATATCGATATCACGAGTAAAGTTCTCCAGGGTGCGCTCGACGCTGCCGAGAATGTCAATCCGGTTGGCTACAATCAGGCTGGCCAATTCGATAAGACTCATCGCTGAGATTGCGAGGCCATCTGCCACTTGGGCTCGCCGGATGGCGGCGGCTGCCGGCTTTGAAAGCTTCTTGGGAGACAAAATCAACCATACCAGTACGTGGGTATCCAGCAGAATCATTTCAGCATGTCCCAGTCTTCCGAGGGGATAATCGGCTCAATCAGGTCGTCGGGATCGCCGTGAATCTGCAGGATTCCTTCCAGCCTGCCGAAGATGTCATCCTTCTTCTTGCGTATGTCCTTGCCGTCGGCGATTGGAACGAGCTTGACCACCGGCTGTCCACGTTTCGTAACGATCAGAGAGATGCCTGTCTCACTCACTTCATCCATAATCCTGAGGCACTTGGCTTTGAATTCGCCCGCGGCGATGGTGCGTTCCGCCGGCCTGATCCGTGCGCTCGGCTTCTTCTTAACGGCTGTTTTGCTCATGGTCACCTCACAGATGACTATGGTCATTTTAACATGACCACTTTGCGTCCTCGAACCTCATAATTGCCCGTCAGCACGATGCGTATCGCCTCGCTATAGGCGATGTGCTCCTGCTCAAGAATTCTTGCCGCGAGGGTATGGTCGTCATCGTCGCGAAGCACTGGAACGGTCTTTTGCAGGATGATGGCGCCGTGGTCGAGGTTCTCGTCCACGAAGTGCACGGTGCAACCGGAGACCTTTACTCCGTAATCGAACGCCTGCTTCTGTGCGTCCAAGCCCGGGAAAGCCGGCAGCAGTGATGGGTGAATGTTGAGAATACGGTTGGGAAACTGCTGCACGAACCACGGCGAAAGCAGACGCATATACCCTGCCAGGCAGACCAGATCAACTTTGTTTTCCCGCAGCGCTGCCACAACTTCTCGATCGTGCTCTTCACGAACCTTGCCCTTGGATGCGATCACCAGAGCTGTCAGTCCGCGGCGGCGTGCTGACTCGATTCCCGGTGCGTCTGTTTTGTTGGAGATCACGACAGCGATGTTCGCGTCGAGTTTGCCCGAGGCAACGTTGTCGGCGATAGCTTCGAAGTTGGAGCCGCGTCCGGAGAGCAGGATGCCAAGGTTCTTCATGGGTTTTGGAAACCCGATAATATGCGTACCTGCGAGGGAAGTCACCGGAATAAGCAGGAACTGTCGCGATCCGGAGGGGGAACGGGCGGCAACTGGTAACCACAAGGTCGCCGCCCGTTACGGTCGAGAGTTACGCGGCGGCCTTGCTGGACGAGGCCTTGCAGAACTCAAGCAGGTAGTCGTTGATCAAGTCCTTGTGGGTCGAGCACACGCCGTGCGGAGCTCCCTTGATGACTTTCAGCTCCGCGCCTTTTATGAGCTTCGACGACTGCATGGCTGCCGCTCCGATCGGCACTATCTGGTCATCGTCGCCGTGCAGGATCAGAGTGGGCACATCGAACTTCTTCAAGTCCTCGAACTGGTCGGTTTCCGAGAAGGCCTTGATGCAATCATAGGCGCCGGGAAAGCCGCATAGCATTGCCTGCAGCCAGAACGAATGCTTCAGTCCCGTCGAGACCTTTGATCCTGGCCGGTTAGCACCGTAAAACGGATCGGCAAGGTCCGTAAAGAACTGCGCCCTGTCACCCTGCACGCCGGCGCGAAGCTGATCGAAGACCTCGATCGGCAACCCGACGGGATTGGCTGGTGTCTTCAGCATCAGGGGCGGGATCGCGCTGATGAGAACGGCCTTGGCTACGCGCTTGGTCCCATGACGAGCAATATAGCGCGCCACCTCGCCGCCACCCGTCGAATGGCCGACGTGAATCGCGTCCCTCAGATCGAGCGCCTTCACTAGCTCGGCCAGGTCGTCAGCATACGTATCCAGATCGTTGCCATTCCAGGGCTGGCCGGAACGTCCATGCCCCCGACGATCATGAGCTATGCATCGGTAGCCATGATTGGACAGAAAGAACATCTGGTCTTCGAACGCATCGGCATCCAGCGGCCAGCCGTGGCTGAAGACGATGGGCTGTCCGGTTCCCCAGTCTTTGTAATAAATCTCCGTTCCATCTTTGACAGTGATTGTGGGCATACAAGTTCCTCCTTAGTTCGTGACAAATTTCGGCAGACTTCCCGGCGAGGAGAGTCTCCCGTTGTGATCAGGTTCGGCGTCTTGTCGATTGTCAGCGCCCAGCATCAGCCGTTCGGCGAAGCATAGGCGACTCAAGGTGAAAACGTCGGGTTGCGAGAATCGTAAGCCAGACGAACAGCGCCAGAACAACCAGTTGCGCGACCAGGAATGGTGGTTCCTTCTGCGTCGGAGCCAGAGCATGCAAGGCAGGAATCTTGGCAAATGCCTGGATAACGCCGACAAAGCAATTGAGGTAGAGGGCCACGGCCGCGGTCAGAATATAGATGCGGCGTGCCCCGCCTTCGAGACGGCGGCCATAGCGCGCCCATATTGCGATAGCCAGCACGATCAACGAAATCCCGGCAAGGATGTAAGAGGGCTTCAGCCCTTCGAATGGAAAGAAGAAACCGGTGACGCTAGTAAGGATCGTGGTTGTGAGGAAAATCGCGGTCCAGCCGTCGAGGCGCTTGCTGTTCAGCAGCCCGAACATGACGATGAAGCCGGAACCAATTCCCGCCAGGCTGATGATGACGTGAATCAAAGTGTAGGTGGAAAGAGACATCCCTAAGACCATAGGCCTCCTCCGTTGAGCTCAAGTTGTGGCGCTACCCCGCGCCGGGTGACATATCTAACATCAGAGTCTCAAGGCGGAACTTCGATGCTTTTTTCGTGTGAAAATTGTGCCTGACTGACAACGATGGACGTCTTGGCGAAGCTTGAATCTGCATTGCTAGCAGTGATAGCATTGATTGCATGGCGTCCCTGACCATCCGGCAACTCGACGACAAAATCAAGCAGCGGCTCCGCCTACGCGCGGCTCACAACGGCCGCTCCATGGAGGAAGAAGCGCGAGAGATTCTGAAAGGCGCACTGGTAGGCCGTAAGGTTTCCGAGAAGAATCTCGGCCAGATCATCCATGAGCGCTTCGCGCGCCTGGGCGGGGTAGACCTTGAGATTCCTAAGCGAGAGTCCTTTAGCGAACCGCCTGACTTCGGATGATCGTCGTAGATACCAATGTCTTGTCGGAATTAATGAGAATGCGGCCGGAACCTGCCGTGTTGCGGTGGTTTGGGAAGCAGTCTCACACTGAACTCTTCACGACCTCGATCAGCCAAGCCGAACTTTTCTACGGTCTCTATCTGCTCCCGCTCGGCAAACGTCGCGATAAGTTGGTGGTTGAAGCCGAGACAATCTTCAACGTCGACTTTGCAGACCGGGTATTGCCGTTTGAAGACGCCTCCGCCCGGCAGTTCGCCGCCATTGCAGCTGCCCGCCGCTCGAAGGGTAGACCCATCATCGACCTCAACGCTCAAATCGCCGCCATTGCCTGCACTCATCACGCCGCCGTCGCAACCCGGAATGTGCGCGACTTCGAAAACTGCGGGATCAAGCTGGTCGATCCTTGGCAAGCCTAGTCCGGATGGCCGCGCGTTGATTCCCCCTCCGTTTCCCTTTACCATCGCCCCAGCGTGCCTACTTCCCACGAGAAACAGGATTTCGACCGCGAGCGCATTGTTTCCGCGGCCCCGGTCGATGACGATGCGTCGTTTGAGCTCAAGCTGCGGCCACAGCGGCTGCGCGAGTTTATTGGCCAGAACAAAGTCAAAGACAATCTGGAGGTGGCAATCCAGGCAGCGAAATCGCGCGGTGAAGCCTTAGATCACGTCCTGCTCTATGGCCCTCCGGGACTAGGCAAGACCACATTGGCGAACATCATCGCCAACGAGCTTGGCGTGGCATTTCAGCAGACCTCGGGTCCTACGCTGCAAATCAAGGGTGACCTGACCGCCATCCTGACCAACGTACGCGACAAGCAGGTGCTCTTCATCGACGAGGTGCACCGATTGCAGCCCGCGCTGGAGGAGTTGCTGTATTCCGCGCTGGAGGATTACAAGCTCGACATCATCATCGGCCAGGGGCCGGCGGCCCGTACCCATACCATCGAGGTCAGGCCGTTTACGTTCATTGGAGCCACCACCCGCGCCGGACTACTCTCCGCGCCTTTGCGCTCGCGCTTTGGCATCGTTCTGCGGCTGGATTTCTACACTCATCTCGATTTAAAGGTCATTCTTCAGCGTTCGGCAGAAATTCTCGCTGTAGAGATCGACGACGATGCCGCAATGGAGATCGCGACCCGTTGCCGCGGCACACCGCGTATCGCGAACCGGCTGCTGCGGCGCGTGCGCGACTACGCCCAGGTGCGCGGCACGGGCAAAATCGACAAGGCCACCGCCCAGGCATCTCTGGAGATGCTCGAGGTCGATCGTTACGGTTTCGACGAGATCGACCGTCGGCTGCTGCTGACGATCATCGAGAAGTATCAGGGCGGCCCGGTGGGTGTGAATACGCTGGCCGCGTCACTCGCGGAAGAGGCCGACGCGATCGAAGAGATTTACGAACCGTTCCTCATCCAGATCGGCTTTCTCGACCGCACGCCGCGAGGTCGCGTTGCCACCCATCTCGCCTATCAGCACTTCGGCATCAAACGGCCCGGGCAAACCCAGGTTGGACAAGACACCCTCTTCTAGACGCACTGTCCGAGATCGTTCCGCGCCAAGTCATATCCCCACAGAAGTCCTAAGAGCCGAGTCCACGCCGGAGCGCAGACCCGGCTTTTGACTCAAATAGTCATAACTGCGGGAGCTGTTGCTGGCTCGACAGAAGCTTTGCGACGGAGAATGGCAGCGGAGATGACAGTAATGATGAGGCCGACGGGCAGCGGCTCCATGAATGTATACGCCATGTTGACGAAAGGGTTCTGGTAGAGCTGCTGCGAGCGCTGTACGGCAGCGACTCTCGCGGCAGTGGTGACCGGGTCAAGCCCAGAGGACTGGACCTTCTGAATCTGCGCGCTGAAGTAGCTGTCCATGAAGTGGGGCATGAAGTTGAAGTAGAGGACCTCCCACATGGCGACGTAGCAGATGGTGGTAATCAGGGCGATCAGGATGCCGCAGGCGAAGGCGCGGCCGAAAGAGATTTTCCCGCCGAGGGTATTGTCGCGGTAGCTGCGGACGCCGAAGTAGATCAGCAGGAATGAGGCCACCATGATGGTGTAGCCGAGAACCATGCTGTGGCCGGAGCCGATCTTGTCAGCGAGGAGCAGCGAGCCTCCCATCAGGACGGAGATGATGACGCCGGCGATGAGGCCGAAGGTGAGGACGGTTTTCTTCATGTAAGGCTCCTTTGTGCAAGTGAGAATGGAGTCACGATGCGGTACAACGGGTCCGGATGTCGTCATACTTTCGGATGATTTTGCAGGAATGGAGCACAAATCGCACTTTCGGGTGACGCGTTTACGGCAGCAGGCCCAGTTCTTTGCCCCGTTGCACAGCCTGGGTACGGCGGGCGGCTCCCAGCTTGTCGAAGGTGCGGGCACAGTGTGTCTTGACCGTGTTCTCGGAAACGAAAAGCTGCGTGGCGATCTCGCGATTGCTGAAACCGCGGGCGATCAATGTAAGGATCTCAAGCTCGCGTGCCGTGATGCCGAGACTCTGCTGCTGGGCCGTATTGGGGGCGAAGGGTTCCATGCCACGTGCTTCTGCGGGGACAGACACTTCCCTTACCACTACGGTCTCACGAATGGTTTCGCGGCTGCGCGTGATGCGGAGACCCAGCCAGATGCCGAAGGTCGCAAACAGGATGGCGATCAGCGCGCCGTAGAGCTCCACCGAGTGCTCGATGACGACAAAGCGGTATTCGGTGTATTGCAGGGTGGCGATGAGCAGGCCGCCGACAAAACCGAAAATAAGGACGTGACGCTTCATTACAAGGGTTGTAGAAGTATAGCGCCGCCTCCCGCACACTGTTGACGCCGTCTCGGCAAACTATGCGGCCGCGGCCTTGACGAACTACGCGGCCGCCGCTTTGTGGATCGTCCGCTCGTTGCTCAATCAGATTCCGCCTGTTTGATTTCATCAACCACAGCGGAACATCACGCGAACTACGCTCTCCGTTGCGCTATACTGCGCTCGAACCACAATTTTTTTCGAGGTCGACCGCTCTTATGTCCGCCAACGCTGTTGAAGCTCCTGCTCTGGCCACTGCCGCTGATTTCCAGGCCCTTGAAAAGAAAGTTCTGCGCACGATCGAGCTGCTGAAGTCAGCCCGCGAGGCGCAGGCCACCGCCGAGCGCGACGCCAATCGTCTTCGCGACCAACTCACCGAGCGCGAAGAGGAAGTCGATACCATGCGTTCGGAAGTCATCGCCCTGCGCAAGGAGCGGGAAGAGGTACGAACCAGAGTAGAAAAGATGCTGACGCAAATTGATTCTTTGACCGCGGAAGAGTCCGCGTAATAATCGAGCAAACGAAGTGCGATAAGGAGTCGGTTTGAGCCAGGGCAACGGAAGCGGCGGCAGCACCAGTATTCGGGTGGACATCTACGACCAGGGCTATCACCTACGCGGCACCGATCCCGAGTACATCGCGGATTTGGCGGAGTACGTCGACACCAAGATGCGCCTCATCTCGCAGCAGGCTTCGACGGTCGAGTCGCTGAAAGTCGCGGTGTTGGCAGCGCTTAACATTGCCGACGAACTGCACGTTCTCAAACGTAAGTACGACTCCCTGACACAGGACTATACGGCCAGGGCCGAGCATCTTTCCGGCGCGCTGGACGAGGTGCTGGGAGAAGCCCGCCGGGTCGGATAACCTCCTTTTGCCGCTGGCACGTCGAATGCCAACATTCTGAAGTCCTACTCTTGTCATTCCGACTGCAATTCCCTAGCATCTAACTCACACAGAGCCGGCCTGCAAAGTTCGTGCCGGTGGCAACCGTTTTTTGAACCAATGCTAATGAACAGGGGGCCCGACTCGTATTCGGTTCGGTGTGCGAGGCTCGGCCAGTTCCGAGATGCCTAAAGAGCCGCGGAGGGTTCCCACCGTCGTGGACGGGTTCATTGACGGCCCACCGTGTACGGCCCCGCGGGTCGGCGTTTTGTTTTTGGCTGTCAGGCATCAGGTTTCGGTCTCAGAAAAGCTTCCAGCCGCCAGCTACAAGCTGCCAGCCAAGAAAAGTGCAGTCGAACCTACTGACAGTGACTCCGTAATCGGTGATTACCGCTCTCCATGCTCAGCCTTTACTGTGGCTGGCTTCGTTGAGGACCGGGTCGACACTCTTCCTCTTCTTGGCTGGCGGCTGGAAGTTGGTGGCTGGCGGCTTCGACCTTCTGATACCTGACACCTTGAAGCGCAAAGCGCTTCCGCAACGTCTAAAATAACAACGTGTTTCCTCGACTAATCGACTACGGCCACTTTGCCCTGCCGACCTACGGCGTAATGGCCGCCTTAGGCCTCATCTTTGGCCTGACGCTGATTGTCCACCTCGGCCGCCAGCAAGGCCTCGACCCTGAGAAGCTTTGGAACCTCGGCATCATCGCCGTGCTGTCAGGCATTATCGGCGCCAAGATTCTGTACATCTTCAACGAGCTCGGATATTACCGCCTGCATCCCGGAGAGCTCTTCAGCTTCTCGACCTTGCAGGCAGGCGGGGTCTGGTCAGGCGGAGTCACGCTGGCGCTCATCATGTGCATCTGGTACATGCGTCGCAACCAGATGCCGATTTTGCGCACGTGCGATGTCTTCGCCCCGGGTTTGGCGCTAGGACATGCCTTCGGGCGGATGGGCTGCTTCGCCGCCGGATGCTGCTACGGTAGGGAAACTCACGTGCCATGGGCGGTGACGTTTCACAACCCGTTGGCGAATGAGATCGTCGGGACGCCACTAGGCGTGCCTTTGCACCCAACCCAGCTCTATGAGATGGTCGTCGAGCTGGCGAACTGCCTGTTCCTGGTTTGGCTCATCAAGCGCAAGAAGTTCGAAGGCGAAATCTTGGGCACCTATCTCATCATCTATGGCACGGCCCGGTATTTTATCGAGTTTTTCCGCGGCGATCCCGGGCGCGGGCAGGTTTTAGGCTTCATGTCCACTACGCAGGCGATTGCGATCCTGCTCGTCATTGGCGGCGGCTTGCTGTGGATGCGGCGCGCGCCCCTGCGTGTGCCGGAGCCGGCCCCGGCACCTGAAGTTGCCGTACCACCGAGACGCAAAGGCAGAGAGGTTTCGGTTTAGCCCAGCTTCATCACCCTTCGTCGCTCTCGCAGGCGCCCGAGTTGTCGTATCCTCGCGTTTTCATGGCCGCACGATTTCCGATGACGATAAGCGTTACCCCTGAAGCGGCTGGGCAGCGGCTCGATCAATTCCTTGCGGGTCAGCTCCCCGACACCAGCCGCGCACGGATGCAGCAACTGATTACGGAGAACAAGGCGCTGGTTAATGGCGCACCGGCGAAGCCGTCGTTGAAGCTGCGCGGGAGCGAGCAGATCACGATTCTTGGCGACCCGACGCTGCCGCCGTTGCGAGCGATTGCAGAAAACATCCCGCTCGACGTCCTTTATGAAGACGCTGACCTTGCTGTCGTCAACAAGCCCGCAGGAATGATGGTTCATGCAGGCGCGGGCGCGACGGACGACGAGCGCAATCGCGGCACGTTGGTCAACGCGCTGCTTCATCGCTTCGGAGCGCTCTCGGAGGTCGGCGGCGAACTCAGGCCGGGCATCGTCCATCGGCTCGATAAGGAGACCAGCGGCCTGATCGTGGTGGCCAAGAACGATGCCGCGCATCGCAAGCTGGCGCAACAATTCTCCGGACGCAAGGTTAAGAAGAAGTATGTCGCTCTGGTACATGGCTGGCCGGCAAATGACCGCGGAACGGTCAACGCCGCAATCAGCCGCGACGTGGTGCGACGCACGCGCATGACGACCAAGGGCCGCGACGGACGATCGGCGGTGTCGCACTACGAAGTGCGGCGGCGAATCGAGTCCCCGTATGGCAAGTTCGCCCTGGTTGATGTTCATATTGAAACCGGGCGAACGCATCAGATTCGGGTTCATATGTCTTCGATTGGGCATCCGGTTGTCGGCGATGCGCTGTACGGGGCGCCTCGCGAGCTGCGCATAACAGCTGCGGCGAGAGCTGCGGCGAATCGGGTTCGCGGAGGTGCAAAGGTCAATGCAGCGCAATCCTCCCCAGGGGTGCTAAGCCTGGATCGCAATTTTCTTCATGCTGCTTCTATCGAGCTCGCACATCCGAGGACAGGCGAGCCCTTGTCGTTTCAGGCGCCATTGCCTGGTGAGCTTGAGCATTTCCTTTCCGAACTCGCCGCGGAGGTACATGCGCCGCAGCGACTATAATCAAAGGTCAATGAACAAGTTTTTTATCCTGCTCCTGCTGGCTAGCCTTTCGGCGGCCCTGGCTGCGCAGGACGGCTCGCAGCCGCTGCCCTCGGCGCCTTCAGCCACGAAGTATCCGCAACAGCAGGCGCAGCCCACTCCGGCTGCGGTGCCGTCAGCATCTACGAGTTCGGCCGATTCTGCGACCTCAAGTTCCAATACCTCATCTGCGCCTGCGAATACCGCTGCAGGTCCAGCGTCCACCGCTGAGCTGCCCGCAGGCGCGGCGACGCCTCCCGCCAACGGAGACGAGGATGTGCCGCTGACCACCATCACCAAACGTGTCGACGAGGTGAATGTGGTTTTCACGGTGACCGACAAGCGCGGAAAATTCGTGAAGGACCTCAAGCAGAACGACTTTCAGGTAATGGACGACAGCCACCCCGGCACGGTCCGCTCGTTCCGCAGCGAGACCAATCTGCCTTTGCGGGTGGGATTGCTGATCGACGCCAGCAATTCGGTGCGCGACCGTTTCAAGTTCGAACAGGAATCGGCGATCGAGTTCCTGAACCAGATCATTCGCCTCAACTTTGATCGCGCCTTTGTCATCGGCTTCGATACCACGCCGGAAGTCACGCAGGACTTCACTGATAACACCGAAGCGCTGGCCAAGGGTGTTCACATGTTGCGCCCCGGCGGCGGCACCGCGATGTATGACGCCATCTATTACGCCTGCCGCGACAAGCTGATGGCTTACGACAAAGGCACTCTCGCGACCCGCCGCGCCATCATCCTGCTGAGCGACGGCGAGGACAACCAGAGCCGCGTGTCGCGCGAAGAAGCGCTGGAGATGGCACAGAAGGCTGAGGT
>Ga0335083_10003485_pt1 | contig 20385 bp, 19 predicted proteins | sample Lox_Sample_42_FD_206716 | JGI IMG/M metagenome (GOLD analysis project Ga0335083, IMG submission 206716) | Soil microbial communities from Loxahatchee National Wildlife Refuge, Florida, United States - Lox_Sample_4.2 | ecosystem: Environmental > Terrestrial > Soil > Wetlands | place: USA...
GTCTTCCGGTACGCAGACTTCCTGGCAGACAAGCCAGTTCGCAGCCGCCTTCAACGTCACATCGCCTTGCGGCGCGTCGGCCGGAACGCGGAGCTTCATGAGAAGCCACACGGTGCCCTCGTAGCCGTAATTCATGAACGGCGGCACAGGCAGGCGCTTCGGATAGGGCCACTCGATCGGATCCGCGTGCCAGCCTGCGGGGAGCGTCCACTGGATCTCCGTCGGCGCACCGGCGTCGCCAGGATTGAACCAGTAGGTGTGCCATGTCGCGCGGATGTTCTGTTCCAGCGCGACAGTGACGGTGCTTCCGGGCGCGACTGTCTCGCGCTCCGCAATCAGGCGCGCATGGACCTTGGGCAAGGAGTCGATCTGCGCTGCCGCGGGGGAAGCCGCGGCAAAAAGACCGGCCAGGATGAGAAAGGCAAACCGCCTCATTCCGCCGCTATAGCGCGCCATTCCCTCCCCCGCCAGCGCACTCGCGCGAGCGTGAGCAGGCGTCTAGTTTACGGCCCACGAAATTGGAGGACTGCCCATGCGCAACATCAACCGGCAATGGATCCTGAAGAAGCGGCCCGTCGGCGACATCAAGCGGGGCGATCTCGAGCTCGTCGAGACGCCGATCCCGGAGCCCGGCAAGGGCCAGGTCCTCGTGCGCACGCTCTATCTTTCGCTCGATCCCACGAACCGCATCTGGATGAGCGACATGGAGCAGTACATGCCGCCCGTCCAGCTGGGCGACGTGATGCGCGGCGGCACGCTCGGCGTCGTCGAGCGCTCGAATAATCCCGATTTCCAGCCCGGCGACATCCTGAACGGCATTGCGGGCTGGCAGGAATATTCGGTGGCCGATGGCGGACAGAAACTGCCGAAGGGTCCGGTGCCGCTGCCCGCCTATATGAGCGTCCTGGGCGCCACCGGCGCGACGGCCTATTTCGGATTGCTCGATCTCGGCAAGCCGAAGGCAGGCGAGACCGTCGTGGTTTCGGCCGCGGCCGGCGCCGTCGGCTCGATCGTCGGGCAGATCGCCAAGCTCAAGGGCTGCCGTGTGGTGGGTTTCGCCAGCACCGACGAGAAGTGCCGCCACGTGGTGAAGGACCTGGGCTTCGATGCCTGCATCAACTATCGCAAGGAAGACCTCGACAAGGCACTGAAGCGCGAGTGCCCGAACGGCATCGACATCGATTTCGAGAACGCGGGCGGCGCCATCCTCGATGCGGTCATGAACAACCTCGCCATGCATGCGCGCATCGTCTTGTGCGGCATGATCTCGACCTACAACAGCAAGGAGCCGCCGCGCGGCCCCGCCTGGACCAACATCCTGATGAAGCGCGCGCGGGTAGAAGGCTTCATCATCATCGACTACTTCCCGCGCTTCGGCGAGTTCTTCGCCGAGATGGGCAAGTGGGTTGCGGAAGGCAAAATCAAGTACGACGTGCACCCGGTGAACGGCATCGAGAATGCGCTTTCCGCGCTCGACCTTCTCTTCACCGGCGGCAACACGGGCAAGCTGCTGGTCAAGGTTTCCGACGAACCGTGAGGGTCACCGGCGGCACGTTGCGCGGGCGGGCGCTGGTGCCGCCGCCGGACGAGCGCGTCCGCCCGACCTCGGACAAGGTGCGCCAGGCGATCTTCAACATCCTGGCGCACAATGATTTCGGCATCGGTTTCACGCTCGAGGGCGCGCGCGTCGCCGATCTTTTCGCGGGCACGGGGGCACTCGGCATCGAGGCCCTGAGCCGCGGTGCGAAATTCTGCCTCCTGGTCGACGATTCCGCCGAGAGCCGCGCCCTCCAGCGCCGCAATGTCGAGGCACTGGCGCTTACGGGCGCCACCAAGATCTGGCGGCGCGACGCCACAGACCTCGGTCCGATGACATCCGGCGCGGGCGGACCGTTCGATCTCGTCTTCCTCGACCCGCCCTACCGCAAGGACCTCGTGCCGCGCGCGCTGGCGAGTCTCGCCGATGGCGGCTGGCTCGCACCTGATGCGCTCGTCGTCGCAGAGACGGCGGAAGACGAAACGATGTCGCCGTCAGGCTATCGCGTGCTGGACACGCGGCGCTACGGCGACACCGCCGTTCATATTCTTACTGCCTCCTCGCCCTGAGTCTGGTCCGCCTCGACTGCCTCGGCCGGATGCCGTGCGTAGTACCGCTGCAGCAGCACGAACACGAAGGCGAGACCGACCAACGAAAACAGGATGGTCCAGGCAACCGGCACGCCGAGCCACACGAGGAGCGCGCCAAACGCGAGTCCGGTCGAGACGCCGATATCCCACCCGCCTTCGGCGGCGATGTGAAAGCGCATCACGCAGGCCGAGCGTTTTGCCGTGTTGTAGACCGCGGTCATCATCGTGGGCACGTATATGCAGCCAACCAGCGCACCCAATGCGTTCGCGATGACGGCAAGCGTCGGATTGTGGCCCGCGCTCGCCCGCATCATCACGACAAGCGCGCCCACGCCGACCGCATACCAGACCACGCGCGTGCCTTTGCCGGAATCGATCAGCCGTCCGAGGAACAGTCCGGTCACCGCGCCGACCAGTGCTGCGATGGCGAGGGCGCCGCCATAGGCGAGGACGTTCTCGCCAAGCGAAAGAAACAGCGCAACTTGCCACGTGACGAAGTAGCCGGCCGCGACCCAGCCATCGCCTATGAACAACATCGCGATCGAAAAAGCCGTACGGAAAGCGCCGGGCGCATGGCGAACAACTGGCACATCGGGCGTCCAGAAAAGCGGAATTGCCGAGAGCGCCTGAACGCCGCCTGTGGCGTAGAACGCGGCGACCGGACCGAACGTGACGAGCAGCCATCCCGCCACGAGCGGGCTCACGGTTCCGACCAGCGCGCCGATTGCCTCGCGCAGGCCCGTCTGCTGGCCACGATGCTCCTCATCGCCAAGCGCGGCGAAATATGCGTGGTAGCTCGGCCAGTAAACCGTATCCGCGACGGCGGCCACGATCACGAGCCGATAGAGGCTCGCATTCACGCCGCCATGGACGTGGGCGAGAAAGAGAAACGATACGCCCATCATCAGCGCGCCTGCGATGACGAGCGGGCGCAGCCCGACACGGACGGCGACCGGCAGGAGTGCGGAGCGGATGGCGAGGCGGGTGGCAAAGATCGCGGCAAGCGCGAGCAACGTGCCCGGCACGCTCAGGCCGGACTTGAGAAGGTAGATGGCGAAGAAGGCGCCGCCGCCGCCCTGCGCTATGGAGACGATCGTGTAGTGGAGATTGAGCAGATTGACGGTGCGATTATGGAAGAAGGCCATGGTTGTCCCGGAAGATGAGAGTTGATCGGACTGGGCATGCGTGATCGTTCGGGCGGGCCGCGAGAGCCACAAAACGGACGAGCGCTTTACCTCAGTCGGGCGATCAACACGTCGGGACACACCTCTGTGGGCGGCCGTCTTCTATGCCGGTTCGTGTTCAGGATCAACTACCGGCGGCCGAACAGACGCTCGATGTCGGAGAGCTTGAGCTCGACATAGGTCGGGCGGCCGTGGTTGCACTGGCCGGAGTGCGGCGTCGCTTCCATCTCGCGCAGGAGCGCGTTCATCTCGTCGCCTGTCAGTCTGCGGCCCGCACGCACGGAGGTGTGGCAAGCCAGGGTGCCCGCGATTTCCTCGAGGCGTTCCTTGAGCGACAGAGCCGATCCGGTTTCCGCGATGTCGTCGGCGAGATCACGAACGAGCGCCTTCACGTCTGCCTGCCCCAGCATCGCAGGGACTTCGCGCACCATGACGGCATCGGGACCGAATGCCTCGACGATCAGGCCAAGCTCGGCGAGCTGGGCCGCGCGTGACGCGACACGATCGACTTCCGCCGGATCGAGTTCGACGATTTCCGGGATGAGCAAAGGCTGCCGCGCGATGCCGCCTGCCTCGAGCGCGTGCTTCATGCGCTCATAGACGAGCCGCTCATGCGCGGCATGCTGGTCGACGATGACGATGCCGTCTGCGGTCTGCGCAATGACGTAAGTCTCGTGCAGCTGTGCGCGTGCCACGCCCAACGGTGCGCCAGGAGCAACGGGCGCCGGCTCCTCGACGCGCGCGGAGAGAACGGCCGCGTTGCCGTTGAACAACGGAGCCTGGAACTGGCGCGCCGCTTCAGCAACACCAGGCGGCACGCTCGAATAGGATTGCTGGTAGAGATGCGTGACGTTTGCCGGGCGGAGCGCGGCGAGGGCTGCGCCCGCAACGGTGGTCGAAGCGCGATGACCCGCTTCCGCGAGCGCGTTCTTGAGCGACGACACGATCAGCCCGCGCACGAGGCCTGCATCGCGGAAGCGCACTTCGGTCTTGGCCGGGTGTACGTTGACGTCCACGAAGGCCGGATCGCATTCGAGGAACAGGGCGAGCGCGGGATGGCGATCGCGCGCCAGGAAATCCGCGTAGGCGCCGCGCACCGCTCCGATGAGCAGCTTGTCGCGCACGGGCCTGCCGTTCACGAACAGATATTGCATCTGGCTGTTGGCGCGATTGTAGGTTGGAAGCCCGGCGAACCCCCTCAGCTCGACGCTCTCGCGCAGCGCCTCGACGCCAACCGCGTTGTCGGCGAACTCCCGGCCCATGATGCGCGCGAGGCGACTGAGCCGCCCGCCGAACAAATCCTCTTCCGCCTGAAGCTCGAGCGTGCGCCGGCCGTCCATGGTGAGCGAGAACGCGACGTCCGGGCGCGCCATCGCCAGGCGCTTCACGACATCGAGCGTCGCGAGATCCTCGCTGCGCGCGGATTTGAGGAATTTGAGCCGCGCGGGGGTGGCGAAGAAGAGCTCGCGCACTTCCACCCGCGTGCCGGATTGCCCGGCCGCCAAGAACCCCACCGGCGAAGGCCCGCGCACCGCACCGCCGTCGACATGGATCTCGTGCGCTTCGCCTTGTGCGGTGCGGCTCGCGATCGCAAGGCGAGCCACGGCGCCGATCGACGGCAGCGCCTCGCCGCGGAATCCCATCGTCGCGATGTGCGAGAGATCGTCGCCGCCGGTTACGCCGAGCGGCAATTTCGACGTCGCATGGCGCTCGACCGAGACGGCGAGGTCCTCCTTCGTCATGCCCTCGCCGTCGTCGGCGACGACGATGAGATCCGCGCCGCCATTCGTCGTCGCGATCTCGATGCGCGTCGCGCCCGCATCGAGCGCGTTCTCGATGAGCTCCTTGACCGCGCTTGCCGGACGCTCGACCACCTCTCCCGCGGCGATGCGGTTGATCGTTCCTTCCGCGAGGCGGCGGATCTTCATGTCTGGCCGCTCTCCAAGTATTGCCGCGCCAGAACCTTGCCTTCCTCTACGCCGGGCTGGTCGAACGGATCGACGCCCATCAGGCGGCCCATGATCATCGTCTCGAGCATGAAGTGCATCATCAGCGCGCCCATGCCGTATTCGTCGATCTTCGGCAGATGCATCTGCCGCACGGGACGGCCGTTGCGCGCGAGCGTCTCCGCCGTGGCGCGCGCTTCGGCCGCCACGAGATCGCCCATGTGCTTGCCGGCGAGATATTTCAGGCCGAGCGCTTCCGAACGTTCGGGCGGCGCGACAGCGCCCTGACCTTTCGTGTCGGTCGACAGGATCGTGAACAGCGCCTGCCCGGGTCCGTCGCGGAAGAGCTGCAGCTGGCTGTGCTGATCCACCGGGCCGAGTGCCGCCACCGGCGTCGAGCCCTTGCCGTCCTTGCCGAGCGACTCCGCCCAGAGCTGGCGCCACCAGGCGCCCATCGTGTGCAGCTTGTCGGCATAGGCGAAGAACACGGTCTCGCGCATACGACCTTCTTCCGCCAGCGCATGATGAAGCGCGGCACCGGAAGCGGCAGGCACGTCAGCCGGATTCTTGCTGCCGAGCGCCTGCGCCACCACGTCGCCCGCACCCTTGCGCAGCGCCGCAACGTCGAGCCCCATCAGGATCGCGGGCAGGATACCGACCATCGTCAACACGGAGTAGCGTCCGCCCACGCCAGTCGGATGGTTGAGAACCGGGCAGCCGATCGACTCGGCAAAAGAGCGCAACGCGCTTTTGTGCGGCTCGGTCACGACCAGGAAGTGCTGCTTGAGGTACTTGCCGCCGCCTGCCTTGTCGATCGCGTCGGCCGCAGTCAGCGCCTGAATCAGAGTCTCGGCTGTGCCGCCAGATTTCGAGATGGCAACAAAGCGCGTGGTCTTCAGGTCGAAATGTGACAGCGCGTCGTGCCAGCTGAACGGATCGGGGTTGTCGAAAAACGAGACACGCGGTCCCTTTGCGGCGGCCGGCTGAAGCGCCTTCAGCGCCTTGCCGCCCAGACTCGAACCGCCTATGCCGAGCACGGCAATGTCCGAGGTGTTTTCTGCGAATTTCGTCGCCGCCTCGCGTGCCTGCGTGAGGTCGTCGGTCCAGCCGGGCACGGAAAGGAGCTCGATCGTGCCCTTGTCCCTCGATTCCCTCAGCCAATTGAGCAGGCCCTGGGTTTCCGCGAGCGCATTGTCATAACCGACTCGTTTGACGGCGCCCTTGCCGTCGATAGCAAGCGAAAGCGAGACGGAAAACGGGAGCGATTCCGAGGTCATGGTGGCCACTCTAGCAAATGGTTGCGACAGATGCCGCCGGGACGGCCCGGACCATCAACAGTCAGTGCTTCGTGCCGGCCGGCGCGCGGGCGCCAACGCCCGCAGGGCTGCCGGCGACCACAATCGTCAAACGCTTGGGATCGAACAGCCGTTTCGCAGCCCGGCGCACATCTTCCACCGTGACGGCGTCAATCAGGCTGTTGCGCTTCGAGACGTAATCGGGGCCCAGCCCTTCGCGCTGGAAAACCGCCAGCTGCGACACGAGCCCGGCATCCGATGCGAAGGTCAGCGGAAATGAACCCGTAAGATACGCCTTCGCGTCGGCGACCTCCTGGTCCGTCGCTCCCTCCGCCGCGAACTTCTTCATGACCTCGCGGGTGACAGCCAGCGAGCGGCGCATGTCTTCCCGGCGCGTGGCGACCTCGCCTTCGACGTAGCTCGCATTGCGATAGCTGACGAGATCCGTCGAGATGTCATAGGTGAGGCCGCGCTTCACGCGCACCTCGTTGGTGAGGCGGGACGAGAACCCGCCGCCGCCGAGGATGTCGTTGGCGACATAGGCTGCGAGATAGTCCGGGTCGTTTCTCGGAACCGCGGGCACGCCGAAGATCGCCGTCGGCTGCGGCACCGACATGGGGATGACTTCGACAGCGTCGGTCTTGCCCATATGGGTGACGGCCGGCGGATGGGGGGGAACAGCGGCCGGGAGTTTCGCGAACGCGCTGTCCAGCAGGACGGCAATCGAAGCCGGGCTCGCATCGCCGGCGACTGCGATCTTCATCCCGCCGCGAACCCAATGCGCGCGCGCGAAAGCCTTGAGGTCCTCCTGCGTCACCGCGCTCAAGCCCGCAATGTCGCCGTTCGGCGAATGGCCGTAGGCGTTGCCGGCGAAGAAGGCCGCGTGAAAGCCCTTTTCGGCAACGGCCTCCGGGTCTTCCTGGTCGCGCTGCACGTTCTGGATCATCTGCGCCCGCACGCGCGCGATCGCCTCCTGGTCGAACCGCGCATGCTGGAGGGCGAGACCCAACAAACGAAAAGCGTCGGGCGTATTCTCCGAAAGGGTCACGAGAGAAATCTCGAGATAGTCTCGATCGGGCGTGACGGTCAGCTGGATGGCGCGGTTTGCCAGTGCGTCGTGGAACGCCTTCGAGTCGAGGCCGCCCGCGCCTTCATCGAGCAGCGACGCGGCAAACGCTGAGAGGCCGGATTTTGCGGCCGGGTCGTAGGCCGAACCCGCCGGCAGCGACGCTGCCATCGCGATCATCGGCACGCTGTGATCCTCGACGAACCACGTGGTCGCGCCGTGAACGGCGTTGAGCGCCTTCACGTCGGCAGCCTGCGCCTCGGACGCGCCCAGCGCGACGAGCATGGCCACAACGAGCGCAGCGGAACCGCGCTTCACTTGCCGGGTTGCGGCACGAGCCATGCCGAGACCGCCTCCTTCTTCACGAGCGACGACTTGGCCGCGCTGGCCACCGCCTGTCCCGACACCGCGCGGATACGCGAAGGCCAGGCATCGACGTCGTCGAGCGTCAACCCGATGACCAGCGCCTCGCCATAAGCGAGCGCCATGGAATACTGGTTGTCCCGGCGATAGACCGTGCCGGCGACGAGCTGCGTCTTGGCGCGGGCGAGATCGTCCGGTTTCGGCGCGTTTGCGATCATCCGACCGATCACATCATCCGTGGCGCGCTCGAGCACGTCGAGACGAACACCGGGCCTGGGCGATGCATAGACAGAGAACTCGCCCGCATCGCGCGCCATGCCGTCGTAGCTGGCGCCCACATCCGTCGCGAGATGCTTCTCCATGACCAGCGTTCTGTACAGCGCCGACGACTCGTCGCCGCCCAGAAGCTGCGCGAGCACGTCGAGGGCCTCGGCCTGTCCCGGCGCGGCTTCAGCATAGCTCGGCACGCGGTAGATCCGCGAGAACAGCGGCACCTTGGCGTCGCTGCGCGGAATGACGAGCCGGGTCTCGCCAAAGCGCGGCGGCTGCGCGAACTCCCAGCGCGGAATGAGCTCGCGCACGGCAACCTTGGCGTAGGTCTCCTGCGCCGCGACGCGAACCTCGTCCGGAGTGACGTCCCCCGCCACGACCAGGATCGCGTTGTTGGGCGCGTAATGGTGATCATAGAACGCCTGCGCCTCGATGCGGCCGATGCGGCGTACCTCATCCGGCCAGCCGATCACCGGCCGTCCGTACGGATGGGAAAGATGGAGCGCCGCTTCCATCTGTTCGTCCACGATCGACTGCGGGGAATTTTCGATGCGCATGCGGCGTTCCTCGAGCACGATCTCCCGCTCGGTGTTCACATTGGCGTCAGAGAGATCGAGATTGACCATGCGGTCCGCCTCGAGCGCCATCGCAGTCCTGAGCTTGTCCTTCGCGATCTGCTCGTAGAAGCAGGTGTAGTCGTGCGTCGTGAACGCGTTGTCCTCGCCGCCGTTGCGCGCGATCGTCTGGGAATATTGATCGCCCGGCACCGTCTTCGTGCCGCGGAACATCATGTGCTCGAAGAAATGCGCGAGGCCCGACAACCCGGGCGGATCATCGGCGGCGCCGACCTTGAACCACAACATCTGCGTAGCGACCGGAGCGCGATGGTCCGGGATGACGACCACCTGCATGCCGTTCTGGAGCGCGAACTGAAACGCGTGTGACTGGGCGGGTGCAGCTTCGGCCGGCGAGGCGGAAAGAAAAACGCAAGCGACAGCGAAGGCCGCAAGCAGCGGCGCCGGGCGGTCTTTCGGTGCGGCCGGTCGCTTGAAGGAAGTGGAAGCAGGTCCCCGGCGCAAACGTCTTAGAACCAGTCGAGCCAGCCGCGATCGGTCTTCTTGTTGCTGTCGTCGGGCTTCTGCTCGTCGGTGTTGGCAGCAGGAGGCGCCGCCGGCGGCGTTGCCGTGGCGGGCTGTCCCGTATGCGCCTGCGCTGCTGCAGCATCCGCATCGAGCGGTGCGTCCGCGGTCGCGGGCTTCTGCCAGAAGAGGACATTGTTGGTGAAGCTGTCGCTCGAGGTCTGCAGCGCCGTCTCGTCGGCGACGAGATCCTGGCGGATCGTCGGGTCGGTGTTCTGCGCGCCGGCATGCGTGAGCAGGAGCTTCTCGCCCATGCTGGCGTTGCCGGGCATTGCTGCCGCGACCGTCGCGTTGTCGGCGCCAAGCAGCGCCTGCTGCGCGGCCTGGGTCGGCTCGACCTGGTTCATCGGCGCGGCGCCGGGCTTGGGCGGACGCAGATTGTAATCGGGCGGAATGACAAGCGGTGCCTTCGTGACGATTGCGAACTCGTCGGGCGGCTCCTTGGCGCTGCCAGTTGCATCGCGCATCGACTCGCATCCTGCGAGCGCCGCCGCTGCGCCAAGAAGGATCGCGATGCGGAGAACGCGCCCGGATCGAAGTGTCATCGAAAGAACTCCCAGCTAGCTCGTTTCGCCGCCAGCCCGCATCTCGGGCTTCAGCAGGGCGTCATACAAAAGCGCGATTACACCGAAGGTGATTGCGGCATCCGCCACATTGAACACATACCAATCATAGCCTCGGGCGTAAAAGTGGAAAAAGTCGGCAACCTTGTTGTAGATCAACCTGTCGATCAGGTTACCAAGGGCTCCGCCGATCACGAGGCCAAGCCCTATCGTCAGGGGCCGTCGGTTGGCGTTCCACAACCACCAGCTTAGGCCAACCACCGCGACCAGCTGAAAAACCACCAAAAGCGCGGTGCCGAACGCGCCGCTGGCCGGAAACAGCCCGTAGCTCACGCCCCTGTTCCAGACCATGACGAGGTTAAAAAACGGCAAGACCGGGACGGCATCCCCGGCGGCCATATGCCGGAAGCCGAATCCATAAAGCATGAGCAGCTTCGTGCCCTGGTCGAGAACGAGGGACAGGGCGGCGGCGGCAAAGCCAAGGTCGCGGGGGCTCAGTCGGTTCATGCGGCGGTCACCTTCAACGCATCAACAGCGTCGGCGCAACGGTTGCAGAGGTCGGGATAATGCGTATGCCGGCCAACCTCCGGCAGGATCATCCAGCAGCGGGCGCATTTGTCGCCCTCGGCGTGATGGAAGGCAACGGCCACGCCCGGGACGTCGGGAAGCCGGAAGGCGTCCGTGGGGGCCGAGTGCGTCGAGACCATGACGCCCGAGGTGATGGCGATCTCGCCCATGTCGAGGCCGGAGAGCAGGCTCTCATCCTCGGGGCTCACGAACAGGATGGGGCGTGCCTCGAGGCTTGCGCCGATGACCTTGTCGCGACGCGCGATCTCGAGCGCGCCCGTGACGACGCGGCGCAAGGTCTTCACCCGCGACCACTTTTCGACGAGCTTGTCGTCGGCCCAGCCCGCCGGCGTCTCGGGGAAGGTCTCGAGATGCACGCTTGCATGCTCGCCCGGGAAGCGAAGCAACCACGCCTCCTCCATCGTGAAGCAGAGGATCGGCGCGAACCAGGTGACGACACGGCGGAAGACCGCGTCGAGCACGGTGCGCGTCGCGCGCCGACGCGGCGCGTCGAGCCGGTCGCAATAGAGAACGTCCTTGCGGATGTCGAAGTAGAACGCCGACAGCTCGTTGGTGCAGAACGCGAAAAGCGTGTTGAACACGCGATTGAAATCATATTCGCGATAGCCCTCGCGCACCGTCGCGTCGAGCTCGGCGAGTCGTGCCAGCATGTAGCGCTCGAGCTCGGGCATCTCCTCGAGATCGACGCGCTCGGCGTCGCTGAAGGCGGCGAGATTGCCGTGCATGAAGCGGATGGTGTTGCGCAGGCGGCGATAGGCGTCGGTGTTCGCCTGGATGACATCGTTGCCCATCCGCATGTCCTGGGTGAAGTCCGAGGACGCGACCCAGAGGCGGAAGATGTCGGCGCCGTTCTTCTCCGCGATCGCCTGCGGCAGGATCACGTTGCCGACCGATTTCGACATCTTGTCGCCTTCGCGGTCGAGCACGAAACCCGCCGTCAGCACCTGATCGTAAGGCGCGCGGCCGCGCGTGGCGCAGCTTTCGAGCAGCGAGGACTGGAACCAGCCGCGGTGCTGGTCCGAGCCCTCGAGATAAAGATCGGCATGGTCCTTCTTCGGCCATTCCTTCTCAAGCGGCTGCTCGACGGTGAAGACATGCGTCGAGCCGGAATCGAACCAGACATCGAGGATGTCCCTGACCTGCTCGTAATCGTCGGGATTGCGATCATTGCCGAGGAAGCGCGATGGCGGCGAATTGTACCAGGCGTCGGCGCCTTCAGACCTGAACGCTTCGGTGATCCGCGCATTGACCGCATGATCGTTCAGCACCCGGCCCGATTTCTTCTCCACGAAGATCGCGAGCGGCACGCCCCAGGCGCGCTGGCGCGAAAGCACCCAGTCTGGACGATCCTTGACCATGCCGCCCATGCGGTTCTCGCCGGAGGCCGGATACCACTTCGTGTTGGCGATCGCCTTCATGGCGCGCGCGCGCAGCGTGTCCGATGGGTCCTTCGAGATCGGCTTGTCCATCGCCGCGAACCATTGCGGCGTGGCGCGGAAGATGACGGGCGCCTTCGAGCGCCAGGAATGCGGATAGGAATGCTTGAGCGAGCCTTTCGCGAGCAGGCCCTGCGCCGCCATCAATTCGCGGATCACGGACCCATTCGCATCGCCGTCCTTGCCGTCCGCAGCCAGGATGCGCTTGCCGCCGAACAGAGGCACGTTCGGCGCGAAGCTGCCGTCTTCCTGCACGATGGCGAACGCTTCCGGATGCTCACGGGTGTAGGCCGGGAAGGTCGAGAGCATCAGCTCGAAGTCTTCTTCGCCGTGCCCCGGCGCGGTGTGCACAAAGCCCGTGCCGGTGTCGGCCGTCACATGCTCGCCCGAAAGCAGCGGCACGTCGAACTCGTAGCCTTTGCCGCGCAGCGGATGATGCGCGATCGTGCCCTTGGGACGGAAATCGCCAAGGCGCTTCAGCTTCGCGCGCGCGTCCTTCGCCGTGGTGCTTGCGAGGTCATCGGCGAGGAGGAGCTTCTCGCCTTTGGTGGCCGCGCTGCCGTCACCAAGCTCTTCGACTTCATAGACGCCGTAGGACATCGTGGGCGAGAACGCGATGGCGCGGTTGCCCGGAATCGTCCACGGAGTCGTCGTCCAGATCACGACGCTTGCGCCCTTGTGCGGCCCGTTCGCGACGGGGAAGCGCACATAGATCGCCGGTGAAGTCTTGTCCTTGTACTCGACCTCGGCTTCCGCGAGCGCCGTCTTCTCGACGGGCGACCACATCACCGGCCGGAAGCCGCGATAGAGAAGTCCGTTGTCGACGAACTTGAAGAGCTCGCTCGCGATCACCGCTTCGGCGCGATAATCCATCGTCGTGTAGGGCTTGTCCCACAGACCGATGCAGCCCAGCCGCTTGAACTGCGTGCGCTGCACATCGATCCAGTGATTGGCGAACGTGCGGCAGTCGCGGCGCAGCTGGTCGATCGGAACGTCGTCCTTCGACTTTCCTTCCGCGCGATACTTCTCCTCGATCTTCCATTCGATCGGCAGGCCGTGGCAGTCCCAGCCGGGAACGTAGGGCGCGTCGTAGCCCAGGAACCCGCGCGAGCGCACGACGATGTCCTTGAGCACCTTGTTGAGGCCGGTGCCGGAATGGATCTCGCCATTCGCGTAGGGCGGACCGTCATGCAGCACGAAGAGCGGGCGGCCCTTCGCCTCCTCGCGGATGCGGCCATAGAGGTCCATCGCTTCCCAGCGCGCCAGCCATCTCGGCTCGGCTTCTGGAAGTCCCGCCTTCATCGGAAAGTCGGTCTGGGGAAGAAAGACGGTCGCGCGGTAATCGCGCGCTGGCGTTTCGGGCTTGTCGGTCTTTGACATCAAAAGAGGCCTTGGAGTCGTTAAGGGAAGGACGGAACGTTCAGCCCGGTCTCCGTCTGATGAGTGCGCGTCAGCACACCCGGCACGGAGCCGGGTGACGAATTCGCGAAATCCCCCTTGAAACCAACATCAAGCCAACCTGCAAATCGGAAGAAAACTGTTCTAACAGCGGCCCAAAGGCCGGTCCAGTACGGGCGCTCACACCGCCAGAATCGGCGGGAGTTTCGTGCCCTTCAGAGCAAGCCGGGCGGCGTCGCTGTCCTTGGCCATCTGGACCTTGAGCGCATCGAGCCCGTCGAATTTCGCTTCCGGTCTCAGATACGCAACCAGCTCGACGGCCAGGTGCTTGCCGTAAAGATCGCCCGAGAAATCGAAAAGAAAGGTTTCCAGAAGCGGAGAGTCTGTCTTGAACATCGTCATCGGGCGGATGCCGAAATTCGCGACACCGTCATGCGTGGAGACCGGCTTGTCGTCCTCGATCACGGTTGCGCGCACGGCATAGACGCCGAAGGCGGGCTTCAGATAGTCGACGACATGCATGTTGGCGGTGGGGAACCCGAGCTTGCGGCCCTGTTTGGCGCCATGCTCGACGCGGGATTCGATCGTCCACCAATGCCCGAGCAAGGCGGCCGCATCCTGCGGCTTGCCGGCCTTGAGCGCATCGCGGATGCGGGTAGAAGAGATCTTGTCGCGTCCCTCTGCCGTGACGGGATCGAACACGGTGACGCCGAACCCTTCCATCTCGCCCATATAAGAAAGTGTGGTCGTGTTGCCGGCGCGGCCCTTGCCGAACTGGAAGTCGCTGCCGACGACGATGTGACCCGCGCCGAGCGCCCCCACGAGCACTTCGAGCACGAAGTCCTGCGCAGACTTCTCTGCCATCTCCTTGTCGAAGGCGAGCGCGAACATGACTTCGGCCCCCTGCTCCGCGATCAGCCGCGCCTTGGTGCGGAACGGAGTCAAACGAAACGATTCCGGCGACGGCCGGAAGTATTCCTGAGGATGCGGCTCGAAGGCGAGCACGCCCAGAAGACAGCCGCGCTCATCCGCCAGCCGGCGCGCTTCGGCGATCACGGCCTGGTGGCCCAGATGCACGCCGTCGAAATTTCCGACAGCGATCACCGCGCCCTTGTAGGCGTCCGTCACGTCCTGGTAGTGGCGGAATATCTTCATTTTCGCCGTCGCATGGTCCGGGCGGAAAACCGCTTCACACTTTTCCTGACCATGCTCTTAGCCGCCGCGGGAGGGTGCCATCACGAGCGCCTCGCCGTCGACGACGGTCGCGTCCCTCACCTTGCAGACGCAGTCGAATATCACGCGGCGCTTTTCCTTGTTCACTTCGCGCACGGTGCAGGTCGCTGTCACGCTGTCGCCGATGCGCACCGGCGCGCGAAAGCGACACGTGGCGCTCATGAAGATCGTGCCGGGACCGGGCATCTTCATGCCGAGCACGGTCGAGATGTAGGAAAGGCTCAGCATGCCGTGCGCGATGCGGCCCTTGAACGGCGTGTTCTTCGCGTAGTCCTCGTCGAAGTGGACGGGGTTCATGTCGCCCGAGACTTCACCGAAGAGCTGGATGTCCCTCTCCGTCACGGTCTTGGTGAAGCTCTCGCTCATGCCGGGGTTCAGGTCTTCGATGTAGTAGGTCACGGCGGTTCCTTTGATTCTCTTGGGCGTCTGGTCGGACACTCTCTTACCACACAAGCGTTCGCATGGCGGCCCGCGCCGAGACGCCTTCGCTCGCGAAGAGTTCGCTCAAATGCGGCGGCGTGAACGGCTCGACATGCTCGCCGTGAATGCCGTTGCCGATGAAGAGCGCGTCGAGCCCGGCGGCGTTGGCGCCCCGGATATCGGTCTTGAGGCCGTCGCCGATGGCGAGCGGGTGCTTCGCGCCTTTCGCCGCGGCAAGCGTGAGCTTGTAGATCGCCGCGTGCGGTTTGCCATAGTAGGTCACCTTGCCGCCGATCTTCTCATAGGCTTCGGCAAGCGCGCCGGCGCAATAGACGAGAACGCCGCCCCTCTGGACGACGAAATCGGGATTGGCGCAGATCATGACGAGACCGTGCGCCTTCATCTCGGCCAGTGTGTCGGAGTAGTCGTCCGGCGTTTCGACGTCGTCGTCGAACAGGCCGGTGCAGAGCGCGACCTCGGAATCCTGAAGATCCACGCAATCGACAGCGAGCCCTTCGAACACGCCGCGGTCGCGCTCGGGTCCCAGATGATACATCCGAACACGCCCCTTTTCCGCACGTCCGGCCAGGTCCGCACGCGCTGCAATGCCAGATGTCACGATCGCGTCGTAGCAGTCGTGCGGCACGCCGAATTTCGCGAATTGCGCCTTGAGATCGGCCTCCGGCCTGGGTGCGTTCGACAGGAGCACGACGGGGCCCTGCTCGGCACGGAATCTCTTCAAGGCATCGCAGGCCGGCGCGAACGCCTTGACGCCGTTGTGCAGAACGCCCCAGACGTCGCAGACAAGCGCGTCGTACTGAGCGGCGATCTCGCGAAAGCCGGAGAGGATCTGCGGCGACGAAGACATGTCGGGGGCCTTTCGCCGGAGCATTAGCGTAAGGCTCGTGCCCTGAAAAGCGGACAGATTGGCTTAGCTCGCACGCCGGAACGGGATGATCGGCGCGAGCGCCGGTTCCTTTTCCATCGCCTTGAGGGAGTCGTCGCGCATGGCGCGCGGTTCGCCGAACAGGAAACCCTGCGCGAAGTCGACGCCGTAATCGAGAAGCTGGAGGACCGTCTTCTCGTCCTCGACGCGCTCGGCGATGAGGTTGAGACCGTGGCGCGCGAGCAGCGCCTTGATGTCCTCCGCGGCAACGGCGGACTGCGCATCGGTCATGCCCTGCGTGAGCGTCTCGGCGCGAACCTTCAGGTGACGGAAGCCGAGGCTCTTGAGCTTCGGGAAATCGAGCGCCAGCGTCTCGACATGATCCATCGACAGCGCAAAGCCGAGATTGCCGAGCGCACGCAGATTGGCTTCGCCCAAGGTGCCGGCCCGCAACACGGCGGATTGCGCGAACTCGAACACGATCTGGTTCGCGAGATCCTTGTGCTGCTGCATGTATTCGAGGAATTGCGGGAAGAATTCCGCATCCACCAGCGTGTCGCCGGAGATGTTGCAGAAAACGCCGACATCGCGGTGCTTCTGGATCATGCGCTTGACGATCTGCACGCAGCGGAACAGCAGAAGATTGTCGACGATCGACATCAGGCCCGCGGGCGCCGCCACCTTGATGTATTGCGCCGGCATGATCACGGAGCCGTCTTCCGCTCTCAAGCGCGACAGCGCCTCGTAGTAGCGGAGCTTGCGCTGCGGCAGGCTCACCATCGGCTGCAGATAGAGATCGACGCGGTTCTCCTCGAGTGAGGCGCGGATGGTCTCGAGCAGCTCGGGGCCTGCGAGATTGGAGAGATAGGAGCTCGCGGTTTCCGCGGCCGGGCGGAAGGCCACGCGTTCCTCAGGCGCATGCTCGCGCGCCTTCTCGGAAATGCGGCCCGCAAATTCGCGCATCAGGCTCTCGAGTACCTTGAGCTCGGAGACGATCTTGCGGCCCTGGGCGCTGGTCTTGGCCTCGATCGCCTGGTTCATCGCCTCCATCTTCTCGCGCGCGTCGTCGAGCGACAGGGCGATCTTCGCGTTGGCCCGCTTCAGGGCTGCGAACTCGCGCGCCTGCGCCTTGCGGTCCCTGCGCCGCGCGATGCTGCCGTCGAGCTGCGCCAGAAGCAGGAACACGACGGTGCCCGTGAGCGTGCCCATCGGCGCGCCGGCAAAGAGAGCGACCGCTCCGCCGATGGCCATGGCGAAGAGCGAATAGGTCGCGACGATCAGGGCTTTGGTCATGGAATGCGCCGAAGCTAAGAGAGGCGGCAATTCTTGCAGGGTTGCCGTTTCCAATCCGTTAACCACGGAACCGGCCGGTTTGGCGCGGATTCCACGCACCCCGCGCTGGACTCAAGCGGCGGCGCTTCTAGACTGCGCACGGGCTAATGGAGGATGAAAATGGCCAAGACCGCGCACGATTTCTCGTTCAAGTCGATCGACGGCGAGGCGCTGCCGCTCTCGAAATACAAGGGCAAGGCCGTGCTGGTCGTGAACGTCGCGAGCGCCTGCGGGCTGACGCCGCAATATTCCGGGCTCGAGGCCTTGTGGAAAGCGAAGGGCAAGGACGGGCTCGTGGTGCTCGGCGTGCCCTGCAACGATTTCGGCGCGCAGGAGCCGGGCACCGAGAACGAGATCAAGACCTTCTGCGAAACGCGCTTCTCGGTCGATTTTCCCATGACCTCGAAGGAGCATGTGATCGGCGCCGACGCGCATCCGCTCTACAAATGGGTGGTGGGCGAGCTTGGCGAGGTGGCCGCGCCCAAGTGGAATTTCCACAAATACCTGTTCAACAAGGACGGCTCGATCGCCGGAACCTTCGGCTCGCGCACGGCGCCCGACGATGCGGCAATGAATGAGGCGATCGACGTCGCGCTGGAGTAGGACGGCGTCTTGAACTCCCCTCTCATGCAGGACGTCATCAGCTGGCTGCCGTTTTTCATTCTTGCGGCCGCAGTGGCTTTCATGATCTGGCGGGTGATGCGGCGGTCGTGAAATCGCGAAACAAATTCCGCTGATAAACAGGGAAATATCAGCGAATTATCAGGGGAATTCCGACAGTCCTCTCCCGCGGCGCTTCGGGCGGCGATCTCGCGCGAACGCCGCGCAAGACAAGGCTCTTCGCTTCCCTTCTCCACGCTTTGCAGCGCGAGGGTTGCGGCCGAGGCCCGCCGGCGGGGTATTCGATTCACAATGTCAAAGAGCAAACGTAGGCCTAGACATAGGTCCGCTGGGCCGACATTCAAGAACAAAAGAAGAACATATTTGCTGAGAGAGCGCCTTGGCCGGCCGCACCCTCCGGCCGCTTTTGCGGCCACCTTTAAGCCTGCGGGCGGGCGATGATGTGGATCTCGATGCGCCGGTTGCCCGGCTCGTTCTTGTTGGGACCCGTGACGATCTTCAGATGGGTCGCGCCGTAGCCCTGCGCGCCGACGCGGCTGCCCGCGACGCCGTCCGACACGAGCGTATCGGCCACCAGGCGCGCACGTTTCTGCGACACGGCCATGTTCTGGTCGGGCGTGCCACTCGTGTCGGTGTAGCCCCCGACGGCTACGGCCGTGTGGTCGTAGTGGCGCAGGAGTTCCGCCGTTCGCTCGAGCACATCGCGGCCATCGCCGGAGAGATCATTGCCGTCGAAGAGCACGTCGTCCTGCAGCTGAAGCACGAGGTCGTCGCCGATGCGCGCGACACGCACGCCCGCGCCCCGCAGATGCGCGCGGAAGTCCTTCTCCTGGGCGTCCATGTAGCTTCCGACCATCGCCGTCTTGAGCGGACCGGCACTCCCGACATTGGGCGGCGCACCGTAGAGCGGCCGCGCGGGAGACAAATGCGCGCCGGCGTGGTCGGGCGGCGTGGCTTCGCGACGCGGAGCAGGAGGCAGCGGGCCTTCGAGCGCATAGCGACGTTCGCCTGCACAGGCCGAAACCATCAGTGCGGCCAGCCCGATAACCAATTTCTTCATTCGATGAACTCCGCTTCTGCGGCAACCAGAACGCTCGGGAGCCAAATTCGAAGCGCCAAAGGTGGCGGGAATTTGTCGGGCCCGGGCGCGAGCGTCTAGGATGACCTCAAGACAGTTATCCAAAGACAAGTGGGAGGAAAAATGAGCCTGTTCGATCTCAAGGGAAAAGTGGCGCTGATCACCGGGTCCACCAAGGGCATCGGCGAGGCGATCGCGCACCGCATGGCCGAGCACGGCGCCAAGGTCGTGATCTCGAGCCGCAAGGCCGACGCCTGCGAAAAGGTCGCCGCCGAAATCAACAAGGAGCGGGATGCCAAGGTCGCTTTCCCGATCCCCTGCAACATCAACTACAAGGAGCAGCTGCAGCATCTCGTCGACGAGACGCACAAGCAGGTCGGAAAGATCGACACGCTCGTCTGCAACGCCGCGCTCAACCCGGCCTATGGCCCGATGTCGAAGATTCCCGACGATGCCTTCGACAAGATCCTGGGCGCCAATATCCGCTCCGCGCACTGGCTCTGCCAGATGGTGCTGCCGGACATGATCGAGAAGAAGGACGGTTCGATCATCATCATCTCCTCGGTCGGCGGCTATCGCGGCTCGCAGGTGATCGGCACCTATTGCATCTCGAAGGCGGCCGACCTGCAGCTCGCGCGCAACCTCGCTTACGAGAACGGGCCGCACAACATCCGCGTCAATTGCATCGCACCGGGCCTCGTGAAGACCGATTTCGCCCGCGCGCTCTGGGATACGCCCGAAGCCGAGAAGCGTTCGTCGGCGGGCAATCCGCTGCGCCGCCTGGGCGAACCCGACGACATCGCAGGCGCGGCCGTGTTCCTCGCCTCGCGCGCGGGGGCCTGGATGACGGGCCAGAGCATCATCATCGACGGCGGTGCGCTCGCATAGGCGAGGCCCATGAGGGGGAGCGATGAAGAAGGTCATTTTTCTCTGCGTGGCCGCGACGTTGTTCGCTGCTGCGCCGGCGCGTGCGGCGGGCACGAATTGCGACAATGCAACAACGCAGTTCGACCTCGATCAATGCGCCGGCAACGATTACCAGGCGGCGGACGCCGAGCTGAACCGGGTCTATACGCGCCTGATGAGCCAGTATGACGAGCAGAACAAGACGAGTTTGCGTCAGTCGGAGCGCGACTGGATCAGGTACCGCGACTCGACCTGCGAGCACGAAACGGCGGAGAGCCAGGGCGGTACCATGCATCCCATGCTGGTGAGCGAGTGCCTGACAGAGAAGACGAAGGATCGCGTCCGCGAGCTGCGCAAGCAGCTCCATTGCGAAGACGGCGATCTCTCCTGCAATCCGCCGGACAGGAACTGACCGAGCAGATGAGCCAGAGCGCGACGACCGCAGCGACCCCGGCGGACGATCTGAACACGAAGATCGCCGCGCTCGGGCTTGAGCAGAACGTGCGCGAGCTCGAGGAGAGCGGCTACACGGTC
>Ga0335083_10003486_pt1 | contig 20384 bp, 21 predicted proteins | sample Lox_Sample_42_FD_206716 | JGI IMG/M metagenome (GOLD analysis project Ga0335083, IMG submission 206716) | Soil microbial communities from Loxahatchee National Wildlife Refuge, Florida, United States - Lox_Sample_4.2 | ecosystem: Environmental > Terrestrial > Soil > Wetlands | place: USA...
ACAATGGCACCGAACAGCAGATAGGCATAGCCGAGGCTGAGCGCCCCGCCGCTCCAGAAGGGCAGATAGAGCAGGGTGCCGTTATGCTGCACGATCATCAGCGTCGCGATGCCGGCGACGAGGAACTCCATCAGCAGCCGGATGCGACCGGATAACCCCTTGTGGCTCGCCTTGGTGACCTTGTCATAATCGTCCATGAAGCCGATCGCGCCGAAGCCAAGGGTCACGAACAGGCAGGCCCAGACATAGATGGACGAGAGGTTCATCCACAGCAGCACCGCGATCATCAGCGAGGTCAGGATCATGAGGCCGCCCATGGTCGGCGTGCCGCGCTTGGCAAGATGGGTCTGCGGACCGTCCGTGCGGATCGGCTGACCCTTGCCCTGCCGCACGCGCAGCCAGCCGATGAATTTGGGGCCGATGACGAGGCCGATGAACAAGGCGGTGACGATCGCCGCGCCGGCGCGGAAGGTCAGGTAGCGAAAGAGGTTGAGAACGCCGGGGAAATGCAGCTGTTCGGCAAGCCAGTAAAGCATCAGACCGTCTCCACCGACAAGGCCGTGACCAGTCGTGACAGACCGACGCTGTTGGAACCCTTTATCAGCACGACATCTCCGCTCTTAAGCATGGTGGCGGCGAGACCCGCGGCCTCGATCGCGTCCGGCACCAGTTCGGTCTCGATCTTGCTCGCAAGCGTGTCCGCGAGCGGTGCCATCTCCTCGCCGACCAGCAGCACGCGCTCGACGCCCGCAGCCAGCACAGGCTCGGCAAGCCCGGCATGGAGCGCCGCGGATTGCGCGCCCAGTTCCTTCATCGCGCCGAGAATGGCGACGCGGCGGCCGGCCTGTTCCTCGCCCAGCTGCGCCAGCGTCGCCATCATGGAGGCCGGATTGGCATTGTAGGATTCATCGATCAGCAGCGCCTCGCCGCCATCGGGCGTGCGGACATGGCGGCGCTCACCGCGCCCCGGCATTCCGGGCAGCCGCGCCAGGGCAAGGCCCGCGACCGCAAGATCGCCGCCCACCGCCTGAACCGCCGCCAGGACCGCCATCGCATTGGCGATCCAGTGGCGGCCGGGCATGGACAGGGTGAAACTGAGGACAGTCTCGGGCAACTGCGCATTCACCAGGGTACCGCCGCCATGATCCGCCGGGACGGTTTCCAGCGGATGCACGTCGGCGCGCTTGTCCAGGCCAAAGGTGACGATGCGGGCCGCATGGGGCGTGGCCAGGCGGACGAGCAAGTCGCGGTGCGGCGAGTCGAACGGAATGATCGCAGTGCCGCCCTCGACCAGTCCTTCGAAAATCTCGGCCTTGGCTTCCGCAATCTTCTCCTCGGTGCCGAAATATTCGATATGCGCCGGGGCGATGGTGGTGACGATCGCGACATGGGGCCGCACCTGCGCGGTTAGCGCGCGCAGCTCGCCTTCATGGTTCATGCCCATCTCGAATATGCCATAGCGCGTCGCAGCGGGCATGCGTGCGAGCGAGAGCGGCACGCCGACATGGTTGTTGTAGCTCTTGAGGCTGCGATGGGCGGCGCCGAAGCTCATCCGGTCGAAGGCGTGAAACAGGGCTTCCTTGGTTCCCGTCTTGCCCGCCGACCCGGTCACGCCGACGATCTTCGCTTCGGTGCGCGCCCGCGCCGCCTTGCCGAGCGCGACGAGCGCCTCGAAGCTGTCGGGCACGCGCACATGCGGCCCCTCGACGGCGCGCTCGACGAGGAAGCCGGCAGCGCCCGCCGCCAGCGCCTTGCCGACATAGTCATGGCCGTCGGCATGTTCGCCGCGCATCGCCACGAACAGGTCGCCGGGCTGTACCTCGCGGCTGTCGAACGCCACGCCCGAGACGGCAAAGGGCGCCGAAAGCGTCCCACCCGTCGCCTCGGCAATCGTTTGGCCGATCCAGAGCGGCGTCATGCGGCGCACTCCCGCGCGACGGTGACATCATCGAAAGGCAGGACACGGTCGCCGATGATCTGGCCCTGCTCATGGCCCTTGCCGGCGAGCAGCACGATATCCTTGGGCCCGGCCTGGGCAATCGCTTCGGCGATGGCGGCGCGGCGCCCGCCGATCTCGCGCGCCCCGGGAGCGCCGGCCATGATCGCGGCGCGAATGACGCCCGGATCCTCCCCGCGCGGATTGTCGTCGGTCACGATGACCTCGTCGGACAGTTCGCTTGCCACCTGCCCCATCAGCGGCCGCTTGCCGGCATCGCGGTCGCCGCCGGCGCCGAACACGGTGATGAGCCGGCCCGCCGTATGCGGCCGCAGCGCCTCGATGGCGGCGCGCAGGCCGTCCGGCGTATGGGCATAATCGACATAGACCGGCGCGCCGGCCCGCGTGATGACCGCGCGCTCCAGCCGCCCGCGCACCGGCGTCACCCGCGCAAGGTGACCCAGCACATCCTTGAGCCTGCCACCGGTCGCCAGCACCAGACCCGCGGCGGTCAGGGCGTTCGCAGCCTGATAGGCGCCGATCAATGGCAGCTCGACCTTGTGCGTCGCGCCCTCGGCCTCGACCATGAGCGTCTGCCCCAGCTGGCTCGGCCTGCGCTCGACAAGGCGCAGTGTCTCGCCCTTGGTGCCGACGGTGATGAGCTTGAGACCCCGCTTCTGCGCATGCCTGATGGCTTGCGCCGAGCGCTCATTGTCGTCGGTCCAGACCACGGCCGCGCCGTCCTCCTCGACCACCTCGTCGAACAGCCGCATCTTGGCCGCGAAATAATGCTCCATCGTGCCGTGATAATCGAGATGATCGCGGCTCAGATTGGTGAAGGCGCCGGCGCAGACAGGCAGGCCCTCGCTGCGATATTGAGCAAGGCCGTGGCTCGACGCCTCATAGGCGACATGATCGATCCCCTCCCTGGCGAGGCCCGCCATGTTGGAGAGGAAAGTCACGATGTCGGGCGTGGTAAGGCCTGTGGAGACCTGGTCGACCGATGTCGTGACGCCCAGCGTGCCGATAGACGCCGACTTCTCGCCCGCCATACGCCAGAGCTGGCGCGTCAGTTCGACGGTCGAGGTCTTGCCGTTGGTGCCGGTGACCGCGACGATCGTCCTTGGATAGGGCGCATAGAAGCGGGCTGCGAGCTGGGCGAATAGCTTGCGCGGCTCATCGCTCCTGATGTGGACGGCGCCCTCGACCTTCGCCTGAGGCCGCGCCACGACAGCGATGGCGCCGGCGGCGATGGCCGCCGGGATGAAGTCCTCGCCATTCACCCGCGCGCCCTCGAAGGCGCCGAAGACGGCGCCGGGTGCCACCTTGCGATTGTCGATGGCGAACCCCGTGACCGGGCGCGTGCCGTCGGCACGGTCAATCCCCGGCACGAGGTCTGCGAGTGTCGTCATTCCCGATCCTTGTCGCCCTCGATCAATGGGAGCAACTCGGAAATGTCGATATCGCGGTTGGCCTCCGGATAGACACCCAAAAGCGGCCCGACGCGCTGTACGAACGCCTTGACGATTGGGGCCGATGTGTAAGCCGCCGTCCGCACGCCGGGAAACTCCTTGCTGCCCTGCGGATCGTCCATGACGACGATCACGACATATTTGGGCTCATCCATCGGGAAGACCGATGCGAAGGTCACGACATTGCTGTGCTTGCTGTAGCCGCCGATGCCGGGTTTCTCGCCGGTACCGGTCTTGCCGCCGATCCGGTAGCCCTCGGCATTGGCGCGGCGGCCGGTGCCGCTCTGCACGATCATGCGGAGCAGCTGGCGCATTTTCGCGCTCGTCTCGGCGCTGAACACGCGGCGGCCGGCCGGCTCTTCGCCGGGCTGGCGCTTCAGCACCGTCGCAGGATGCCAGACGCCGCCATTGACGAGTGCGGCATAGGCGCTGGCCAGGTGCATCGGCGTCACCGCGATGCCATGGCCATAAGCGGCGGTCATGTTGGCGATCCGGCTCCACTCGCGCGGCCACAGCGTCTTGTCCTGTTCGGGCAGCTCGATCGACGCGCGCCGGTCGAATTCCAGCTGGCGATAGACGTCGGCGAGGCGATTACCGGCGGCCATCTGGAGATCATCGGCGATGCGTGCCGCGACGATGTTGCTCGAGTGGATCAGCGCTTCGGGCACATTCATCCAGCGGTTGAGCGGATCATGATCGTGAATGAGGAAGCCGCCGATCTCCAGGGGATGGGTCGCGTCATAGCGCTTGGAGAGATCGGTGACGACGCCCGCGTCCATCGCCGCGCCGATGGAAAGCGGCTTGAACACCGACCCCAACTCATAGCGCGCCTGCACGACGCGGTTGCAGCGCGGCGAGAGATCGCAGGGAATGGGCGCAGGGTGCAGCTTGCCGTCCCTGCCCATGACCGGCGGCAGTACCGGCAGCGGATCGAGCTTGTTGGGATTGAAGGTCGGCACCGAGACCATGGCAATCACTTCGCCGCTGTGCACGTCGAGCACGATGCCGGCCGCGCCCTTGGCGCGCTGGGCCGTCACGCCCTTGATCGTCTCTTCCTCGAGCGCCGCCTGGGCACGCGCATCGATGGAGAGCATCAGCGGCGTGTTGCGCAGCTTCTCGTCGGTCAGACGCTTGTCGAAGAAGCGCTCGACACCCATGCCGCCATGACCGTCGATATTGGTGAAGCCGATGAGATGCGCCGCGAGCGTCCGCTGCGGATAGAGGCGCTCCTTCTCGCGCGGGAACTCGATGGCGATCTCGCCCAGCGCATTGACCGCCGCCACCTCATTGGGCTCGGCGCGGCGGCGCAGATAGGCCCATTGCTTGCCGGACGTCAGGATGGCGTAGAATTGCTGGGCGCTCTCATCGGGGAAGATCGCATGGAGCCGCTCGGCGATCTGCGCACGGTCGCCCATGATCTTGTCCGGGTGCACGGCAATCGAATAGCCATCGATATTGCGCGCGAGCGGCACGCCGTTGCGGTCGACGATGTCGGCGCGGATCGGGATGGGAGTGCCGCTGACGCTTCGGCTGCCCCGCGCATTGGCCTCGACGCCGATCCACATCATCTTTCCGGCAAGGACCAAAAGCACAGCCGCGAGCAACAGAAGCATGAGCATGACGCGGCCATGCGCGGCCGTCGCCATGTCGATGCGCTCTGGTCTGGTGCTGGTGCGCCGCTCCGGGCGGGCAATGATTGTCGCCATCAGTGCGCCGCCTTGCCTGCTGCGTCGCCACGGGCGGGCACCTTCATGTCGGTGAGCACGGCCTCGAGCTGATCGAGGCGCATTTTCCGCACATGGTCAGGATCGACCTTGTCCACAAGGTTGACGATTCGAGGCTCCGGGCGCGGCGCGGACACGGACTTGGCAATCGCGACGGCGGGCATCGGCTTGGGCGCCGAGGTGTCCGCCACCGCCACGCGCACCGGTGCGGCGATCGGCTTGTCGTCGCGCTGCCTGGGGGCCTCGGCCTTCACCGGCACGATCATCGCCGGCACCGTGGCAGGCTCGGAAGCGGCCGCCATGACCGGCGGCGCAACATAAGACGCCGCGCTCGGCCCGGCATTGTCGAGCGTGGCAAGCTGCCGTTCGCTGCTGAGATACTGATCGGCGCCGGGTACGGAATATCGGATGTCTTGCGCGTTCCATGCGGCGAGCTGACGCATGCTGGCGCGCGCGCTGAACTCGACCTCCAGATAGCGGATGTTCGACCGCGTCGCATAGATCTGCCGCTCCACCGAGGCGACGGCATTGCGCTCGGTTGCGACGCGGAGGCTGATCAGATAGGCCGAGAGCGCACCCGCGGCGATGACGAGGATCCACATGATGCTTTGCAGACGCTTGATCGCGATCATGACGAAACTCCCAAATCCTGAGCTGGACTCTGGCTCCAGCCTGGAGCGGCGGTGCGCACGGCGCTGCGCAGCGTGGCGGAGCGGGCGCGGGGATTGACGCGCAGCTCCTCGGCGCCCGGGCGAACGGCTCGGGCGGGTTTGTCGAAACTGGGCAGGCGCGCCGGCGCCGCCGCTGGGCGATGGCGCGAGCCGCCGGCTTCCTGGCCGGAGCGGACGCGGAGGAAATTCTTGACGATGCGGTCCTCGAGACTGTGGAAGGTCACGACCGCGAGCCGGCCACCGGCCTTGAGCACCGTCTCGGCTGCTTCGAGACCGCGTTCCAGCGCCTGCAATTCGGCGTTGATGAAGATGCGGATCGCCTGGAAGGTGCGCGTGGCCGGATCGGTCTTGTCGCCCGGCTTCCTGCCGAGCGCCCTGTGGCAGGCAGCGACCAGATCGCCGGTCGTCGCGAGCGGCCGCGCAGCGACGATGGCGCGGGCGACGCGGCGCGACTGGCGCTCCTCGCCATAATGGTAGAGGACATCGGCGATCTCGCCCTCGTCGGCGCGGTTGAGCCATTCGGCGGCGGTCTCGCCGGACTGGCTCATGCGCATGTCGAGTGGTGCCTCCGGAAAGCGGAAGGCGAAGCCGCGGCGCTCACGGTCCAGCTGCATCGACGAGACGCCAATGTCGAGCGTGACCCCGTCGACGGCATTGATCCCCGCAGCGCGGAGCAACGCGTCCATGTCGCCGAAATTCCCGCGTACCAGCGTGATCGCGCCATCGCTCGCCGCGACAACGCCTTCCCCTTCCGCGATCGCGTCCGGGTCCTGGTCGATGGCGAAGACGCGGGCGCCGCGCGCCGCCATCGCACGGCTGTAACCGCCCGCGCCGAAGGTTCCGTCCACATGACGCTCGCCGGGGGCGATGGCGAGCGCATCAAGGACTTCGTCGAGCAGAACGGGGCGGTGCTGGGGGGAGATTTGGGAGAGCGTGGGCGAATCGGCGGTCACGCCTTGCCTCCCCTTCTGGCGTCGCGCTCCTTCAGGGCGAGTTCGAGCGCGGCCTTGACGATGGGATTTCGGGGGCTGGAGGCGCGCAGGGCGTCGAGGTCCCAGAGCTCGGCCTGGGGGCCGGCACCGATGATGAACATGCTGTCGGTGATGCCGGCATGCTGGGCGTGGAGGGCCGGCAGGGCGAAGCGGCCGCCCGCGTCGATGGAGACGGACTGGATGCCGGACCAGAAGTCGCGATAGCCGGCCTCGTCGTCGAAATCCTGACCGAGGCTGAGTGCAATGCGCTCTTTTTCCTCGAATTTTTTTTGGAACTCCGGGGCCTGGAGATCGCCGAAAATGGTCAGATAGGGCTTTCCGTCAAGGGCGCGGACAAGCATGGAGGAGCTATCGGGCGTGCACTGGTCCTGAAGCGGGCGGCGGAAGGCAGCCGGCAGGGAGAAGCGCCCCTTGCCGTCGAGGGCGCTCCAGCCCTGCCCCATGAAAATCGCCAATGCCACGTCCCAGGCCGCTCCTGTTCACGGGCAACAGACTCCCCCGCTCGGCGAACACGGCTCGCCAAGGCTCTGAATCGGGATGAGTACGAATGCCCCTGAGCCGATTGGATATCAGCCCGGACCCGCCAAGAAAAGGGAAATTATGGGATCAGATGGGATTCTTTGGGTGAAGCGGGGTCTTTCAGGATGAATCCGGGCGAGACGCACCGGATTCATCCGCCACGACGCGCGGGGCATCGGCTTGGGCATGGGAAAATGCGGGAATGGCGCGAGGATGCGCTTGCGCGGTCATGGCTCAGCGCCGCTGCGCCGCAGCCGCGCGCTTCTTGGGGTCCTGATCCATCGGTTTGCTGAGCCGCGGATCGGGTTCGAGATCGGGCACGGAAGGGTTGGCCGCCTGATCGCTCTTGGGCGTCACGCCAAGATCGGCGAGCGGCTCCGTATCGGTGCCGTTGGGAGAATTTGCGTCGGTCTGATCCTGGCCGGTCGCGGCCGTCGTCTGGCCCGCATCGGGGCGGATCGAGCGCACGACGAGATTGGCGAAGGCCACCACCAGCAGCACCGCGGCAAGGCCGATGAGGCCGATCTGCACGCGCTGGACGGCTTCCCGGCGTGTCCGCATATCGGTCTGCTCAGCCATGGTCGTGCCTCCAGCGCCGGGCCGCGCCCGGCGTCCGTTCAGTCTGCCAGCCAGGGGAAAGGCGTCAAGCCCTTCGAGACCAGCCAGTCGCGATTATAGAGAGTCGAGAGATAGCGCATGCCCGTGTCGCACAACATGGTGACGACGCGGCTGCCGGGCCCCAGCGTCCGGCCCAGCTCGACCGCGCCGGCGACATTGATGCCGCTCGACAGGCCGAGGCACAGCCCCTCCTCGGCGAGCAGCCGCTCGACCCAGACCATGCCCTCGGCATCCGAAACACGGAACTGCGTGTCGATCGGCGCGCCTTCGAGATTGGCGGTGATGCGGCTCTGGCCGATGCCTTCCGCGACCGAATTGCCCTCGGCCTTGAGCTCGCCATGGGCATAATAATTGTAGAGCGCTGCGCCATAAGGGTCCGTGAGCGCGATGGTGATGCTCTCGTCCTTCTGCTTGAGCCCCAGACCCACGCCCGCGATGGTGCCGCCTGTGCCTGCCGAGCAGGTGAAGCCGTCGATACGGCCCTCCATCTGCGCCCAGATTTCCTCGGCGGTGCCGACGATATGCGCCTTGCGATTGGCGATATTGTCGAACTGGTTGGCCCAGATGGCGCCCGGCGTCTCCTCGGCGATGCGGCGCGAGGTATGGACGAAGTGGCCGGGATTCGAGAAGGGCGCGGCGGGAACGGTCACGAGTTCGGCGCCGAGCGCGCGCAGCGTGTCCATCTTCTCGCGGCTCTGGGTCTCGGGCATGACGATGATCGTCTTGTAGCCCTTGGCATTGGCGACGAGCGCGAGGCCGATGCCGGTATTGCCGGCCGTCCCCTCGACGATCGTGCCGCCGGGCTTCAGCTGCCCCTTCTCCTCGGCATCGTTGACGATGAACAACGCCGCGCGGTCCTTCACTGACGCGCCGGGATTGGTGAACTCGCACTTGCCGTAGATTTCAGCGCCGCTCGCCTCGGACGGACCGGCGAGGCGGACCAACGGCGTGTTGCCGATCAGGGCCAATGTGTCGGGAGCGATGGTCATGGGGATGAGACGTAGGAAGCCGCGCGCCGGCCCGCAAGCAAAGAGATTTGCTCCAGGTCCAAGCGCAGATTGCGCATCTATTCCGCCGCCTCGACGGCGGTCGCTTCGGCTGCGGCTTCGGCAGCCCTGCGACGCTCGGTGAACCAGATGGCGATCAGCGTGAATTCGTAGAGCAGCACCAGCGGCACGGCGAGCATCACCATCGACAGGGCGTCGACGATCACGGCTCCGACGATGACATAGCGCCGCGCGCCGACCAGCTGCGTGCGGCTGACGATCCCTGCCCGGTTGAGCAGCATGACCAGCACGGGCAACAAAAAGCTGACCCCGAATGCCAGGATGAACTGCATGACCAGCGTCAGATAGGAATCGACGCTCGGCAGCGCCTCAAGCTGCACGCCGCCGAGCTGCCCCTGGAACTTCAGGAAGAAGTGGAAGGCCGTGGGCATCACCACATAATAGGCGAGGCTCGCGCCCATCAGGAACAGGATCGGCGTCGCCAGCAGGAACGGTAGCAGCGCCTTCTTTTCCTTGGCGTAGAGCCCCGGCGCGATGAACGCCCAGAGCTGGTTGGCGATGATCGGAAAGGAAAAGAAGAACCCGCCGAACAGCGCGATCTTCAGCTGGACGAAGAAAGCCTCGTAAAGCTTGGTGTAAACGAGCTTGCCCGCAGCGTTGCCATAGCCGCTCTTCAGGGGTTCGACGAGGAAAGCGAGGATATGGTCGGCGTAATAGAAGCAGACTGCGCCGGTAAGGACCATCGCCCAGATGCAATAGAGCAGCCGCTTGCGCAGTTCGATCAGGTGATCGAGCAACGGCGTCCTGGTCTCGTCGAGGTCCTTCATGAGGAAGCCGCGTTCTTTGGCGCCTCGATCGGCAGCTCGGGCTCCTCTTCAACCGGCGTCTGCGAATGCTTCACCGCCTCGACCAGCGGATCGGCCGGCGCGGGCGCCTCAGCCGGCTCCAGCGCGCCGTCGACGATCGGCTTTTCGGTCATGACCGGCTCGGCGAGCGGATGCTCGGCCATGATCCGGGCATTTTCCTTGTCCCACTGCTTCTGCAGCTCCTCGAGCTCCGCCTCGCGGATCATCGCGTCGATGCCGGAGCGGAAATGACGCGACATGGCGCGGGCTTTGCCGACCACCTGGCCGACCTTGTAGAGGGCGCGCGGCAAGTCCTTGGGTCCGATGACGACCACCGCGACCACAACGATGATGAGCAATTCTGAAGAGTCGATGCCGAACATCGCGGCTCTCCGTCGCGTTGGCGATCAGGGCTCAGCCGTGCTTCGGCTCGTCATGCACTTCGGCCTTATGCTCGACGGTCTGGCCGGTCTGCTCGATGCGCTGGACGGGCTGGGCCGGCTTCGCCGCGGGCTTGTCGTCCTCGTCGTCCGCCATGCCCTTCTTGAAGCTCTTGATGCCCTTGGCGACATCGCCCATCAGACCTGACACGCGACCGCCGCCGAACAGCAGCACGATCACGAGAATGATCAGAATCCAGTGAATGGGGGAAAAGGAACCCATTTAAAAATCTCCTATCGGGCCCCTACCTAGGCTTCGTCCTCGTCATTTTCCAGCGCCGATTGTGTTTCGAGGGCTTCCCCCATCGCTTCCAGGGCTAGGTCGATGGGATCGAGCAGACCCGCCGCGCGCAGATCCTCGATGCCCGGCAGGTCGCGCCGGCTCGCCAGACCGAAATGGGTGAGGAAGTCCGGCGTCGTCACATAGATGAGCGGGCGGCCCGGCACTTCGCGGCGTCCGGCCGGGTGAATCCAGCCCGATTCCATCAGCACGTCGAGCGTGCCCTTGGCGACCTGCACCCCGCGGATCGCCTCGATCTCAGCGCGGCTCACCGGCTCATGATAGGCGATGATCGCCAGCGTCTCGACGGCGGCGCGACTCAATTTGCGCGGCTCCTCGCGCTCCCGGCGCAATATGTGGGCGAGGTCGGCGGCGGTCTGGAAATGCCAGCGGCCGCCGCGCTCGACCAGCTCGATGCCGCGCCCGGCATAGTGGTCGGCCAGCACCGCCAGATGCGGCAGCACGCTTTCCTCGATCCCGGCGGCGCGCGCGATCTCGTTGAGCGTCAGTGGCTCCTCGGCCGCGAACAGCACGGCTTCGACGAGCCGGACGGAGGCGTCGCCGTTCATGCCCGCGCTTCCGGCAGCGACTTGAGGTAGAGCGGTGCGAAAATCCCGTCTTGCCGCAGATCGACCTTGCCGAGCCGCGCCAGCTCCAGCGCGGCGACGAAGCTGCTGGCGAGCGCCGAACGACGCAGCGCCGGATCGCCGGTCTCGGGCAGGAAGCTCTCCAGTTCCGCCCAGTCCAGCCGCGCGCCGATCAGCCGGGAGACACGCTCCAGCGCCTCGTCGAGCGTCATGACCAGGCGGCGCGCAACGATGTGCATGCGCGGCGCCGTGCGCGCCTTCACCTGGCCATAGGCCTGGATGAGATCGAACAGGCTGGCCTGCCAGATGAACGCGCGGGCCCGATGCAGCCCTTCGGGATTGGGGCGGCGGAAGACATCACGGCCGATCCGGTCACGCCCGAGCAGGCGCGCACCCGCCTCGCGCATCGCCTCCAGCCGCTGGAGGCGCAGATGCAGGCGCAGCGCCAGTTCTTCGGGCGAGGGATCGGGCTGCTCTTCCTTCGGCAGCAGCAGCGCCGACTTAAGATAGGCCAGCCAGGCCGCCATCACGAGATAGTCGGCGGCCAGCTCGAGGCGCAGCGCCCGCGCCTCCTCGATGAATTTGAGATATTGCTCGACCAGCGCGAGGATCGAGATTTCGCGCAAATCCACTTTCTGCGTGCGGGCGAGCGCGAGCAGGATATCGAGCGGCCCTTCCCAGCTCTCGACGCTGACCGTCAGGATGTCCTCGCTATTCGCGCGGCGCAGCGGCTGATCCCAGTCGTCATCGCCGAGCAGGCCGTCGATAGGCGGATCGCCATCCGTGGGAATCGTCGCGGTCATGAAGGCCCAAGCTGGAGCAGCCGGTCGCGCGTTGCAAGCGCCTCGTCCAGCGAGCAGCCGTCCGGCCCGTTCGCGATGGTCGCCATCGCCCGGTCGAGCCGCTCGCGCGACAGGACGCTCATCTCGGGCAGGCGCGCCGCTATCGCCCGCATCTCGTCCATCCGCCCCCAGCAGTTGAGCGCGAGGTCGCAGCCCGCCGCGACCACCGCTTCGGCCAGCTCATCCGCCGGTCCGTTCAGAGCTTTCATGTCGAGATCGTCGGACATCAGCAAGCCGTCGAAGCCGATGGCCTCGCGAATGATGCCGCCGATCACCTTGGGTGACAGGCTGGCCGGGCGCTCGGCATCCCAGGCGGTATAGACGATATGCGCGGTCATCCCGACCGGCGCCCAGCCGAGTGACCGGAACGGCGATATGTCCCGTTCGAGATCCATGACATTGGCCGTGACGGTCGGCAGCGCCTTGTGACTGTCGACCAATGCGCGACCATGGCCCGGCATATGCTTGACGATACCGACCACACCGCCCGCGCGCAGGCCGTCGAGCGTCGCGCGGCCGAGCGCCGCCACGCGCATCGGCTCGCCGCCGAAGCTGCGATCGCCGACAATCTCGTCGGCATCGGGCTGGCGCACGTCGAGCACGGGCGCGGCATTGGCGGTAATGCCGACATCGTGAAGGATCGATGCCAGCGCACGGCCATTGCAACGCGCCGCCTCGATGGCGCTCGACGGCGCGACATCATAGAGCGCATCGAAACGCGCGGCGGGAGGAAATGCCGGCCATTGCGGCGGCTTCATGCGGGCAACGCGCCCGCCCTCCTGGTCGATCATGATGAAGAGATCGGCGCGTCCGGCGATCTCGCGCAAATCGTCGGTGAGCGCGCGGAGCTGGACCGGGTCGCTGATGTTGCGCCCGAACAATATGTAGCCGGCCGGATCGCAGGCCGAGAAAAATGCCCGCTCCTCCGCGCTGACTGTCTCGCCCGCGAGGCCGAAGATCGCCGGGATCATTGTCTGGCCCCCTAGGGCACCACGAAGCAGCGCTCGCCGGCGACGCTGAGACGGCCGCAAAGCGCAGTCGCGGCGGCCTTGTCGGCGGTGCCCATGCGCAGGCGGTAGAGTGTCTTGCCGCCCGACACCACCGGCTCGACCGCATGTCTGGCATTGCCCAGATCGTCGAAGCGCTTGACCAGCCGCTTCCAGGCTTCCTCGGCTATGGCCTCGCTGTTGTAGGCGCCGACCTGGATGCGCGCGCCGCCAAGCGAAGGCTCGGGCTCGGGCGCGGGGGCGGGCGCCGGCGCGGCAGGCGACTTGGCCGGAGAGGCGCCGGGCTTTGCCGGTGCAGCCTCGGGCTTCGCAGGGGCGGCCTTCACCGGCGCGGGCTTGGCGGCCTCCGATTTGACGATGTCGGTCATCGGCACTTCCGGCGCCTTGCTGGCGTCGATCTTGCCGCTGCTGTTGCCGCCCTCGCGCGCGGTGAAGGCGGCATCGCCCTCGCCTTCGAAAGCCTTGCCCTCGACGCTATATTTCTTCGCCTCGGCGGAATTGGCTGGAATCTTGTAATTGTCGCCCTGCGGCTTGATGAGCGCGACATTGCCGTCGGCCGAACCCTGCGTGGTGCTTTTCAGCCACCAGCCGCCGCCCACGATGATGCCGAGCAGGACGAGCCCCAGCAGCACGAGCGCCAGCACCTTGCGGAAGGAAACGGCGCCGGCATCCTCCAGCGGCTCGGCGGGTTCGAGCCAGGGCAGACGGTCGTGATCCTCGACCAAGAAGCCATCGTCCCCGTCCCCCGACATCAGACCATCTCCTCCAGCGCCGCGACGCCCATCAGTCCCAGCCCGTTCCTGATAACCTGCCCCACGCAGGCGCTCAAGAAGAGGCGCGCGGCGGTGAGGTCCGGCCGATCGGTTAGGATGACGCGCCGCTCGGGCTGGTCGTTGCCGAGATTCCACCAGCCATGGAAGGCGGCGGCCAGATCGTAGAGATAGAAAGCGATGCGATGCGGCTCTCGCGCCTGCGCGGCGCCTTCGACGATGCGTGGGAAATTGGCGAGCTGCTTCGCCAGCGCCAGTTCCTCGCCGTCGAGCAGCGACAGGTCCGGATCGGGCAAGCCGTCCGGGAAGGCATCGGCGACGCGCCGGCCCAGCGAGCTGATCCGCGCATGGGCATATTGCACGTAGAAGACCGGATTGTCCTTGCTCGCCTCGACCACCTTGGCGAAGTCGAAATCCATCTGCGCGTCGGCCTTGCGGGTCAGCATGGTGAAGCGCACGACATCCCTGCCGACCTCGTTCACGACATCGGCAAGGGTCACGAAATTGCCGGCGCGCTTGCTCATCTTGACCGGCTCGCCATCGCGCAGCAGCCGCACCATCTGCACCAGCTTGACGTCGAAACGCACCTTGCCTTCGGTCAGCGCCGCCACCGCCGCAGTGATGCGCTTGACCGTGCCGGCATGGTCCGCGCCCCAGATGTCGATGAGCTGATCGGCCGTCTGGGCCTTCTGGTAATGATAGGCCATGTCGGCGCCGAAATAGGTCCAGCTGCCGTCCGACTTGCGGATCGGCCGGTCCTGGTCGTCGCCATATTTCGTTGAGCGGAACAGCGGCAGTTCGACCGGCTCCCAATCCTCCGGCGTCTCGCCCTTTGGGGCTTCGAGCACACCGTCATAGACGAGATCATGCGCGCGCAGCCATTGCTCGGCGATCTCGGGTTTTTGGGCAGCCTGCAACGCGGCCTCGGAGGAAAACAGGTCGTGATGGATGCCGAGCAGGCCGAGATCGGCCTTGATCATGACGAGCATGTCCGCGACCGCGACCTTGCGGAACAGGGCAAGCCATTCGCTCTCCGGCGCGTCGACGAACTTGCCGCCATATTGCGCGGCAAGCTTCTGTCCGACCGGCACCAGATAGTCGCCCGGATAGAGCCCTTCCGGAATATCGCCGATAGCCTCGCCCAATGCCTCGCGGTAGCGCAGGTGCACGGAGCGGGCGAGCACATCGACCTGGCCGCCCGCGTCATTCACATAATATTCGCGGGTGACCGGGTGTCCGACATATTCGAGCAAGGCGGCGAGCGCATCGCCGACCACGGCGCCCCGGCAATGGCCCATATGCATGGGGCCAGTGGGGTTGGCCGAGACATATTCGACATTGACGCGCACACCCTTGCCGGCGGCCGAGCGGCCGTAATCGGGGCCGATGTCGGAGATGGCGTCCAGCTCGGACTCCCACTCCGTCCGGTCGAGCCGCAGGTTGATGAAGCCGGGACCGGCGATCTCGACAGTCGCGACGCCTGCGACCGCGCGCAGCCGGGCCGCGATCAGCTCGGCCAGCGCGCGCGGATTGGTGCCTGCAGGCTTGGCCAGCACCATCGCGGCATTGGTCGCCATGTCGCCATGGCTCGCGTCGCGCGGCGGCTCGACCGTCACCGCCTTGCGGTCGAGGCCGGCCGGCAGCTCGCCTGCCGCGACCATGTCGTCCAGCAGGCCGTCCAGCGCTTGCGAATAGCGGGCGAAAATACTCATCGGTCTTGCACTATCCTGTCAGCGGCGGCCCGGCGACAGGTTATGCGGTCAGCCGGCCGTCCAACGATGGTCCGGGCTATATCGAGATTCTGTTCAGGGTGAGACGAAAATGGTGGTTTTTCGTGACCCGGAGCGCAGCGTACTTCTTGGTACGTGAGCACCGGAAGCTCGGGAAACCGCCATTTGCAGGCCGCCCTGGGCTGAAGGTCGATATAGCCCTAGCGGGTGATATTATATTTGAGCTGGTCCTGGTTCAGGTTGAAGCCCACGAGCAGCTCGAAGCTGGTTCGATCGATGGCCTCCTTCACCCTGGGCTGGGACAGCGGATCGGTCGCCGCGTCGGCGCTACCGGCCTTGCGCGGCTTGATAATGAGCTGCTGGATGTCGGCAGGCAGCGATGCGGCGCTCTTGTCGACCATGGACGACGCCGTGCCATAGGCCTGGGCACGCAGGCCGCCTTCGGGGAAATGCAGCTGCACGAATGCGATCCGCTTGGCGACCACCTGGGTCGCGCCGCGCACCACCGCCGAGAAATAGGGCAATTGCACGACGCGGTCCGGACCCGGATCGCGGCGCAGCGCCGACACGAGGAACGTCGCGTTGCTGACCACCTTGCCGTTGACGGTGTTGCACTTGGACTGGAGGTTCGAGATGTTCGCGGTCACGTCGATCGCCTGGGCCGTACGCGCCTGGGGCGGATCGAACAGTGTGACGTCGCCCGTGTAGCCGGCCACCGCGACGATGGGACAGGACGAGCGAATCTGGACGATGCCTTCGCCGGTCGCCGCGATGTCACCGCGATGGGCATGGCAGCCGGCGAGAAGTGCGCCGAGCAGACCGGCGGATATGAGCTTTTGCGAGGCGGAAATCCGCAAGGGAATGCAGTCCTTATCCAGCGGGCACGGCAGGAGGGGGCGCCCGGTCAATCACATGTCCGCGCTTCTTAGTCACGCTCCGGCCACGGTGCAACATAAAGGGCAATCCGCCTTCCCCTCGCACCATCATGGCCCTAAAGGACCGGCATGGCCGACGCCGATCCGACCCGAACCGATGCCACCGCGCTTGCGGTGCGCCCTGCCCTGCATGTGCTGATCGCCGCGCCGCGCGGCTTCTGCGCCGGCGTGGACCGCGCCATCACCATCGTGGAAAAGGCACTGGAGAAATATGGCCCGCCGGTCTTCGTGCGCCATGAGATCGTCCACAACCGCCATGTCGTCGACGCCCTGCGCGAGAAAGGCGCGGTGTTTGTCGACGAGCTTGACGAAGTGCCGGACGGAAGGCCGGTGGTCTTCTCGGCCCATGGCGTGCCCAAGCTCGTCCCCGCCAATGCCGAGGAGCGCGGGCTCGACTATGTCGACGCGACCTGCCCGCTCGTCTCCAAGGTCCATCGCCAGGCCGAGCGCCAGGTCACCTCGGGCCGTCATATTCTCTTCATCGGCCATGCCGGCCATCCCGAAGTGATCGGCACCTTCGGCCAGGTGCCGGAAGGCAGCATGACCCTGATCCAGACCGAAGCCGACGCCGAGACCTTCACGGCCGAGCCGGATCGGCCGCTTGCCTTCCTGACGCAGACGACGCTCTCCGTCGACGATACCGCATCCGTTATCGCGATCCTGCAGCGCCGCTTCCCGGACATTGCGGCGCCGCGGGGCGAGGATATCTGCTACGCGACCTCCAATCGCCAGGGCGCCGCCAAGGCGATCGCGGCCAGGGCCGATGCGGTGCTGGTGATCGGCGCGCCCAACAGCTCCAATTCGCTTCGCCTCGTTGAGGTCGCCGAGCGCGCGGGCACGAAAGCGCGACTCATCCAGTCCGCCGCCGAAATCGATTTCGGATGGCTGGGCGATGTCGGAACGCTCGGCCTTACCGCAGGCGCCAGCGCGCCGGAGATCCTGGTCAGGGGTGTGGTCGACCGGCTCGCCCAGCGCTTCACCGTGACCGAGGAAGAGGTGGCGACCACGACCGAGAACATGGTCTTCAAGCTGCCGCGCGGCCTCGAGGCGCATTGACGGCGCGATGGCGGTCTATACCCAGGTCTCGGCGGAAGAACTCGAAGACTTCCTGACGCGCTTCGACGTCGGCGCGCTGGTTTCGGCCAAGGGCATCGCCGAGGGGGTCGAGAACAGCAATTATCTGGTCGACACGACCGGCGCGGACGGAAAAGGCGCACGCTTCATCCTGACGCTTTACGAGAAGCGCGTTGCCGCCGCGGACCTGCCTTATTTCATGGGGCTGCTCGATCATCTCGCCGGCAAGGGCCTGCCGGTGCCGCCCGCGGTCAAGGACCGCGACGGCCGCGAAATCCATGAGCTGGCAGGGCGTCCGGCCTGCCTCATCCAGTTCCTGCCCGGCGTCTCGCTGTCGCATCCGACCACGACGCAGGCACGCGCGGCGGGGCGGGCGATGGCGCAGATGCACCGGGCCGTTGCCGACTTTCCGCTCGACCGGGCCAACTCGATGGGCGCGGGCACCTGGCGGCCGCTGTTCGAGCGCTGCGGCCACAGTCTCGATGAGATCGCACCCGGCCTCCATGACGATCTCGGCAAGGCACTCGACGCGGTCCTGTCGGGCTGGAACGTCGGGGATTTCGATCGGTGCGCGATCCATGCCGACCTGTTCCCGGACAATGTGCTGATGCGCGGCGACAAGGTCACCGGCCTCATCGACTTCTATTTCGCCTGCACCGACGTGCGCATCTACGACCTCGCGATCATGCACGCGGCCTGGAGCTTCGACGCGACGGGCCGCACCTATCATGCGGCGATCGGCGACGCGCTTGTCGCGGGTTACGAGGAGGTTCTTCCCCTTTCCGCCGACGAGCGTCGGGCCTTTGACGGTTTCGCTGCCGGCGCCTGCCTGCGCTTCACCTTGTCGCGCGCCTGGGACTGGCTGAACACGCCAGCCGACGCGCTGGTCACGCGCAAGGACCCGCTCGCCTTCTGGCGGCGGCTCAAAATCTACGATCCGAACCTGGCCGACCTGACCAAGACGCTGCGATGAGCGAGGCGCCGGGAACCAACATCGTCGAGCTGTTCACCGACGGCGCCTGCAAGGGCAATCCCGGTCCGGGCGGCTGGGGCGCGGTGCTCCGCTTCAAGGACAAGGAGCGCGAGCTCTCAGGCGGCGAGGCTGACACGACCAACAACCGCATGGAAATGACCGCCGCGATCGAGGGGCTGAAAGCACTGACCCGTCCGTGCCATGTGAAGCTGTGGACCGACAGCGTCTATGTGAAGGACGGCATCACCAAGTGGATTCACGGCTGGCAGCGAAACGGCTGGCGGACGGCGGACAAGAAGCCGGTCAAGAATGCCGATCTCTGGCAGGCGCTGCTCGCTGCCGTCGCACCGCATCGCGTCGAGTGGCACTGGGTCAAGGGCCATGCCGGTCACCCCGAAAATGAGCGGGCGGACAGACTCGCCTGCGCGGCCGCCGAGGCACAGCGCGCGGCCTGATCGCGGCCGCACCTGGACACTTTTCAACAACGAAGTCGCACTTTTGCACGGCTTTGCCCTGTGGCGACGCCGGGCTTTTCCGTTGCAAAGGAAAACTTTCAAAAGCTGCCTTGTATTTTTCTGCAAATAAAGTATCTGCATATGCAGCTAATTGCAGAAAGCAACGGATATGCCCCGATTCGCCCATGACATCTGCGTCGGACCCCGCTCCCCGGGGCGCATCGTGCGCCGCTTCGCCAAGCTCGCGATCCACTATGTCGAGGCGCAGCTCGAAGGTCGTTTTCGCGAACTGGACCTGAGCTTCACGCAGTGGATCGCGCTCAAGGTCATCGAGAATGGCGTGGTCACCAATGCCGGCGACATGGCCCGCGAACTCGACATCACCACCGGCGCCACCACGCGTCTGCTCGACACGCTCGAAGAGCATGGCCTGCTCGTCCGCGACCGCACATCCAGCGACCGCCGCGTCGTCACGCTGCGCCTGACCGATGCGGGCCACGAGGTCGTCACCGCGCTGATGGCGGACGGGATCGGCGCATGGAGCGACATTTTCGAGGTCATCGACCAGAAGGAAGCCGATGCCTTCCTCGCCACGCTCGGCAAGCTGTTCGATCGCATCGAGCAGCTCGTCGATGCCGAGGAGCTGGTGGCATGACCCGCAAGGCTCCCCTCGCGCTGCTCACTGCCCTGCTGCTCGCAGGCTGTGCGAGCGTGCCCAATGTCTCCCCCCAGCTCAGCGCAACGACCCCCCAGGCGCTGGGCATTGGAGCCGGCGAGACCCAGACCATCGCCGACAGCTGGTGGACGGCTTTCGGCGATCCGCAGCTGAACAGGCTTGTGGACATGGGTCTCGCCGGCAATCCCGATCTAGCCGGTGCGCTGGCCCGCGTCCGCGCCGCGCAAGCCGCGATCGGCGTGCAGCAGGCCGCCGGCCTGCCGCAGGTCGCGCTCGACGCCAAAGCGCCGCGCCAGCGCTATCCGGAAAACTATATCCTGCCCCCGCCGCTCGGCGGGTCGACTTTCTGGGTGCCGCAGATCGAAGGCACGCTGAAATGGGACCTCGATCTGTTCGGCGGCAACAAGGCGGCCGTCCGGCAAGCGAATGCGAGCGCTAAGGCGACGCAGCTCGATGCCGCCGCCGCGCGGATCACCATCGCGACGGCCATTGCCCAGACCTATGTCGGCCTCGCGCATGCCGAGCGCCAGATCGCCGTGGCCGACGGCTTCGTGCGCACCCGCCAGGACGCGCTTACGCTCGTGCAGACCCGCATCAAGAGCCAGCTCGCCAGCCAGCTCGATCTCGAACAGGCCAAGACGCTGCTCGCCAGCGCCGAGCAGGCCAGGCTGCGCGCGACCGGCCAGCGCGATCTCATGATCCATGCCCTCGCCGCCCTCATCGGGCGTGGCCCGGATTTCTACGGCCAGATCAGCGCGCCGACGCTGGCGCTCGACAGTGCGCCCGCGCTGCCGCAGACCATTCCCGCCGATCTTGTCGGCCGTCGCGCCG
>Ga0335083_10003487_pt1 | contig 20376 bp, 15 predicted proteins | sample Lox_Sample_42_FD_206716 | JGI IMG/M metagenome (GOLD analysis project Ga0335083, IMG submission 206716) | Soil microbial communities from Loxahatchee National Wildlife Refuge, Florida, United States - Lox_Sample_4.2 | ecosystem: Environmental > Terrestrial > Soil > Wetlands | place: USA...
GGCGAAGAGTGTGGAGATCACGCTGCCCAGCAGCACCGCCGCGACCACGATCGACAACTGTCCCGAATTGAGCCCAGAGGTTGCTTCCAGATACGGGAGTGCACCAGCGATGATGCCGACATCCACGCCATAAAGCAGGCCACCCAGCCCCGCCACGATCAGAAGGAATCGGTTATACAGAACTTTCTTACTATCAAGGATCGCAGGAGTGCCGGTCGCCATTTCAGCAGTCATAAGGTTCTTGGTTCTCGAAGGTGCCTGATCCTAATCCGTCGCGAATGGAAATTACCCAGAATTGTAGCCTAGCCGCCAGGCGGTGCCCCGCAATATCCGCTGGATAACACGCAAAGTTACGGGCCCGAAGCGGCACACGACGCTGCGCTCGGATACAATACTCAGGCTGCACAGCGGCGCGATGACGGCCCTCAGTTAAACCTTCCGGATGCGATACGGATTTATCATCGATAACCGCAAGTGCATCGGCTGCCACGCCTGCACGGTGGCGTGCAAAACCGAGAACCACGTTCCCCTCACCGTGAACCGCACCTGGGTGAAGTATGTCGAGAAGGGGACGTTCCCCAACACCCGCCGCGTTTTCCAGGTCACGCGCTGCAATCACTGCGAGAATCCGCCCTGCGTCACGATCTGCCCGGTTACGGCGATGTACCAACGCAAAGACGGCATCGTCGACTTCAGTTCGGAGCGCTGTATTGGCTGCAAAGCCTGCATGCAAGCCTGCCCGTACGACTCCATTTACATTGATCCTGACGAAGGTACTGCGGCGAAATGTCATTTCTGCGCGCACCGCACAGAAGTTGGACTGGAGCCGTCCTGCGTGGTGGTTTGCCCCGAACACGCGATCATCGCGGGAGATCTCGATGCCTTTGACGGCGAGATCGCCGGCTTGCTGGCCCGAGAGCCGGTGCGGGTCCGCAAGCCCGAGCAGGGTACTCGTCCCAAGCTCTATTACATCGATGCCGATGAGAGCACGATCGTGCCCACTGCGGCCCGGCACGAATCGATCTACATGTGGTCGCAGCGCAACGAGAGCATTCATGGCGGAGGAGCGCTCTATCCGCCCGATAGCCCACTGCTGCAGAAGAATGCGCTAGCCGCCTACGACGTCTCCCATGCTCGTCCCTGGGGCTGGCAGGTTCCGGCTTACTGCTGGACCAAGAGCATCGGGTCGGGCGCGTTGGCCATTCCAGCGATCGCGATGCTGTTTGGACGATTGAACGCGGACCGCCTGCGAGACATCACCCTGTCGACCATCGCTTTGCTATTTACTGCGTTGACCACGGTATTACTGGTTGCCGATCTAGAGCATAAGAAACGATTCCTCCGCGTCGTCTTCACCCCGCAGAGCAAGTCATGGCTGGCACGCGGAGCATTCATCCTGATCGCCTACAGCGGGTTGTGCGGATTGTTTTGGCTGGGCGCGCTCTTCGGCCTAATGCCACTGACGCGTGTGCTTCTGTGGCCGACAGTGCTGGTTGGTTTTTTGGCGGCGATCTACACTGCGTTTCTTTTCGGACAGTGTGAAGGCCGCGATCTGTGGCAAACCCCGCTGTTGCCGGTTCACCTCTTTATACAAGCGCTTCTATGCGGAGCCGCTGTACTGGCATTGTTACCCGATTCCATCGGCGGTACCGGCGCGACCTTATCTGTCGCCAGAACGGCGCTCGGCATTAGTCTGGTTTTTAATCTTGGAATTGTGGCAGCCGAGTTTCTCATGCCGCATCCCACCGACAACGCGGCCTACGCCGCACGTCTCATCACCGACGGGCCGTTTGGCGCATGGTTTTGGCTGGGAACGATTTCCTTGGGCGGAATTATCCCTCTCGGTCTTTTGGTATTGAGCGCTTCATGGGCTGTGATGCTTTCCGCGCTTCTGAGCCTGGCGGGAGTGTTGATCTTCGAATGGTGCTTTGTAATGGCCGGGCAGAGCGTGCCCAACAGTTGACGTAGCGCCGGCGTCTCGGCGGCTGTCGCGAGCGCATCTTGCTCTCGCATTTTGATGGAGAAATTTTCAATGACCGATTTCAAGCGCGACGGCAGCCATCTCGCCTATTGTCCCCCGGTAGAGAAATGGGACGATTGGGTCGAGCTCGATCCCGAGGCCTGGCCGCGTCGCGTCGAGAAGCATTATCAACTCGTTCCCACCGTGTGCTTCAACTGCGAGTCAGCGTGCGGTCTGCTGGCCTACATCGACAAAACGACGGGCCAGATCGCCAAGTTCGAAGGCAATCCCATGCATCCCGCGAGCCGAGGCCGGCTCTGTGCCAAGGGTCCGGCAACCATCAACCAGATTCATGATCCCGATCGGGTGCTATATCCGATGAAGCGCGTGGGCGAGCGCGGAGCAGGGAAGTGGACACGCACGACCTGGGATGAAGTGCTCGAAACTTTCGGCACGCGCATTCGCAAAGCTATCCAGGAAGGCCGCGGCGAGGAAGTGATGTACCATGTCGGCCGTCCCGGCCACGATTTCATCATGGAGCGCATGCTGCAGGCGTGGGGCATCGACGGCCACAATTCTCATACCAATGTCTGTTCGTCATCAGCCCGTCTTGGCTATCTGTTGTGGCATTACGCCGACCGTCCGTCGCCGGATCACGCCAACGCGCGCTTCATTCTTCTTCTCTCGGCGCATCTCGAGTCCGGACATTATTTCAATCCGCACGCGCAACGCATCATCGACGGAAAAATGGCGGGCGCAAAGCTCGCGGTGATGGATCCTCGCCTGTCGAACACGGCCAGCATGGCGGATTACTGGATGCCGACTTATCCCGGCACCGAGGCTGCGGTGCTGCTTGCCATGGCGAAGGTCATACTGGACGAAAACCGCTTCGACGCCGCCTTTGTCCGCAACTGGACGAACTGGGAAGAGCTGGAAGTAGATGGCTTCAAGGCGCGTGGCCAGAGCTTCGAAGACACCGTCGAGGTCCTGAAGAAACATTACGCGTGCTTCACTCCGCAGTTCGCAGAGAAAGAGAGCGGAGTGAAAGCCGAAGTGATCGTCAAAATTGCGCGCGAGATCGCGGCTGCCGGGAGCCGCTTCGCCTCGCATCTGTGGCGTGGCAGCGCCTCCGGCAATCTCGGCGGATGGCAGCCTGCCCGCGCCCTCATGCTCCTGCACGTGCTGACCGGTTCGGTTGGCACCGAGGGCGGGCACAATCTGAATGCGTGGAACAAATTTGTCCCTAAGACCTTCAAAGTTCCACCGCCGCAGAAACGCTGGAATGAGCTGCTCTATCCGAAGGAGTGGCCACTATGCACGCACGAGATGTCATTCCTGCTCCCGCATTTTCTGAAGGAAGGTCGCGGCCGCATCGAAGCCTACTTCACGCGCGTCTTCAATCCAGTGTGGACCTATCCGGACGGCTTCTCCTGGATCGAAATGTTGCGCGATGAAGAAAAGGTCGGCCTGCACGCCGCGCTGACTCCGACATGGAGCGAGACCGCCTGGTTCGCCGACTATGTTCTGCCGATGGGATTCAGTTCCGAGCGCCACGACCTGATGAGCCAGGAATCGTACGCCGGGAAGTGGATTGGCTTCCGCCAGCCCGTGAACCGCGTGCTCCGTGAACGCGCCGGCGAGAAATTCGAATACACGTATCAGGCGAATCCCGGCGAGGTTTGGGAAGAAGATGAATTTTGGATCAACCTGTCGTGGGCGATCGATCCCGATGGATCGATGGGGATTCGCCAGTACTTCGAGTCGCCTTACCGCCCGGGGCAGAAACTCACGGTGGATGATTATTACGGCTGGATCTTCGATAACTCTGTGCCGGGTTTGCCCGAAGCCGCGAAAAAAGAAGGGCTCACACCGCTCCAGTACATGCGCAAGTACGGCGCCTTCGAAGTCACGCGCGACGTTTACAAGCAGAACGAAAAAGCCTTATCCGCTGCCGATCTTGCAGGCGCGGAAGTCGACCCCAACGACGTAGTCAGAAAGCAAGGAAAACCGGTCGGCGTCATGATCGACGGCAAGCCTATGGTGGGCTACAACACTCCTTCGCGAAAGCTCGAGTTGTTCTCGAAAACCATGGCCGACTGGAAGTGGCCCGAATTCACGCTGCCGGAGTACTATCGCAGCCACATTCATCGTTCTGCCCAAGCAGCTTCCATTGACCAAGCGACCGATGACTTCGATCCCAAATACACTCCAAAAGTCGAATGGCCGAAAGATGCGCGCGGCGAAGTTTACACACTGCTTCCAATTTTCCGGCTCCCGAATCTGATCCACACGCGCTCCGGCAACGCCAAGTTCTTATACGAGATCTCGCACAAGAATCCGCTCTGGGTTAATCCCGTAGACGCAAAGAAACTCGGCGGCGCTCGCACCGGCGATTTAATCAAAGTCCATACCGAAATCGGATACTTTGTGCTCCACGCATGGGTTACGGAAGGCCTCACACCGGGCGTGGTTGCCTGCTCGCACCATTTGGGCCGCTGGCGCGTGAATGAGGATCAACAGGTTGAGCGCATGTCGAGCGCTTGGGTTGATCTGAAAGAGGTCGGCAAAGGCCAATGGAAGATGCGGCAAGTCGAGACCGTCTCGCCTTATGCGAGCTCCGACCCCGACACGAAGCGCGTCTGGTGGAGCGATGCCGGCGTTCATCAGGACATCACTTTCCCCGTTCACCCCGATCCTGTCAGCGGCATGCATTGCTGGCATCAGATGGTGCGGGTCGAAAAGGCCGGACCGGACGATCGCTACGGCGACATTTTCGTAGACACGAATCTGTCCTTCGCGGTCTATGAGCGCTGGAAAGCTCTTGCTCGGCCCGCGCCCGGCCCCGGTGGTCTCCGTCGACCGTTGTGGATTCCAAGAGTGGTGCGCCCGGAAGAATCTGCGTATTACATAAAGTAGCGCCGGCGTCCCGCCGGCGCTGTCATGGCGAGGTCCTCGCCGCCACCACCGGCATAACAACAATTCTGACGCCTTCTAACCCGTCCCCCTGTCGACAGGCAAGCTGAACGAGAATACCGACCCGCTGCCTAGCTGGCTCACCACTCCAATTCTCCCGCCATGAGCCTCGACAATTACCTTGGCAATCGCCAGCCCCATACCCGTTCCCGGTGCCATGTAGCGCTGATTCTGCCCGCGGTAGAATTTCTCAAAGATCAGCGACTGCTCGAAAGAATCGATGCCCGGGCCGCGATCCGCAATGCTGGTCATCACCTTATCGCCCTGCAGTTCAGCGGTAATTTTGATTGGCACTCCAGCCCCGGAATACTTCCCGGCATTTTCCAAAAGATGCATCAGGACCTCGCGAATGCGCTGCACATCCATGCGGACATTCGGCAAATTCTCAGGAACGATCACGTCGACCGGATGGTTCTCAAGCGACGCCTTGGCATCTTCGAGCGCGGGCTGCAGCGCGTCCTGAATCGAGTGCGGCTGCAGATCCAGCTTGAACATCCCGGAGTCAAGCTGTGCCATCTCCGCCGCCTCGCCCACCAGCCGGTTGAGGCGGTCGGTCTCTTCGTCAATAACCGACAGCAAGTCTCGCCTTCCAGAATCATCCAGAGTTGCGCCTGATAACAGAGTCGTTACGCTGGCTTTGATGGAAGTCAACGGCGTACGGAATTCGTGCGTCACGGAATCGAGCAGCGCGGTGCGCAAGCGTTCGTGCTCCTGCTCTGCCCGGTTTTTGCTGAGAGCTTCCAGCGCACGGGCACGCTCGATCGCCAGACCGGCGAGGCTTCCCAGCGCATCGAGCGTGGCTCGAGACAGGTCCGCTCCAGTTACGGCCAGAGCGCCGACTGTCCGCATTCCCAGTCGAAGGGGGACGTACGACACTCCTCCCTGTTTGATCGGCTCGCCCCGCAGCAGAGTCGAACGCAAGACGCTCTCTTCAAACTTGGCATCCAGTGACGACCGGTAAACCGTCGGATGATCCGCCGCCATCGCGACCACGCTGCCCACCGAAAACGTCTCCTGCACGTACTGCGGCAGCTTGTTCATCAGCTCGAGGACGTTCTCCGAAGCCAGCAGCCTCTGGCTGAGCCCGTACAGTTGTTCGACTTCCCTCCGCCGCTGCTCCGCGCCTTCGGCCTCGCGTCGAGCCCGCTCGGCCAGATTGCTGGCGACGAGTGCCGTCACCAGGAAGGCGAACAAAGCGATCCAATTCTGCGGATCGGCGATCGTGAATGTTCCCACGGGAGGTAGAAAGTAGAAGTTGAATGCCCCGGTGGCGCAAATCGCCAGAACTACGGCATAGCGTAGGCCCCAATAAGCCGATGTAAGCAGGACCATCACCAGGAACATCAATGCGGTGGTGGTTGCATTGATGTGCAGGTGGAAGGCTGCCGCAGTGACTGCTGCGAGCGCTACAAGCACAAGGGCGTAGCGTACCGCTTGTGTCCGAGCCGAAAGTTTCACGCCCGCATTGTACGATGGACGTGACATTTTCCACCGTGCGCAAGCACAATAGCTGCGATGACCAAGACTCCCGAGCAATGGCTGCAGGAGGTTTCGTCCGAAAAGCCGCGCGGCATCTTCAAGCTATTTCTTGGTTATGCCCCCGGAGTAGGGAAGACCTACAGCATGCTCAGCGAAGCCATTCGCCGGGCCAGCCGCGGGGAGGATGTAGTCGTCGGCGTAGTAGAAAGTCACGGCCGCAAGGCCACTGCGGAATTGGCGGGCAAACTCGATCGCGTTCCCCCCCGTAAGCTGGAGTACAAGGGGACCACATTCGAAGAAATGGATGTCGACGCGATCCTGGCCCGCAAGCCGGCGGTCGCCGTCATCGATGAGTTGGCCCATACCAACATCGAAGGTAGTAAACATGCCAAGCGCTACGAAGATGTGATCGAGTTGCTCGACGCCAAGATTGACGTGCTTTCCACGATGAACGTGCAGCATGTCGAGAGCGTTGGCCCCACGGTGCAGCAAATAACGGGCGTGCAAGTGCGCGAAACCGTTCCTGACTGGGTGATGCAGCGCGTGGATGAAATCGTGCTGGCCGACCTGACCCCGCAAGCTTTACAGAAGCGCATGGAGCGCGGCGATATCTATCCTGTCGACCGCGCGCAGCGCGCGCTGTCGCATTTCTTCCGTCCCGGCAACCTGATTGCGCTCCGCGAACTTGCGCTGCGGCAGGTCACGGGCGTGGTCGACCGCAGCCTCGACGCATTTCTGGCGAAGGATGGAAACCAGCCCGCGCACACGGTACGCGAGCGGATTGGAGTTTGCGTCAGCTCCAATCCTGCCGCGCAATATCTCATCGCGCGCGGATCGCGCATGGCGCAAGCCATCAATGGCGATTTGTTTGTCTTCTACATCGATGTTGGCAGAGACACTCGTCCCGAAGATCAAAAAACACTGGCTGAGAACATTCGCTTCGCCGAGAATTTGGGCGCACGGGTGGTTCGCAGCACCGGCAGTAGCATTGCCGAAGGCCTTGCCCGGTTGGTGCGCGAGCATCACATCACCCAGGTCATCTTCGGGCGCTCCGCTCGCACCGGCTGGCAGCGCTACCTTTATATGTCAGCCATTCAGCGCTTCCTGCGCGACTCGCCATCCGTCGACGTGCATATTGTCAGCCAGGAGGCGCGCTGATGCCGGATCCGCCTCATATCCTTGTCGTCGACGACGAGCCACAAATCACCCGCGTGCTGCGCACCAGCCTTTCCGCGCAAGGCTACGATATTCGCGTCGCCAACAGTGGGGAGATGGCGCTGGAGATTATGAAAGACTGGTCTCCCAACCTCATCATCACCGATCTTGCAATGCCATCGGTGGATGGCATTCAGTTGTGCCGCTCGGTACGCGCCGTTTCCCAGGTGCCCATTGTCGTTCTTTCCGTCCGCGACAAAGAACAGCAGAAAGTCGAAGCCCTCGATGCCGGCGCCGACGACTACGTGACCAAGCCGTTCGGCATGAACGAGCTGCTGGCGCGAGTGAGGGCCAATCTCCGGCGCGTCTCGGCCGAGAGCGAGTCCGACCCGGTAATCTCGATCGGCGACTTCCGCATCGACACTGCCGCCCGCAAAGTGACCGTACTTCGCCGCGAGGTCCGCCTCACGCCTAAAGAATTTGAGCTGCTGGTTTACCTGGCGCGGCGGCCCGGCAAAGTTATTAACCACCGCACTCTTCTGGGCGCAATCTGGGGCGGCCAAAGCACCGAGCAGGTGGAGTATCTTCGCGTCTTTGTCGGCCAGTTACGCAAGAAGCTGGAACCCGAGTCCGCTTCGCCGCGCTACATAGTTACCGAACCGTGGGTGGGATATAGGTTTGAGCCCGGAGAGTGAACGTTTCCACATTTTTACAAAGCTTCGCATCTGCATGTTTTAAGTAGCAACACCGCGTATAAGTGAAGGCACACCCCGTTTAGATGTACAATTTCAGGCGTCCCGATAAGGCAGAAGCCTTGTGCAGTCTGCTCTTTCCAAGATCTTCTAGTAAGGAGTCCATCATGAAATCACAGTTCCAACTGCTCTCCCTGGCAGTTTCCGCTCTGGCACTGGGTATGGTCATGCAGTGCTGGGCTCAAAGTGGTGATGGGAAAGTTGCCATCCACGTTACTCCCAAACAGGCTTACCTCTTTGTAGACGGGCACGCCATCAGCGAAGCCAGCAAACATCACAGCTTGAATTTGAGTGCAGGTGATCACAAAATCGAGTTGGTCAACTACGGCTACACTCCGGAAACTCGCACGGTTACGATCACCGCGGGCAAGTCCACCGATCTTCAGGTGACTTTGCAGCCGGTCTCCGACAAAGTTGCCGGCCCGTTCGGCGCTATGACGATCGAAGGCGCGGACCGCGATGCCATCCTGCTGAACGGAAAAACTCCTGACTTCTTCGTCGGCCACGGCGATGAATTCGATCACGACTGGTGGTGGAAACAGGAATTGGTCGTGCCACCAGGCAACTACCAAGTCACGGCCCTCAGTGGAGACAAGGAAGTCTGGTCCGGACCGGTCGATGTTCAGGCCGACAAGCGGGTAGTCATCGATATTCCCAAAGGCGTTCGCAAGACTGTCGATTGGCCGCGTGGATCCAAATTGGCATCGATCCCTCGCTTCACCGCAGGCAGCGCCAGTGCAACTGTGGCCGTTGCTAAGCCCACCGCTCAACTCTCGACTACCACGGCGCAGGTCGATTGCGGCCAGCCGGGACAGCTCAAGTGGACCTCGACGGACGCGCCCAACGTGCAGATCAGCAACATCGGCCAGGTCGCATCCAATGGGAATCAAAGCATCCAGCCTACCCAGAACACGACCTACAATCTCACCGCAACTGGCCCGGGCGGAACTGCTACTTCCACCGCGACAGTCAACGTGAACAGCGCGATTCAAGCCAATCTGCAGCTCTCGCCAGCTGAGGTTCATTACCGCCGCGTGGGCGACAAGGTCGTGCAGGACGACAGCAGCGCCCTGAATTGGTCAGCCACCAACGCGTCGAAGGTCTCGATCGATCCGCTGGGAACGGTCGACGCCAATGGCAATCGCGCGTTGGGCCAGATCATTCCGAAGAGGACGACTCCCGGAGCGATCGATGAAACCGTAAACTATACCCTCACGGCATCGAACGGATGCGGGGCGACTGAAACCCGCACGGCGGCGTTGCATATTGTCGGTGCCATCGAGCAGCCCGAGATGGCGCTATCGCGCAGCATCTATTTCCCAACCAACCGTCCGCGCAACCTGAAATCCGACGCGGCCCTGTTGCCGAGTGAACGCGACTCGTTGAAGACGTTGGCCGAGGCGTTCAAAACTTATTTGACAGCAGAGCCCAATGCCCACCTGGTGCTTGGCGGGCATGCCGACAAGCGCGGCCCTTCGAGCTATAACCAAAAGCTCTCGGAGCGGCGGGTAGAGTTAGCCAAGCGGTATCTGATCGAGCAAGGCGTTCCGGAGGCAAACGTTGAAACGCACGCTTTCGGCAAAGAGCAGAACCTGACCGCAGATCAGGTGAAGCAGCTTATCGATCAGAATTCGAGCCTTACCCCGCAGGAACGGCAGAAGGTTTTGGCAAAACTCCAGACCATCGTTCTCGCGAACAATCGCCGCGTGGACACCAAGCTGAGCACCACAGGGCAAGAGTCCGCGCGCATGTATCCATTCAACTCCGCGGATTACGCCACGCTAATCGATCGCGGAAAGCCGTTGGAGGCCAATCCGGTGGAGAACGCGGCGCAGAAAGAGAAGGTGAAGAATTAGCGCCCAGGGACGAACTTGCTAGGCTATCCCTGAGCTTTTGGTAACAAACATCAACGGGCTCGGAAGGGATCCAGAGATCCTTTCTGGCCCGTTTTTTCGTGCTGAATCTCTGACGATCGGCCCGCTCCGCCCGGTTTCTCCGCGGTTTCTTCTTACGAACATTCTACGAACTCTTTATTCAATCCTTATGCCTTGGGTCGTCAAATATGTTGGAACGGTAGGGACCGATTACCGTCCCGGCAAAGAAAGGTCAGGATCATGACGATTCAGAATGTGAACGCGGAACAACTAGCAAAGCTCTTCCACCACTATCGCGAAGCTTTGGCGCACGAGTGCGACTCCCGCAACGAAGCCTCATCGTGGGAACGGGCTCCCCAAAGCGAGCGGAAGTTGATGGTTGCCGCTGCCCGCCTCGCACTCATTGAACTCGCTGCGCCGCCTGCCCCCCCGGCCTCAGAGCGCCCGTACTACGCCAAGCCCGGCGAGGCCGACTGGGGCTGCTGAACCTCGCCTTTCACCAGTTGGCGGCCAAGTACCTTCGATTAACGTCGTGCCGCATCTTTACGAATTCTTTATGAATTCTTGATCCCGCTTTTACGCGGTATGAGGTTGAATCTTGTTCAGACTCCGTTTCCCAGATGTGTGGTCAGGTGCGCGGGATGGCTATGAAAGCGGCCCTCGTAATGTTGTGCGTTTCAGCCGCCGTTTCCTTCTTGCGCGTATTGGCGGCCCTGGTTAAGGAGTCAACCAGTTCGCGGCCGCGTCCAATGCACTCTTTTTAACGAAATTTCATTCACCGCTGCAGGGGGAATTGATCGTTATGCGTTATATTGCTCAGATTCGAAAATTTCCGAGAAAGTCCGGCGAGCGGATCGCCTTGGTCCTACTGGCCTGCGGCACGATAGTCCTTCCGCTTCACAGCCAGCAGATTACCGACAACGCTCCACCGACCGAGACCTCCTCACAAGCTCCTTCCGCAAAACAACAAATCCCTAAAGAAGTTCTTCAGGAACTCGATGCGATGAAGAAACGCATCGAGCAACTCGAGGCGCAGTTGAAAAAGCAGACGTCAGATGACTCTGTGCCGGCTGCTGGGGCGAAAGCTGGCGGGCCGTCGATGAACGCAACAGCAGCCGCTCCGGTTGCCGTATCGGCTGCACCGATGCAGACCGAATCGGCGTCGCCGCAAAAGCCGGCAAAAGCCGAGCCCTTCGCGTTTGCCGACTGGACCTGGCTCAACGGCAATCCCCGCACCAAGGAAGCGGCGTTCGATTCCAAGTTCTTCACGCCTGAGGTGCGCGTGGATGTCGCCTACCACTACGATTTCAATCATCCGCAAGACGACACCATCAGCGGATCGAGCGAAGTCTTCCGCTCCAACGAGATCAGCCTTACCCATCTCGGCGTAGGGGGAGATTTTCACTACGATCATGTTCGCGCGCGCGTGTTCAGCCAGCTCGGCCTGTATTCGACGGCAACGCCCCGCAACGACGCTAGCTATACGCGCGGTCAATGGCAATTGGACAATGCCTATCGGTATTTAAATGAGGCATATGGCGGATATCACTTTGACGCGATGCATGGCATCAACGTAGATGCTGGAATCTTCCTGTCGTATGTGGGTCTCTTCAGTTTTTATCAATTTGACAACTGGGCCTATCAACCGTCTTACGTTTCCTCCAATACCCCGTGGTTCTTCACCGGCCTGCGCATCCAGATGTTTCCCACGGACAAGCTGAAGGTTGAACCCTGGATCATCAACGGCTGGCAATCGTACGGGCGATTTAATAAGAGGCTCGGCTTTGGTGGTCAAGTTCTGTATCGCCCGAAGCCGTGGCTTTCGCTGCTGGCCAATAGTTACGGCGCGGGCGCGGACGCGCTCGGCATTCCAAATCGCACGCGCTACCACAGTGACGACAGCATCGAGGTGAAGTACTACGACCACCCCGAGCGCTTGCTCGACAAAATGGCCTTTTCGGTGACGGCCGACATTGGCTGCGAGAGCGGTGGCGGCGTCAATTGCACCACCAATAAGAAAAATGCTGCGGGCCAGATCGTTTCTTACAAGCAAAGCTTCTTAGGATTCATGGTGTACAACCGCTCCTGGTTCAAGAAGGACCGCTATGGCCTCACGATTGGCGGCGGCAAAATCAACAATCAGGGCCGCTATCTCGTGCTATTGCCCCCAATCGACGGCGCGACCGCAACTACGGGAACCCCATATTTCACCGAGAACCCGGGCGATCCGTTCAAGGCCTGGGACATGTCCGGTACCTTCGACTACATGCCCAGCCAATACATCACGTTCCGCTGGGAATTTAATCATCGCCACGCGAATGTGCCGTACTGGAATGGGCCAGGCGGCATGACGCCCCCGGGCGGGAACAACGGAGATCCGGCAGCAACGATTCCCGGTTGGCAACCGGATCTTCGCAAGACCGAAGACCGCGGCACCATGGCGATCCTGGTGAAGTTCTGAGAACGAAAAAACATTCTGGAGGGTGCATATGCAAGACATTCTTTGGATCGCGGTGACGGTCGCATTTTTCGCGATGTCCATCACCTACGTTTACCTGTGCGAGCGGCTCAAGTAGGAGGCGGCTTTGGACACTCAATCACTCATCATGCTGATCATCAGCGCAGCGACCACGGTGTACCTGTTCTACGCGCTGCTGCGCCCGGAAAAATTCTGAGCAGGGAACTGATATGACCATCAATGGCTGGTTGCAAATCCTCGTTTTTCTCGCGCTCATCCTGGCCGTAACCAAGCCCATGGGCGTGTTCTTGACGCGTGTGTTCTCGCGCGAACGCACATTTCTTGACCCGGCATTGCGCCCCATCGAGCGTCTGCTGTATCGGGTGACAGGGGTCGATGAGAACCATGAGATGCGCTGGACCGAATATGCCATTTCCATGCTGCTATTCAGCGCGGTCTCGATGATTGTGCTCTATTTGCTGGAGCGCCTGCAGTACTATCTTCCCTTGAACCCGCAGAAGTTCGCCGGGGTGAATCCGACGGCCCTCGCGTTCAACACCGCAGCTTCGTTTACCACGAACACCAATTGGCAGAACTATACCGGCGAGGCCACCATGAGCTATCTCACCCAGATGGCCGGTCTTGCTTATCACAACTTCATGTCTGCGGCCGTTGGAATTGTGCTGGCCATCGCGTTCATCCGTGGCATCGCGCGGCGGCAGATGCAGACCATCGGCAATTTTTGGGTCGATCTGGTTCGCTGTAATCTCTGGGTCCTGATGCCAATCTGCATCGTCGGGGCTCTGGTTCTGGTTTCGCAAGGCGTGATCCAGAACCTGAAGCCGTATGACACGGTGAAGTTGGTCGAACCGCAACAGGTGCCGCATCTGGGCGCGGACGGGAAACCCGCGATGGATGCGAACGGCAAGCCCGTCATGGATACGGTGACCTCGCAGACCGTTGCGCAAGGTCCGGTGGCATCGCAGGAAATCATCAAGGAACTGGGCACGAATGGGGGCGGTTTCATGAACGCAAACAGCGCCCACCCGTTTGAGAATCCCACCCCCTTGTCCAACTTGATCGAGTTGGTCTCGATTTTTGCGATCGGAAGTGGACTAACCTACACCCTGGGGCGGATGACCGGCTCGCAACGGCATGGCTGGGCGGTGTGGGCGGCCATGGCGATTCTGTTCTTCGCGGGCGTAACCGTTGCGTATTGGGCGGAGGCTCGCGGTAACCCACTCTATCCGAAGGACGTCGCGCAAAATGTCACCGCGGCTCAGCCCGGCGGAAATATGGAAGGGAAGGAAGTCCGTTTCGGCATCACGAATACTGCGCTGTGGGCAACCGTTACCACCGATGCCAGCTGTGGCGCGATTAACGGCTGGCATGACTCGTTTACCCCGCTCGGCGGCTTGGTTCCGCTTTCCAACATGATGTTGAGCGAAGTCGTATTCGGTGGGGTGGGCGCTGGTATGTATGGAATGCTCATTGACATCATTCTCGCCGTGTTCATAGCGGGGTTGATGGTCGGTCGCACTCCCGAGTATTTAGGCAAGAAGATTGAGGCCTACGACGTCAAGATGGCCATGCTGTTCGTGCTCATCTTTCCGTTGGTGATTCTCGGTTTCGCGGCCATTTCGGCCGTGCACACCTTCGGAACGTCTAGCATCACAAATCCTGGTCCCCACGGGCTGAGCCAAATTTTGTATGTGTTCACCTCGTCGGCGGCCAACAACGGGTCGGCATTCGCTGGACTGGGGACCAACACCGCTTGGTACAACACTGCCGGCGGAATCACCATGCTGGTGGGCCGGTTCTTCATGATCATCCCGATGCTGGCCATCGCCGGAAATCTGGCGCAGAAGAAATATGTTCCGCCATCTTTGGGGACTTTCCCAGTCACCACGCCTCTGTTCACCGTGCTCTTGATTAGTGTGATTCTGATCGTGGGTGCGTTGACTTTCTTTCCGGCGATGAGCCTTGGCCCCATACTTGAGCACTTGTTCATGCTTTCAGGTAAGACTTTTTGAGGACGAATTATGGCGAGTCATCGTAAATCGATTTGGGATTTGAAATTGGTGCGCGGCGCGGCTTGGAGTTCCGTGATGAAGCTGAATCCGCGCCACATGATGGGCAATCCCGTGATGTTTGTGGTGGAGATCGGCAGCGTGATCACGACGCTGCTCCTGATTCTGCACCCGCACCAGGCGTTTAGCTTCAACCTACAAATCACGCTATGGCTGTGGTTCACGGTGGTGTTCGCGAACTTCGCTGAAGCAATGGCTGAAGGCCGCGGAAAGGCTCAGGCCGACACGCTGCGCAAAGCGCGCTCAGAAACCATGGCGAATCGCATTATCGGCGATGGCAAGATCGAGCAGGTCGCCAGCGCCAAGCTCCGCGCGGGCGATCTGGTTTACGTTTCCGCGGGCGAGCTCGTACCCGGCGACGGCGAGATCACGGAAGGCGTTGCCTCGGTCGACGAGTCGGCGATTACCGGCGAATCTGCCCCGGTGATTCGCGAAGCCGGCGGAGACCGCTCAGCCGTTACCGGAGGCACGCGCGTCCTCAGCGACCACATCAAAGTGAAGATCACGTCGAACCCTGGCGAGACTTTTCTCGATCGCATGATCGCGCTGGTCGAAGGGGCGACGCGGCAGAAAACGCCGAATGAAATCGCGCTCAACATTCTGCTCGCTGGACTGACCATCATCTTTCTGCTGGCGGTAGTCACGCTGCAGCCCTTCGCCATTTATTCCGGATCGCCGCAGACCGTGTTCGTGCTGGTATCGTTGCTGGTCTGCCTGATCCCGACCACGATCGGCGGATTGCTGTCCGCCATCGGCATCGCGGGCATGGATCGACTGGTCCAGCACAACGTGTTGGCGATGTCGGGGCGCGCGGTTGAAGCCGCCGGCGACGTCAACACGCTGCTGCTCGACAAGACTGGCACCATCACCTTCGGCAATCGCCAGGCTACTGAATTCATTCCTGCTCCGGGAATCACGGAATCCGAAATGGCCGACGCAGCGCAGCTTTCCTCCCTCGCCGACGAGACCCCCGAAGGCCGCTCCATTGTCGTGCTGGCGAAAGAGAAATATCAGTTGCGTGGTCGCGATTTCGCTAACCATGAAGCAGAGTTCATCCCGTTCACTGCACAAACACGCATGTCGGGCGTGAATCTTGACGGGCGTGAAATTCGCAAAGGCGCGTCCGATGCCATTGCTCGCTATGTCGAGGTAAACGGCAACGGGGCAATGCCTGCCGAGGTGCGATCGACGGTGGAGCGCATCGCGTCTTCCGGCGGCACGCCGCTGGTGGTCGCACAGAACCGTAAGGCCATGGGAGTGATTCACCTCAAGGACGTGGTCAAAGGTGGAATCCGCGACCGCTTTGCCCAGCTCCGTGCCATGGGCATTCGGACCGTGATGATCACCGGCGACAACCCGCTGACCGCGGCAGCGATCGCCCGCGAAGCTGGGGTCGACGATTTTCTGGCGCAAGCGACGCCAGAAGAGAAGATGAAACTGATCCGCACCGAGCAAGCGGGCGGAAAGCTTGTGGCCATGACCGGCGACGGCACTAATGATGCTCCGGCCCTGGCGCAGGCCGACGTCGGCGTCGCGATGAATACCGGGACTCAGGCGGCGAAGGAAGCCGGCAACATGGTCGATCTCGACTCGAATCCCACGAAGCTGATCGAGGTCGTCGAAATTGGCAAGCAGTTGCTGATGACGCGCGGCGCTCTGACCACGTTCTCGATCGCGAACGACGTGGCAAAATATTTCGCGATCATTCCCGCCATGTTTGCCGGCACGTTCCCTGTGCTCAACGCGCTGAACATCATGCACCTGAGGACGCCGGAGTCGGCCATACTCTCGGCCGTCATCTTCAACGCGCTGATCATCATCGCGCTCATCCCGCTCGCCCTGCGGGGAGTGAAATATCGCGCGATGAACGCCGAAGCGCTGCTGCGCCGCAATCTCTTGATTTATGGAATCGGCGGCATCATCGCGCCGTTTATCGGGATCAAGCTCATCGACATGCTGATCACCGCTGTCAGACTGGCCTGAGGACTTATGAAAAAGAACCTGATTACCGCAATTCTCATGACGATAGCTACCACGATTCTCTTGGGGATCATTTATCCGCTAGTGGTGACGGCGATCTCGCAGATCATCTTCAAGGACAAGGCGAACGGCCAGATCATCACTCGCAACGGCGAGGCCATAGGATCGCGCATCATCGCGCAGCCTTTTACTGGAGCAAAATACTTCCATCCGCGTCTGTCGAATGCGGGCGCCGGATACGATGCCGCGAACTCCGGCGGCACCAACTATGGCCCCACGAATCAAAAGCTGATCGACCGCGTGCGCAGCGATGCCGCTTCGCTGCATCAGGAGAATCCGAACCAGCCGATTCCAGTCGATCTGCTGACAACGTCAGCGTCGGGACTGGATCCCGAGGTTTCCCCTGCCGCAGCCGACTTTCAAGTTCCGCGGGTCGCGCACGAGCGGGGGCTCTCGGAGTCTGTCGTCCGCGATTTAGTGCGCAAGCATACGATGCAGCGCGATCTCGGCCTCCTCGGAGAACCGCGCGTAAATGTGCTCGAACTGAACCTCGCTCTGGATGATCTCACCGCCAAGCGCTGATCCGATACGAAATTCAGCGTGAGATAATGGGGCTGCATTGGCCCCGTAGCTCAGTTGGATAGAGCAGCGGTTTCCTAAACCGTTGGTCGGCGGTTCGACTCCGCCCGGGGCCTCCACTCCATCTCAAAGCAAACGCGCTAATTAACGGCAGAGGATGCCGTGGCGTTCATTGCGTGCGTTGCCACTTCGTTGCCAGATAATGATTCCGGCAGCGCCTGTTCTAACGGTTCCATCGCATCGGTCACCTGAGCGGGAACCGTCTTGATGTAGTACGTTGCGGTCGTGCTTACGTTGGCATGGCGGAGAATATGCTGAATCACTTCCTCCGGTACGCCAAGCCGCGAGTGGTGACCTCGCCTATCTGCTTTGCCACTCGATCATGGCGCAACTGGCCGTTTACCGTGCGATCGACAAAGTAACGCACGTACCAGTGGCTACGCGCCTTGAAGATGTAGCCGTTCTGCTGTCGTTTTCGCCTCAAGTTAGTTCTCCTTTCCTGATAACTCCCGTTTGCGCTCGCGGGCTTTCACCGCGAGTTTGGCGATTCTGCTGCGCTCAGTGGCGGAGAGACTCGCGTTTCTCGCCGCTGCCGCTTTCTTGGCGATAGCTGAGCGCTTCGCCTTGGACAATGAACTTGCCCGAGCGATCCCGCCCAACTTGCCGAGTGCTGCTGCGTTTGGGTTCTTCTTAGTTCCCATGCGCATCATTATCTCGCTTAGCGGTAAGCTAGTAAAGAACAAACTGCTAGGTTCTGCGCTTTTCCCACCATTGTGCTAGCTTCGGACTGCCCCCTCAAAGCGGACATAGCGCCCCAGGCGAACACACGGCAGCGGATCACATGCACGGCCTCGTGTTTCAGCGAAGAACGGCTTCACGCGCAGGTCGGTGTCCACCCCGGCGACCTTGGAAGTATCCAGCGAGCCATCCGGGTTTGCGGTGATGCTTCCGTAGTTGACGCCTTTGCCGGCCAGCTTCATGGTTATTGAATGCTTGCTCTGTTGCGCCATGGCCATCGCGAGGTCGCGCGTGGCGCGCAAGTCGGTGGTCATTTCGTCCGCCAGCATCTCTTTCAGCCCCAGGCCGAAAAGATGGCCCGCGTCGCGGCTATCCGGCCGGGTCACGACGTTTCCGCCGGCTCCCGCCGATCCGCGCGGCCGACCATGACACAGAACGCAGCTATCCGACAGGCCGGCGCCGATCGCGATGTCGGTGTTGATGTCGCCACTGCCGTCTCCCTCGTTGGCCCCCTGTCCCTCGACGCGGGTAAACTTGCGTTGGAAGAGTTGTCGTCCTCGTCGTATCGAGCGAAACGGGTCGCGATTGATGATGTAGATGGATGAATTGGGCGTAAGCACATCTCCTCGTCCGGCACCAATTTCATCCTGCAACGACTTGTTAATTCCGGCTTTCGCCGTATTCGGCGCCTGGGTATTGTCGATCATTTGGGCCTGCGACACTGCTCCAATCAGCAGCCCGGCCGCACTGATAAAGCTGAGAACGCGCCTCGTAAATCCCATCGCTATCCTCCTTGGATCGAGTTGTGCCCGCCGGTGGCCCACTCGCGCCGGGTCGACACAGATATGTCTCATTGCTTCACGTAAGTCGTGATGACCTCGCTGTAGTGCTTGGCAACGGGTCCTTCGTCCGCCGCTTGACCGGCGAGACAGCCTTCATACCAGCCATCGGAGTCGAAGAAGTTGCAGGCCTTCGACGCGGTGGCCGAATCTGCGTAGCTGCCACAGTCGCCTGCGTAGTTGAAGCCACACTTGGTGTGGGTGGGATCGTTAGGGTCGGGCTCCGTGCAGACTCGCAACTTCAGGTCGCCGCTTTCCCCCGCGGCCGCGTCTTTGCCGCGACACGCGTTCCAATCGGGCGGCTCGCTCGGATCGCTGAAGATGTTGCCGTAGAAACCACCTTCTTCGAGAGAGTAGCGTTCGGCTTCATGTCGGCCGACCAGGAGTTGAGGAGCAACACCACGCAAGGAAATGATCACCTTGACGCCAAAGTAGTTCACCCGAGCGAGTAGGCACGCGGTTACCCAGCGTTGGCCCTTGACGTCGAGGCGATGGTCAATCCAGTATTCGGCGAGCCCGAGGGAGCCGGGGAAATGGCAACTCTCATTGGCGCAGGTGTAGAGAGTGTCGGGAGGAGCGGTGTCGGGAGCGCCGGGAACGGTGGCGTCGATCTCTTTTCCGTCGGGAAGCGCGCAACTGATGATGTAGCTATAGACTTCGCGGCCGTCTGCGGTGCTCAGCATCTTGCCAGCGTCGGAGCGGGCTTCCAGGCGGTTCTCGGAGAGCTTCCTGGCCGCGAGCTGGTTGGCGGTAAGCCGAATTGCCGACAACCGGTTTGCCGAGAGTCTGTTCGCAGTGAGCCGGTTACTGGTTTCGTCGGTATGCGCTGGAGCCGCCGCTAATGCGATGAGAACCGTGACTGCTGCGGCCAGGCTAACTCTGGTGATCAATGAGCGGGCGGATATATCTGTGTGCAACATGACTTCCCTCCTCCACAAAGCAGATTTACGAGAGCACCTATTATGTTGGGGAGCGGCTTTTGTTGCTCCCATCCAGATAGGCGTAAGCGGGTGCGCCAGGCCTATCGGGCGTTCTTTATTTGGTGGCCGGGCCAATGGAAGAGGCCGCCTGGCTGTTGCCTTCATCCACCGTTGCGTAGCCCTGCTGGTAGCCGGCGGCGAACGCGGGGCGATCGGCCTCTCTCGCCCAGCGTCCGACCGATGTGTGACCCGGGTCGCCTCGCCGGGCGGCTAGCCTTCCCAGGAACAAACCATCGCGGTAAGCACCATTGGTCGCCTGGTCCACGACATTGGGCCGGGCGCCTGCGTAGCTCGTGCGGCTGCCTGTCCGGAGCGCTGCGATTGTCCCTAAACAAAGCAACGCGACGCATGCGAACAATGAAAGTCTTTTCATGTTCATCCTCCTGAATGGCTCGGGGCCTCGGTGACCTTGCTGTCTCTGGCCAGGAAGCGCGGCGTTTTGCGTTCTGTCCAGATAGGCGTAAGTGGAAGGCCGGAGGGATCACTCCGGACGTCTTTATTTGAGGGGACCCCCATCCG
>Ga0335083_10003488_pt1 | contig 20375 bp, 18 predicted proteins | sample Lox_Sample_42_FD_206716 | JGI IMG/M metagenome (GOLD analysis project Ga0335083, IMG submission 206716) | Soil microbial communities from Loxahatchee National Wildlife Refuge, Florida, United States - Lox_Sample_4.2 | ecosystem: Environmental > Terrestrial > Soil > Wetlands | place: USA...
CGAGACGCGTCACGTTCTCGCCCAGGCGCGTGAGGATCGTCGTGATGCGCTCGCCCTCGAGCACGCGCGTCGCGGCGATGGCGTCGTCGAGCGTTTCGCCCGGCATGAAGCGCCGCGTCGCGCGCCGGACGAACGGCCAGCGCATGGCGTGATCGCGCAACCAGGCCGACTGCGAGGCCGAAAGCAGCACACGGCGCATCAGGGCCACGGGGTTCCCTCCGGACACGTGCGGGCGGACGGGCGGACGGGCGGACTCTAGCGTCTCCGGGGCGTCGCGTCAGGCCGCGCGCGACGGCCGATGCGCCCCGCCGCTACGAGGCGGCCGCACGCCGGGCGTGCTCGGTTGCCCCCACGCGTCGCCATTCGCCGGTCGCATCGACCAGCTCGTAACGATCGAGGTGGCGGCGACCCTCGCGCGCGACGAAACGCACGCCCTCGAGCAACGTCTGGAACTCAGCTTCGGTCGTGACCGGCGAGAACCCGACGCGCACCCAGCCGGGCTTGACGCCGCAGTGGCCCTGCTCCAGCAGGCCACGGATGTGGCGCGAGACGTCGTCGTCGATCCGCAGCAGCTCGTGGCCGTAGGGCCCGGCGCACATGCAGCCGCCGCGCACCTGGATGCCGAAGAAGTCGTTGAGCAGCGCGACCGCGAAGTTGTGGTGCAGGCCGTGGAAGATCATCGAGACGACGCCGAGGCGCTCGGTCTCGAGATCGCCGAGGATCTCGATCCCGGGCTCGCGCGTCCACTCGGCGAGCGCGCGGCCGAGGTAGTCCTGCTCGATGCGGCGAATGCGCTCGGCGCCGACGGCGCGCTTGAGATCGAAGCACAGCCCGGCCTGGATGCTGCCGACGATCGGCGGCGTGCCGCCGGTCTCGCGGTGGGACGTCTCGGTCAGGTAGACGTGCTCGGTCGGCGAGGTGTAGAGCACCGTGCCGCCGCCCGGCTCGCTCGGCACGCGGTTCGAGAACAGCCGCCGGTTCGCGATCAGGAGCCCCGGCGAGCGCGGGCCGCCGAGGAACTTGTGCACCGAGAGGAACACGGCGTCGAGCGCGGCCTCGTCGTCCGGCTGGCCGTCGGCCCGACGCGGGTGCAGGTCGATCTCGACGTACGGGCCCGCCGCGGCGTAGTCGAAGAACGCGAGCGCGCCGTGACGGTGGAGCACGCGCGCGAGCGCGTGGCAGTCGTTGAGGATGCCGGTCACGTTCGAGGCGGCCGAGAACGTGCCGATCTTGAGCGGCGCGTTCTTCCAGCGCGCGAGCTGCGCATCGAGGTGCTCGGGCGAGACGCGGCCGCGCTCGTCGAACTCCACGTAGACGGTCTCGGCGATCGTCTCGCGCCAGGTGATGTCGTTGCTGTGGTGCTCCATCTGGCTGCGGAAGACGACCGGGCGCTCGGACTCCGGGATCAGGCGCGAGAGCTCGAAGCGGTCCTCGAGCGCGCTCGGCAGGCGCAGTCCCATGACGGCGATAAGGCGGTTGACCGCGCCGGTCGAGCCCGAGCCGACGGGCAGCACGACGTCGTCCGCGCTCGCGCCCACGCAGGCTGCGATGCGGCGGAAGGAGCGCTCGTACCAGTGCGTCATCGTGCGGCCGGTCGAGGACGTCTCGGTGTGCGTGTTGGCCATGTAGGGCAGCACGCGCTCGTTGAGCGCGTCCTCGACCGCACGGTGGAAGCGGCCCGAGGCGATGTAGTCGAAATAGAGCAGCGGCTTCTCGCCCTCGGGGGTCGCAAGGCGCGCGTCCGCGCCGATCACGCCGCGGCGCAGCTGCGCGAGAAACTCCGCCTCCTCGCGCGCGTCCGTCGTCGCGACCGTCGCGGGTGGAGTCTCATCGTCGAGCGCGACCAGCGGTCCGAAACTGCCCTGGGCCATGGTGTCCTCGGGGTGGAAGCCTCGTCCCAGACGTTATCGGGTTTTCACGGGCGGCGCAGCCTCGAAGCTCGCCGCGGCGGGCGCCGTCGCGTCCGGGCCCGCAGTGGGCTCCGGCGCGGTGGCGAGCATGCGGCGGACGTTCGCGGCGACCACCTCCGGTGCGACGTCCGCGATCGGCCGGCCGGGCGCGGAAACGCTCGCCAGGCCCCGCCACGGCGCGTCGATCCACTCCGCGACGCGGAGCTTCGCCTCGCCGTCGTGGTCGCTCATCACGCAGGCGAACGGGCAGCCGCACATCTGGAACACGTGGCCCGGCCCGCAGTCGTTGCCGACGGCGCCGCGAGCGCTGAAAGCGAGTGCCGCGAGCTCGGCGACCGGGCGGGCGACGACGCAGCGCGAGCGCTCCGCGACCGGCGAGGCCGCGATCCGCGCGGCGAGCGCGGCCTCCTGCGGCCCCAGCACCCACGCGAAGCGCAGCGACGCATCGTCCGCCGCGAGCTGCGCGGCGAGTTCGAGGAAGTGCCCGGCGCCCCAGCGCTTGAAATCGCCCGCGCCGCCGCCGGGCAGGATCGCGAGCTCGCCGCGTTCACGCGCATCGGGCGCCACCGCCGCCGCGAGGCGGAACCAGGGATCGAGCGGCGCGGCGAGCGCGTCCTCGCGGCGCTCGATCAGCGTCAGGTACTTTCGCGGCCGGTAGATCGAGGTGTCGTGGGGGACGCGCCGCGTGTACGCCAGGGGCGCGAGCCACGAATCGAAGCCCGCGCGCTCGCGCGTGCCGCTCGTCGCGACGGCGAGATCGAGCCAGCGCGACGCGGGCCGCAGCACGATCGCGGCGTCAGGCGCGAAGCGCGCGAGGCGCGCGCGCACGTCGGCGAAGCGTCCGGTGTAGCGCACGAGCTGGTCGGCGGCGCCGAGATCGACGAGCTGCGCCGCCTCCTCGAAGGGCGAAAAGAGCGCGACGCGGGCAGCGGGGTGGCGCGTGCGCAGCGCGTGGAGCAGCGGCAGGTGGACGATCAACGCGCCGAAGAACGGCCGGTTTTCGACGAAGACCGCGATGCGGTCCGGGCGGCGGCCAGCCTCGTGTGCGCCGCTCATCCGCCCGGCCGGATGGCCAGCGTGGCCATGAACGGCGCGATGAGCTCGCCGAGCGCGTGGCCCGGCCAGCCGTCCTCGTAGAGCGCCGCGAGCGTGAAGCCGGCTTCGAGCTGGCCGCCCAGCTGCGCCTCGAGCGTGTGCCCGAACGCGAGCGGCTCGCCCTCGGCGCGCATGCGCTCGAGCCGCTCGGGGCTGCGCGCAACGAGATCGGAGTAGGGCACGCGATGGCGAGCGACCAGCTCGCCGCGTTCCATCTCGTCGTCGTCGAAGAGGAACGCGAACGGCTGGCAGAAGCCGGCGAGCAGCCGGCCGCCCGGCCGCAGCACGCGGAAGCACTCGCGCCAGACCGGCACGGGATCCGGCACGAACACGTTCGAGACGGGGTGGAAGACGAGGTCGAACGCGCCGTCGGGAAAGCGCGAGAGGTCGCACATGTCGCCCGCCTGGATGACCATCGCGAGCCCGTCGCGATCCGCGACCGCGCGGTCGCGCTCGAGCTGTGAGGGCGAGAGGTCGAGCAGCGTGACGCTCGCTCCGGCCGCGGCGAGCACACACGCCTGCTGGCCGCCGCCCGACGCGAGCGCCAGGACGCGCGCGCCCGCGAGCCCGCCGAACCACGCGCGTGGCACGGCGCGGGCCGGCGTCAGCACCACATCCCAGCGGCCCGCGCGCGCGGCGGCGATCACCTCGGGCCCGACGGGCACCGTCCAGGGATTGCCCTTCGCGGCCTGCCGCTCCCACGCTTCGCGATTGAACTCGAGGACGTCCACGCGGTCGGGGCGCTCGAAAGCGATCAGCTCGGCAGGTTGAAGCAGTCGATCGACCAGTCGATGCCGCGCTTGGGATCGTGCGCGACGATGTCGTGGGGATCGAGGATCACCTCGTCGTCGAGCACGCCGACGATGGTGATGCCGATCTCCGCCGGACGGATGTAGACGCGGTCGTCGGTGAACTTGAGCTGGCAGCGAAACGCACCGAAGGTCGTGCTCACGGCCTTGCCGTCGTACCAGCGGCCGTCGACGCTCTGGCCGTGGAACGTGGCCGCGCCCGCGCGGTTCGCACGGCCCGCGAACACCGCGAGCGCGACGGCGGCGACCAGCAGGGCACGGCGCATCCCCAGCGGCATCGGATCTCCTCCTCAAGAATGCGCCCGGCGAACGCCTCAAGGATAACAGAGGCCCCGGCGCGTCACAGGCGCATTCGGCGCGGGCGGAGCGGCGTCCGGCCGCGCGAGGGCCGCCCGCGCGAGGGCGGCGCGAGCCCGCGACGCGCGGCGGCCGGCTACTCGCCGCGCTCGACCCCGGCCTGCCCCGGCGCGTCCTCGTGGAGGCGCAACGCCGCCTTGCGGCGCGCGCGGAAGAACTCGCGCAGCAGCTCCCCGCACTCGCCCGCGAGCACGCCGCGCGTGATCGGCACGCGATGGTTCAGGCGCGCCTCGCCGGTCACGTCGAGCACGGAGCCGCAGGCGCCGGCCTTGGGATCGTCGGCGCCGTAGACCAGGCGCCCCAGCCGCGCGAGCACGATCGCGCCGGCGCACATCGTGCAGGGCTCGAGCGTCACGTAGAGCGTGCACTCGCTCAGCCGCCAGGACTCGAGCGCGTTCGAGGCCGCGCCGATGGCGATCACCTCGGCGTGCGCGGTCGCATCCTGCAGCGCCTCGACCTGGTTGTGGCCACGCCCGACGATCGCCCCGTCGTGCACGATCACGCAGCCGACCGGCACCTCGTCGCGCTCGAGCGAGGCGCGCGCCTCGCGCAGCGCCGCGCGCATGCCCGCTTCGTCGTCGAACGCCGGCATCGCTCAGTTCGCCGCGGCCGGCGCCGCGCGCGCCGGAAAGCGCGCCGCCCAGCGCGTGAGCAGGCGCAGCAGCAGGTCTCGCTCGCTGGGCAGCGTCGGATCCGGAGCCGCCGAGGCGCTGCTCTCGAGCCCGTGCGAGGTCTGCACCGCCTCGTGGTACTGACCTTCCGCCGTCTCGCTTCCGCTGGCGCTCCAGAGCAGCGTCCCCGTCGAGTCGACGAGCGCGAGGTGGAGCTGGACCGATACCGAGGGCGTTCCGGAATCGAGCGGCGCCACGTCGACGCGCTCGTAGCGATCGATCCGCCCGCACAGCACCGCGCGCGCGCCCGCGACGCGGCTCACGAGCGGCGCCTGCAGCGAGTCGAGCCGCCCCTGCTGGAGCAGCGCGTGGCTCACCGCCTTCGCGAGCGAATCGCCGCCCGCCGAGACGATCGCGTCGTTCGTGGTCGTCCACGTCACCCACCGATAGCCCTTGGCGTGGAACGCCTGCTCAAGCGCGCCCTGCGCCGTGACGCGCGCCGTGGCGTTGCCGTCGTAGGTCGCGAGCGGAAGCAGCGCGATCGCCGTGATGCCGCGCGCGGCGAGATCGGGCGCCTGCCAGAAGAGATCGGTGTTCGAGGCGGCGCGAGCGGGCGCGGCGGCGAGCGCGAGCGCGGCGATCAGGGCAACCAACGGCGCGGCGGTCCGGGCGGTGGGATGGTGACGCATGTCAGTCACCTCGCGGTCGCGCCGCCCGTGCCGCGGACTCGCCGTGCGACGCGCCATCGAGCTCGAAATGGCGGGCCCAGGAGGATTTGAACCCCCAACCTTCTGATCCGTAGTCAGACGCTCTATCCAATTGAGCTATGGGCCCGCACCGGCTGTCTTGAATCGGGACCCCGGCGGGTCCCTCGGTGGCGGAGTGGAGAGGATTCGAACCTCCGGGTCGGTTTTACCCGACCAACCGCTTAGCAGGCGGCTGCCTTCGACCGCTCGGCCACCACTCCGTAACGACGCTGGCGGAGGGAGTAGGATTCGAACCCACGGAGCTTGCGCTCAACGGTTTTCAAGACCGTCGCCTTAAGCCACTCGGCCATCCCTCCGCTTTGTCTCACAACGACTTAGCCTGAGGCTTGGTCAGAGTTGGTCTACCCCGCGTGTTACCCCTCAACCAACTTACAAGGGCGGCAGACTACAACGGCTCAGCAGTCTTAGCAACCGACGCGTCGCCGGTCCCAAGCCATTCCACCCCAGCGTGTTACCTGTGGACAAGCGGCCTAGACATCCACAACACGTTTGCTGTCATTAAGTTACGGCAGGACGGCGTTTCGATGCGACGCGACCTGCAAGCGTGCCGGCTCGCGGGCTCGTCGCAGGACTCACACGCCTGACTCAAGGCCGACTTTCTGCACTCCATCCCACGCCGAAGCAAAGGCTGAGGGCGTGCTTTGAGCAAGCGTGGGCGATGTACGTCGGGAGCATGCGAGACAGGGAGATAGTGATGGTGGGGTTCACACCAAGGTTGGATCTTCTCTCACACTGTTCTTAACCCAGTCGCTTAGCCCGTACTTGAAGTCGGAACCGACGTAGACCAATTGCTCCGGCCTGAAGAGCACCTTCTTAGCAAGAAGCGTCAGCGCAACTCCGTCGTCGTGAGGTGCGGAGAGAATGCCGTCCGGTCCGTTGAGTAGCTCGCGGATTACCAGCCTCTCCTCCGGCGATAGGTTTCTAAGAATGGAGACTTGGTTTCGCTTGGCTTCCTCGAGTCGGCGCGTCTTTTCGTGCTCGCGGGCGGCACCCTCAGTCGCTTGCCTCCTACCCTTCGTCGCCTCGCTGACTACCCACTGGAGGCCGAGGGCAGTTGCCAGGCAGATGCAGACGATGAATGCCAGCCCGATCCACTGGCGATCTTCCGCCACGAACTTCGTCAGCCCGATCGCCGCTACGATTGGGGTCGCAAAGAGCAGCACAGCTCCAGCCCCTGCCAATGCGAGAAAGTGCCATCCATTTGGCTTGAGAGCGGAGAGCGCGTGTGGCCAAGGGAAACTCACGGCTTTGGCTCCAGATACTGCCGGAACGTCCGCCATTTCTTTGGGTGGCAGAACACTTCGAGCATGTGCTCGCCATTCGTTCCGGGGATCGGATCCTCGAACTTTTCGTGAGTATCTCCCTGGTGGATGACCGAGCCATCGTCAGCGTATTGGAGCACCCGAAGGATTCGGAGCCGCTGATGAACGCAGTCGATCTCCCACTTCGTCCTCGTCATCAAGTAGTTCGCGTACTCTGACGACGACTGCCCGTTTCGTTCCCGATCAGCAATCACCGCCTCACGCGCACTTGTGTAGGTGTTCGTCGAATCAAGGGATTGAATCCCGACCGTCCACACAGTCGAAGTTCCCCGCGGAGTCCGCTTGATCGTTCGCGGGATGAACCAGTAGTGCTCGTGACCACCACCACCGAAGTACACCCAGTTCTCGTGGACTGCTGTGGCGTATTGGTCGAGCAACGGCTGAGGGATGTTCGCGGTAGTGTCTTGGGGCTCCTGAGCTCTCGCTGCGACTGGCGAGGCAAGGGCCAAACCGGCAAGAAAGACGAGAACGTGCGGTCGCATAGCGGCCTCCTTAGCACCGCATCCTAGCACTTTAGCTGGTATACACTTAGGCTGCCGTTGAGCGTCCATTCCCGTCCGTTCGAGTCTCCCCAGGGGCAAGAACACAACCCCCTCCGTTGGGACGTGGGGGGCTGCCCGAACGTTCGTTAGTGGATTTGTAGTGCTGCACCTTTCAAGGCCGGCTTCTCAGGCCACTCCGCCGTCCCTCCACCCTGTGCCAACACTTGAAGCTACGGTGCAGAGTCGCGTGGCTCAAGACGTACCCGGCTCGGCGCGCGTCCCCCTGGCCCGCGAAGGGCGGCCGAACTACCTCCGCGCTCGCGAAGCGCGCAAGCAACCGTGCGGGCGCGCACGCGCCCGATGCTATGCTTTCGTTCGAGGAGCGGCACCTCTCGGAAATCCCCACACGCCCGCTCCGGCTTCGCGTTTCCGGCGCGACGGCGCCCGCCCCACTCCGCCGCCGGAAGGAGAAACGGCCATGCCGCGTCCCCGTTCGCGTGCCGTCGTCTTCGCATTCGCTTCACTCGGCGCTGCCCTGGCCGCACTCCTCCTGCCCGCCGCCGCGCGCGCGTTCTGGTCCACGAACCCGAACTCGGCGCTGTCGATCTGCAACGCGGCCCGCCAGCAGCAGTACCCGTCCGCGTGCACCGACGGCGCCAACGGCATGCTCGTCACGTGGGAGGACCACCGCGACACGCTCACGACCGGCGTCGACATCTTCGCGCAGCGCATCGGTCCCGACGGCACCGTAGGGGCCGGCTGGCCCGTCAACGGCGTCGCGGTGTGCAGCCTCGCGGGCGAGCAGACGAACCCGGTGCTCGTCTCCGACGGCGCGGGCGGAGCGATCATCGCGTGGCGCGACCTGCGTGGCGCGACGCCGGCGATCTACGCCGATCACCTGCTCGGCACGGGCGCGCTCGATCCCGCGTGGCCGACGAACGGGCGGCTCGTGTGCAACGCCGCCAACGGCCGCGGCAATCCGTTTCTCATCTCCGATGGCGCCGGCGGCGCGATCATCAGCTGGACGGACGAGCGCGACAGCGTGAGCGGATCGCAGGACATCTACATCCACCACGTTCAGGCGAGCGGCGCCGTCGATCCCGCGTGGCCCGCCAACGGACTGCTCGTGTGCAATGCCGCGGGATTCAAGTATTTCTACGGCACGTTGGTTTCGGACGGCTCGGGCGGGGCGTTGATCACCTGGGGCGACTACCGGAGCAACACGAGCTGGGACATCTACGCCAGCCACGTGCTCCCGACGGGCTCGATCGACCCGGCGGTGACCGCCAACGGCACGGCCGTCTGCACGCTGGCCAGCGACCAGATCTACCCCTCGATCTGCAGCGATGGCGGAACCGGCGGCGCGTACGTCGCCTGGACCGACTATCGCGCCGGCGACAACAACGCGCGCGTCTACGCGACGCGGCTCAAGCACACCGGCGTGCTGTTCGTGACCTGGCCCGCCAACGGACTCGAGGTCTGCCCCGGCCCGGCGAGTTTCCAGTACCTGCCCTACCTGGCTGCGGACGGCGCGAGCGGCGCGATCGTCGCTTGGGACGACTATCGGAGCTCCGGTGCGGGCCAGGTATTCGCGCAGCACCTGCTCTCCACGGCCGCGGTCGATGCGGCCTGGCCGCCCAACGGCGTCCCGATGAGCACGAGCACGCTCAGCGACAACGTGGACGCCATCATCTCCGACGGCGCGGGCGGCGCGTTCATCACGTGGCAGCTCTACACCGTCGCCGACGAGTTCACGCCGGACAACCTCTACGCGGGTCACCTGCTCTCGACCGGAGCCGTCGATCCGGCGTGGCCGGCGGCGGGCCGGGCGCTCGACACGACCAACGGCAACGAGTTCTTCACCCAGATCGTCCTCGACGGCGAAGGCGGAGTCGAGATCGCGTGGGAGCATGGCCACGTCAACGGCCTCTTCACCGACGACATCGACGGCACGCGCCTCGCCTATAACGGGCTCGAGGCGCCGGAGCCCACGATCGCCAGCGTCGACGACGTGCCGGACGACCAGGGCGGGCAGGTCGTCGTGCGCTGGAACGCGAGCTGGACCGACACGCTGCCCACGCTTCCCGTCGCGAGCTACACGCTCTGGGAGCGGCTGACCGGCACCGCCGCCGCAGGCGCGATCGAACGCGGGGCGAGCGTGCTCGACGCCCGGGCCACGGGCGCCGCCCGCGCCGCGCCGGGCCCGGGGACGCTGCGCGTGACGGGCAGCACGAGCGCGCCGATCTACTGGGAGTACCTGGCGAGCGTGCCCGCGCGCGCCTTCACGGGCTATGCCTGCCAGGTCGCAACCAACGCCGACTCGACCGAAGGCGGCATCCCCTGGGACGTGTTCTTCGTCGACGCCCAGCTCAAGTCCGGCGCGCTCTACTACAGCTCGGGGCAGGACAGCGGTTACTCGGTCGACAACCTCCCGCCCGCGATGCCCGCACCCTTCACGGCCACGTACTCGGCCGGCACGGCGTATCTCCACTGGCAGCCGAACCGCGAGTCCGATCTCGCCGGCTACCGGCTGTATCGCGGCAGCTCGCCGTCGTTCACGCCCGGGCCCTCGAACCTCGTGGTCGCGCAGTCCGACACGGGCTACACCGACGTCGCGGGCGGCGCGTACGACTACAAGCTCTCGGCCGTGGACATCCACGGCAACGAAAGCCCCTATGCATTCGCGCAGCCGGCGGGCACGACGGGCGTGCCGACGGCTCCCGCGCGCTTCGCGCTCGAGCCCGTGGGCCCCAACCCCATCCGCGGCGACGCGCTGGTCGTCCGCTTCTCGCTGCCCGAGCCTTCGCCCGCGCGGCTCGAACTCTTCGACGTCAACGGCCGGCGCGCGGCGCTGCGCGAGGTCGGCGATCTCGGCCCCGGCGCGCACACCGTCGACCTCTCGGCAGGCGGCGCGTTCGCGCCGGGGCTCTACCTCGTGCGGCTCACGCAGCGCGGCCGGATCCAGAGTCGCCGCGTCGCCGTGCTCGAGTAACGGGCCGTCCTCAGCGCGCAGCCGCGGTCTTGAGGTCGCTGCGGCCGAGCACGGCCTGCGCGAGCGCAGGCCAGCCGGCGGCCGGCCCTGCGCCCTCGCCCGTGCCGCGCACGTGGCCCGAGCGGTCGATCAGGCACCACGTCCCGCGCAGGCGGTTCGTGGCGCCGATCGTCGCGCCGTACGGTCTCGCGATCGCGGCGTGCGGATCGGCGAGCAGGCTGTAGGTGAGGTTGCAGCGCCGGATCGTGCGCCACGCCCCCGCCTCGTCGTCGCTCGTCACGCCGACCGCGACGATGCCCGCGCGCAGCAGGCTCTCGTGGTCACGCTCGAGCGCACGCAGCTCGTCGTCGTTCGCGCCGAAGACGAGCAGGACGTCGCCCTGCTCGAGCAGGTTGTGGAGCCGCTGCCAGAGGTAGTCGTGCGACTGGAACGTGAAATCGGGTGCGATCGAGCCCGCGACGGGTGCGGAGGCAGCGGCCGCGGGCTCGAGTCGGATCGCGACATCTCGAACGTCGGAAACGGCCGGGGACGTGGCGGCGAGCAGCCCCGCCACGAGCAAGGGGCCGAAGGTCATGCAATCCTCCAGGGAGCGTGAACGGGGTGTGGGGCGCGCCGGAAGACGGCCCTCGGCGTAGGACGGGGCCGCGACACTCAGCAACTCGCGGGCCGGCAGGCCGCGGCGGTCGCGAGCGGGCGTAAGTCGCGGATCCCGCGGGCGTGGCGCGCGCCGCTGCCGCGCGGCGCCATCGCGCGAGGGCTTGTTCGCATGCAGCCTGCACGCGCGCGCCGTGCGGGGCGCGCGCGCGAGGCGTGCGAAACGTCAGAACATCGTGGTCTGGTCGAGCCGTCCGATGCGGCGCGCGCGCCGCTCGAGCGCGTGATAACCCCAGAGTGAGAGCAGCGAACCGACGAGCGTCGTCGCGGCGAGCCCGCCCAGAACCGCGACGTCGGACCAGTGCGCGAGCAGCGCGTTGGTGTGCGCCCCGAGCAGGAAGCGGCGCAGCGCCTCGTACCACCACGTGAAGGGCAGCGCGAGCGCCACGTACGGCAGCGGCCAGGGCAGCAGCTGCGTCGGGAAGATGACGCCGCAGACGAGGAACAGCACGAGCGCGACGCCGTCGAGCACGACGATCGCCGAGCGCGCCAGCACGAGCGACCAGCCCGCGAGCAGGAAACCGACGAACAGCGTCGCGACGAGGCCGAGCACGATCGACAGCGCGAGCGGCAGCGGCTGGACACGCGCCCAGTCCCACCGCACGCCGAGCGCGAACCAGCCGGTGAGCAGCATGATCGCGACGCTGATGGTCGCGAGCGTGAACTTGACGCTGGAGCGGCCGGCCAGGTAGGTGAGCAGCCCCATCGGGGAGGTGAAGACGTACTTCAGCGTCTCGAACTCCTCGCGCTCCTCGAACACGGCCCAGCCCATGCCGACGATCATGCGGTCGACGTAGGAGTGGAACGCGTTCGCGACGTAGAAGCCCGCGAACGCGACGCCGTGCGCGCCGGGGCCGCGCACCGCGCGGTACATGAGCGCGAGGATCAGCGCGACCGAGAGCGGGCGCGCGACGACGTAGATGCCGAAGAGCACGGGATCGGCCCAGTTGCCCTCGACCATCCAGCCGAACCACGCGACGCTGCGCAGCCGTGCGAGGCGGAGGCTCATTGCCATCGCTGGGTGAGCCTCCCTTCGCGCTTCGAGAGCCGCTCGAGATGCTCGAGCGAGAGCCGCGCGAGCACGAGCAGCAGCACGGCGAGCGCGCACAGCCCGGCGAGCTCGTACCGGACCGGGAAGAGCCCGTGCGCCGCCGGCCCCATCAGCACCTGGCGCAGCGCGTCCACGCCGAGCGCGAGCGGCAGCAGGCCGGCCGCAAACGCGCCGACCGAGCCCAGCGTGCGGATCGGGAAGTAGAGCCCCGAGAGCATGAACACCGGATCGGTGAGCGCGTTGCAGGTGTGCCACGCCTCGCGGCCGTAGAGCAGGAACAGGCTCGCGAGCATCATTCCGAGCGCGTAGAGCGCGGCCATCGTCGCGAGGAACACGGCGATGAGCACGCCCGGCGAGAAGGAGGCGAAGCGCACGTGGAACACCCACACGCCGAGCGCGACGCCGACGAGCGAGCGCAGCGTCGTGCCGACGAGCCCGCCCACCGCCATGCCGGCGAGGATGGCCATGCGCGAGCACGGCGCGGCGAAGAAGAGCTGGAGCTGACCGCTCTGCTTCTCCCAGAAGAGCTGCGCGCCCATGCCCCAGAGCACGTTGAGCCAGAACGTCGTCATGATGCCGCCGATGACCGCGAGGGTCTCGAACGAGCGCGGCGCGCCGAGTCCGCGGTAGAGCAGCACGTAGGCGCACATGCCGAGGTTCGGGAACACGGCGTCGAGCAGCACGCCCTGCGGTTCGCGCAGCGTGCCGACGACGCGCACGAACGCGCGCGCGCGCGCCGCGCGTAGATCGAGCGCGAGCCGGTCGCGCCAGCCGTTCACGCGCGCGGGCCCTCGTCGTCGAGACCGTGGCCGACGATGCGGATGAACGCGTCCTCGAGCGAGGTCTCGCGCGTCGAGACACCCTGCACCGCGACGCCCCGCCCGGCGAGCGCACGCAATACGTCGCCGAGCACGCGCTCCTCGGGCAGCAGGAACTTGAGCGTGAGCGTGCCGCGCTCGGGGTGGGGGGCGCCCCACGCCATGCGCACGCCCTCGACCTCGTCGAGCACGCCGCCGTCCGGCGCGCGCACCTCGAGCTCGACGTGCTGGCCGCCCTGCACCGAGCGGCGCAGCGCCGCGGGCGTGTCGCACGCGAGCACGCGACCGCGATCGATGATCGCGACGCGGTCGCACATCTGGTCGGCTTCGGCCATGTAGTGCGTGGTGAGCAGCACCGTGCGCCCGGCACGGGCGCGCACCCAGTCGAGCACGAACTCGCGCAGCCGCCTCGCGGCGTTCACGTCCATGCCGAGCGTCGGCTCGTCGAGGAACATGATCTCGGGATCGGAGACGAATCCACGCGCGAAGTTCATGCGCTGGCGCTGGCCCGTCGAGAGGCGGTTGATGCGCGTGCGCGCCTGCTCGCCGAGCTCGACGACCGCGATGAGCTCGTCGATGCGCGGCCACGCGATCGCACCCGGCACGCCGTAGAACTGCGAGAAGAGCCACAGGCACTCGCGCACCGTGAGGCTGCCGTAGCCCGAGCTCTCGCCACCGGAGACGAGCCCGATCCGCCGCCGGATCTCGCGCGAATCGCGCATCACGTCGAAGCCCGCGACCCGCGCCTCGCCCGAGGTCGGAAAGAGCAGCGTGTTGAGGATCTTGATGCAGGTGGTCTTGCCTGCGCCGTTGGGCCCGAGGAGCCCGAACACCTCGCCGCGCTCGATGCGCAGATCGACGCCGTCGAGCGCGATCACCTCACCCGCGCCGCGCGAGGCGCGAAAGACGCGGCGCAGAGCCCGGGTTTCGACGGCGGGCGCGGAGCCGGGCACGGGTGAGGGCATTGCAGCCGAACGTAGGAAGGGCTCGCAACGCTGTCAATCGCAAGCGGCCGCGCGCGCGGTCCGGCCGGGCTCCGAAACGACGACGCGTGGCAGCCCGCCCGAGGGCCGCCACGCGCCTGCGCCTGCGCTACTTCTTGCCGGCGTCCGCGGGCGGCGCGGGCGGCGTGTCCCACTTCGACGGCGGCGGGAACGCGATCGTCGCGCCGGAGTACCCCTGCCCGGGCGGCAGGTCGTCCGGCACCTTGTGCTGCACCGGCGGCAGGCTCATCAGGTACGTCGCGATCGCGTGCGCATCGGCGTCGTTCAGCACCGAGAAATCCTGCCACGGCATCGGCGGCATCACCGGCTTGCCGTCGTTCTTCACGCCCGAGCGGAACGCCTTGACGATCTCGTCCTCGCTCCAGTAGCCCAGCCCCGACTCGGGATCGGGCGTGAGGTTGGATGCGAACGTGACGCCCCACGGCCCCTGCCAGCCGTACTCCGTGCCGCTCAGCTGGCGCGAGAAGTCCGGCGCGCCGGCGAACGTACCCGGCGTATGGCAGTCGTTGCATCCCATGATCGTCGTGAGGTACTTGCCGCGCTCGATCAGCGCCTTCTTGTCAGCGGGAGCGGGCTTCGCGCCCTTGCCGCCCGCGGGCGGCGCCGCCGCGAGGCTCGCCGAGACCGCCGCGAAGCCGCACGCGACGAGGGCCAGGATCGTGAACCGGACGCCGAGCGAGCGTGGTGCCGTCATGACGATTCCTCCGGGTGGAGTTCGTGGGGCTGCGTTGCGGTGCGACGAAGCGCACCCTAACGTGCCCGCATGCTAGCACCCGCGCTGCTCGCCATCGCAATCGCGGCGTCGGGCGCCGCCATGTGGGGCGAGGCGGGCGCGCACGCCGCCGGCTCGGCCGCGGGCGCGGACACCGCGGCGTTCGGCCCGACCTTCGAGGCGATCGATCTCGCGATCGACCCGCGAACGGAGACGTGGTCGGGAAGCCTCGAAGCGGACGTGAGCGTGCGCCGCGAAGCCCGCCGCATGCTGCTGCGTCTCGCGGGGCCGGTCGTGAACCGCGTCAGCCTGAGCGACTCGAGCGGCAGGATCTCAACGGTTTTCGCCCAGCGCGGTGCCGAGTTGCTGCTGATCGAGGCCGCGCACGCGCTCGCCCCGGGCAAGGTCCACCTGCTGGTCGCGTTCGACGGCCGCCGGGCGGGCGCTCCACCCGGAATCTCCGGCCCGCCGGGCGGGCCGCTCACGCTGGCGCGCGGCGCGGGCGCGGTCTTCCCCGCGTGGGGCGCCGGTGCGATGCGCACGCGCTGCCGGCTCGTGCTCCACGTGCCCGTGCCCTTTCGCGTGACGACGAAGCTGCAGCTGCGCGAGCGCTCGGTCGACCGCGGCTGGAGCTCGAGCGTCTACGAGCCGCGCGTGGCGATCGACCCCGACTCGCTGCGCGTGACGATCCGGCGCTGAAGCGCGTGCGGCGTGGGGCGGCCGCGTGGGCCGCCCCGTCGTGCGCTCGTCACCGCCCGACCTGGAGCGTCACGCGCGAGGTGCGCACCACGCCGTCGACGGAGAGCCGCGCGAAGTAGAGCCCGCTTCGCACGCCGGCACCATTCCAGCTCACGCTCTGCTCGCCCGCGACCATCGGACCGTGCCACAGTCCCGCGACACGCCGGCCCGCGAGGTCGAAGATCGCGAGGTCGACGTTCCCGGCCTGCGGCAGGCGCACGATGAAGCGGGTCGAGCCGGCGGATGGATTCGGCGCCGCGAGCAGCTCGATGCGCGCCGGCCGACCCTGCCCGATCGAACCCAGGTCGAGCGTCGCCTGGCTCAGGTTCACGGTCAGATCGCTCCCGTCGGGCGCGATCACGCTGCTCTGATCGAGGCTCAGAGTGCCTCCCGGGGACCGGCCCGGAACCGGCTGCAACCAGAGCTCGGCCTCGGCCGTGGACGGCGCGTCATCGTCGAGGCGCAGCACGCCGACCACCGCGTCGTTCACACCCGGCTCGACGAGCGGCAGCCACGCGCCCGCCGCGGCGGGCGTGCCGGCCGGGCCCGCGACCGCCGTGAAGCGATCCGACGGGAAGCTCACGTGCAGCAGTGCGCCGCTCATCTCGGTTGCGCCGGTCACCTCGATCGGCACGCGCACGAGACCGTTCACGATCGTCGGCGCGCCGAGCGAGAACTGAAGCTGCGTCGCCGCGTGCGACGTGCCCGCGTGCGGCCCGCCCAGGATCATGCGCGCGCAGCAGAGCACGTCGTCGAGCGTGAACACGCCGTCGCCGTTGCAGTCCGGCAGGGCCTTGCCCGAATCCGGGCAGGTCGCGGGCTCGAAGTGGCAGCGCACCATGCGCACCAGGTCGGCCACGTTGACGACGCCGTCGTGGTTCGCGTCGCAGCTGCCCGGCGTCGCGATGCAGACCTGCGCCGCGGGGGTCGGGATCGCCGCGATCGGGCAGTGCGGCAGCGACTGACCGAGCGAATCGGAGCCGGCCGTGACCGTCACGCTCACCGGAATCGGATCGCCGGCCGTCGCGCCCGAGTCCGCCTGCACGCGCACGGAGAGGATCGGCGTCAGGCCGCCCGCGGGGATCGGCGCACCGCGATCGGCGTAGAGGACGAAGTTCAGGCCCTCCGGAGCGGGCTGGGTGAGCAGGTGCATGTCGGCCGCGGGACCGATCGCGTCGACGCCGAGCACCGTGAGGCGCGCGCCCGCGCTGATCGTGCCCTGCAGGCCGGAGAGCGGACGGTCACTGCCGCGAACCGCGAACGGAGCCGCGCCATGGCCGCCGGGCGGGAGCACGAGATCGCAGCGCGCGGCCGTGTCGGCGCCGGGCGCGACGGGCTGCAGGAACGGCCACAGGCACGAAGGCGCGGGCGGCGGCTGCACGGCGCCGCAACTCTCGGGCACGGTGAACGCGAAGCTCTTGCGATAGCTCTGGGTCGTGGAGTCCGCATCGTTCGTGTGGATCTCGACGACGTCGATGCTCGCCGGCCCCGACGGAAGGCCGGGCAGTTGAACCGTCGCCGTGAACGGACGCACGATGTCGGGGCAGGGCACGTTCAACTGATGCTCGAACGTCAGCAGGACGTCGGGATAAAGGCCGGCCTGCGCATCGAGGTTGGTGTCCGCCCGGGCGCCCAGGAACTCCCAGCAGCCGTCCACCACCTCGCCGGACACCGTCACCGGGATCGCGCGGTTGGCGCACACGACGGGCGGGCAGTTCGCGCACGCGGGCGCGCCGATCTGCACCTGCGTCACGAATGGCAGCGGGCTGCTCGGACAGGCGCTCTCGACGTCGAAGGCGATCGACTGGTGCTGAACGACCGCGCTGGTGTCGCCGCCGGTCGAGTCCGCGGCCGGACGCACGTCGATCGTGACCGAGACGACGTGGTGACCGGGTGCAAGGCGGCCGAGCCGGGCCCCCATGCTGTCGACCGTGCAGCCGAGGCTGGAGCACCGCCGGGGCGACGCACTCTGTGCGACCAGCACGGCGTTCGCGCTGTCCGTGGCCTGGAACGACACGATGCGCACGCACGGTGCGCAGGGCGTCGTGGCGACGAGCGTGATCGCGTCGCTCGAGCACGGACCCTGGGGCGTGATGGCGAAGACGATCGCCGGCGGAGGGACGTTGGCTTGCCCTGCGGCCGGCGCCGGTGCGAGCGCCGCAGCCAGCATCAGCGCCAACGCGGCCTCGGGCGGGAACGGGAGCCTCATGCGACACCTCGTCGAAACGAGACGAGTACGCCCGGTACAGGAGCGACCTCAACGAGCTTCCGCCCGCGTGGAGTGCGGGTCAAGCACTCTTCGGCCGCCTCGCCACCATGACGACGCGATCGCCGAACGCGTTGAACGCCCGGGTGATCGGGACGTTGACCGCGTCGATCGCCGCCATGAGGGCGCGCGCGGGACCGCGCTTTCCGCCCGACCCGGCTCGGCCGGGTGCACCGCTGCCGGGCGCGATCTTCGCCTGCTCCATCGCCACGACCTCGAGGCCGACCGCGCGCACGAGCGCCGCGAGCGAGCGCGGCGTGAACTCCCACAGGTGGTAGGGCGGCTCGCGCAGCACGAGCTCGCGCCCGAGCGCGCCGAACGCACCCAGCGCGAGTGAGCGAGCGAGCGAGTTCGTGGTGATGGGTCCGCGCAGGAACAGGTGGCCGCCCGGCGCGAGCAGCCGGGCGATGCGCTCGGCGTCGGCGCGGCAGTCGGGCACGTGCTCGAGCACGTCACCCAGATAGACGAGATCGAACGCGCCCTCGGGGAGCAACGCGTCGGCGAGCGTGCCCTCGTGGATCTCGAGCCCGAGCCCGCGCGCGTGCCTGACCGCGTCGGCGGAGAACTCGACGCCGCGCACCTGCCAGCCACGGTCCGCGGCGTGCCGCAGCAGCCAGCCGGCGGCGCAGCCGACCTCGAGCAGCCGCCCGGCGCCGCGATAGCGCTCGAAGCGGTCGAGCAGCCCCGCGTTCTCCGCGCGCGCGGCCGCCTCGTCGAACGACGTCGCATCGCTGCGCCCGCACCGGAAGTCGCGGATGAAGTACTCGGCCGAGTACATGCGCGCGAGCGACGCGCCGACGGGCTGAACGCGCAGGAAGCGCATGCCGCAGCGCGCGCAGCGCGCGGCGGGAAAGCGCGTACCCTCCCAATCGTAGCGCAACGCGAGGTGCGCGAGGTTCGCGTTCCCGCACGCGAGGCAGCGATCGAGCGTGCGCGTCCCGGGACCGCTCACGCGGAGGCCGCCGCCGTCTCGTCGCTCCGAGCGCCGGTGAGCGCCCGCGCGATCGGCGCGCCGCCCAGGCAGCGCTCGCCGTCGTAGAGCACCGCGAGCTGGCCCGGCGTGACCGCGGCCTGGGGCTGCTCGAAACGCACTGCCGCCGTGCCATCGGCGCGCGGCTCGAGCGTCGCGTCGCAGCCCGCGTGGTTGTAGCGGATGCGCACGCGCACGGCCATCGCCGTGCGCGGCGGCGAGGGCAACAGCCAGTTGACGCGCTCGCTGACGAGTCCCGCGGCCTCGAGCTCCGCGCGCGCGCCAACCGTGACCGTGTTGGCCTCCGCGTCGATCGCGAGCACGTAGTGCGGCTCGGCGCCCGGCAGGCCGAGCCCGCGCCGCTGGCCGACCGTGTAGTGGATGACGCCGCGATGCGTGCCGAGTCGCCGCCCGCTCGCGTCCAGGAACGCGCCGGGCACGGTGCCGCGCTCGATGCCGAGCTCGTCGCGCAGGTAGCGCGCGTAGTCGCCGTCGGGAACGAAGCAGAGATCCTGACTCTCGACCTTGTCCCAGCAGGCGAGGCTCAGGCGCTGCGCGTGGGCGCGCACCCCGGCCTTCGTCAGGCCGCCGAGCGGCCAGCGCACGCGCGCAAGCGCCGGGTACGGGATCAGCGCGAGCGCGTAGCTCTGGTCCTTCGCGAGGTCCGCGGCCCGGAAGAGCCCCCACTCGCCGGTCGCGAGCTCGCGCGCGCGGGCGTAGTGCCCGGTCACGAGCACGTCGGCGTCCGCCAGCTCCATGCGGCGCACGAGGTCGCCGAACTTCAGGTGCCGATTGCAGAGCGCGCAGGGGTACGGGGTGCGTCCGCTCGCGTAGCCCTCCGCGAACGGCATCATCACGCGCTCGCGGAACACCTCCTCCGCGTCGAGCACGTGGTGCGGAAAGCCCATCGCGTACGCGGTGCGGCGCGCGTCGTCGATCGCCTCGAGCGTGCAGCAGGCGCGCGCGTGCGTGGGCTCGTGGCCGTAGCACGCGAGCTTGAGCGTCACGCCCGTCACGTCGTGGCCGGCCTCGGCCATGAGCGCGGCCGCGACGGCGGAGTCGACGCCGCCGCTCATCGCGGCCAGCACGCGCAGCCGCGTCACGCGCGGGCCTGCGCCGGCGAGCCGCCACGGGTCACGCGCACGGCCTCGGCGACCACGACGCGCGCGCGCGCCAGCTCATCCGCGGTGGTCGTGCGTCCGAGCGAGAAGCGCAGCGCGCCGATCGCGAGCGCCCGCGGCACGCCCATCGCCGCGAGCACGGGCGAGGGCTCGACCGCGCCGCTCGCGCACGCCGCCCCGGCCGAGACCGCGACGCCGCGCGCATCCAGCGCCAGCAGCAGATGATCGGCTCGCGTGCCGGGGAACGACGCGCTGACCGTGTTGGGCAGCCGCGGCGCGGACCGGCCGTGCACGACCACGTCCGGCGTGTCGGCGGCCAGCCCGCGCTCGAGCTCGCCGCGCAGCGCCGTCAGCCGCGCGCGCTCGTCATCCAGCTCCGCGGCCGCGAGCTCGGCGGCGAGCCCGAGCCCGACGATGCCCGGTACGTTCTCGGTGCCCCCGCGACGGCCGCGCTCGTGCGCCGTGCCGCGCGCAAGCGGCGCGAGCGGCGCACCGCGTCGCACGATCAGCGCGCCCGCGCCCTTGGGGCCGCCGAACTTGTGCCCCGAGACGACGAGGTAGTCGACGTCCAGCGCGCCGAACTCGACCGGGACCTTGCCCGCGGCCTGCACGGCGTCGCAGTGCACCAGCAGGCCGCGAGCGTGCGCGCGCGCGGCGAGCTCGCCGACCGGCTGGATCACGCCGGTCTCGTTGTTG
>Ga0335083_10003489_pt1 | contig 20374 bp, 17 predicted proteins | sample Lox_Sample_42_FD_206716 | JGI IMG/M metagenome (GOLD analysis project Ga0335083, IMG submission 206716) | Soil microbial communities from Loxahatchee National Wildlife Refuge, Florida, United States - Lox_Sample_4.2 | ecosystem: Environmental > Terrestrial > Soil > Wetlands | place: USA...
CGACATGGTGCATCGGCTCTTCAAGATGTCGTTCGATCCGTACATGTGCGTGGAACTGCGCTGGGGCGCGGAGGGCGACGAGCGGTCCTCATGTCACGACGGGCGCGAGAAGCTGCGCTGGTACGACGCCGAGCAGCGCCTGCGCAATCAGACCGATCGCGTCTACGATGCGCATATGGGCTTCAACGTCGCCGAGATGAACGAACAGGCGAAGGGTTCAGGCGTCGACGATCCCCCGCCGGTCGATGTGAAATCGCTGATCGATGCGATGGGTGAGCAGGTGCCATTCCAGGGCATGGCGGCTGTTGGACGTTAGACGCATACGATCGCTGCCTGCCGCTCGATCAAACGACAAACATCGCGCCTCTTCCCTCCGCTCGATTTCACTGCCACGAACATAACGCGACGACTCGCACTCGGGTTTCCGAATGTCCCGAAAGGGCCACAATTCGCAAACGTAAACGCCGATTAAACCCGCAAATGTCATGCTCATTCGAAGCTGTCCGATCTTAATATGAAATCCAACAACCGCGCGCCGCGCACTTGCGTTTTCTCGCTGTCATTTGTGCGAGTGTGCCATGCGAGCGTTGTGGGTTGCGTTGGGAATTCTTGTTGCTGCGTCGTCAGTGCAGGCGTCCGCCGACACGCGGTGGCCAATCACCAAGGATCATTGGTCTGAAGCCGACGAGCAGGGCTTCGGCAAGTTCGTGCAGTCGATCGGCGACAGCACGTGCAATTCCACGGAAAGCTGCATGCGCAGCGCCGCCAATCCCTATCGCAGCAGCGATCCGCACAATTTCGACGTCGATGCCGACTGTGCCAAGTTCGTCTACTTCCTGCGCGCCTATTACGCCTCGAAGAACGGGCTGCCGTTCGGATTCGTGAATGGCGTGTCGGGAAGCGGCTCGGATTTGCGCTTCTCCAAGAACGGCAACCGTGCGGTTAGCCGCTATGAGTTCATCGACAAGGGAAACGGCATCGACCAACCGGCGGCCATGCGCGCGATCCTCGGTTCGATCACCTCGGCGACCTACCGCCAGGCGGCGGACGAGGACAAGGGCGTGCTGCCCGACTTCTATTCGCCGAAGATCAGTGCAAAGACGATTCATCCCGGCACGGTTCTTTACGACGTGAACGGCCATGCCGCGATCGTCTATCGCGTCGACAGCGACGGCCGCATCCACTACATGGGCGCGAGCCCAGACTTCTCCGTGTCGCGCGACGTGTATGGGGCGCAGTTCGGCCAGCCGCCCGTGAAGCTGGGCGGCGGATTCAAGGACTGGCGGCCGCTGACCCTGGCCAAGGCGCATTCCGACGGCGAAGGCCATCTGATCGGCGGCCATATTGTGCTCGCCCACAACCAGGACATCCCGGACTATTCGCTCGAGCAGTATGTGGGCACGAAGTCCGATCCGTCCGGCAACGAGAAGACCGCGCAGTGGGATTACAGCGGAGTCGATCTCAGCTACTTCGAATATGTCCGCGTCGCGGTATCCGGTGGCGAGATGAGCTTCAACCCGATCTACGAGTTCAAGGTTACGCTCGGCGAGCTGTGCAAGGAGTTCAAGGACCGCGCCGCCAGCGTCGAGCAGGCGACAGAGAACGGCATTTCCGAAAAGCCGCACCCGGCCAGCCTGCCGCAGAACATCTATGCGGCAGCGGATGATACCTGGGAATCCTACGCCACGCCCAAGCGCGACGCGCGCATCAAGGCGATCTTCGCCCAGTCGCACAAGGATCTGGCCGAAATGCTGGATCTGTGGCGCAAGCGCGACCCGCGCATCGTGTATGACGGGCTCGATCTCAAGGGCGACCTCCAGAAGCTGTACGCCAGCGAAACGCAGAGCTGCGTTGTCACTTATCTGAACTCGGCGAAGCAGCCGGTGTCGCTGAACTTCGACATGCTGGTGAAACGCATCTATGCGATGTCGTTCGACCCGTACGATTGCGTCGAGCATCGCTGGGGCGCCACCGGCGCGGAAGCCTCGACCTGCAACGACAGCGAGGACAAGCAGCGCTGGTATGAGGCCGAACAGGGCTATCGCGACCGCCTCGATCCGGACGCGACAGCGCACACCGGCTACGGGCTCGCCGAACTCGAGCACCGCAAGATGACCACCAAGGTCGCCGATGTGGACCTCAAATCGCTGGTTGACGACATGGGTCCGCAGGTGGCCTTCAACGGGATGACGCCGGTCGGCCGCTGATCGGCAGTTGCATCCGAATCCGCTGAAACTGCGCTACAAGATCCTGTCGTTATGGGGCCTGGGATGTCGCGACGGCGCGTACTTGCAATTGGCCTGGATGGCTACGAGATCTCTCTCGCCGAAAGCATGATGGCGCAGGGATTGCTGCCGCACATGCGGGCGTTGCAGAAGCGAAGCGCCCGTTTCGCGCTGGACCACGGCCAGGCCCGCTATTCCGGTCTCGCCTGGGAGCATGTGAGCACAGGTCTGTCGCCGGAAGCGATCCGCCGCTGGTCCGCCGTCACATTTGATCCTCAGTCTTACAAGGTGGCGCAGGTTCCCACGTCGGCGATGCCGTTCACGGCAAGGCTTTCGTCGCGCGTCGTGGTTCTGGACTTGCCGTACTGCGACCTTGGCAAGGCGCCGAATACGCTCGGGTTCACAAACTGGGGAGCACACGATCCGGGCGTGGCGCCGCAATCGCGTCCGGATGGACTGCTGGACGAGATTGAGGCGCGCTTCGGTCCATACCCGGCAACCGACTATATCTACGGCTTCACGTGGCCGTCGGTGGAAAAGACGGAGCTCGCCGCGGCGGCGCTGAAGCGCGCCGTTGATGTGCGTGCCGCATCTGCCGCATGGCTTCTAAAAGAAAGATTGCCGGAATGGGATCTCGCGATGGTCGTCGTCAGCGAGGCCCACTCCGCGATCGAGCAGATGTGGCACGGCATCGATCGCCAGCACGATGTCAGCGGCGCTCCATCGGCTGCGGCCGCTCGCAATGGCCTGCATGCCATTTACGCGGCGATCGATGATCTGACCGGGCTGCTGATGGACGAATTTCCGGATGCGGATGTCGTCCTCTTCGCCATGCACGGCATGGGCTCGAACGGCGCCGACATTGCTTCGATGGCGCTGCTGGGTGAACTGCTGTTCCGCAAGCGCTTCGGGCGGCCCTACATGCGCGAGGAAGCCTGGGCGGCACGTCTGCCCAGCGGCGCCCCGGCACTGCCGGATGATGGGAGCTGGCATTTCCGGCTTGAGGCGATGATCCCGCCTCTGTGGCATTTCAAGCCGCCCGCTTCCGGGATCGGAGAAGACTTCGTCTACGCACGGGAACGCGATTACGCCGTCATCGAATGGATGCCGGGTCACCCGCTATCGCCCTTTCTGGCCGGAAATGGATGCTTTTGCGCTTCCCTCGTTCTATGATGGCCGGGTGCGGATCAATCTTGAAGGGCGCGAGTCCCGGGGTACCGTCTCGCGCGACAGATATGCCGACGTACTTTCTGACGTGCGCAAGCTTCTCGCCGAGTGCCGCGAACCGCGCACCGGCACGCCAGTACTGGAATCCGCGATCGTCGAGCAGCGCGATCCCTATGACATCGGGCCAACGCAGCCGGATCTCTATATCCACTGGAAGGGCACGCCGATCGCGTTCACGCACCCCGAATTGGGACAGATCGGTCCGTTGCCGTACCGGCGGACCGGCGGGCATACCAATCCGCTGGGGTTCGCCTACCTTTCCGGATCCGACTGGCAGCCCGCCGACTATGGTGTGCGCAATTCGCTGGACATCGTGCCGACTGTGATTGCCATGCTCGGCGAGGGGGATCGGGCCCGAGAACTGTCCGGCGAACCGATATGGCCGCCTCGACAGGAACGGTCCCGCCGGTCCGCGGCGTAAGGCATTCGTAGGCCGGTTTGCCCTTCCGGATGCGGTTTCGTATGAACCTCGTGACCATCTCCGGGTTCTTCATCTATGCGCCTGTCCCGCTATTTTCTGCCCACCCTGAAAGAAACGCCCTCCGAGGCGCAGATCGTCTCCCACCGTCTGATGCTGCGCGCTGGCATGATCCGGCAGGAGGCCGCCGGCATTTACGCATGGCTGCCGCTCGGGTTTGCCGTGCTGCAGAAGATCGAGCAGATCGTGCGCGAGGAGATGAACCGCGCCGGCGCCATTGAAATCCTGATGCCGACGCTGCAGCCGTCGGAGTTGTGGAAGGAGACGGGCCGCTACGACGCCTACGGTCCCGAAATGCTGCGCATCAAGGACCGGCACGAGCGCGAGCTGCTCTACGGCCCCACCAACGAGGACATGATCACGGACATCTTCCGGGCGTACGTGAAGTCGTACAAATCGCTGCCGCTCAATCTCTATCACACGCAGTGGAAATTCCGCGACGAGGTGCGCCCCCGTTTCGGTGTCATGCGCGGCCGCGAGTTCCTGATGAAGGACGCCTATTCCTTCGACATCGATTTTGAGAATGCGCGGCGCTCGTATAACAGGATGTATGTCGCCTACCTGCGTACGTTCCATCGCATGGGCCTGGTGACGATCCCAATGCGGGCGGAGACGGGCCCGATCGGCGGCGATCTCTCCCACGAATTCATCGTGCTGGCGGAAACCGGCGAAAGCGAAGTGTTCTGTCACAAGGACCTGCTCGACATGCCGGTGCCGGATGAGCATGTGGATTTCGACGGCGATCTCGCGCCCATCGTGGAGCAGCGCACGGCGCTCTACGCCGCCACCTCGGACGTTCACGATCAGGCGCGCTTCGAGAAGGAAGTGCCCGCGGAAAAGCGGGTTTCCGCGCGGGGAATCGAGGTGGGGCAGATTTTTTACTTTGGCACCAAATACTCGGTGCCCATGAAGGCCACGGTGACCGGTCCCGACGGCAAGGACGTGCCGATCCACGGCGGATCGTATGGCGTGGGCGTGTCGCGCCTCGTCGGCGCTATCATCGAAGCCAGCCACGACGATGGCGGGATCATCTGGCCGGAAGCCGTCGCGCCGTTCGATGTCTCCCTGATCAATCTGAAGAAGGGTGACGCGAAGACCGACGCGGCCTGCGAAGACCTGTACGCCAAGCTGCGCGCCGCCGGGAAGGACGTGCTGTACGACGATACCGATGATCGCCCAGGCGCCAAGTTCGCGACCCACGATCTCATCGGCATTCCGTGGCAGGTAGTGGTCGGTCCGCGCGGCCTCGAGAAGGGTATTGTCGAAGTGAAGCGGCGCCAGAACGGGGCAAAGGAGGAGATGTCGGTCGTCGAGGTTGTCCGCAGGTTCGGCGCCGGTTGACACGGCAGTATCCTACAGGATACACATGTTCACGGTCGAGCAAACCGTCACGTTTCAGCGTTGGCTTGATGGTCTTCGCGATTCGCGGGCCCAAAAAAGCATTGCATCGCGAATCCGCCGGATAAGTGTCGGCAACCTGGGCGACGTTAAGGTGATCGGCAGCGGCGTGTCCGAATTGAGGATCGATTATGGGCCGGGATACCGGCTGTATTTCATGCGTCGGGGTGCGATGATCATCCTGCTGCTCGCGGGTGGGGACAAACGAACGCAGAAAAAGGATATCGAAGTCGCCGTGGCGATGGCGAAGGAAATCAGAGGTCGAAAATGAAGCGACAAAAGAAGAAACCCGCCATCAAAACCATCCCGTGGGATCCTGTTCGCTATCTGAAGACCGAGAAGGACTGCGTCGAATATCTGAATGCGGCGCTGGAGGATGGCGATCCCGCGCTCGTCGCGGCGGTGCTTGGCGACATTGCCCGTGCCAGGGGAATGACTGATGTGGCCCGCAAGGCGGGGCTCGGACGGGAGAGCCTCTACAAGGCCTTGTCCCGCCGCGGCGATCCGAAATTCGGGACTGTCATGAAGGTCGTGAACGCTGTCGGTCTGAAACTTCGGTCTGCGGCCTGATGGCTGATCGGCGCGCGGAGTCGGAAGCATTGACGGCGCGGATGGCGCTGGCGTCCGGTGTGGCCGCACCGCCGGCTGCGTCGCGCAAACCCAGGACGCATCCCTTCGCTGCGTTCGAATGGGTGATCGCGGCGCGATACCTCCGCCCGTCGCGCCGTGAAGGCTACGTCTCCATCATCTCCATCCTGTCGCTGATCGGGATCGCGCTCGGCGTGGCGGCGCTGATCATCGTGCTCGCCGTGATGAATGGATTCCGCCACGAGTTGCTGTCGCGCATCCTCGGCCTGAACGGTCATGCCATCGTGCAAAGCACCTATGGGCCGCTGACGAACTACGACGCCGTCGCGGCCAAGATTCGTGCCGTGCCAGGCGTCACCGGTGTGACGCCCACGGTCGACGGACAGGTAATGGCGAGCGCCAACGGGCTCAATGGCGGTGTGCTGGTGCGCGGTCTGCGCCGCGACGATCTTGCAAGGCTCACGATCGTATCGAAGTCGCTGTCCGAAGGTGCGCTGAAGCATTTCCAGGGCGGCGACGCGGTGATCATCGGTAGCCGGTTAGCCGACAAGCTTCGCATCTTCATCGGCCAGCAGATCACGCTGATCGCGCCGCGCGGCAACGTTACGCCGTTCGGCACCACGCCGCGCGTCAAGAGCTACACCGTCGTCGGAACCTTCCGCATCGGCATGAGCGAGTACGACCAGAGCTTCGTGTTCATGCCGTTGGAGGAAGCCCAGCTCTACTTCAACATGGACAATCGCGTCAGCGGTCTCGAGGTGATGGTCACCGATCCCGACAAGGTCAACGGCATGCTCAGCGCGATGGCGCAGGCGGCTGGGCCCTATTCGCGCATTCTCACCTGGCAGGACATGCAGTCGAGCCTGTTCGGCGCGCTGCAGGTCGAGCGCAACGTCATGGCGCTGATCCTTGCGCTGATCGTGCTGGTGGCCGCGCTCAACATCATCTCCGGCCTCATCATGCTGGTGAAGGACAAGGCGGGCGACATCGCCATCCTGCGCACCATGGGGGCCTCACGCGGCGCCGTCATGCGCATCTTCTTCATAGCCGGCGCCAGCATCGGCGTGACGGGAACGCTGCTCGGCTTGATCATCGGTGTGGTGTTCTGCACCTATATCGAGGAGATCCGGCAGGCCCTGTCGTCGCTGCTCGGCACCACGCTGTTCGACCCCACGATCTATTTCCTCAGCCGCATCCCGGCCGAAATGGACCCGCGCGAGGTGGGCTTCGTCGTCGCGCTGGCGCTGGCGCTCTCATTTCTTGCGACGCTCTATCCCAGTTGGCGGGCGGCGCGGCTCGATCCGGTGGAGGCGCTTCGCTATGAGTGATGCCTTCGCCGAAGCGGCCTTGCGCCTCGATCACGTTGCGCGGACCTATGCGCAGGGCGAGGGCACGCTCGAAGTCTTCCGCGATGTCGGGCTGGCGCTGCGGCCGGGGGAGTTGGTGGCGCTGGTGGGACCATCGGGTGCCGGCAAGTCGTCGCTGCTGCACATGGCGGGATTGCTGGAAGCGCCATCGAGCGGCGAGATCTACATTGCCGGCGCGGCGGCCTCGCAGCTGCCGGAGCGGGAGCGGACGCGCCTGCGCCGCGACATGATCGGCTTTGTCTATCAGGCACACCATCTGCTGCCGGAATTCACCGCGTTGGAAAACGTGATGATGCCCCAGCGCATCGCCGGCGCGTCGCGGGCTCAGGCGAAAGCGGAAGCCACGCGACTTCTCACACTGGTCGGTCTGCAGGACAGACTGGAGCATCGTCCCTCACAGCTGTCGGGCGGCGAGCAGCAGCGCGTGGCCCTCGCCCGCGCCGTCGCCAATCATCCCCGGCTCCTGCTCGCGGACGAGCCGACGGGCAATCTCGATCCAAAGACCGCCCAGGCCGTCTTCCAGGTGCTGACCGATCTGGTGCGCCACGAGGGACTGGCAGCGCTGGTCGCGACCCACAATCTCGACCTGGCGGCGAAGATGGATCGTGCTCTGGTCTTGCACGAAGGCCGGATCGTCGAAGCAGGAAAACTCTCGCCGCCCTAGGGCTTCTGCGCGGCACCGGGCCAACGCCGGCCTGTGATCGTCAGTGCCTTATCCGCCGCCAGATTTGGGCGGGGCGGACACATGGGATGGCACATCGGTATGCGCCGGATGGCCGCTCGTTGGATTCACGATCGGCCCGGTGTTGCTCCCCGCCATGGTATTATCCGTCTGCGGCGCTGTCGTCTCAGTTGAGTCGCAGTCGTCGCAGGATGGCGCCGGCGCAACGGGGGTGTCGGCGGAGGCTGGAGCTTGTGGAACGCTGACGGTATTCATCGCGATGGATGGCCCGCCGAGCATCGTCATCGCGGCCACGCCAAGAGCAAAAATCCGCTTGTGCATCGGAGCCTCCCGGATTCGCCAAAGCCTAGGCAAATGGGCTCGCCGAAACAATGCGGCGACCCATTACGAGTCTTCCATGGGACGTTCAATGAGTTAGCTGATGGCGCGCCCTACGGGATGAAACTGCGAACTGGTTCCTGATTGTAGCGCGAACTCGATTAGTTCCGTCGGAGCGCAGGGTGGCGGTCGTCCGCAGGAGCCGGTATCCCGGACGCGTTCACCCACGGGACAGGCGTGTGAGCAAGCGGGTCCCATAGTTCGGGCGCCGGACACCCAATCTACGGTATTACCTCCCACACGGTTCCGTAGTGGCCAGAGCCGCCGCCGCCCAAAGCCGTGCCATAGACATTGCCGGAGTCGTCGAGAATGACTTGGGCCGAGGGCCCGTCACCATCGGTTCCGCCAGTGAATTCGTAAAGTGTGGTTGCCTTCCAGGTTCCGTGCGATTTCGAAAGCTGGAAGACGACGCCGCAGCCACACTTTTGGCCTCCTCCGTCGGTCGTGCCGTAAAGCTTCTTGCCACCCCAATGCAGACCATTGGGATAACTGCCGTTGTCACCGTTAAAGTTGTGAATCACCGTCTCCGTCCAGGAACTGCCGGATTGGGCGAGTGTGTATGCGACGCCGACATTGTTGGTCCCACCGAGAGCCGTCGTGCCGTAGAGGACACCGCTAGAGTCCTCGATAAGCGCATCGGCGGATGGCTCTGTGCCGTCGCTGCCGCAGGTAAAGGTGTAAAGTGTCTGGAAGGTCCAGGTGATACCCACCGGGCTCACAACGTAGACCACACCACAATTGCCGGCGCCGCCCCCTCTCGTTGTGCCAAAGAGATTGCCGACACTATCCCGGTGAAGGCTCGCTTCCGGGGGTGTGCCGGTTGCGTAAATGAAGCTGTAAAGCGTCGTCTCTGTCCACACGCCGCCCGATTGGTACAATTCGAACACGGTGCCGAGGCCACCGGAGCCGCCCTCTTCTGTCGTGCCGTAGAGATTGCCGCCGCTGTCTATTGTGAACTCTCGGTTCGGGTACGCGGGGTCGCTGCTGACGGCGCCGAAATCGTAAAGAACCTTCTCCTTCCACTTGCCGCCCGAGAGGCTCAGCTGAAACGCGACTCCATAGCCATATTTGCCGCCCCATTTCGCGAGTCCGTAAAGATTGCCGCTCGAATCCTGCACCAGTGCGCCTTCAGGTGTCGCCCCATCGGTGACATCGAACTTGAGTATGGACTTCTCGCTCCACGTTCCACCCGAATAGGTCAGCTTGAAGACCTGTCCGCCTTTACCGTTTTTACAGCCACCTGCCGTGCCGAATAAGGCCCCACTCTTGGAGTGAAGCGTCCCCCACAGACATCCCAATGCAGATTTCGTAGGACTGTAAAGCGTGATCTCCGTCCCCGCCGTGGTGGGCGTCGCACAGGAAACAGCTGCGGACGACGAAAGCGCAAGAAATGCAGCAAGCGTAGTGCGCTTCATGGATGTCACCTTCCGAGAAAGGATTGTCGCAAATGCAAGACCTTTCCGTTTGAGCCTCAGGAGACAAGGAACGCAAAGGAGCCGTGCAACAGCGCAGACGAACTCAGGCTGGCATTCGCGCCGATTGGCCCCCCGGACCATTCGCCAATGAGTACGCGCCCACGCAATAAGTTTTCCCAATTAAGTCTCAGTAATTTCGGACAGGCGACCCAGAAGAGTTCAGCAGTTCTCACTTTCGCCTTGTACGGCGATAGGGAGAGACAACGCGTTCAATAAGTTAGCTGATGGCGCGCCCTACGGGAGTCGAACCCGTCTTGCAAGATTGAAAATCTTGAGTCCTAACCGATAGACGAAGGGCGCGGGCAGGGCGGGGCTATAGCGGCGGGGGGCCGGCAACGCAAGTCAGAGCCCGGCTGCCGCGGCGTCCTCCAGATGAAGCTGGATGCGCAGGCGCCCTTCCCATGGTTCCGCCCTGAGTTTGCCCGCGGCATGGATGGTCTTTCCGCGCGAAGTCAGCAGGGCCTTGCCCAGCGGCTCGTGCGCTTTACGGAAGGCGATGGCATCGAGGCGGGCGCCGTCGCCGCCGAACAGTCCCAAGCGGACATGGTCCTTGCCCACGATGTCGGCAAATCCGATCCGGACATCGGGCAGGGCGAGTGTGGGCTCGGGATTGCCCGGGCCGAACGGGCCAAGCGCGCCGATCTCCTCGATGAGAGCCAGCGTGGCGCCGGAAGGCGAGGTGAGGGCATCGATGGTAAGTTCGTTGGCAGCGGCCGAGGAGGTGGCGGCGATGTCGGCGTGCGCCGACAGGAATTCCCGGAACGCGGGAAGCCTGTCGCGGAAGATGGAAAGCCCGGCCGCCATGGCGTGGCCGCCGCCGCTGTCAAGAATGCCGGCATCGCGCGCCGCGCGCACCACGGCGCCAAGGTCGAAGCCCGGCACCGAACGCGCCGAGCCGCGGCCCAGCGATCCTTCGAACCCGATCGCGAAGGCCGGCTTGTTGAATCGCTCGCGCAACCGTCCGGCGATGATGCCGACGACACCGGCATGCCATCCCTCGCCATCCACAACGAGGATGGGCGAATCCGTTTGCTGCGCGGCCAACGCGACGGCCTCTTCCTGCATGACGGACTCGATGGCGCGGCGCTCGCGGTTGTGGAGATCGAGCGCCTTTGCCAGAACGTCGGCGCCTTCCTTCGCCGTGAGCAGTTCGACGCCCAGGCTGCAGCGGCCGACGCGCCCGCCGGCATTGATCCGTGGCCCGAACACGAAGCTCAGATGGTGCGGCGTGAAGGGCGGCGTGGCTCCGGCAATCGCTGCCAATGCAGCGATGCCGGGCCGCGACAGCGCGGAGAGTTTCGACAAGCCAAACCGCACGAATGCGCGGTTGATGCCGACGATCGGCACCACGTCGCAGATTGTCGCCAGCGCCACGAGATCGAGGTGATCGCGCAGGTCCGGTTCTGCGATGTTGTTCGCCGTGTACCAGCCGCTGTCGCGCAGCGAGCGGTTCAGCGCGACGAGAAACAGGAACATCACGCCCGCTGCGCAAAGATAATTCAGTCCGGATGTGTCGCCGTGCTGGTTCGGGTTGACATGCGCGAAGGCGGGAACCGCCGCCTCCGCCGCATGATGATCGAGCACGATGACGTCGAGCCCAATATCGCGGGCCGCGGCCATCGCTGCGCCGGCGGTTGCGCCACAATCGACTGTAATGATCAGCGAAATGCCTTCATCCTTCAGTTTCTGGAACGCTGCGGCATTGGGTCCATATCCTTCGGTCGAGCGATCCGGAATGTAGATGCGGGGCGGCTTGCCGAGGTGCGTGAGGAATTCGCTCATCAGCGCCGCAGAGCAGGAGCCGTCGACATCGTAGTCGCCGAACACGGCGATCTTCTCGCCACCGTCGATGGCCGATCGCGTTCGCTCGACCGCGCGATACATGTCGGTCAGCAGCAACGGCTCCGGCAGCAGCTTGCGCAAGGTGGGCCGCAGGAAATCCTCAACCTCGGCGGCGCGAACGCCGCGCGAGATCAGCAAATCCGCGAGCAGCGTCGAGATGTTCGCCGACCGCGCCAATTGCGCGGCCAATGCGGTGTCACAATCGACCTTGCGCCAGCTGCGGCCGGAAAACGATTGAGCGACGCCAAAGATGGCGGCTGGAGCGGTGTGAAGGTCTTCGGCGAGCATCGGCAATCCGCTGGTCAGCCCACCTCCATGGGAATCATGCAGGGCCGACCGAGAATCCTCTGCGAGCGAGCGATAACCTTCAAGGCATCGGTGACCGCGCTTTCGGCACATTCATGTGTGATCATCACGATGGCCACGGATTCCCGGGGATTTCGGCCGCGCTGGATCATGCTTTCGATGGACACGTCGGCCTGCGCCAGCTGGCCCGATATTTCGGCCAGCACACCGGGCTGATCGACGACCTCGAAGCGCAGATAGAAGGGTGAGCGGCAATCCTCGCGCCGCGGCGCCGGAACAGCACGCAGTTCCCGGATCGGGCGGCCGAACGGCGGACCGTTCGCGCCGCGCGCCACGTCCACGATGTCGGCGATCACGGCGGACGTTGTTGGTTCTTCACCCGCGCCGCGTCCCTCAAACGTGAATGGGCCGGCGGCGCCCGCATGCGCCACGACGGCGTTGAACACGCCGTCCACATCGGCGAGCGGAGTTCCCAGTTTCACCATCGCTGGCCCGACGCGGCGATCGAGCCGGTCCCCCATCCGCTTGGCGACGCCGAGCAGCTTGATGCGGTACCCGAACTCGCGGGCAAAGCCGATGTCGGCTGGCGTGATGTGTCGGATTCCCGTCACTGGCATGGTCTGCCATTCCGGCGGCACGCCGAAGGCCAGCGCGGACAGGAGTGCCAATTTGTGCGCCGTGTCGCCGCCGCCCACATCGAGTTCGGGATCGGCCTCGGCATAGCCGCGCTTTTGCGCATCGCCCAGAACGTCCTCAAAGGAACGTCCTGTCGCTTCCATCTGGGTCAGGATGTAGTTGCAGGTGCCGTTCAGGATGCCGCGAATGGCATTGATGCCGTAGGCGATCAGGCTTTCACGCAAGCCTTTGACAATGGGAATACCGCCGGCTGCCGCCGCTTCGAACCGCAGCGCAATGTCCTGTTTCTCGGCGATCTGCGCGAGGCGCGCGCCGTGCCGTGCCAGCAGCGCCTTGTTTGCCGTGACGACCGGCTTGCCGCCCTCGAGGGCTGCCTCGATCAGCGAGAGCGCCGGGCCGTCCTCGCCGCCGATCAGCTCGACGACCACATCGACATCCGATTTCGCGAAGTCGAGGCAGTTGGACGTCCAGGGGAATGAGGAGACATCGCACCGCCGCTGCTTGCGCCGGTCGCGGGCGGAGACGGCGGCGATCTCCAGGCGCCGCCCGGCGCGGCTGGAGAGTTCCTCGCCACGGGTCATCAGAATATGAGCGACGCCGCCGCCGACATTGCCAAGGCCGGCCAGTGCGATCCGGAATGGGTTTTCCATCCCGGCGCTCTTACGGTTTGTGGGCAGCCCGTTCAACTCTGCAGGAAGATCTCGGCGCGGCGGTTGCCTTCTTCGCCCTGCGGCATGGACTCGTAATAAACGGGCTCGGAATCGCCGACCGCCTCGATCAGCACGTGGTCGCCCGGCACGCCTTCCTTGATCAGCTCGCGGGCGACGGCCGTGGCGCGCGCCTGCGAGCGCTCGAAATTGTAGACCATGTGACGGTCCAGCGACATGCTGGCGGTACGGCTGGATGAGTGGCCGACGACACGAAGGTATCCCTTGTTGCCGTTGGCGCGGAACGCCTCGACAGCGGCGCGGACCTGCTCGCGCCCGGCAGCGTCGAGAATGGTCGTGTCATGCGGGAAGAAGACGACGGAAGCCGGTGCCTGGCCATTGCCGTCCGAATAAACGGCGGAGGTTTTGGCCGACTGCAGCGCATCGAAATTGGCGACCACGGCGCCACTCATCTGTTCCGGCCCGCCCATGGACGTCGAACGGCTGTGGCGCGCCTTGCGCGGAGCGGGTGGCGAATCGTCGGCCGGCGGCGGTGAAGAAAGGCCAGGCGCCGAGGCCATCTCGGCCGTTTGCTGATATCGCGACAACACAGCCGGCGAAACGAACTGCGCAATCGTGGAGTCGAGCGCCGGCGCATGCGACGGCTGGAAGCCGAGCGCGGCATCCGACGGCGCAATCGGGCGGCTGACGACGGCTGGCGGCGGCGTCAGTGCAGCCATTGTGGTTGGCCGGGCGGCAGGAGCCGGAGCCGAGGACGTCGGTGGAGGTGCCGCGACCGGCACCATCGTGGATGTCGCGGCCGGAGGCGGCATCGTCGGCGCGGCGGCCGGTGCGGTGGCAGCCATTGCCGTTCCCTGACCGCTGATCGGCGGAAGAGCGCCCGGCATCGGGGCCTTGCCGGTGGGCAGGTCGGCCGAAGCTTCGCGGTCCGGGTTGGCGTCGACAGTGTCTGAATCGGAATTGTCGGACGGCGATGCCGCGGCGGTTTGTTCAGCCGATGCGTCGCTGGCCGCAGGCGGCTCGGCAGCCTGCGCGGGCTGCGGCGGAGGCGCAGGCGGAGGAGGAGCGGCAGCCGCTTCGGTACCGCCGCGCAGGGCATCGGCGCTGTACTGCGCCTGGCTGCGATCGGCCTGAAGGCTGCTCGCAACCTGTTTCTGCTCGTCGGTCGAAGCGCCCGGCGGAGCCTTGGTGGGCTGATCGGCGAGGTTCGGATATTGATCGCTCTGCTCGGCGACAGTCTGGCCCTGGCCGCCATTGTCATCCGTGGAAGCCTGATCGGAAGATGCATCCGGCGCAGTCGCGGGTTCGGAAGACGACCCGACCCACGAGGTCGGGTCCACCCAATCCGGAACGCTGGAACAGGCGGTGGCGCCAAGTGCAACAAGTACGACCGGGGCAACGCGAAGCAGCGATCGCAGCGCACGAGCGGACGCAGTCATTCCAGTGATCTCCATGTAGGCGAGGGCCCTAGCCAATCCCATATACCCGCCCGCGCGGATGCATCCAAGGCGAATCTGGCTGCAAAATCAATGTTTGAACGCGTTAACGACTCAGACCCAGACAGAACTTGCCGTCACCTTCACCCGCAGGTAAGCACGCCACCGACGACGCAACTGCACAAAAACTATGGCGAACGCGAAAGATCAGACATCCACAGCGCCCTCCGGTCCCGACTATAAGATCGGCGATCCCGGCGCTTTTGCCCGCAACATGGTCGAGGTCGGCGTTCAGTCGCAGCGCCTGCTCAGCGATTTTGTGTCGCGGCAGGCGGGCAAGCTGGGGACCAGGCAGCCGCTCGATCCGCTCAACGTGACCGGCGCGTTCATGGATCTGCTACGCGGCATCGTCGCCGACCCCGCCGTGATCATGGAGGCGCAGTTCAAGCTGTGGCGCGACTACATGGGCCTGTGGGAGCAGACCGCGCGCCGCATGTTCGGCGGCACACCGGAAGCCGTGGTTCAGCCCGCACCGGGCGACCGCCGCTTCCGCGACAAGGAATGGCAGGAAAACCAGATCTTCGACTTCATCAAGCAGAGCTATCTGCTCACCGCCAACTGGATGCAGAACACGGTGGCGCAGGTGAACGGGCTCGATCCGATGCAGCGCCGCCGCATCGAGTTCTATACGAGGCAGTTCGCCGATGCCCTTGCGCCCACCAATTTCGTGTTCACGAACCCGGAAGTCCTGCGAACCACTTTGGAAAGCAACGGCGAGAACCTCGTGAAAGGCCTCAACAATCTGCTCGAGGACCTCGACCGTGGCGACGGCAATTTGGCCATCAAGCAGACCAGCGGCGATTTTCGCGTCGGCGAGAATATCGCCACCGCGCCGGGCAAGGTGGTGTTCCGCAACGAGCTGATCGAGCTCCTGCAATACGAACCGACGACGAAGGAGGTGTATGAGACACCGCTGGTCATTTTCCCGCCCTGGATCAACAAGTTCTACATCCTCGATCTCAGGCCGGAGAATTCCTTCATCCGCTGGGCGGTGGGACAGGGCTACACGGTATTCGTTGCCTCCTGGGTGAACCCGGACAAGCGGCTCGCCCAGAAGACCTTCGAGGACTACATGCGCGACGGCATTTTCGCGGGCGTGGATGCCGCGATGGCGGCGGCCGGCGTCAAGAAGGTCAACTGCATCGGCTACTGCATCGGCGGCACGCTGTTGTCGGCCACTTTGGCCTACATGGCGGCCACGGGCGACGAACGCGTGAATTCCGCCACCTTCTTTGCCGCGCAGGCGGACTTCAGCGAGGCCGGCGACCTGCAGATCTTCATCGATGACGTGCAGCTGGAAGCGCTGAAGGAAACCATGGACGCCTCAGGCGGCGTGCTGGAAGGCCAGAAGATGGCCACCACCTTCAACATGCTGCGCGCCAATGACCTGATCTGGTCCTACGTCGTGAACAATTATCTGCTGGGCAAGGAGCCGCCGGCCTTCGATCTGCTGTACTGGAATTCCGACACGACACGGATGCCGGAGGCGTGCCACCTCTATTACCTGCGCCAGTTCTACAAGAACAACGCTCTGGCCAAGGGCGAACTGTCGTTCGGCAAGGTGAAGCTCGATCTTTCGAAGGTGACGATCCCGATCTATCTGCAAAGCGCGCGCGAGGATCACATCGCGCCCTATCGCTCCGTGTACAAATCAACCCATCTGTTCGGCGGGCCGGTGCGCTACATCATCGCCGGATCGGGCCATATTGCCGGCGTCGTCAACCCGCCGAGTGCCAAGAAGTACCAGCACTGGACCAACGATGCGTTCGATTGGGGCGAGGGAAAGGCCGCGAAGAACGGCAAGCATCATCCCTATCCGCCGACGGTCGAGGAATGGTGGGCCGGCGCGACGGAGCATCCCGGCTCGTGGTGGCCCGATTGGGACAAATGGCTGTCGAAGCTGTCCGGCGAAAAAGTGCCGGCGCGCAAACCGGGCACCGGGAAGGCAAAGGCGCTCGGCGACGCCCCCGGCACCTATGTGGCCATCAAGGCGCAGTAGGAGGAGCAGCCAGATGAGCGATCCCGTCGAACCTTTGATCGTCGATCTGCTCGAATGGCTCGCCAAGAAACCGCGCACATATTCCGAAGTGATGGAAGCCTGGCGCACGTCGTGTCCGCGGGTTCCGGTGTGGGAAGAAGCGAACGATCGCGGCTATGTCGGACGCGCTTCGCGCGATGGCACCGCGATGGTTGTCGTTACTGAGATGGGTCGCGACCATCTGACAACCTCGCGCGCGTCGGCTAATTCGCGAGCGACGCTTCCAGCAGCCTGACGAACTCCGCTTTCTGGCTGTCGTCGATCCGGCGGTCCACCCCAAACTCGCATCGCCTAGCAGTCGAGTATCGTCAATCGTCCGCGTCCCAGTGTTCCTGGATCATGTCGTTGGCAACGCGGAACATCTCGAAGCCATAGGCGTCGTGGTGCTTGCGGTCCTTGGACGATGTCCACGACTGGTGATCGTAGAGAACGACGATGTCGTTCTCGCCGACGATGCGGACGATCTCGCGCTTGTAATCCGCCGGGTATTTCATTGCGAAGCCCTTGCGGAAAGCGTCCATGAATCCCTTGAGGCCCGTGGGCACGTGCGGGTTGTGCTGGATGTAGCCGGGCGCGAGATAGCGCGGCGCGGCATCGACATTGCGGGCGAGAAAGACGTCCGTATAGAAGCTGCGCACCACCGCTTTGTTGCGCGCGGTGAGCGCCTCGTCGGCATGTGCCGCTGATACCAGAAACATCGCGGCCAGAGCCCCTGCTTTCCATGCCATGACATCCCCCGCACTGAATCCTGCATAAGCCTAGTCCGCTCCACTGCGGTACGCGACTCACGAACATGTGCTGACGCATCCACCCATCGCGGGGAAGCCGCGCGTGAGGCGCATGTCTTCGCGATATTGACGGCTCCCGCCGATACTTCGAGATGGGTACGGCGGAGGACAGGACATGAAGCCGGGACAGGGGGAATGCCGGCGCGCAGCCGTGGCACTCGTGGCGCTCGGCGTCTATCTCGAAGCTGTAGAATGGATCGATCTTAGTCCCTGGAACAATATCCGTGGCGGCAACGGCCAGGAGACTCTCGACTGCGCGCTTGCCGCGATCTTCGCGGCGCTTGCTGCGTGGCTATGGTTTGGCGGCCGCGTTCCGGCGCTGCTCTCCACCGCGCTGATGGGCTTGTGGGGTTGGCTGCAAATCGGGACGTGGTGGATACCTTACGTAAAGGGCGCCTCGCCAGAATGGAGCCGGACCTACGCCAAATGGTTTGCAGGCGCGACGCAAATCCTGCCGAGCACGCCCGGCCATCTGCCGCCAGACGCAAATCATCTTATTCTGCATGTCCTCATCGCGATCGCATTCGTGCTGTCCGCGATTGCGGCTGCGGCGTCGTTCTGCCGGCGCGTTACGGCGTGAGGCTCGCCTCCAGCAACCGCACAAACTCCGCCTTCTGGCTGTCGTCGATCCAGCGGATGACGGCCACGAGGTCGTGCTCGTAGTCGATGAACACGATGTTGTCGCCATTGCCGAGGAACATCACGGCATCCTCGCGCGCGGCCGGCGCAAGTTTGCGATCCGTGTTGAGGAACCAGTTCATGAAACCGTATTGCGGGTTCTGCGGCGTCGGTGTCTTCGCCATCTTCACCCATGCGTCTGACAGAATTTGCTTGTCGCCCCACCGGCCATCGTGCAGCCCGAGCAAACCCATCCGCGCCAGATCGCGCGCCGAGATGAACATGCCGCCGCCCCAATGGCCGCCACCGGGCGGCACGGCGATCTGCTTGCCGTCGATGGTCACGAAGGCGTTGTCGTAGTGCTCCCAGTGCCAGGTGTCGGATGCGCCGATTGGGTCCATCACGTTTTCTTTCAGCACGTCCGGCAGCGGGCGCTTCCACAGACAGGTGAGAGCGAGCGTCAGCGCGTTCACCCGCACGTCCGAATACTTCCATTGCTTCCCGACCGGCGGCGGCCCGGCGGCAAGTTCGGTCCAGGCATGTTCGCCCGGCCGGTCCGCCCACCACGGCTTGCCCCACATCGTGCCGATCCACCCCGAGGTCTGGCGCAGCATCTCATCCCAGGTGATGGGCTGGTTGTGCGGCAGCTCGAAGTCGGGAGAGGGATGCACGTAATCGAGCACGCGGTCATGCACATCGCGGATGAGATGATGGTCGAACGCGATACCCGCGACCGACGACACGAACACCTTCGTCACCGAATGCGTCATGTCGACAGCGTGCGTGTCGCCCCATTCGGCGACGATGTATCCATGGCGCAGGATCATTCCGTTCGCCGGCGCATGCGGCGTCAACGGACCGATCGGACTGGAGAACGGCTCCTTGGCGAACTGCAGCGGAACGGTGAGGCGCTGATCACGCTGGTCGATCACGCCGTCGAGTTCCGGCGACAGCTTCGTCTCGTGAGCCACGGCGAAATCGATGGCGGCCTTCAGCTTGGCGGCATCGAGCCCTTCCTGCGCGGGCGTGTGCGTCGCCCACCGGTCACCCGGCGGCGGCAGATAGTCTCCCGCGGAAACAGGTGTGGCGAGAAGAGCAAGGAAAAGAAACGCGGCCGCTCTCACAGCAGGCCCATGGTCTCGGCGATCCCAAGCATGATGTTGAGATTCTGCACCGCAGCGCCGGATGCACCCTTGCCAAGATTGTCGAGCACCGCAACAAGGCGCGCCTGTTGCGTCTTGTCGTTGCCGAACACGAACAGCTTCATGCCGTTCGTCAGCCGCAGCATCTCCGCGTCCAGCGTTTGCAGCGGCGCGGTCTTCTCGAACTGGGCCGGATCGACGGGGCGTCCCTCACGGGCCCGCTTCAGGGCCGTCATCGCGCCGTCGAAGTCGGCAACCTCGACCAGCTTCTCACCCTGATAAGCCTCACCAAGCACACGATAGATGTCGAACACATTCGGTTTGCCGGGCAGCGCCCACAATTGAAGCGGCACTTCGACGATCATGCCGCGATAGAAGCGCCCGACGCTCGGCGCGAACACTGGCGGATGCGCGAGTCCGGCATGTTTTTGCATTTCGGCCACGTGCTTGTGGGCGAGCGTGAGCCCATAGGTGCGGACAACGGTTTCGACATAACGCGGCGACGTGCGGTTCTCGAACTCCTCGATCATCGCCTTGCCGCCGCCGGAATAGCCCGACACGGCGTTGACGGTGACGGGGAAGTCCGCCGGAACGATGGCGGCGCGGACAAGGGGCGCAACCAGCGCAAGAAACCCGGTCGGGTAGCAGCCTGGATTGCTGACGCGGCTTGCGCTGGCAATGCGTTCGCGCTGCCCTTTCTCGAGTTCCGGAAATCCGTAAGTCCAGTCCGGCGCGACCCGATGCGCCGTGGAGGCATCGATGATCCGCACGGATGGGTTTTCCACCATCGCCGCCGCCTCACGGGCTGCCTCGTCCGGCAAACACAGGATGACGAGATCGGCCTCGTTCAGCGCTTCCCTCCGTGCACGAACGGATTTGCGCTCAGCCTCGGGCAGTTCGAGGAGCCGGATATCGCTCCGGTCCACGAGCCGCTCGCGGATTTCGAGACCGGTGGTGCCGGCTGCGCCATCGATGAAAACCTTGGCTGCCATGGGAGTTATGCCCTGCCTATTGTGCCAACA
>Ga0335083_10003491_pt1 | contig 20366 bp, 21 predicted proteins | sample Lox_Sample_42_FD_206716 | JGI IMG/M metagenome (GOLD analysis project Ga0335083, IMG submission 206716) | Soil microbial communities from Loxahatchee National Wildlife Refuge, Florida, United States - Lox_Sample_4.2 | ecosystem: Environmental > Terrestrial > Soil > Wetlands | place: USA...
ATATTGGCTAGGAAAAGACGGCTCGGAGTGGCGCGGTTCCTCTCCGAAAGTAAGAAGAGGGAGGGACCAGCAAGGAGTAGTGTTTCCAGCCAGAACAGGAGACTATAATGATCGAAAACAAACGCCGCGGCGATCTGGCCGCGAAAGAGTATCTCCAAAAAACGGAAAACGACCCAACTCAAAACCATCCATGCCATGATGACTCCAAGATCGCCGAGGAGCGACATGTCGAGAGGGCGTTTCCAGACCAGGCAGGATGCCATCAGGGCCACGACCACGCACGCGTAGCCAAGGTACCCGGCCGCCCAGACGTAGAGAAGCGGAAGAAGAGGAGTCTGCCAGAGAACATGCACGCGCGACCCTCCCAGCAGCATGAGGGCGCCGAGCGACGATTGATGCATGATCGGGAGCGCGTATGCCAAAGCGATCACATAAGGGTAAGTCTTGCGAATCGCGGGTACTAAATAGTTCAACAGTATGGGCCTGAACCGAGGCCAAGTGTAATACCAGCGTTCCAGAAGGGGAGGCGTGTTCTCCAGAAACAAGGGGACACAGGCATAAAGCGGCATACAGAAGGCGACTTCGAGCAACGGAGAGTGCCCGTTCCATCTCCAGGGCATCAGCACCTGATAGAAATTCCAGGGCCGCCCGACGTCCACACCCAGAGCGACCAGCCCGCTGAAGTACGCCACCAGACTGGTCAAAACCGCAGTCCGCATTACAGCGTGTAAACGCCTTCGGAAGAAGATCCACGCGGCGATGCCGATGGAGAAGCCACCCGATCCAAGGCCGGTAAGCACCATAGTGTTGAACGTCTTCCAGATGCCCCACGCGTAGATATCGTTCATCCCGCTGACTGGTCCAAGACCCGCCCACTCGCGGTAAGCAGTAAGAATGATGGACAGCGCGCCCATCGCACAAAGAAAGACAAAGAACGGGGTAACCTTGGGTACTCCGTAGACGGGAACTCCTCGCTGCCAACGAACGACTATGTGCTTCACAGCTGTGGCCTCAATCCTGTTTGCTTCTCTTCTTCCAGGAGCTCTTTTTGGTGATCGATCCAGTTCTTTTTCATGACGCTAGTTAACAAGGCGTATAGAAAAAGGGGCAATGCGAGGAATTTGTAGATGCGCTTCTGCCACTTCAATCTTGCAGGTATGGGCTGCGTCCCCAGATTGGGTAGGCCGATCTCCTCAAATGACACATGTGACAAGTAAAGGACCTGCGTGCCGCCCGCGTCGTGTTCCCCATACACCCGGTCCTCGAAGTACTTATGAGGAGTTGCGTCGATGCGCTGCTTCGCCTCGGTCAGAAGCTTTTCCCTTGGACCGAAGATGACCGCATGAGTAGGACAGACCGAAGTACAAGCCGGCTCGAATCCCTTGGCTAGGCGAGGACGGCAGAACTCGCATTTCACAATCTTTGGGTTGAACGCGTCCCACTCAAACTTGGGGACGTGGTAGGGACACGCGATCTCGCAATAACGGCAGCCGATGCACTTGGATGGTTCCCATGCGACCACGCCGTTCTCATCGTTTTTCCACAAAGCGTCAAACGGGCAGGCGGCGACGCAAGCCGGATCGAGGCAGTGCATGCACTGTTGCTTCACGAAGGAGTCCAGGCTATGCTCCTGCGGCTTGTAGAGCTTGATGATGTTCTTGGTGAAATTGTTTAGGTCTTCGGGGGCCTGATGAAGCCCGTCCAGTCGGACATCCGGCTGCAGGTCGTTTGCCTCAGCGCACGCCACCACGCACGCCTTGCAGCCTATACATAAGGTTGCGTCATAAAGCATCCCGATCGGAGCTGCGGGCTCCAGACGAATCTCAGCGGCTTCAGCGGCGGGGACCGCAAGGGCCGCGGTCACTACGGGCACGCACTTCGACGCAACACTTCGCAACGCTTCGCGGCGGGTCAGCTCCATCTAGTGGCCCTCCACGTGGGGATCGTCCTTATGCGGCTTTTCGCAGTTAGCTTCGATCATCGCCACCGCTTCTTCGCTGCTCGTGAACCGTCTGGTGGCGACCCAGGCGGCCCCCCCGACAGCGCCGCCGATTACACCGACCAACCCGGCGCCCGCGGCGGAAATCGAGCCGGTGTGGGTATGAATAGGAGGATAGGTGTCCGGCGGCGTGGCATCGTGAATCGGGACCGTATCGAAGAGCGGTATCCGGAACGCGAGGTGCTTTTCCGTGCAGCCGATGCACGGCGCGCCGATGCCGATGGGCCAGACGTCTGGGATCTCATTAAAGTGGCGAGTGGAACACCCGGCATGAGTGTCGGGACCCTTGCAGCCGAGTTTATACAGGCACCATCCGTGGCGGTGGCCTTCATCGCCGTACTGAAGCGCGAAGCGCCCGGCGTCAAAATGAGCACGCCGCGGACAATGATCGTGAATGACGCGGTCGAAGGCGAACTTGGGCCGGTGCAACTCGTCCAATTCCGGAAGCGTTCCGTTGCGCGCAAACTGAAAGACGACGCCAAGTAACGTGTATGGGTTGGGCGGGCAGCCAGGGATGTTGACGATCGGCTTGTTCTTGATGATGTCGTCGACGCCCACGGCGCCGGTCGGATTGGGATCGGCCGAAGGTATGCCTCCCCATGATGCGCAGGATCCGATCGCAATGATCGCGCCTGCCTTCGCCGCGACGTCCTGCAAGACGTTTAGAGCCGGCCTCCCGGCCAGCTTCATGTAAACGCCCTGATCTTTGGTGGGGATCGAGCCTTCCACAACCAGCACGAACTTGCCTGCATTGTCTTTGACCGCCTTATCGAGGGCGGCGTCCGCTTGATGCCCGCAGGCGGCCATCAGGGTTTCGTGGTAATCCAACGAAATTACCTGAAGGATCAGATCGGCCAAGTCGGGTTTGGACGTGCGGAGGAGAGTCTCCGTACACCCGGTGCAGTCCTGAAAGTGTAGCCAAATCACGGAAGGACGCTTGGCTTGGCCGATCTCGCGGGCGACCTCGGCGGCGGTGGCCTTGTCCGTGATTGCCAGGCCAAAAGGGGCGGCAACCATCAACCGGGTGCAAAACTGAAGAAAGTCGCGCCTGGGAACTCCACAGCGCTTCAGATGAGAGGATATTGTCGGTTTCGTCTTCCGGGTCGAAGTCATCTCAGTTCCTCCTTAGGTTGCCAGGGCGCTGCGCTCACCTTCACGATCACGGCCCCCCACAATCGCTGCAACCCAGTCGACCCAGCGATCCAGACCCTCTGTGGAACGGCACGAGAGCGGGAACGTGAGCAGCCCGCAATTCAGGGCCTCGACTCCTCTCGTGAAATAGTCGACATCGAACGAAACATACGGCAGGAGGTCGGTCTTGTTGATGACTAAGGCATCCACGCCGCCATACATTCTTGGATACTTGTAAGGCTTATCATCGCCCTCGGGTGTCGAGGCGATGAGCACGTTCCAGTGGGACCCCAGCTGCCAGGACGCGGGGCAGACCAGGTTGCCTATGTTCTCTATCAACACAAGATCGATCTCGCGCAACGGTAAACAGGCGATTGCGTCACGCACCATTCCCGCGTCGAGATGACATTTCCCTGCGGTGTTCATATGTACCGCAGCCGCTCCCGCCCTTTCGGCGCGCTCAGCATCCATCGCGGCGGGGCTGGTGTCGCTGTTGATCATGCCAATCCGCAGCCGATTCTGAAGTCCGTGAATGGTCTGTTCGATCAGCGATGTTTTACCTGCACCGGGAGAAGCCATGAGATTGAGCGCCACAATCCCGGTAGCGTCCAGCCTGGCCCGATTCTGTCGGGCGATCTCCCAGTTAGCGTGCAGCACATTCTCTGAGACCTGAATTGTCTTCACCGGCATTGTCGTTGCGTCGATGGCGCAATCAATAGAAAGCACTCTGGAGTCCAACCGCATCAACAATGACCCAAGGACCCTGTAGCCTGATGCAGGCACACAGAACTCTGAGTTAACACGACATTCGATGACAGCCCAAATCCAGCTCCATGGATGTCGCAAATGAGACAACGCCGCCGCCGCACTGCACTTAATGGCACAGTTGTTGGTGACCACATCAACGAGAGAAAGAGCTCGTGCAAATTTCCTCTCCGGGCGCGGCTTCCACTTCTATCGAATCGACGTAACATTCATCTCCGGCGACAGGCTTCACCCACTCGCTGCTGCAATTTGGGCATCGCAAACCTGTGCTCCAAGCTGGGAAGCTCTGAAGACAATGGAGACAAAGCAACTCTCCAGGGATATGAACAAAATCGAGTCGCGCTCCGGCGGCATCGGTGTCTCTTGAGATCTCATCCCAAAACATCACAACTGCTTCTTCGATGTAACTGGATAGGTCTCCGATAACGATTCGGACGGAGAGAATCCGGGACGCCCGTTCCATATGCGCGTGACGCAAGGCGATCTCCTTGATACTCTCCACCAAGCTGAGCTCGTGCATTCTTGGACGATAGTCAACGCACGTCTATGCCCGAACTTCCGCCAACCTCACTGCGGCAGGTCAGGGCCTATTAGTTCGTCGCAAGCGTCGCGCCCGTCCTCCAAAAGCCCTCTTTTTTGCGTACCAATTCACGAACGAGATAATTGGGCCGGGAAATGCAATATACCCCAATGCGCCCGGACCGGAGGAATTCCTGTGGGGACATTGATCCCGAGCGACTGGATAACACCGGAATTCACGCAGGTCAGCCTTGCAAGCTAAGTAGCATCGAAAGTCTTAGAATCCGGAGGTTGTATAAACATGTTGGCATGGCTGGTTTTGACGCCACTCTTGTTGTTGATCTTGGGCATCCCTCTCTTTATCTCGGCCGGCTCCGTCATAGCAATCTTCAAGAAGCCGCGCTCGGTGACCTCACCCGATATCGAATCCCCGCGCCAAAAGTCGGCAAGGAAAAAGTGATGAGAGACGCGGGCCAATCGACCGTGGCACACCGGGATTAAAAGCTGGTCTGTGCCACAAGGCGGAGCAAGCAAGGTTTGAAGGCTGTATGGGACTGTTTATCGCGGTGGTTGTATTGCAATTTCTGCTAGTGTCGGGGCTCCCCATCTACATCATCGCCACGGTGCTTGAGAAAAAACGCTTTGTTGAGCATGACGGACTATACGGAAAACAGGCTGTGAGATCCACGGAGATCGAAGCCCTATGGGAATTCTGGCGGAAGTAGCCATGAGCAACGTTTCAAAACGTCCCATGCTCTTCAGCGAGTCACTAGATCAACCTTGGTGTCACGCCTACGACGACCACCAGCTTTCATGGTTTCCGTTCTTCCAATCCGGAGTCCAGTTTGATTGGATGTTAAGGCCCTTCGCGTATATTAGAGGGTAACCCGGGAAGGCCTCGGAGACTGGCCCGTTACCTTTTCTGAACCAAACAACCGGCATTCCCCCCTAGCTCTTCTCTACAGAAGAGGGTCGTTCGAATTTTGGGGGACGACGGTGGAACCGAAACTGGCGGAAACATGCGTTGATGGCTTCTTCAATGGCAAATATCACCATGGGCGTGCCTTCGAAGGCTCCCCGCATTGCGCATTTAAGATGACATAGCTGAGTAGCCAATCGTGAAGGAAATTCTAATCGTTGACGATGTCCTGGCGAACCGGGAGCTCATTCGCGAGGCTCTGTTATCGCCGGAATATCAGTTCAGCGAGGCCGAGAACGCAAGCCAGGCACTGGAGATCATGCGGCAGCAGGTGGCGGATCTCGTGATCACCGACATGCAGATGCCGGGAATTTCCGGCGTCGGCCTGCTGAAGGAACTTCACCACGGATATCCCGGTACGATGGTGATTCTCGTCACGGCATTTGGCACGGTGGAAAGCGCGGTGGAAGCCATGAAGGCCGGGGCACATGATTACATTCGAAAACCCTTCGACCTTCACGAACTGGAGTTGGTCGTTCAGAGTGCGCTTGAACACGTTAGCCCTCGGAATGAAGTGAAGGCTCTTCGCGCCGCATTGGACCAAAAACGTGGATTCGAAAACATCCTTGGCCACTCCAATGCACTACTCGAGGTCCTGGACCAGGCCGCGACAGTCGCTCCCACCAATGCGACGGTCTTGATACAAGGAGAAACCGGGACCGGCAAGGAACTTCTCGCACGGGGGATTCACGCCAACAGCAATCGTAGCTCCAAGCCATTTATCACGGTCAACTGCGGCGCCATCCCAAGAGAACTTATCGAATCCGAGCTATTCGGGCACGTGAAAGGGTCTTTTACGGGCGCCATGATGGACCGGAAAGGCAAGGCCGAAGCAGCGCACGGAGGGACGCTATTCCTCGACGAGATTGGGGAGATGCCTCTGGAATTGCAGGTAAAGATGCTGCGCCTTATACAAAACGGCGAAATCGAAAAGGTCGGCGCGACTTGTTGTGCCCGTGCTGATGTCAGAATCATCGCGGCGACGCATCGCAGCCTGCCGGCCATGGTAGAAGATGGCAAATTCCGCGAAGATCTTTACTACCGTCTCAACGTAGTTCCACTCACGCTACCCAGTCTGCGGCAACGCCGTCAAGATATTCCTGAATTGGTGAAGTTTTTCTTCGGCCGGAGCCGCACCAAGCACGGGCGCGAGGATCTCAAGCTGCCCGAGCAACTTCTCGATCGCTTTTCGACGTATAAATGGCCGGGCAACATTCGTGAGCTAGAGAATATCGTCGAACGTATCGTCGTTCTCAAACGTGGGAGTGAAGTTGGCTTCGGCGATTTGCCCGCATTCCTTCGAGCCGAACCCGCTCACCTCGAAACAATCCGTCTCGATCTGCCACCGAAAGGGATTAGCTTGGGAGGCATCGAAAAAGAAGTGCTCCTACAAGCACTACACAAATGCAATTGGAACCAGTCGCAGGCGGCGCGCTACCTTGGCCTGAGCCGTGCCACACTCATTTACCGCATGAATAAGTACAATCTGGTCGAGGGTGCTCCGCTATCCACTGTGCGCGATCGCTCAAATGTCGTAGAGATCGCCTGAGCGGCGGATCGAGCACACCAAATGACCGCGTGGTCGAAGAGCACCATGGGTGAAAGTACCGAATCCTGCCCCATTTCGGATAACCGGTACCGTAGGCTTCTGGAGGCTGCGCCCGACGGAATCGTCGAGGTCGACGGCATAGGCCGAATCGTTTTGGTGAATTCCCAGGCTGAAAAGTTGTTTGGATACCGGCGAGAGGAACTCCTCGGCAAGTCTGTGGAGATGCTCATGCCAGGACGGTTCCGAGAGCGTCATCCTGCGCACCGGTCGCGCTATCGGGCCCATTCCGTCATCCGGCCCATGGGATCCGCCTTGGACTTACGAGCATTGCGCGCTGATGGTTCCGAATTTGCCGTGGATATCAACCTAAGCCCATTCAACGGGGAAGACGGGGCAGGTGTCATCTGTGTGATTAGAGACGTGACCGATCGTAAGGTAGCGGAAGAACAGATTAAGACGCTGAATCATAGCCTCGAACAGCGCACTCGAGACTTGGCCGTAACGAATACGGAATTGGAGCTTCGAAATCGTGAGGTAGAGAAAGCCAATCGCCTGAAGAGCAACTTCCTCGCAACCATGAGCCACGAACTGCGCACGCCCCTAAACGCGATCATAGGGTTCTCTGACCTACTTGCCAGAGAGACCGCCGGCCCGCTCACGCAAAAGCAGGACCGGTATGTTGGACATGTTAAGGAGAGCTCCCGCCACTTGCTGGCCCTCATCGACGATATTCTCGATCTTTCGAAGATCGAGGCTGGGCGTTTAGAGCTGAAGTACGAAAACTTTCAACTGAGCGTCGCGGCTGATGAGGTGCTATCGGCCCTGAGGCCGCTGGCCGCTGGAAAGCAAATTGAGTTGGAGAGCGAACTCAGCGCGGAATTAACCGTCCAAGCCGACCGCGTGCGTTTGAAGCAGGTGCTTTGCAATCTTCTGAGCAACGCGATTAAGTTCACACCGCAAGAAGGGACCGTTCGTCTGGTTGCGAGATCGGAAGAGTCGGGCCTTTGTGTCTCCGTGATTGATACGGGAATCGGCATACCACGAGAGGAACAAGAATCAATCTTCGAGCCATTTCACCAAGTTCCGGCACCTATGCAGAGTATCTGTCAAGGGACGGGCCTCGGTTTGTCGATCACGAAACTCCTCGTTGAGCAGCATGGCGGCAGGATCTGGGTGGGGAGTGAGCCGGCGAAAGGAAGTCAATTCCATTTCACACTGCCGAAGCTGCCCCGATCGTGATGAGAAACTCTCAGCGTGGGCAATCGTAGGATTCCATGACGATTCTTTTGGTAGACGATAATCTTCCTAGCCGCGAACTGATGCGTGAGCTTCTGGAAGCGTCTGGTCACCTCATCATGGAAGCTGTCAACGGCCGCGAGGCCCTGGATCTGATTCGCCAAGACCGACCTGATCTGGTGTTCTTGGACCTACAAATGCCCGTTCTGGATGGGTTCAGTGTCATTCGAGAATTGCGAAACGATGTCCGCTTTCACAGTTTGGCCGTAGTCGCCGTGACCGCGAGCGCTATGCTGGGAGACCGCGAACGAGCGATTGCTGCCGGTTTTGATTCCTACATCGCTAAGCCGATCGATTTGAGCGAAGTAGAGAATCAGGTGGAATTGCTTTCGTCGCGTCACTCTCGCCTCGGAAAATAGAGCCAGCCTGTTTTGCAGCAATGGTTGAATGGGCGATTGCGATGCGGCTTGGATTCCTACATTACCAAGCCCTCCGTCCCGGTGAGGTGCGGAAGCACCTGGCACTTTTCTCCGTTAAGCACTCTAGCCTCGAAGAGCCCCCAGCTAGTCTATGACCGTGTGAAAGAGTTCCTTTTCAGGCTCTGCAGGCTCTGGTTTGATATAGAAGCCCCAGGCGCCGGAACAGCCACCGTAACACTCGAAGCGTTGGAACCAGCCCGATGTGCGAAAAGCGGAGCTTGGTTTAGGGGTGGGGTCGCTCTGACGGGCCGTACGCCAGTGTGTGTACGTCTCAAACGCGGTAAAACTCATCCGCGAAGGGGAGCGAGGCGTCGGAAACATCAAGGCTCTACCGAAACACCGGGATGATTCCGCACGAGCATTTCCCTATGTCCGGTACGGGCCGTGATGCGATTGGAGGATCACGCCCGGAAAACAAAACATTGGACGCCTTTGGGGACGCAGCCTATCCTAATTTACAGGATGGCATGAACAGCTCATTTTCACCAGAGAGCAGAGCCCAGATGCGTCTCCCCCAACCGGCTGATCGCCTACCGAAAGCGCTCGATACCGCTGAGATCCCGTTGCGTGTCAAGGAGGCTGCCATTTTTCTTGGCGTGAGCCAGCAAACGGTGTATCTTTGGGTAGAGCGAAAGCAGATTCCCCATCTCCGCGTGATGGGCCGAAACATCCGGTTCTTGAAATCGGAGTTGGAGCCCTTCCGCGCGCAGTTCAAACACGAGGTGGAGAATGGCAAGACCGAGCAAGCATGATGGTGTCGTTTACAGACGTGGTGGGAGCACAATGTGGTGGATGCGCTACCGGGATGCATCCGGTACCCGCCGTCTGGAGTCAACAAATGCCCAAGATTGGGGCGAAGCGCAACGCAGTTTGCGTGAACGCCTCCAGGCCCGAGATAATCGCACGCTGGAGGTCGTGCGAAGGGGCGAACAACTCACTTTTAAGGATTGGACGGACTCGTTCATGGAGAACTATTCAAAGCCGCCGATCCGCGCTCAGAAGACCCACGAAGCAAATGAGCGGGCGATGAAACACTTGCAAGCGACTTTCGGTTCGTGGCGATTGGTGGATGTGACGGCGGACGATATCGAGGAGTATCTCCGATCACGACTTAAGAAACGCGCCCGAGTAAAGACAATGGCGGGCTTTCGAGAGCTCGGGATTCTGAAAGCCACGACGGTGCATCAGGAGTTCCGAGTTTTGCGTCGGGCGCTGAATGTGGCCGTAAGGAAGAAATTTCTGCCGGCGAATCCTTGTGCAGGTGTCGAGTTTCCGGTGCCGATCCGCGGGTTATTCCGGCCCCACTACGTCTCGTGGTCGGAACAGCAGATGATCGAATTCCATGCGCCTGAACATCTTCGAAACGTCGTTCGGATCATTACCGAGACTGGGTTGCGAGTGTACAAAGAACTGATGTCGATGAAGAAGGACCTGGTGGATCTGGACAACGCTGTCGTTTGGATTCCCGACTCGAAGACGCCAAACGGGATAGCGGAAGTGCCGCTCACCCCGCTCGCGGTGCAGGCTTTTCGTGATCAGTTGCGAATTGCTGGGCCCGGCCCGTATCTATTTCCCAGTGACAAAAATGAATCGGGGCACCAGACAACGCTCAAAACCGTTTGGCACAAGACCCTGAAGCGCGCCAAGATTCCGTATTTTCGGATTTACGACCTCCGCTCGACGTACGCCACCCGGCTCAGCGCCGGGGGGGGTAGCGGACGAGTGGGTGACCCAGATGCTTCGACAGGGCGACGCAAAGGTCTTCAAGAAGTACTCGCAAATGAAGTTGCAAATGAAACGCGAGGCCCTCGAGAAGATGAATCGGCACGCCAACGAAGCGAAAGGTTTTGATACAGTCAAGGTCCAATGGATGGGGTTTTGATACAGTTTTGATACATTTTGGGCTGAGAACGAAGTTCTGGAATGAATGGTCAAACGAGAAGTAGTTTAAAATCAAGAGAGCTTCAGATGTCGGGGCGTAGCGCAGCCTGGTAGCGCACCTGCCTTGGGCGCAGGGGGTCGGGCGTTCAAATCGCCCCGCCCCGACCAAATCTCATTTGTTCTCAATGATATTTTTGCGATACCGCGCACCTGCCTCAATCGCAGAGGGCCGCAAGGGTGCCCACTGAAAACGTGGGACTTATAAATCGCACTGAGAACAAAAATCAGTCTAAGTGGTATCGGGTATCTACAATTTTAACTACACTCGACTGGGGTCTGATTCCATCTCATATCCGATGGCGCGATACCCTTTCAACCGCTTCTCGTACATTCGGCCAAGCATCGGTACTTGCGCATCAACGTAATCGAATACTCGGACTACTTTCTTTCCGTGATGAATCCGATGCAGCCGCCCTACGTACTGCTGCAGCGTGCCGCGCCACGAGATGGGCATTGTGAGGAACAGAGTGTCGAGTCTTGAATCGTCGAAACCTTCACCGATGTAGCTTCCGGTTGCAAGCAGAACACGTGGTGTTCCGTCGGGAATCGAGGCTAGTTTCTCCATGGCGTTGCTTTTTGCTTATGCCACCCTTCAAGATGAACACGTGCTGAATTTCGGTTAGGCCGCTGGCTAAGCGTGCAAGGTGGTCTGTGCGATTGGTAAGCACGAGTGGAGTGCGGCCCTCGCGAACGGCTTGGATAATATCCGCGACGATCTGCTGGTTTCGTTCTTCGTTGGTCACCAATGCGGCATAGGCGTCTAGAATTGTGCGATCCGTGCTCTCGAGCTGCATTCTGAAATCAGTCGGTCTCGGCAAGACCAAATGACGAAAAGGAGAGCGTTCGGCGGCCTCGCGGGCACTCAAGTTGAACCGGATCGGTCCGCACTGCATGAAAATGATGGGGTGATGTCCGTCCTTGCGAGTGGGCGTCGCGGTTAGGCCGACGATGAACTTTGCTTTGACCTGCCTCATGACCTGTTCGAAACTGAAGGCGGTCAAGTGGTGGCACTCATCGGCAATCACCTGCCCGTACTCGGCAACGCAGTCCTTCACTTCACCTTTACGCTGCAGACTTTGAAGCAAGGCGACGTCGATCAAACCAGTCCGCTTGTCTTTACCGCCAATGACCTGACCGATGGCTTTCGGCGGAAGATCTAGAAACGCTGCAAGGCGTGCGCGCCATTGTTCCAGTAGCTGCTCCCGATGGACCAGGATCAGCGTGTTGACTGCTCGATCGGCTATCAACTTGGCAGCCGCCACGGTTTTGCCAAAGGCCGTCGGGGCGCACAGGACGCCTTCCTCATGCAGGAGCATCTGACGAATGGCTTCGGCTTGATCGTCACGCAGATTTCCCTGAAAGGTCACCTCAATGGAGTTGCCAGTATAGCGTTCGTCGCGAATTAGTACGCGAATGCCATGCTCCTTCAGTAGTTCGCTCACTTCTTGCAAGCAGCCTCTGGGCAGAGCGAGATGTTGAGCGAACTCTTCGCTGCAGGAGATGACGCGCGGCTTATCCCAAATCGGAAGGCGCATCGCTTGGGCTTTGTAGAACTCCGGATTCTGAAACGCGGCGACGCGGATCATCCGGTTGAGCATTGGCTCGGGTAGGTCTGCCTTTGGTACAAATATTAGGTTGCTTCGCACGAGTTCGACGGACTCCGGGAAAGGCCCTGGGATGGGCTTCTCACCTTTCCGTCTTGAAGGCAGCAGAGTCCAAGGCGCGCCGTCCGCCTCGTCATCTGTACTGGAGACCTTGACGCCCATGACCTGACCCCGGCGTGTTGCGTCATTGACGAGCCATTCCACTTGATCGGCCCCGACTCGCCGGATTGAGAGTAACAATTGCCATTGGTCAGGGTACGGGCGAAGATCGTCGTCCACAAACATGCTATTGCCGTTCTGTCTGGGCATCCACTGAAGTGGTAGCGCGATCAGGTTGCCAAAGCCTCCTTTGGGCAAGGTGTCCTGGTTCGGAAATAGACGGTCATACGAGTCAAGGCCGACCTGGTGACGCCGCTCCATGGTTCTGGTCAGGAGAGCGCAACCCATCTTGCGGGCGAGAGCGGCGGGCATAGGCCCTTCGAAGAAAATCCAAACGTGGCCTCCGTTGCCAGATCGCGACCGCTCCAGATAAGCCGGAACGCCCGCAGCTTTGCAAGTGCCGATGAATGCGAGCGAATCCTCTTTCCAAGTTTTCTTGTCGAAGTCTCCCGCCAAGAACCAGCAGGTCTCATCAGTTAGCAGAGGATAGATCCCGATGGTCTTCTTGCCTGTCAAATGCTGACGAATGATATCGTCAGTTATCGCATAGAGGGTGCGCGTTTGCCGATCGACCCTTTTCTGCTCGTCTGGATGGCTGGCCAGGACCGCCAACCAGTCCTTCTTGCCTGCGGGGCGATATGCCCAGGTTCCATCCTTTGTGCGCCATCGCTCAGCGTAGACGTCCTCGCGACCGCGAAACAATGATCGAAACAGTGCAATCTTCGCACGATTGTCGGATAGTGTTCTTACTTGAGCAACATCATAAGGCGTGGGCAGGTACCCCTCGCTCGTAGACCGCGATTTGCCTAGTTCATCTGACGGGATCGAATGCTTCGCAAGGATTGCTTGAAGTCGGCTGACTTCTTCGCGGAGTCGATGGCTTTCGGAGAGGGCTCCCTCTAGTCTGGTTCGTAGATCATGCTCATCTTGCATGAAGCAACCCCTGGCAGCAACGGCGCGGGGATTAGGATTGTTCTGGGTTGACTACCGAGAACCCCTCCAGTCCGGCAACTTCACAAAGTATGCTATCTGCCGCGACAAAGTGATCGATCAACTCCTGATTCCGCAGTTCCAATGCGACAGCTAACTGTAAAGCGTCAAGGGCACGAAGACGCAAGTCGAACGCGTAACGCTCAACGAGCGACTCCGCCATTGCAAATTCTGATTCCGCTACCGAAAAGACCTCGAGTTTCCCGTCTGCAATGTCCCGGCGAAATTGACGTAGGAACACGTCGGCATCCTCTCGGCTAATGGAGTGCGTTCGTACTTTAATCGCGAACGCCGAGATCAGTTCAGGAATGGTTAAGCGGGAGATTCGTGCGGAGTTGTTAGCAGCGTATACGATCTGATCGACAACCGGCGTGCCATCTTCGGGATGATAGATCTTGACAAGCGCGCTAGAGTCGAAGAAGTAGCCTGGCAAGGATCAACGGTCTCCGCGTTCGGCGACAATCTCAGCAGCCATCGATCCGGGAATCTTGGCAAGCCGCCTGCGAACCTCCTGTATACCCGGAGCGGGTTTGGCATCCTGTTCCCTTTTTACCTTCTCGATATATTTAACATCTAATATCGATCGGGAACTGGTCGTGGCTTTGACCACGTTGACCACCACGTGCTCATGCTCCTTCAAATCCAACGGCTGCAGTGGGCGCAGTACACCATTTTCGTACACAGCGTCGACTTGGAGCGGCATGCAACCATTGTAAGTCGAAAGCCAGACGCACATCAGTTCGAGTTGAAAGGTGTGGAATGTGGTAGAGGCCATCAGCTACAGAATCGACTACAGGTCAGTTTCGAAACTGTAGACGATTGCGCGTCATGTCGTTGAATTAAAGCGATTTCCAGTCTTGGTTGGCAGGAGCGCCTCGATGCCTTGGGCGCAGGGGGTCGGGCGTTCAAATCGCCCCGCCCCGACCAACTTAAATCGTCCAGAGCAGGCAGGTAGAGGCTATACAACCATTCGCTGAGCAGGAACGCATTTTCTGGTTTCTGAACTCTTGGAAGGCGAGAGTCTGCGGCAGAAGCTGGAGGAAGGCGCGCTCCCGCTGAGCAAGGCGATGAATCTTGGTATCCAGATCGCCAAGGGACGTGCGGCGGCTCACGAGAAAGGGCTTGTGCGTCGCGATATCCATCGCATTTTTCGTGAGATGTTCCAAAGCCAAGCGGGAATGCGGGCCCAGTGGAAGTGCCCGGGAATGTGTACCTGTGGCGGGTTGTGCATTTTGGTGCATCTGGATGCGCGGGCAGACAGGGTTCCAATTAACGTGTGGCATCGCTCTTGCTCCACCAAAGCTGGCGTTATTCCCCGGGGAGGGCCTATGCGTATCAGATCAAAGAAACTTACGATTCTCTTCGGCTTAGCGGCTGCCGCTTGGCCGACGGACGTAATCGCGCAAAAAGGTTACATGGGGGCCTTGCCGGTAGGAGAAATTACGCGGACGCCTATCACCTTCCTATGGCGCGAACCCAAGGATATTGCCTCGGAGAACCTCTTTTACGGGCGCGGCGGCCAGCAGCATGCCCCGCATGGGCCGTTCACGTTCGAGAGCGAGGATCTCGAGGGCACCAATCCCAAGTTCAACGTGCGCGATCCGGACGGCGTGAAGTGGAAAATCAAGCTCGGAGCGGAGACGCGCCCTGAAACCGTGGCCTCCCGTTTTGTTTGGGCTGTGGGGTACCATGCCGACGAAGATCATTTCATGCCGGCCGTTCAAGTGATGGGCCTGCCTGAACACGTGCATCGCGGGCAGGACATGATCGAGACTGGCGGAGTGATGCGGAACGTTCGTCTCAAGCGCCAAGAGGGCAAGAAGGTAGGGATTTGGAGTTGGGGAGACAATCCGTTCGTAGGCACGCGCGAGCTGGCCGGCTTACGTGTCATGATGGCCGTCATTAACAATTGGGACCTCAAAGACGTAAACAACGCCATCCGGGATTACGACAAGGGCGATGAAAACGGCGACACGCGGGAATACGAAGTGAGCGATTTAGGCGACAGCTTTGGCACCACCAATCGCGAACTCTCGCATACCAAGTCGAAAGGGAATCTCGAATCCTATGCCAGCTCCACGTTTATTGCCAAGGTAGAGCCCGATTATGTGGACTTCAAGCTGCCCGGCCGGCCCTCTTTGCCGGTGATCTTCAATCCGCGCGAGTATGCCGAGCGTATGGGAATGAGATGGATCGGCGACGCCATTCCCCGATCCAACGCGCGCTGGATCGGCGATCTGCTGGGCCAACTGTCCGCGGATCAAATTCGCGATGCGTTCCGCGCCGCGGGTTACGAAGGCGAGGAGTTAAATGGCTTCACCGTCGAATTCCAAAAGCGGATTGCGGCGCTGAAGCAATTATAGTTCTCGCCTCGGGCGCCTTCCGGGTCGGAGCGGTTTTTCGCCGATCTTTATAACTTCTCAATGACTTCTTGATGCCTTTTTTACCCTCGTAATTGCATACTGGATTGCGAGTGTATCCGCGATTCGCAACGCGAGTGCGCTTGGCAGGCGGTAAGGAGGGGTTACGGTGAAAGGTATTAATGCGTTTGATGAGTTGCGTGTCTTCGCTCAAAAGCGTGTGCTTGCGCTCGCAGCGATGGCGGCATTCATAGGGTTCCAGGGCGCGCAGAACGCTCCCGCTCAACCAGCTACAGGTAGCATTTTGGGCGCAGTGCACGATTCCTCAGGCGCGGCCGTAACTGGAGCTCAAATCACGATTAGGAGCTTAACGAACGACCGGTCGCAGACCGCAATGTCCGATCCCGCGGGCTTGTACAAAGTTCAAAACTTGACCGCCGGCTCCTATGAGATCACCGTGTCGAAGTACGGGTTCGAAGATACAAAGTCAAGGCTGTCTACCGACGCGCGCCGGCCGGTGCGCCTGGATCTGAAACTGAGACTGGCCGCGGTAGCTGATGCTGCGAGTTCCCAATCCCGGATAGCGCCCGACGAATCGAAGAAGCTGGAAGCTCTGGAACAGCGCATCGAGCAACTCGAAGCGGAGTTGAAAGACAACGCTCGAGTGCAAGCGCCGGCGGCGACCGCGCCCAGCCCGCTGCTTGCCACCGTGACAAAAGACCCGAGCCAGATCCCGATTCTGCCGTCAATATCCCCGATGCCGAATGACCGGAAGACAGTGGCTGCGAATACACCGCCGCCCACTCAGGCGCCGAGCGCTGCCGCGGCTCAGAATAGCAACCCAAGCCAGGCCCCCCAGCCGCCGGCGGTGGATCTGCAAACTCCGTTCGCGTACGGCGACTTCACCTGGCTGAACGGCTCCCCGCGCAATAAGGACGTAGTGCTGGACACGCCATTCTTCACGCCGGAAGTACGATTCGATACACACTACATGGAAGATTTGAACCAGCCGAAGGACCACACCATCGTCGGAGCCACCGAGTCGTTCCGCTCCGGCGAAGTTCAGATCGAGCAGGCCAGCGTGGGCGGCGACTTCCATTGGCAGAACGTTCGGGGCCGAATCAATTTCATGATGGGACTGTTCGCCACGACGACGCCGCGCAACGATGCCAGCTCGGCGACTGGTGCTTATCCGGGAAATGCGGGCGGGGTTGGCCAGTGGGACCTCCAAAACGCTTACAAGTATGTGTCGGAAGCTTACGGCGGGTATCACTTCAACGTTCAGCATGGGCTTAACGTGGACGCAGGAATCTTCGTGTCTTACATTGGTCTCTTCAGTTACTACAATTTCGATAACTGGACTTACCAACCGTCTTATGTGTCGTCAAACACGCCCTGGTTCTTCAACGGAGTTCGCGTGCAGTGGTTTCCGACCAACAAGTTGAAGATCGAACCTTGGTTTATCAACGGATGGCAATCATACGCCAAGTTCAACGGACATCCCGGCCTGGGCGGACAGCTTCTATGGATGCCTAAAGAGTGGTTCAAGCTGGTCGCGAACCAGTATGGTTACGGACAGGACAATCTCGGACTTCCGCGCACGCAACGTATCACAACAATCCTGAGAGCCTGGGTCTTTCGAAGATGGCATTCTCCCTCACCGGCGACGCTGGCTGCCAGTATGGTGGCGGACTTTCCTGCACTGGCGGGCGCAACACTACTGAAAAATCGTCGTTTGTAGGCTGGATGCTCTATGACCGCCTGTGGTTCCACAAGGATCTAATGGCCATTACGCTCGGCGGCGGAGAGATGAGCAACTGGGGCCGCTACCTGACGCTGCTGCCGCCGATCGACGGCGCCTGGGCTGCATCCGGTTCGGCATACTTCCCGGAAAATCCCGGCCAAAGAGCTCACATGTGGGACAGCACGATTACTTTCCACTACATGCCCAAACAGTACATTACCTGGTGGGCGGAAGTTGGCTATCGTCACTCTGATATTCCCTACTTCGCCGGCCGCGGCGGAGTAACACCTCCCGGCGGAAACAACGGCTTCCCGCAATATTACACATGCATGTCTGGCGCTACGTCCGGAACAGGCAATCTTGCGGCAGCGCAAGCGGCCTGCGGCGGAGCGAGCAATGTTTGGTTCCCTGATCTGCGGCGAAGCGAACCCAAGCTCAGTGTCGGCGTGATGGTTAAGTTCTAGCGGGGCCGAACACGAAATGAGGGCCGGCCATTGGCGGCTTGGAGCACCTAGAAAGGCGCATCAGTCACGTCCTGGTAGACATTCGCGGCAGTGATTCCGCGTGGCGGGGTTATGGCGGTAGTTGAGGTGTTGCATGAGGAGCAAGAGTTCGGAAATCAATCTTCTGCTGGTTTGCATCTTTACGCTGCTGGCGTTAGCCGGCTGCGGCAAGGTGCACGCGCAACCCGACGCCGAGGCTGCGTCGGCAGGGGCGCCACCGGAAGCTAGGGTCGTTCTTGCCCCGGATGCCAGCCTGTTCAGTGTGGAACATCCGGAACAATTTCCGCTCGCCACGGCGACTGAGCATCCCACGACCTCCGAGTTGGTGGTCACCGGCACGGTCACCCCGGACGTGTCTCGCAACGTGCCGGTGGTGTCGCTCGCCTCGGGCCGCATCATGGCCGTTCATACCCGTCTCGGCGACACCGTGCAGAAAGGTCAATTGTTGATGACCATTCGCAGCGACGACGTCTCCGGCGGTTATTCGAACTATAGAATGGCCGTCGCCGATGAGGTTCTAGCGCGAGCCCAGTATGAACGCGCCAAGGATCTCTACGAGCACGGCGCCATCGCGCTGAACGATCTGCAAGTGGCACAGGATACCGAAGACAAGGCCAAGGTGGCCGTAGAGACCGCGGCCGAACATCTGCGGCTGCTTGGCAACGAGCCCGAGCAGCCGAATTCCATGGTGGATATCTTCGCGCCAACTTCGGGCGTCGTTACCGATCAGCAAGTTACCGCCGGAGCGCTGGTGCAGGCCTACAGCACCCCGTATCCATTCACGATTTCCGATCTATCGTCAACCTGGATTATCTGCGACGTGTACGAGAACGACCTGGCCACTGTCAAGCTCGGCGACAGCGCGGATATTACGTTAAACGCGTACCCCGACCGGATGTTCAAGGGGCGCGTGAGCAATATCGGCGCAATTCTCGACCCCAACATCCGCACCGCCAAGGTCCGAATTGAAGTAGCCAATCCCGGAATTATGCGCCTGGGCATGTTTGTACGAGCCACGTTCCACGGCCAGACCACCGAGAAGCACACCATTGTCCCGGCCTCCGCCATTCTGCACATGCACGATCGCGACTTCGTCTACGTTCCCGCACCCGACAAGAAGTTCCGCCGCCTGGAAGTGGTTGGCGGCGACCTGCTCACGGACAACACGAATCTCCAAGAGGTCAAGTCTGGCCTCGCCCCAGGCCAGCAAGTAGTAACGAACGCGCTGGTCTTGGACCACGTGCTCGCTCAGTGAGGAGCGGTCCTGACAGGAAACCGAAATGATCCGCGCTCTTGTAGATTTCGCGCTGAATAACAAGTTCGTAGTATTGGCCGTCGCCGTCTTATTGATCGGATGGGGTGCCATCTCCTTCCACAACCTGCCGGTCGAAGCCTATCCCGACATCGCCGACAATTATGTGACGGTCATCACCCAGTGGCCGGGGCGTTCCGCCGAAGAGGTGGAACAGCAGGTCACGATTCCGGTCGAGAAACAAATGTCCGGAATGCCGCACCTCACCTATCTGCGGTCCGAATCCATTTTCGGCCTGTCGTTCGTGATCATGATCTTCGACGACAGTTCCGTGAACGACTGGAACCGGCAGAAAGTGCTGGAAAGGCTCACGCAGGTTAGTCTTCCGCAAGGTCTCCAGCCTCAAATCGGCACCGACTGGAGCACCACGGGTCAGATCTATTGGTACACCCTGAGAAGCACAAATCCGCGTTACGACCTCATGGAATTGCGGTCGCTGGAAGACTGGGTTCTTCAAAAGCAGTTCAAATCGGTCCCCGATGTCGTGGACGTCTCCGACTTCGGGGGCACAGTGCGGGAGTACCAGGTGCGCGTCGACCCCGCCAAACTCGTCTCGTACGGTTTGAGCATCGGCCAGATGGAGCAGCAGCTTTCCAATAACAATGTCAATGCTGGCGGCAGCTTTGTAGAAGTCGGCCTGCAGCAGATGAACGTTCGGACGCTCGGGCTCTTTACCAATGTGCATGACATCGAGCAGACGGTTCTCAAGACCCAGACCGGTACCGCACTTCGCGTGAAGGACATCGCGGAGGTAACCCAAGGCCCGAAAATCCGGCTGGGCCACATGGCGCGCGCCAATCACATGGAAGATGGCCGCATCATTGATGAGCCCGACATCATTCAGGGCATGGTTCTGATGCGCAAGGGTGCGGAAGAGCAAACCACGCTTGACGCCATACATAAGAAAGTGGACGAGCTCAATAATGGCATTCTGCCGCCTGGGGTCAAAGTCATTCCCATGATCGACCGCAGCGATCTGCTGCATTTCACTCTGCACACGGTGTTGCATAACCTGACCGAAGGCATGATCCTGGTCAGCGTCATTCTGTTCCTGTTTCTTCTCAATGTGCGGTCCGCGGTGATCGTGGCGCTAACC